>Ga0335075_10018574_pt1 | contig 10307 bp, 6 predicted proteins | sample Lox_Sample_24_FD_206723 | JGI IMG/M metagenome (GOLD analysis project Ga0335075, IMG submission 206723) | Soil microbial communities from Loxahatchee National Wildlife Refuge, Florida, United States - Lox_Sample_2.4 | ecosystem: Environmental > Terrestrial > Soil > Wetlands | place: USA: Florida... | reverse complement strand
GATCAGCCACTCATACCAGGGAGGATTGGGACTCTCTCCGATCACAAGCAATTCGGCTTTGAGGCTTGCGGCTATATCGGCAATGCCTTGTTCCGGGTGGGCCGTTACGGCATGGGTCTGCAACTCAACACCGTCTTTTTCTGCCATTTCCTGCGCGCGTTGTAGAGCCCCCACAAAATGGTCGGAGGCGGATCCGGTTTTTGGACTCGCGCCGTCGATGAGCCTGGCTGCTTTGCCGGCCTTTTCAACCGCGACAATGTGAAGTTCCGAGTTGTTCTGCTTGGCAAGGGCCAGCGCTTGCCCTAGGGCGCGAAACGCACTTGCGGATCCATCATTGGCATGGAGGATGATGCCATACACGGGATTTCGTCCTGCGAATTCGGATGCTCCTGTCCGCGATATTGCAAGTTTTGGGAGCAGCTGGCGTGGTAAAAAGAAAATGCTCGCAATAACCGTAGGGACTAATGCAGTACCGATGATGGCCGCGACCAGGCTTGAATATTGGTGCTTATCGATAATCCCCTGCGACAATCCGAATAGAGAAGCGATTGTCCCAAAAGTGAGTCCTGTCGACAGCAAGAGGGTCGTGTAAGTGGCCTCTTTTTGGGGAGAGCCGAAATATCTTGTGACAGGATAAACGCCAATCGTCTTCGTAACCATCTTCGCACAAAGAAGGAAAAGAAGCGCCCCCGGCGCGGCGACGATCGCTGGAATGGAGACGAGGTAGCCCGCGCTGATGAAATAAAACGGTGTCAATAAAGATATGGTCAGGGTGCGAAGGCGAGCGATAAAAACATGATCCTTTCCGATGGTCCCGGCGAGCACCATGCCAATGATATAGGAAGGTAAGACGGCCTCGCTGTCGGCTTCCACCGCAAGCGCACCTGCGCCAAGCAGGCAAAAGATGAGAAACTTGGTTTCGAATTCTGAAGGTTTGCCCCCAAACAGTCGGAACACATAAGGTCCGATCCAAGCGAGACTCGTACAAATAGCTGCGACGCCCATGGCTAAGAAGAAAGTTTTGGATGTCAACGGAGCAAATATGAGACCGAGCGCGATGACTGTTGTAAGGTCTGTAATAAAGCAAGCTGAGAGTATGGTTTGGCCAAAGAGAGTTCGGGAAAGGCCAGCCTCCATCATAACCGTATAGACAACCGCTACCGATGTCGTTGACAAGGCGACCCCGCATAGCCAGCTTGGCATAACTGCCCATCCAAGCAAATAATGGGTCGCCGCGGCGCAACCGATAAATGGGACGAAGAAGCTTGTAAGACCTATCGACACCGCCTCTCTCCATTTGAGCTTGAAGAGCTGATGGTCGAGTTCGGCGCCTGCAAGAAACGTCAGGAGTATTGCGCCGGTGCTGCGGAGGAATTTGACCCAGGGTTCTGAGGCGTCCAGCGCTTCGGATCCCATCATAGTGCCAAGGACGAACTGAGCGAGCGTTCCAACTAGGACCTCCGAGAGCGCCGTCGGAATGCGAACCCAGATCGTGATGAGGCTTGCAATGAGCGCAAGACCAAGCCAAAGAGTCCCAAGCGCCAAAATATGGGTCATTAAAATCGGTACCAGAAGTTGGTGAGCTCAATGAACCTTAGTCATTTTCCAAATGATTTGAAAGCAACCACTCTATCGATCTAACGAACTCACCTGCCCCGAAGTTTTCATCCGGCCGTGAGTTCGTTTAAGGGCGTTTCGAGTGTCCGATGGACGGGCGGAGCAACGGGCGTCGGCATGGAGCTTTGTGAGTAGCTCAGCACCAGAGCCCACAACGCAGGGGCGGAGCGAAGGACAAAGTGAATTCGGGTCGTTTCTGCCCTCTGAATTACGCGCGTGGGCGTGCGCCGTCGAAGGGCCCACCGGCCGGGCAAGGTTTAAGAGCAACTCGAACGTGATCCCGAGCGTTTCGTCGGCCTTCGACGAGACCGACGACAGCTCGATGCAGGCCTGCGGCCCGCCTTTGCATGCATGCTCCGCATCCAGGGTGGGACGGTTGGCCTGGCGCCGAAACGCTTTCCTCTCGAAACTTTCGTGCTAGAAGGTCGGTGGGATCCGTTTCCCTCCGGTCAAGGCCGGAGGCCACCCATAGGTTCTCAGAGCGGCTCAATCCTCGGACTTGACGGGCCTGGCGGCATCAAGCCAACAGGCCAAGGCCTTGCCTATTTGAGCGCTCACGGGGGGTGACGTGGCCGGAACCCAATTCGATAAAAGTGGGATGGCACAGGCGCGTGAAAAAACTGGATTTAAACCTTGATTCCGATCAAACCGGCGCGGGCGGCAAGGCGCGCTCCGATGGCGCGCCCGATTATTCGAAAACCCTCTATCTGCCGCAGACCGATTTCCCAATGCGGGGCGGCCTGCAGAAGAAGGAGCCCGAGCTCCTCGCCCGCTGGGAAGAGATCCGGCTTTTCGGCCGCCTTGCGGAAGCCGGACAAGGCCGGCCGAAATTCATCCTGCATGACGGCCCACCCTATGCCAACGGCAACATCCATATCGGCCATGCGCTCAACAAGATTTTGAAGGATCTCGTCACCCGCTCGCAGCGCATGCTCGGCAAGGATTCGAACTATGTGCCGGGCTGGGACTGCCATGGCCTGCCGATCGAATGGAAGATCGAGGAGGCTTACCGCGCCAAGGGCCAGAACAAGGATTCCGTTCCGATCAATGAGTTCCGCCGCGAGTGCCGCGCCTTTGCCGAGCATTGGGTCTCCGTGCAGAAAGAGGAGTTCAAGCGGCTCGGCGTCAATGGCGATTGGGAGCATCCCTATCTGACGATGAGCTTTGCCGCCGAGGCGCAGATCGCCCGCGAGCTTTTCGCCTTCGCGGCCAATGGCACGCTCTATCGCGGTTCGAAGCCGGTGATGTGGAGTGTCGTCGAGAAGACCGCTCTCGCCGAGGCGGAAGTTGAATATGAGGACCATGTCAGCGACACGGTTTTTGTGGCGTTTCCGTGCCAGATGATCGGAGGCCTTGGGGCAAAGCCGGATGCACGCCAAGCCTCTTGGAATGCTTTCGCTGAGCTTTCTGCAAATGGTCGGCCGGCATCGGTCGTGATTTGGACGACGACTCCCTGGACGCTTCCCGCCAATCGCGCGATCAGCTTTTCATCCAAGATCAGCTATGGCCTTTATCGCGTTAAGGAAGCGCCTCCTGAGAATTGGGTCAAGGCTGGCGCAAGTTATATACTCGCCGACAAGCTCGCCCACGAGGTTTTTAAGGCGGCCCGCGTCGAGGCCTACGAGCATTTGGGCACGGTGGATCCGCAAACCTTGTCGGTCGGGCGATGCCGACATCCTTTGTCCGACACAATTCGTGGTTATGAATTTCAAGTGCCATTGCTCGATGGCGATCATGTCACCGACGACACCGGCACGGGCTTTGTCCATACCGCGCCAAGCCATGGTCGCGACGACTTCGACATTTGGATGAGCCATAAAGGGGCGCTGGAAGCAAAAGGCATCGACACGCGCATTCCGTATACCGTCGATGCGGATGGCTTCTTCACCAAGGAAGCGCCGGGCTTTACCGGCCGGCGCGTCATCGATGACAAGGGCAATAAGGGTGATGCCAATGAGGCCGTCATCAAAGCCTTGATCGAGTCTGGAAATCTCGTCGCTCGCGGAAAGTTGAAGCATCAATATCCGCACTCGTGGAGGTCGAAAAAGCCGCTCATCTTCCGTAACACGCCGCAATGGTTCATCGCGCTCGACAAGCCGATCGAGAACTTCTCCTACCCCCCTCACCCTGAGGAGCCCGCGCGAGCGGGCATCTCGAAGGGCGAGGGGGTGGCCTCATCCTTCGAGACGCCGCCTTCGGCGGCTCCTCAGGATGAGGGGTCGCGCCGCAATGCCGCGACTCTGCGCGAGATCGCGCTCTCCGAGATCGCGCGGACGAAATGGTATCCGGCGGCGGGCGAGAATCGCATCACCGGCATGATCGCCCATCGGCCTGATTGGGTCGTCTCGCGCCAGCGCGCCTGGGGGGTGCCGATCGCCATTTTCGTTGAGACGGAAAGCCAAAAAATCCTTATCGATGAAACGGTCAACCAGCGCATCGCGGATGCCTTCGAGCAGGAAGGCGCCGACGCCTGGTTTGCCGAGGGCGCGGCAGAGCGTTTCCTCACGCCTGAATATGACCCGCACAAATATGAAAAGATCGACGATGTGCTCGATGTCTGGTTTGACTCAGGCTCGACCCATGCCTTCACGCTCGGCGATGCGAAGCATTTTCCGGGTCTTGCCGGCATCCACCGGATCCGCGACGGCGGGTGCGACGAAATCCTTTATCTCGAAGGCTCGGACCAGCATCGCGGCTGGTTTCATTCCTCGCTCCTCGAATCCTGTGGCACACGCGGACGCGCGCCCTATGATGCGGTCTTGACCCATGGCTTCGTCCTCGACGAGAGGGGCGAAAAGATGTCGAAGTCGAAGGGCAATGTCACAGCTCCGCAAAGCGTCATCAAGGATGCCGGCGCCGATATTCTGCGCCTCTGGGTCGCGGCGTCCGATTATTCCGATGATCTGCGCATCGGCCCCGAGATTCTCAAAACCTTCGCCGAGACCTATCGGAAGCTGCGCAACACCATCCGCTGGATGCTGGGCTCGCTCGCGCATTATGATGCCGGCGCGACGGTCGGCTTCGCGGAGATGGGCGAGCTCGAGCGGCTGATGCTGCACAAGCTTGCCGAGCTCGATGGCGAGATCCGCACCGCCTATGAAGAGTTCGACTATAAAAGGGTGGTGGCGCGGCTCACGGCCTTTCTCAACACCGAGCTGTCGGCCTTCTATTTCGACATCCGCAAGGATACCCTCTATTGCGAGGCGCCTTCGAGCCTCAAGCGGCGCGCCGCGCTTGAGGCGATCGAGAGAATTTTCCGCAGCGTCACTCTTTGGCTGGCCCCGGTGCTCGCTTTTACCTCCGAGGAGGCCTGGCTCGCCCGCTATGCGGACGCGGTCACCATTCATCTCGAAAATTTTCCCGAAGTCCCGATGGAATGGCGCGACGAGGCACTCGCCGAAAAATGGGAGAGAATCCGCCGCGTGCGGCTCGTCGTCACCGGCGCCTTGGAGCTCGAGCGGGCGCAAAAGCGCATCGGCTCCTCGCTCGAAGCCGCGCCGCAGGTTTTCGTCGCCGACGAAGGTTTGCGCAACGTTCTCGCCTCGGTCGATTTCGCCGAAATCTGCATTACCTCCGATCTTGCCATACTTCCGGGGGCCGGCCCGCAGGAGGCTTTCCGGCTCGCGGAGGTCGCGGGCGTTGCCGTTTTGCCGGAGCGGGCTCAGGGGCGCAAATGCGCGCGATCGTGGAAAATTTCGCCGCTTGTTGGCGCCGATCCGGAATTCCCGGATGTGAGCCCGCGCGATGCGCAGGCCCTGCGCGAATTGCGCGAACTCGGGCGGCTTCCATGACGCCGCGGCTTCTCGGGCTTGCAACCCTCGTCTCGACGCTTGCCATCGATCAGACGAACAAGCTCTGGCTTATCTTCGTTTATGGGATCGAGGCTCGCCAGCCGGTCCGGCTCACGCCCTTTTTCGATGTGATCTACGCCAAGAATCCCGGCATTTCCTATTCGCTCTTTCCGGCTCAGACGCCTGGACAAAGGTTGATGCTCCTCCTCTTGACCGGCTTGACGACGGTTTTCCTGGGATCTTGGCTCTGGCGGGCGCGGACGAAAATCGCCGCCTTCGGGCTCGGGCTGATCGTGGGAGGCGCGCTCGGCAATGCCTATGACCGGTTCGCCTACGGCTTCGTCGCCGATTTCTATTATTTCCACATCGGCGCGTTCTCCTGGTACGTGTTCAACTTGGCCGATGTCGCGATCGTGTTGGGCGTTGCCATTTTGATTTATGAATCCTGGCTTTCGGCTGGAACAAGGCGCCCTGTCGAGAACGCGCCGGGATCCTGATTTGTCCCTTCGCTGCCTCTAAAAAGCCCGGAAGCCGGTCAAAATATGGGGGCAAATCCCGCGCCTTGAGCGGATCCGTGTGCATGGAGCGTATTGCTATGACGTCCAGCTTTCATGTTCGCTTGTCCCCCGGCCCTGCGTCTTTCGCGGTCTTCCTGGCGCTTGCCGCCGGGGATTTGACGCAGCCGGCCGTTGCCGAGGATAACCCCCCTCTTCTCAACTCTCTCATGAATTACATGAGCCCATCTGCCGCCAAAAAAGACCCGGATGCGATCGATTATCACCCCAGGGCGCCGCTTGTCGTGCCCCCAAGCACCAATCTTCCGGCGCCGAAGGAAGCCACGCGCGATCCCGCTTGGCCGCAAAATCCGGATCAGGCCAAGGAGCGCCGGGCGGCGCTCGATTCGCGCCGTCCAGTGCCCCAGTCGAACCCCAAGGGCCGGGCGGAAGAGTCGCAGTCGGCCGCCACGCCGGCTGAGGGGCCGCCGGACGAATGCGAGGCGAGAGGCACCGGAATCTGCCTCAGCGCCCCGTGGCATGCGATCCAAACGCTCGTCACGGGTTTCAACGCAAATGAGGTCGTTCAACCCGGCAGCGAGCCCACCCGCCGCTTTCTCATCGAGCCGCCGCCAGGTTATCGCAAGGCCACAGCCGTCCCCAAGACTGAAAAGGATGCGCAAAGCACGACAGACAAGAATGAGGATACGGGCGGTAAGAACGGTGGTTTTTTCAACTCCTTTTTCCATGGGTCGTCCGTTGATGACCGGACCGGGATGGATATGAAGTCGCCCCTCACCAACTAAAGGCCATCGAGGCTGGGTGGGCTGCGCCTGTTCATCAGAATGGGGTATGGCCTTTGTCTCTCGGCTCGGAGCGCTGGGCGCTGCCTAATAAAAACTCTGCACGCTTTTGCAATTCCATCCTATATTCGTCACAATGAAATTTTGAGCGACAAGATTTGAGCGACAAGAGATGACACTCCGTGCGCCTCCGGTCGCTCAAGCTTGGGAAAGCGGTGGATGGAATGACTTTTGGCACATCGGTGCCGGCCCAGGCCGGCGTCTTTCTGACCCCTTCAGGCCCGGTGACCGGCAAACCGTCGGGGGCGGCGGTGACGGAGGCCAAGCTTGCTAATGGCCTTCAAATCGTCGTCATCGAAGACCATCGGGCACCGGTCGTCACCCATATGGTGTGGTACCGGAATGGCTCGGCCGATGATCCCTTCGGCAAGTCCGGCATCGCTCATTTTCTCGAACATCTGATGTTCAAGGGCACCCGGAGCCATCCACAAGGCCAGTTCTCGGAATTGATCGCCAATCTAGGCGGACAGGAAAACGCATTTACATCGAATGACTACACCGCCTATTTCCAGCGCGCCGCCAAGGAACATCTCGGCGTCTGCATGGAGTATGAGGCAGACCGGATGAAAAATCTGGTGCTGACCGACGAAGTGGTTTCACCTGAGCGAGATGTCGTTCTCGAAGAGCGCCGGATGCGCACCGATTCAGACCCCTCCGAGCAGCTCGGAGAGGCTTTGCAGGCGGCGCTTTTCACCCAGCACCCTTATGGCCGGCCGATCATCGGCTGGCAGCACGAGATTGAAGAGCTCGGCCGGACGGAGGCGCTTGCCTACTATGATCGCTTCTATACGCCGGAAAACGCCATTCTTATCGTTGCTGGCGATGTCACGGCCCCGGAGGTCATCGCCCTTGCGGAGAAATATTACGGGCCGATCGCCCCGCGCGGCGCGCCGCCGCAAAGATTTCGCCCCCAGGAGCCTGCGCCGCGGGCTCATCGGCTCGTGACGCTCGCCGATGAGAAAGTCGAGCAGCCGACGGTTCAGAACATTTATCTCGTCCCGTCCTATCGATCGGCCGCGCCGGGTGAGGCCGAGGCACTCGAAGTCCTCGCCCATTTGATTGGGGGCGGCCAGACGGGCTTGTTGTTCAAGACGCTCGTCATCGAGGAAAAGCTCGCGGTGATGGCCGGTGCCCATTATCAGGGCACGGCGCTCGACGATACACGTTTTTATATCTACGCCATCCCGGCCCCGGACGTGTCACTCGAACGGCTCGATGCGGCCATTGATCAAGTCATCGCCCGGGCCACGCCGGGCCTTCCGGAGGCCGATGTGGCGCGCGCCAAGAACCGCCTCATCGCTGACGCGATCTATGCGCAGGACAATCAGGCGACGCTGGCCCGCTGGTATGGCAGCACGCTCGCCGCGGGAATGACTCTTTCAGATGTCACGGATTGGCCGCAGCGGATCGAGGCGGTCACCGCCGCCGATGTTCAGAAAGCCATCCGTTGGCTCGACAAGAAGCGCTGCGTGACAGGCTTCCTCCTGCCCGCGGGGTCGCCCGCTGCTCCTGCACCAGAGGAAGAGAGCGCATCCTCGGCTCTTTGATTTTCATTTTCCGCTCTTAGGCTCTTAGGACGCCCATGACAGCCTTGCTTCTTCCAGAAACGCCATCGCGTGCTGCGACGGTCCAAAAAGTTGTCACTAAGGGGGGCATCGAAGCCTGGCTTGTCGAGGATTATGCCGTCCCGTTGGTCGCGCTCGAATTCGCCTTCGGCGGTGGGGCCGCGCAGGATCCTGCCGGCAGGCCCGGTGTGGCATCGCTGCTTGCAAGCCTCCTCGACGAGGGTGCCGGGCCTTATGATTCGGAAGCTTTTCACCGGGTGCTCGACGAGGAAGCGATCGAGCTCTCCTTTCTGGCCCACCGTGACATGATCACCGGCAGCCTGCAGACGCTTTCGCGCAATGCCGGACGCGCTTTCGATTTGCTGCGTCTTGCCGTCACGGAGGCGCGGCTCGACAGCGAGCCCTTCGAACGGGTGGTGAGCCAGATTGCCGCCGGCCTCAAGCGCGAGGCGAATGATCCCGACTCGGTCGCGAACCGTCATTTTCGGGCGCTTGCCTATCCAGACCACCCCTATGGGCTGCCGGTGCGCGGCGATCTTGACACCTTGCCGTCCATCACCCGCGCCAATCTGATTGATCTGCGCGCCGCGAGCTTTGGGCGCGACTCCTTGAAGATCGCTGTGGTCGGGGCCATTGATGCGGCTTCGCTCGCCGCCCATCTCGATGATGTGTTCGGCGCGCTGCCTGGGGACAGCAGGGTGACGCCGATTTCGTGCGCCGCTTTCACTGGTGCCGGCACCCAACATGTGTTTCCTATCGACCTGCCGCAATCGACGATCCGCTTCGGCCGCGAAGGTATTAGCCGAAAGGATCCCGATTTCATCGCCGCCATGGTCGTCAACCATATTTTGGGCGGGGGTGTCTTTTCGGCGCGCCTGTTCCGCGAGGTCCGCGAGAAACGCGGCCTTGCCTATTCGGTCTATTCGCAGCTCGTCAATCACGATCACGCCGCCATGTTCTCCGGCGGCACCTCGACCAAGAATGCGCGGGCCGCCGAATCCATATCCGTCATCGAAAATGAGATTCTAAGCCTCGCCACGGATGGACCGACCGAGGAGGAGCTCGACAAGGCGAAGAAATATCTGATCGGCTCCTATGCGCTGCGCTTCGACACTTCGACCAAGATCGCCAATCAGCTTCTCCATCTGCAGACGGACGGCTTTGGCGTTGAATTTCTCGACGAGCGCAACAAGCTCATTGCCGCGGTGAGCCTTGCGGATGCCAAGCGGGCGGGACAACGCCTCTTTGGCGACGGTAAGCTGCTCGTGACGGTGGCCGGACAGCCGGAAGGGATGTAAGGCCCTCGCCTTGTTGCATCATGAAGCCGACTCCGAAGGTAACCTTGGAACAGCTTCGGCATGCCAGATGGTATGGGATGGAGCCCTATGGCATGGACTTGAACTTCATCCTCCAGAATGAGCATCTCTGTGATGAACTGCTCTGCTGGGTTCCGGCACCGGAGCCGAACGCTCCGCGCCATCGCGACGGCGCGATAAAGACCACCTCACCGAAATGTATCAATACCCTCTGCCATTTTGTCGGCGTCGGGCAAATCTCGCATTATTACGTTCTCAGCCGCGACCGAAACGATAAGCTCATCAAAGCCTGGCGAATTGTGTTGCCTGAAGTCGAAGACACGGGTGCTGAGGGTCATTAACGCTGCGCATGTCTTGTTGGGATTGCCTGTAGGCCCATTCGGGATATAATTGCGACGCTTAAGGGCGGCGAGTTTTCGACGCCTTTCGATTCCGTAAGGAAGGGGAATATGCGGACGCTTCGCCCTCTGTTTTTTGCCGTTTTTGTTTCAGTTCTTTTCTCCAATCCGACCCTCGCTTCCAGCGTAACGATGCCCCTCACAGGGACGGTCCAACAAAGCACTCTCGATGACGGTCTAAATGGACAAGGCTTTTCCGGACCATTTGGTGACTTATTGTCACGCTGCCAAAGCGACGACAAAAACAGGCATACAATATATGC
>Ga0335075_10018573_pt1 | contig 10307 bp, 14 predicted proteins | sample Lox_Sample_24_FD_206723 | JGI IMG/M metagenome (GOLD analysis project Ga0335075, IMG submission 206723) | Soil microbial communities from Loxahatchee National Wildlife Refuge, Florida, United States - Lox_Sample_2.4 | ecosystem: Environmental > Terrestrial > Soil > Wetlands | place: USA... | reverse complement strand
GAAGCTTGTCGTGTCGATAGAATGAAGTACGCCCTATCTAATGAAGTTGGAAGATTTTAAAGCGATGATTTTTCGAGGGAGAAGCAAAAGTAGTAACGCTTCAAAGCTCTCTTAAGGACCGTGGGAGCTGCGGCGACCATGTGGCGTGACCTTTATTGTATGCGGGACATATCAGCTTTGACTTTTTAGCTCATGTCACGCATGGAATGACTCGTATTGGCGGAAGACTGCTACGTAGCATATTTTAATCCTACCTGCTCAGTTTTCTCTGCATGGCTACCGCCCTTGGACCTGATCGCTCCGTCGCCTCTTGCACCCCCGCTAAATGAGATCGGAGAATAAACGGTAGGGGCCAGTAAACCCTTACCGATGGACTCCACGAATCTTACTGACACTTCCGCTAAGTTTAGCGCCCGCGCTATTCTCATTTTTGTTGTCGATAATCGATAAGTTATTGTTGAACATTCTGGCCGGAATTGTGAGGGCGGCAAAGGCAGGAATCATTTGGCTAGATTGGAAGAAAATCGGCCCGTATAAAGTTACAGAAGCAATCTCCTCGCATGTGTACCGCATAGACCTACCCCCAATGTGTTACGGCCTTGCACTAATCTAGTAGACACGAGCGAGAAGCGGGTGAAGCACGATCGAATTGTTGGCTAAACTAAGAATCGTAAAGCCAAAGAGAAGAAAGAAAGAGAAGAGAGAAAAGGTTTGACACGTCGAGTCATAAACAGGAAGTGTTGCCCACGACTTGCCCACGGCTTCGCCGCGGCGAAGTATGCCCGGCGTTACTCATAAGTTTCCGCGAAGTGTGATCCCGTTGCCAGAAAGTGTCAGAGGAGGACAGGCTCGTAACACGATGATCAAAATCCACGTGTTACCCGTCTCTCGCCTTAGCCTGGTTACGCCCGATTCCGTCGCCCTCCCTGGAGAGCATAACGCTCCGCCCCCGCTCGTCACATCCATCGATAAGATAATTAAATCCCATCACCTGGTAGCTCTGTAGGTACCTAGGAGATAGATGTGTTTAAGCACACCTCCGCCTTGTTACTGATTCATCTGAAGTATATATCTTCATCATCGAGGATTCTTGGCAGAGTTGCCGAATTCAGAGATCTTGATCGCGACACATCTGGACGTGGAGTTCTAGTTTGGAGTGAAATAGAATATCTGCTGCTGAAGAAGAGATTAGACTAACAATTGGCCATGGATAATACCTGGGTATCTCACCTGAGATCAGTCACAGAGATACCCTGCTGTGACATTTCGTACGAAGATACAAACTCCCGAAGCCTCGGGTCTTGGTAGGGTGTTATTATTTGTTGAGACACGAGTCTAGTGTCTTTTGCTGCCCCTTCCGCGAACAATTTGTCCCAGTCCACAGGGTCTCCATCTATGTCTTCTTGAGCTTCTGTTAGTGGTTCATCTGTGTAAGAGGTGAATGTCGAAAGAGTATGATCCTCCCCGAAGTCACGCTCATTCGTCAGCTTTTCAGCTTGTGTAATAGACTCTTCCGCCAAGTCCTCAATGAGAGCGCTTATAGCAACAGACAGTTGTGCAAAATCAAAAAGATGTTTCTCAACATGCGTAACGTCATTTTCCATGTCTTTGGACTCCTCTGGTCCACAGACAGGACAAGGAGCGAAGAGCTTCAAGATCGAGGGTATCTGAGTTTGGCCGAAATTTAAATCTTCAGATAATTTCTGATCCTCAAGTTTTCCGTGCTCTCGTTTAAGGTGGCTCATGAATGCGATCTTGTCGTCAAACTGTCGTTGTGAGTGATTTTCAAGAGGACAAGTCCATTGTGAAATCCAGCCATGGGTGTCATGTGCCGTTCGGGCATGCTCCAGCCACTGTGCACGATTTCCGAATTGGCTGTCTGGATGTGGGCAGTTTTCAAGAAGACAGATATAGGGAGTTATGTCCTCAATGTAATGGCTCCTATCTTTCTATTAGTGAAAGGTACTGAAAGAACGTCGGTGGTGCTTACACCCAAAAATCTCCCTGTAATTCTCTGGTTGGAAGAAAACGACAGCAATACGGACATTGGATTTCTTTAGCGGCGCTGTCCTTTGCGGGAGACTCAGGTATACCAAGCATCGAAGAATTTTCTGGAATCCCATCCTTTCGAGGTGCTGTTCTTGGATAGACAAATGACTGTTGATCGAGAGTAGACACGCTGAAAGAATCTTGAAGGGGGGGGGTTGGATTTTTCCTTCGTTCGAGTTTGGATACATCTGCAAAATTTGGATCTGAAGCTTGTACAGGAGACGAATGGGATGATTGTTGCTTGGAAGGTGACTCGGCTTTCCATTGATCGCTGGAACTGTGACCAACTTCCCAATTTCCTCGAAAGTAGGCAAGATTACGTCTTCTCGCAACGATGGAATCTGCAATGCGATTTCGCACAGAGTCGTTCTCTTCCATGTTCAGGTGTCGGAACTTTCTCCTAAGGAAATCTTGCACCCAATCTTGAAAAGGTTTGCCTAGATCATCCCTTCCGTGGTAATGATCTGTAGTTTTGGGAGTTCGTGGTTTTGTACTGGGTTTCTGCACCGCTGAAGAAAGGTCGAATAAGTTGTCTAATATCTCTTCTGCCGGATGCCAAAGTAGATCTCTCCGACTTTTTGGCTTAGATTCCACCAATGGATTGGATTTCCGTAACCTACTCAAATCGATTGATGATGACGCGAAAGATGATGCAGTTCCATGAGATATGGCAGATGTGTTTTGGCCCCGATCCATAGGCACGCCGCCTACCTCGACTTCGCTTTCATCTTTGTTATCGGAAAGTGCCTGATTGTCAGGCTCACGCAACACTACGCAAACAAGTCAGAAGAAGTATTGGACTTGACCATGAGAGCCCCACAATGGATAAGATAATTTTGAAGCTTTTCGAGAGGCAGTATGAAGAATTCCTGGACCCCTAGCATTTTGCGTAACCTCCAGTCTAGTGTTGCTCTATCTTGTTTGATGAGAACATGACTGCTGAGGTTCCACACATTCAACCTCTGCAAAAGATTGGAGGCAGCCTTTGCATCGTCGCGATCTGAAGAAGCCAGTTGCTCCAATAATTCCACGCAGCGAGTAGCTCGACAAGCGATGGGTCGCTTAAACGTCTCAGCTTTGGAGGACGAGGTTGAGTCGGGAAGGATGGTGGCGGTGGTAAGATCCTCTTTCCTCGAACGATTCAACTTCTCAGCATCGAAGGATGAGGTTGAGTCAAATTTCGAGTCGACATCTTTCCCTCCCCCAGGAATATTTAATTCCTCAATGGAGAAAGGCGACAATCGGGCTGAGGCTAGTGGTTGGTCGATGATACTCTCCTCAAAGCTTTTCCCGGCCACCCGCTCGTTCTGCCGTCCTGTCATGGTCTCGTAAGTTAACCCGTCCCACGCCTAAGTGGGTTAGTCAATATCGCAATAAAAATGAGGCGGACTTCTCCCCATATTCTCATGGTCCTAATATTTTAGGTGTTCAGTCTCGAATTCAAGTCATAATTTGGGGTCGGATCAGTTAGGCGAGTGTCACTTAGGGCAGCGGAATTTGGGCTCGACCGTGAACAAACTCAAAGCTGATTGTTGCTTTTTCTTGCAGAGCTGAACACCCCTTTTGACGCGCTAGTCACTCGTGGGTGGCTATCTCCACTCCTCTGCGTGCATTATTTCATGCAAGCTGGTCACATCAGCGTATTCCAGATTATTCAGAATTTCCATTTTTCGGCAGGATACGGTATCGATCAAGCTTAGAGATCTTCTACATCGATGATTAGGAAACTCCTTTCCAATTCACTTCGAGGTTTCGGTCGCTAGCGGATTGTACGGTACAACTCACGGCAACTTTCAACTCGTATCAAAAAGGCACGGATCGCCTTTCTCCGCATCTTGCTGCATGATGGGCACCACTCAGCCAGTCGAAGATCAGCCGCTATTCCTCTTCCGCTTTCGAGGGCATTCAGCCACCAGAGGCCGGACTGGCCTCGACCCCAATCAAGGATGCGGGTCTTTTCAGCCTTAAGTCATGACAGGGCTCCAGAATCTTTTCAGAGAGGCTCTTCTCAAAATCGCTTCGCTTCAAACGCATTTCAACAAGAGCTGGGTGGGACTTGGTGATCAACATATGGAACAAGTATTTGGCAATTCGCACGGAATCATTTCAAGTATTAACATGCCACCCACTGCAAACCCTCCATCTCTTCCTCCAAGACCCGGTGTTACTCCTGTACAGACGATACGGCATTCCAATGGCGTTCCCATTTCAGGAGCGCTGACAATTCCCGCCCCAAATACCAATCCTTCAACCTCCCGACAGGCAACCCGAGAAGATCACCCGGACGTCAAAGCACTCTTCCAGAGTGTCTCGCGTTTTCTGAGCCAAGAGGCTTGGCTCAGAGATCAACAATATCACAACGACCCTGGCTCACAGGCTTCCATTTTTTTTGAAAAGTTACGAGCAGTTCTAGCAAATATTTCTCTCCATCATATTCCCCAACCGGATAATAGCGCTCAAGGCAGAGAACTTAAGAAATACTTGCTGGGTGCCGCCAAGATTTTGAACAGATTTCTTAAGAGTGAGCAGGTTGAAATCCTTGAACATTTGGTATCTATTGACAATAACTCACAGCCTTTGGTACGTTTTCACCAACCCTTAAGCCATGACATGTCGTGTTGCGATCTGCTTAGTCCGCTAATTTTGATCATCATACTAACTCCATCAATACAGAGATGCCGCAAAAATTACAATTTGATAGAGAGGCTTCAACGCTGCATCCAGAACGATCATAATGGTAACCTAAACACCATTCAGAAAACATTTGAGTACGATTACAAACAATTACGAGATGGTCCCAATAGCATATCAATCTTGATGGACCATTTAAAGCAGTTTAATGTTTTGAAAGACTACGATGAGATGCAAATCTATCGCCGTCAAGAATATCGAACAGAGGATTTGATCCAAAATTTGGAAGACGCCTGGTCAATAGTACAAAACCTTCGGAATGCATCCCAACCGCAACAAACAACAGATACTGCTCCACTGGGAAACTGGTCCAATGAATTGACAAATTCGGATGTGGCCAGCATACGTACGCGAACGGGCCAACTCTCCTCTTTCATACATACCAATCTCTCATGCCCTTCGAGTTATGCACACACTGACCTTGACTTATTGGGTTGCTCAAGTGATGTCAAGCTGCAGTTTTTGCCACGATGGGCATCATCATTTCCTCTCGAGATGAAAAAGATAAAGCAATCAGCTGAGCCCTCTGCCCTGAAAAACAACACGCGATGGACTACAGTATTCGACTGCAAGAGGTTTCAGGAATGTAGTTTTCGAATCCAACCTGGAAGGTAAGTCTCAGAAGGATACCGAATTTGAGGTATCTTGCTAACCTTTTCAAGTGGACTTGATGCCGGTTCGCAACTCGCTGAATCCAGCCCATTCTGTCAAATCCCTCTCGTTGGAGCCAGCCTTAACTTCGAGGTTCATTACAATCCAGACTGGTATCGACAGTTACAGCCATCCGACCTCAAATGCCTAATGCCCGGCATTCGTGCATCATATATATCCCTCAGCTCCATTATCGAGGGAGAAGTCAGCCTTTCACGAGCTTCGACAACTGCTTTGATGTTGATTCTGGCAAGAGGATTTCGACCTTTGTTCAATAGTTCCTGGCTCTCCAAAAGTTGGGAGCGACAAGATATTTTTATTATGAGACATGGGCCCCACGTCGACAAGGACAGCAACGCGGTTGAAATTTTACCGTTTCTTACGCTCAATTTAAGAGATGGAAGGCCAAAAGACCTAGCTCAAGATCCAGTGACAGTGGGATCCACAGAAACTCTGTCTCTTCTAGGTCTGGGAATCGTCCTCGCCGAACTCAGTCTGTATTGTGGGAATGCATATCGAACAGCAGACACTCCCAACAACCAAACCAGCCGCCTTAGGTTTTCAGAATTAATACGAGCCGACCATATGGGTAAAGTACAAAATCTGGAGAGCGATACCAGTCGGTACTGTAGTGGTTACGTAGCTGATGCGGTGCGGTATTGCTTGTCTTTGAGGTGGAGCCAATCTTCAAGTCCCTTCGATGATCCAACTGTCTTGCATGACTACCAGAGAAAAGTCGTGGCGAGACTAGAGAAGGAGTTTTTTATCTCGCTCGGTTATGATCCAATAGACAATATGCCCGACCTGGAACAGTTACTCGAAAAAACGATCAACAAAGCAAGATTTGATGAGCTCTTTTCGCCGATCAAGCATACACACGCAAATTCCTCTGAACGGTTCGTAAGACATTCTCAAAACCTACATCAAATTGAACCTCCTGGAACCGTGTATGACATGGATCCCGTCCAAAGCAATAATAAGGAGTAAGTTTGGCATTTGGATCCTCGACGAATCGAGTAAATTAACTTAGTTTAGCAAAGAAGAGGCCAAAAAATGGTTCGACAAGATTAGACTAATTCATAAATTTCTCGACAGAAGCGTCCCCGTCTTTGCACATAACCAAGAAGATTCGCCAGTCAGGGTTGCAATTCTAGATACAGGAGTTGACCTGACACATCCAGCATTGCAGGGCAAAATAAAAGAAGATCAAGTTTTTGATTTTGTCACCAATCAGGAAAAAAGCATCGTTGATGAAACTGGTCACGGCACACATTGTACCCATATTCTTCTAAAAACTGCTCCTTATGCAGAAGTATACGTTGGCAGGGTTTTTAGAAAAAATGAGGCGGACGATGACACCGCTTTGAAGGTCGCAAAGGTATGTTCCATAGTCGGTAAAAGTTATTAAAATAACCACGGTTTGGTTCAGGCCATCAAGCATGCTGCAGATACTTGGGACGTCGACATTATTTCCATGTCCTTTGGCTTTAAAGATTCTAGCGAAAAAGTCTCCAAGGCCATCAACTTAGCAAAACATCGTACCAGAAATGGCGTCCCTCGCCCTGTCCTGTTTTATGCTGCAGCGTCAAATAATAATCACCTCGATTACAACCCAATCGCGTATCCTGCAAGAGATGCCAGATTGGTGACGGCGGTTTTCTCTCTCGATGGCCATGGGGATAAGTCAGAATTCAGCCCCAAAGGAAATCAACATAGTCTTACAAACCTAGCATTTCTTGGGCAAGGACTGGAAGCTGCATTCTCTGAGAAGCTGAGTACCGGTGGCTTGAGGCATGACTATCGGCTGATGTCAGGCACGTCATGTTCGACTCCGCTTGCTGCTGGAACCGCAGCACTCGTCTTGGAACTATTGAGGAGAAAAGATATTCGAGAAAACATCCCCGAGAAGCTTGTTCCGAAATTAATTACCGCTGATGGGATGAACAAGATATTTGAGTGGATGCTAAAAGAAAACGCGCAAAGGGGTGCCGGCGTTTATCTCGAAATCCAGCCGTGGCATTTACTGAGGGGAATGGAGCAAGGTAATATCCAAGTAGGTGATTTGAGTTATCGTCTCAAGGATGGCGCTCTATAGTTATAGATTCAAAAATTGATTCAATTATCAATGAAAGAGTGTCAAGTATATTTAAACAAGGAACAATCATAATTTCATCCACAGATTACATCTTCTCAGTCTCTTCTTCAAGCAAGGCCCAGTCTTTGCCGTTTTCAAAAACAACCTTCTCCCCCCCTTTCTCTGCTTCAGGGACAGCCTCGACACGATGGAGACTGAATTCCAGCTCATATTCTGGTTTCTGGTCGGTCGTTGCTTGCCCGTCGCTCGATTCTACTGGTTTCTGCTGCTCTTGTCCATCTTCGATACCCGAAACTTGTCCCTTAACTTCCTTGCGTTTTACTACTGAATTTGCCGTAACCTTGATTGCTATCACCGTGTACGCGAAGACACAGTCGGATGCCGCGTCAAATGTAATGCTCGTGGTCTGTCCAGCCTCGACTTTTCCGGAAGCTCCTCCCTGCAAAGGAACATTGTGACTGGACCCATCGCCCTGGGCCTCTGCTTCACTTCCCGCCGATTTTTCCTCCCTATTCTTCTTCATCTTCAACCCGTGCGCAAGCCGAACGCCAGTGACCATGTAAACATATGGTGACTTTGGATTCCAGCTAGCTTCTATACGTTCTTGAACGTCTTTGGACTTGATGGCCTTTCTGATGTAGTCGTTATTGGGCTCCATGGTTTCTCCCTCGATCTTGGTGATGCTCACATCGTAGTCATGTTTGCTATCAACATGAGCCGAGGCGCTGCCGCTAACAGGAATGCCAACAGCTTTCAGCCATGCTTTGAATGCCACCGTGATGTTATCATTCTTCGTCATGTCGAACTGTTGCAATTCCTCCTTGTTCTTATGTACGAAGTCTTCCCATCCCTCAACCGGTCCTTCGGCCTGGAGAGAGGATCGAGGATTACGAGCTGTCCTGATAATCTTTCCAAGCCGTATGTAGCCCTCAGGCACAACACTCGTGGTTTTGGTCAAAATCCATGGCTTCTCGTTGGACATGGTGGATTATCGGCAAATGAAAGCGATGTCACACGCTGCTCTGAACTAAGGGATGGATGGTGAATTTGAAAAATTATATCTGAAGGTTTGAAATAGATATTCCCCAAAAAGCTCCTGGAATCGCAAAACCCAGAAACTTAAATGCTTCGAGATCTTGTTTTCAGCCGCATTGAATGACTGCCTAGATGCGCGAAGGGACATACTGCCCCTTACCGCCTTTCTCTTTTCGGCCACCTTCACACATATAGCTGCCCCCCGCCACCTTGGTGGCAAATAGCAATCTTCTCTTCTTCATCTCACACGGCTTTATTCCGTCGCGAACTAGAACAGGCAGAGAAACAAAGTTCAGCCGCACTTGTTTTTGAGAAAATTTCTTTTTATTTGGCGATCAGAGGCTAGAGGTCGAAGGATCTTCCAATTATCCTATTGGGTTGGCGCATTTGTGTGACGGGCTAGCACGCAAGAGGAGAATGTGGATGAGAACACGATCTATTGCGGCTATATTTGTAAGGACACTAAGATAAGGAAAGAGAGAGAGAAGAAGAAGAAGAGCAGGAACGCCTAGGTTTGTGATATAGGCCCATTTTTGCCAAAGATGTCCGTTTGCTATCTGCACAATCGTCACAGCGGGTGGGTCTCCGGGCAGCTCGCGCCCACGCGCGTCAACCCCATCAAGTGCCAACCCGCAATGCCACCACAACGAAGAGTTCTGGGCGAAATAAGTCATAATATTGTGCGCAGAAAGGAGTCGAGCCCATTCGAAAGAGGAAAAATTGTTGGCAAGGTAGAAGACGGGCTAACACAGCGGCAAATCTCTAAGGTTCTCAACGTCCCTAAATCAACGGTCAACGACACCATCCAGAAATACTTCTCAACGCCAACAAACGGCCAGTCTTCACCTCGCTCTGGCCGACCCAAGTCAATTGATGTTCGAACCGAACGACGGATCATTCGATTTGTTCGCACCACATCCGACGCGGAATATTCTGAGATCAAGAAACGTCTTGGCCTAACTATTTCGAAGGCCACAATCTATCGCATCCTGAAGCACCACGGCATAACCAATTGGCGAAAAAGAAAGACGCCTGCATTAACAAAGGAGCATGCTCGCCAGCGCCTGCTCTTTTGCCGCCGGTATAGGAGGTGGAGGTCCAAAGGGTGGAAGAAGGTTATTTGGAGCGATGAGTGCTCCGCGGAGCGCGGCAAGGGCATAAAGCAGGAGTGGGTTTTCCGCACACCACTGCAAAAGTGGGACAAGGAAATGATACAGCCCGTTAAGAAGGGTAAGGACATCTCAATTATGGTATGGGCAGCATTTTCTGGCGCGTTGGGAAGGTCAGATTTGATCGTGATGGAGCGAGATCCAGATGCACCTAAAGGTGGATACTCTGCACAGTCTTACCTAAAGGTTTTAGAAGATCAGCTTCCTAGAATTTGGGAACCTGGTTATATATATAGGACAATGCTCCAATTCATAAAACGAGAATTATTACTACATTCTTGCGAGAAAATGGGGTGAAAGTTTTGAAGTGGCCGCCCTTTTCGCCTGATCTTAACCCGATCGAACATCTCTGGTTTATTCTGAAGGGACTGGTTTATAAGGTCAACCCGGATATTGAGAAGGTTACTGGCGACCTCGAAATTAGAGAATCACTTGGAAAGGCCCTAAAAGATGCCTGGGAATTAATTCCTGAGGAAAGGTTTAAGGTGCTATGGAACAAGTACCACAAACGGATCGACGCTGTTCGCAAAGCAAAGGGTTAGTGGACTAAATATTGAGACCTGTCCCTGTATAATTAGTGAATCAATGAACCATCTGGCCAAATTTGAAGAAGATTA
>Ga0335075_10018572_pt1 | contig 10308 bp, 11 predicted proteins | sample Lox_Sample_24_FD_206723 | JGI IMG/M metagenome (GOLD analysis project Ga0335075, IMG submission 206723) | Soil microbial communities from Loxahatchee National Wildlife Refuge, Florida, United States - Lox_Sample_2.4 | ecosystem: Environmental > Terrestrial > Soil > Wetlands | place: USA... | reverse complement strand
CCGTGTAGGCGAAGGCCTCGAGCGCCCGGTTCGCCTGCTCGAGCTCCTCGTTGCGCTCGGTCGAGCGCCGCATCTTGGTCACATCCTCCACCAGCACGTCGATGGCATCATGACCATTGACGCGCACACGCAGCAGCGAAAGATATACGCAGACCGCCTCTCCGTCACTGGCTTGCAGCTCGACTTCGCGCTCCACCGGATCGCTGCGTTCGGTCAATCGCGGCAGCTCCTGCCGTATCGTGCCGAGGAGCGCGTTGCGGGAATTCTCGCTCTGCCTCTCGAAGCGCTCGAGCAGTGCCTTGCAGGCGCGATTGGCGTCGACGACGTCACCCCCCTCGGTCATGCGCAGTACGCCCACATTCAATCGCTCGAGAAGCGTGTGCAGCCGCGTTTCCGAGCGCAGGGCGCGCAGGCGGATCTCGGCGCGATCGAGACAGGACCGAACGGCCACGGCCAGGCGCACATAGTGCTTCGGGCTCTTGATCACATAGTCGTCGAGGCCGGCCTTCATGGCGTCGACTGCGACCTCCTGCGTCCCGGTCGCGGTGAACATGATCACCGGGCAGTGCGGCCGCGCCGCCTTGACCGCGCGGACGATGTCGACGCCGTTCGACCACTTGAGATTGAAGTCGGTGACGACGATGTCGAAGGTCGCATTTGCGAGTGCCCCGCGAAACTCGCCGTCATCCAGCGGCTCGACGGCCTCCACATCCGGAAACTCCTTGTGCAGCTCCCGCAGGGTGAGCTGCCGGTCATGGGGGTTGTCATCGAGAACGAGCACTCGAAGAATGGCGGCGGTCATCTGAGCATTGCTCTCGCTTCTACTCGAGGTCGGGCGCAGTAACCATCCGGGCGCTGGCCGAGGGTCAGACGCTCAAATCGAGCTGTGCGGCAAGTCGCGCGAGCTGTGCGCTGTTCCTGGCTCCCAGCTTATCGCGGATGGTCGATTGATGGTTGGCGACGGTCTTCTCCGAGAGAGCCAGCTTCTCACTGATGCTCTTCACGGTCTCCCCCTGGACGAGGAGGCGCAGGACTTCGAACTCTCGCGGCGTCAGCGCTTCGATCTCCGACTTCCCGGGCTGCGCCGCCGACCGCGCGATGTTCGCAGCCACATCCGGGCTCACGTAGCGCTCGCCGCGCGAGACCGCGTAGATCGCCCGCACCAGGACTTCCGGAGCGCTCGCCTTGCTCAGGTAGCCCAGGGCGCCGGCCTCCAGCGCGCGGCGCGCGTATATCGCATCGTCATACATGCTGAATATCAATATACGCAGCGGCGGCTGATCCCTGAGCATGCGGCGCGTTGCCTCTATCCCGCTGACTCCCGGGAGGGCGATGTCCATGACCACGACGTCCGGCTCGAGTGAGCGCGCCTGCTCGTACGCCTGCGCGGCGTTGCCCGCCTCACCGACGACACTGATGCTTGCCTCATCCTCGAGCAGCCCCCGATAGCCCTCCCGCACGATGGCGTGATCGTCGACGAGCAGTACCTTGGTCGGGCCGGTCACGAGCTCGCCTCCGGCGGCACGGGAATCCGGGCCGAGAGCTCGAAACCGCGCCCGGGCGAGCTGTTGAATACAAGCGTGCCGTGCAGCGTCATGACCCGCTCGCGCATACCGATCAGTCCAAGCCCCCGGGTCCGCAACCCGGGCGAAGTGCCAACGCCGTCATCCGACACCGAGGCAAGGATCGTGTCGTCCTCCGCGCCGCGACCTCCCGCGCGCTCGAGGCGCACATTGACGTGGCTCGCAGCGGCGTGCTTTGCCACATTGGTCAGCGCTTCCTGAACGAGCCGGTACAGCGTGACGGTGACGCTTTCCGGCAACGCGGTGAAATCTCCCGCGATATCCAACCGCAGCGACGCGTCGGGCAGTCGTGCGCGCCAGGTCTCGACGCAGTGCTCCAATGCGGCCGCAAGTCCCAGCTCGTCCAGGCCCGTCGGACGCAGCTCGCGGATGAGAGTGGCGAGAGCGCCGTGGATGTGATTGCAGATCTCGACGATGGTACTCGCCCGGCGGTGGGTTGCCGCCGGTGAGGCGTGGCCGTCGTCACGAATTCCAACGGCATCGAGCTTGATGACATTCAGATACTGCCCGAGCTCATCGTGCAGCTCGCGCGCCAGCGACTTGCGCTCGGTCTCCTGCAGCTCCACGTACTGCTGCGCCAGGCGGCGGTTGTCCGCCAGGGCCGCCGCAAGTTGTGCCTCCGCCGATTTCCGGCGCGTAATCTCCTGCCTGGCCTCGTGATAGCGGCGCGTTGCGAACCAGGACAGGCCGAGGCCGAGCACGAGCAGCACCGTGGGCAGCTCGTCGAGCTGGTAGCGCTCGTAGGGAGCGTTCAGGCGTCGTAACATCTCTGTGACATTGAAGATGCCGCACACCACCCACGTGGCAATGGTCACCACCGCGACCAGGATCGCGTCGCGCAGGTGGATCCTGCGGGCCTCGACGGATGCAGAGCCTGGTAGAGAGTCGGATTGCGCCCCCATGTCGGCGCTAGTCTACTCTACCAGCGCTCGTGCACGCTGGGCCGGATATGGCGGTCGTATACGGAGCGCACGGCCCTCATCTGCTGCTCCGTCAGCGCAGGCAATGCGCTGGCGCCGCAATTGTCCTCGACCTGGCGCGGATTCTTGCCGCCGGGGATGATGGTCGCGACCCCATCGAACATGAGGATCCAGCGCAGGGCCAGTTGCGCCAGTGTCGCGCCGCCGGGCAGCAGTGACTTCAACTCCTCGACGGCCTGCAGCCCGACCTCGTAAGGGACACCCGAGAACGTTTCGCCGATATCGAAAGCCTCACCGTGACGGTTGAAGTTGCGGTGGTCGTCGCGCGCGAATGGGGTTGTCGCGGTGAGCTTGCCGGTGAGCATTCCCGAAGCCAAGGGTACGCGGATGATGGTCGCCACTGCGCGGCGCTCCGCCTCCGCAAGGAAGCGCTCCGCCGGGCGCTGGCGGAACATGTTGAAGATGATCTGGACGGACTCCACGTTGGGGAACTCGATCGCCTTGAGCCCCTCCTCCACCCTCTCCACGCTGACGCCGTAATGACGGACCTTGCCTGCCTTCACCAGCTCGTCCATGGCGGCGAAGGTCTCCGGGCGGTAGTAGGTGTCCGTCGGCGGGCAGTGCAGTTGTACGAGCTCGAGCGAATCGACCCCCAGATTCTGCAGCGAGCGCTCGATGAAGGCCGCGAGGTTCTCCTTGTTATAACCTGCCGCGACATGGGGACTGAGACGGCGCCCCACCTTCGTCGCGACGTGAAACGGCGTCTTCGTTTCCTTGCGCAGCCGCCTCAGGAGCCGCTCCGAGCGGCCGTCGCCGTAAACGTCCGCGGTATCGAAGAAGTTGACTCCCAGCTCGAGAGCACGCTTCATGGCGGCAATGGATTCCTCGTCATCGACGGCGCCCCACTCGCCGCCCACTCCCCAGGCGCCGAAGCTGATCTCCGACACGTCCCACCCGATCCGACCAAACCTGCGGTATTTCAAAGGTGTCTCCTCCGTCGCGCGACGAGCCGCAGCCAAATCCCCATGCCGTCTCTCACTTGCAGCCCTCCGCCCAGCGCGCTGAATGGAGTCAGACCCAGGTCCGTCTGCTTCAGGGGGAACTCGCCCGTCGCCACGATCTCGTCATCCCCGATCTCATAGCGCACCGGTACCGCGACAGAATGCCACTCGCCATCGAGCTGCACCAGCACCCGCGCGACGATGTCGGCAGACTTCCCGTCAGGTGAGGGCCGCAGGCCTGCGGACCGCAGCGCGATGTCGGAATAGCTCGCGGCATGCAACAAAGCGGCACCGAGCATATTGTGGCGCGTACCCTCACGCGCGGACGGCGTAACATCCGGCGGGAAATCCGGGCTGTGCTCGGCGGCGCGCAAGGCGGGATCGTCCACCGTGAGTTGCGCGACCGCGAAGCGCAGATCGAAACTGGCACGCATGGGATCGCGCGGCACATAGATCGTGCCGGTGAGACAGCGGCAGGCGATGACGTGATTGTGACCCAGCGCCGCCAGAGGGCCGGCCCGGTATACGAGCACTATGAGCTGAGACTCGGCCGCAATGACATCGAACGGGCGCCCGACCAGGGGCGATGGGACCCAGCGTGCGGCCGGCGGCGCAACCTGCCGCGTCACACAGCCGCTGAGACCGGCAAGCAGGCTTGCGCCGAGGACGGCGAGCGTACCGGCGGCGACGCCTCGGCGCATGCTTCCGGTCTACTTGATCAGTCCTTCCTCTTGCATCGCCGTCTTCACCGCCGGACGCGCTGCGACGCGTTCCTGGAAGGCGCGCAGATCGGGGAACGGTGAGAGATCGAGCTTCACCTTGGCGGCCCAGTTGGTGACCGTGAAGAGATAAGCGTCCGCCACCGTGAAGTTGTCCCCCATGAGATAGGGGCGGCCCGCGAGATGCTTTTCGACGACGGCGTAGCGCTTGTTGAGATAGGCCTGCCGATCGGCGCGGGTCTCCGCCGGCGTGTCGGGCCTGAAGAGCGGCGAATAGCTCTTGTGCAGCTCCGAGTTGACGAAGCCGAGCCACTCCTGCAGGTGATAGCGCGCCATCGTGCCGGCCGGCGGCGCGAGGCCCTTCTCGGGCTTGAGATCGGCAAGATACTGGACGATCGTCGGACCCTCGGTGAGTATCTCACCGTCGTCGAGCTGCAACGTCGGGACGTAGCCCTTTGGGTTGATGGCGAAGAAATCTCCCTCGGCGGCGATGGTCTTCGTCTTCAGATCCACCTTCTGCAGGCTGAGCTCGATCCCTGCCTCGCGGGCGACGATGTGCGGCGAAAGCGAGCACGCCCCACTGGAATAGAACAGTTTCATGCGTATTTTCCTTCGGTCGAAGCGGGAGACAGGGGCGCAAAGTTACCATGCCCGCGCTGGCGGAGTCTCCCGCCCACAGGCTTCGGCGCCACAGGCGCTACCCGAAGCGATAGCTGGAAAGCGCGATCATGCCGAGGAAGTCGTCCTGACTGTAGACGATGCGTCCCGGCTCCTCCTCGGCCGCGCCGACGACGACGTGCAGCGGCATGAGGTGGTCCGCCTGCGGATGCGCGTCCCGCGCGGCCGGTGCCCGCTCCCACTCGAGCAAGCGCTGCGAGCGCCGGGCCGGCGCGGACTCGACCAGCGTCTCCCGCAGCCAGGTGTCGAACTGCGCCGCGTCCTCGCGGCGAACGCGAGCACCGAAGAAGCGACGCAGGTTGTGATAGCTGCTGCCGCTGCCGATGATGAGAACCCCTTCGTCCCGCAGAGGCGCCAGTGCCCGGCCGAGCCGCAGGTGGGTGGCCGGATCGTAATCGGCCCGCAGCGAGACCTGAAAGACCGGGACGTCCGCCTGCGGATGCGTGACCGCCAGGACGGAATAGGTCCCGTGATCGAAACCGCGCCCGGCATCCAGCCGTGCCGGCAGACCGGTCTGTTGGATCAGGGACTGCGCCTGCTGCGCCAGCCGCGGCGAGCCGGCCGCGGCATAGCGGATGTGATACAACTCCTCGGGAAAGCCGCCGTAGTCATGGATCATGGGCGGCGCCGCGCCCGCCATCACGGCGAACTCGCTCTCTTCCCAGTGTCCGGATACGATGAGGATCGCCTCCGGCTTCCGCGGGAGCTGCCGCGGCAGCTCCCGCAGAGACTCCTCCAGCCTGGCGTAAGGCCGGCGCGCCTCATCGTTCATGTATGGCCAGGGGCCGCCCCCGTGGCTCAGATAGAACGTTGGCAATCTGGCGCCCATCAGCGTCACCTCGGGTCGGAGGCCGCGCTCAGCGCGCGCGACGGTGATCGAGACTCAAGGGACCGGCGCCGTTGGCCACCAGCATGAGGAAGGCACCGGCGATCGAGACGTCCTTCAGAAACATGATCATCTGAATCTGGTCGCCGAAGTTGTTGTGAAAGATACCCCCGGCGAGCAGGGTGAACCCGGCGAGCAGGAATGCGGCGATGCGAGCATGCCAGCCGACGATCACCGCCAGCGAGCCCAACACCTCGGTCGCGATGACGAGCGGCAGCAGGGCCGGGGATACGCCCATGGAATGCATGTAGGCACCCATCGCGCCATAGCTCGACATCTTCGTCAACCCTGAGAGCAGGAAGAGCGAGGCCAGCAGAATCCGGCCGCCAAGCTCGAAGAATTTGCCGAGGGGAGCGGCGTCGATCGACGCCGGGGTGCGGATCGAAGGGGTCACGGAAGTCGTCATGATCGGTCTCCTCGAGGTGGAGGTGGTGATGGTGGTACGGGGGAGACTGTAGGCGCTGTACTCGCCGTCCACTAGACGGTAAAATATGGAAATACTGTCCAATTAAATAGACAATGCTCGGCCTGGATGATATTGCCGTCTTCGTGCAGGTCGTGGAGGCCGGCAGCTTTTCGGCCGCCGCGCGGCGCCTGGCAATGCCCAAAGCGACCGTCAGTGCCAAGGTCGCGAGGCTCGAGAAACGCCTCGGGCTCAGCCTGATCCAGCGAACCACCCGCAAGCTGCGGGTGACGGAGGCCGGGGAGCAATACTTCCACCACTGCGCAGAGGCCATCCGGGAGGTCGAGGTGGCCGAGGCAGCGCTTCAATCGACGTCGGGCAAACCCGCAGGGCTGCTCAAAATCACCGCACCTGTGGATCTCGGACGTACCCTCCTCCCTCGGATCGTCAATGCCTATGCCGCGAGGTATCCGGACGTCTCGGTCGAGCTCTTCGTCACCAACCGGGTGATGGACCTGGTCGGGGAAGGCATCGATCTCGCGATTCGGCCCTCGCAGGTGTTGAAGGACTCCTCCCTGATCGCGCAGCGTTACTTCGACATGGGGTCGAACCTCTGGGGCTCACCGCAGTATGTGCAGCGGCTCGGCCCTCTCGCCCATCCTCGGGATCTCGCTAACGCGAGATTCGTGGGATTTCTCCCGCGCAGCTCCGCGGTGTTCACTGACGGGAAGGCGGACGTCGAGGTCGCGCTCGATGGGCGTATTCGTGCCGATGACCTCGAGACGATCAAGGCCCTGCTGTTGTTGCAGCAAGGAATCGGCTGGCTACCCGACTTCCTGGCCGAAGACGGCGCGCAAGCCGGCAGACTCGTGCCGGTCCTGCCGCAGTGGCGGCCGAAGGAGCGGGCGGCCTTCTACTTCGTCTACCCCGGACGCAGATACGGCCTGCCGAAAGTACGGGCCTTCATCGAGACGGCATTGGAGCTCGCGCCCGTCAGCCGGTAGCCACGGCGATGCCGAGCGCATCCAACAGCAGCCGCGCAAACTGCGGACCCTTCCCCGCCTCCTCATGTTTGAAATAGACGAAGACGTCGCGGCAGCGTGAGGTCTTCTCCTGGATCGTGCGCGCCCACCGCGCGATGTCGTCCGGCGTGTAGCCCTCGTCGCGCAGCCTGAAATATCCGTAGTCGGCGGTGATCTCGACGGGTGTGGTCATCTTCTCGCTGTCGGCAACACACAGTGCGAGATTGCGCGCTCTGAGGCGCTCGAGCACCTCATCGCTCAGCCACGAGGCGTGACGGAACTCGAAGGCCGCGCGAGTCCCGGCCGGGAAGCCCGCGACAAACGCATCCAGCACCGTGAGATCCTTCCTGAGGATGGGTGGCAGCTGAAACAGCAGTATGCCGAGTTTCGGCCCGAGAGTTGCCGCAGTTTCGAGGAAGTAGTTCAAGGACTCCGCGCAGTCGCGCAACCGCGCATCATGCGTGATGCGCTTCGGCGCCTTCAGCGTGAACCTGAAGTGCGGCGGCGTCTGCCGGCTCCACCCCGCGAGGATCGACGGCTTGGGCGAGCGATAGAAAGTGTAGTTGATCTCGACGGTCGCGAGCCGCTCGGCGTAGAACGGCAGCATTTTCGCGGTCGCAAACTTCTCGGGATAGAAGCTCCCGCGCCACTCGGGGTAGTTGTATCCGGACGTTCCGACCCAGATGGCCATGGCGCGCGCTGGCGCTGCTCAATGCTCGGGGCGCGTCACCAGCCGCCGGTACTGTCCGAGATGGCGGATGGCGTGCTGCGTCTTGCCCGCGGATTCGTACAGCCGGGCCAGGTTGTAATGGCAATCGGCGAAGTTCGGATCCTGCGAGACGGCGGCATGGTAGGCCACCAGGGCCCCGTCCTTGTCGCCGAGGTCCTCGAGCGCGACCCCCAGATTGAAGAGCAGCAGCGAATCGGCTTCACAGTGCTCGAGCGCCCGGCGGTACACCCTCTCCGCCGCGCGCGCCTCCCCTCCTTCGTGCAGCAGCCTCCCCCAGTTGATCCATGCCGCCGCATTGCGCGGATCCGCCTCGGCGGCGCTCGCATAGGCATCGATTGCCGCGGCGCGGTCGATGCCTTCGAGACTCAGAGCCTTCGCGAACCATTCATCCGCGCTGGCAGGACGGTCGACAGCGGCGCTCGCATCGTCAGCCGCGTCCGCCGATACCGGCGCCGTTGCTCTCGACTGTCGATGCTCGATCACCCGCAGCGTTCCGTTCTGCACGCTGACATCGAGTCCAAGAAGGTACTGGCCGTCATCAGCCTGCCAGTGGTTGGACCCTTCGCGCACCACCACCCGGTCGCCGACCGCGCAGATGGCGAGCCCGGAGAGCGGCACGGCCTCCGGCAGTCGCTCCCGCAGCTGTCCCAGCGAATGGCGGATTCTGCGGCGCGGAATGTTGGCCTGCACGAGCGCGCGGGCGGCGCGCAGGATGATCAGATCCTGGAACGAGAAGAGATACTGACGCCGCGGGCCGCGCGAGGGACGGACGAACCCGAGCCGCACGAGTCCCTGTAGGGTGCTGCGCGGCAGCTGCAGGACCCGTTCCACGTCCCGCATGCTGTACAGTTGCATCGGGGTTCCCGGCGGCTAACGCTTGCCCGCTTTGCGTGAGGGCTTGGCCACGGCCGGCGGCTGCTGCTCTTGCGGCGGCGGCTCGGCACGCTTCGGCGCCCTGCGCGGACCCAACTGGGCGGTCGAAGCCCGTGCCGCGTCCGCCTTCTCGAGACTCGCGCGCAGCGCCTCCATGAGGTCGATGACCTTGCCGCCACCCTCGGCGGGGAAGTCGGCTACCGAGATCTCCTGACCTTCGACCTTCTTGTCGATAGCCGCCTGAATACGGGCTCTGAGGTCGTCGGTGTAGGCGGTAGCGTCGAATTTCTCCGCCGTCTGCTGGTTGATGAGCTGTTGTGCGAGCTTGAGCTCCGTCGCCTTCACGTCCTGCGGCGGCACCTCGATCTCGCTCGCCGGCCGGACATCGGCGGCAAAGTGCAGTTGCTGCATGGTCAGCCGGTCGCCGACCGGCCGCAACATGACGAGGTAAGCCTTGCCCCGCGCCGCCCAGTGGCCGATCGCACAGCGGTTCGCCTGCTTCAGGGCTTCGGTGAGGAGCGCGTACGGCTTGGCGCCCCCCTTGTCGGGCGCCAGGTAGTAAGTCTTGTCGAAGTAGACCGGATCGACCGACTCGATCGGAACGAACTCCGTGATATCGATGGCGTGCGTGCCCGCCTCCTCCAGGGCCTTGATCTCCTGCGGCTCGAAGGTCACATACTGGTCCTTGGCGAACTCGTAACCCTTCACCATGTCGTCGCGCTCGACGACGGTGCCGTGCTTGAGGCAGACGTACTGCTGCCGCAGGCGCGAGCCGCAACCCTTGTGCAGCAGGTTGAACGAGATCGCGTTCGACGACTGGGTCGCGCTGTAGAGCTTGACCGGTATCGCGACGAGCCCGAACGAGATGGTGACCGAACCGATCGAGCGTGCTGCGGCCATGATTGCCTCCGGGGCGCGGCGCCCCGCCTTACCGGGTGCCTAACGGGTAGATGACCCTAAGATTCGTGCCAGATTCTGCTTGGTCGAGCGCCAATCATGCCACCGGTCCCCGGTCTTTTCCAAGCGGCCGATCACGCTGGCCACCGTAAAGTCCTGCGGATGAGCCCTTTCGAGCTCGTCCCAGGTCAGGGGCATGGACACGGGCGCCCCGGGGCTGCCGCGGGGCGAGTAGGCGGCAGCCAGGGTCTTGCCGCGCACGTTCATGTTGTAGTCGATGAAGATCTTGCCCGGCCGCTTCTCCACTGCCCACTCCATCGTGACCTCCTTCGGGTGTTCCTTGAGGACGTGGCGCCCCACCGTCTCGCAGAGTTGTCGCACCGTGTCGAACGTCACGGTGCGCTCGATGGGCACGAAGACGTGCAGGCCCGTCTTGCCCGTGGTCTTCACGATCGTCCGCAGCCCCATCTCCGTGAGCAGCGCGCGCAGCCAGACGGCAACTTTTTTCCCCGTCGCGAACCCCTTGTCGTTGAGCTCGGGCTCTTCCCCCTTTTTCTCTTTGCCCGAGTAGATGTAAGGATCGATGTCGAACACGA
>Ga0335075_10018571_pt1 | contig 10308 bp, 8 predicted proteins | sample Lox_Sample_24_FD_206723 | JGI IMG/M metagenome (GOLD analysis project Ga0335075, IMG submission 206723) | Soil microbial communities from Loxahatchee National Wildlife Refuge, Florida, United States - Lox_Sample_2.4 | ecosystem: Environmental > Terrestrial > Soil > Wetlands | place: USA: Florida... | reverse complement strand
GTCCGTTGACCGGCTGAACGGCCGTTACGACTCGGCTCTCTCCTACTACCAGGAGGCCCTGACCGGATTCCAACAGGTCGGCGACAAGGTGTACGAGGTCGACGCGCTTGCCAACATGGCACAGATCGAGATGAGTCACCAGGACTTCCCGGCGGCCCAGGTCCTCCTCGACCGTGCCAGGCATATCTGCCGCGCGATCAATGCCACCCGTCCCGCTGCACAGACCGGATTCCGTTTTGGTGAGTTCTACCTTCGTACGGGTGAGCTGGACCAAGCGGAGCGATCTTTCAACTCGGTGCTCCGTCTGGTCAGGGACGAGGGCGATCTGGTCGGGGAGGCCTATGCGCTCGTCGGGCTGGTGATGGTGCACACGGACCGGTCGCAGTACGTACTCGCCGAGGAACACTGGACTGAGGCCCTTGCGCTGTCGGGGACGATTCGCGACAACCTCGTGCAGGGGCGGCTGCTGCTGGCGGGCGCGGAGCTCTACCTCGCGAAAGGGGAGCTTGAGCACGCTCTGACGCTCCACAACGAGGCGCTGATTGCACTCAGCGAGATCGGGCCGGCTCCGGTCTGGCGCGTTAAGCTGGTCGAGCTCAAGGCAATGATCTACGAGCGGGCCGGCCGCACTTCGGGTTCTGCCGCCGCCCGTCAGGAGGTGCCAGCCCTGGCCCGCGACCTGGACCTCGACCAGTAGCCGACCTCCCGGACAGCGGCTCACGGTCAGCGGCGGCTGGCCGCGCGGTCAGGCTCACGTCCACGGCGGCCCTCCGGAGGGTCCGCTGTCCGCGTCGTATACCGCGTGGCCTGACGTATATCCGGCGGCGGGCGACTGGATGCCAAAGACCGGAACCATCAGCACACCAGCCGTGAGGACGGCGGCGATAGTCCTCGCCACTACCTTTCGGAACCGCGACTTATCCATGAGCGCTTGATCCTCCGTTCGTAAACGGCTCACCGTCCGCATCTGCACGGAGCGGTCCGCAACTCGCCCGCCGGTCGCACGGGCTACCGCTATCTCACGACCATGCTCTGCCGTAGCGCTATCACCGCGGTACCGACCGCAGCCTCGCGCCGAGTCAGGTGCCCAGCCAGTGGTGGCGAGACGATGGCCGGCGAAGAGCGGCACGGTACCCCGGTCCACCAGGGTTGGAAGAGATGGATGTGCCACGGATAGCGCTACCGGCACAAGGATACGTCACTGGTTCATGCCCCCACTTGGACGTGCCAATATGAACTTTTCCGCCCACGTAATCGATGCCGTCTACGGCAGACCAGCTGAAGGCATTCTCGTTCGCTATTACAGCATGTCGGAAGGAGTGTGGACAGAGGAAGGCCGAAAGCGCACAGATAGCGGAGGGCTGGTGTCGGGTGATTCATCAGACCGTCGCGCACTCTTCCGGCTCGAGTTCGACCTGGACGCCTATTTCTCAAGCCTAGGCATAATTTCTTATTACCCCGTCATCACGCTCACTTTTCGCGCTCACGGCCAGACCGAGAGACAATTTATCTCGCTCTTGGTCACCCCATCGGCATACACAATCTTTCGGGAGAAATAGTGTCGGATCAGGTAGCCGCCCAAGTAGGGATGACGCTTTCAGGCCGCGATAAAAGCGACGCCCACAGACTGCCGGTAGGTTCACTGCTAGGCGGAAATTCCCCCCGGCTGGACGGCGAGGACGCACATCACATCCAAGTGCTCTCCCAGGCCGACACCCCGCTGCCGCCGATCCTCGTGCACCGCGGGACCATGCGGGTCGTGGACGGAATGCACCGGCTGGCCGCAGCGAAGCTGCGGGGCTGCCGGGACATCGACGTCATCTTCTTCGATGGCACCGAAGACGAGGCCTTCGTCCTGGCCGTGAAGGCGAACACGGAGCATGGCCTGCCGCTGTCGCTTGCCGATCGCGAGGCAGCGACGGCGCGGCTCATTCAACTGCACCCGCAGCGCTCCGACCGGTGGATAGCCGATGTCACCGGGCTTGCGGCGGTGACCGTAGGCATCATCCGCCGTAGGTTGGGCGATGCCTGGGTGGAAACCAGGGTCGGCCGGGACGGTCGGGTGCGCCCCGTCGACAGCGCCAACGGCCGCCGGACGGCTAGTGAGGCGATCGCCGCGCACCCGCATGCCTCGCTCAGGGAAATCGCCCGGATGGCCGGTATCTCGCCCGGGACGGCTCGCGACGTCCGTAACAGGCTACGCCGAGGAGACGACCCCGTCCCGTCGAGGAAGAGCCGCCAGGATAATAAGGTCAGTCCCACCCGGCCGGAGGGCGACGGAACGTCGGTGCCGGGACGAGATCGCAAGACTCTGCTGCGCAACCTGCAGAACGATCCTTCGCTGCGGTTCACCGAGTCGGGCCGGAAGCTGCTGTCCTGCATCGGCTCCCTGGCGACCGAACCGGGAGAGATTGAGGACCTCGTAGCCACGGTTCCCGGGCATTGCGCGTACGCCATCGCCAGCCTGGCAAGGAGGTACGCGGAAGAGTGGCGAACCGTCGCATCAAACCTGGAGCGGCGGATTGAGCTTACCCAGTAGCAGCGCTCGCGCTCTCGGTGCGCAAGGCGGACAGGGCCTCGAACTGCTCATCGGTCAGCTCGAGGGCTGCGGCGGCCAAGTTCTCCGCCAGGTGACTAGGCGAGGTTGTCCCCGGAATGGGTAGCATGACCGGCGACCGTCGCAGCAGCCAGGCCAGCGCCACCTGGACGGGCGAGGCGCCCATCCGGCCGGCCACCGCGGCGAGGGGAGCGTCGGCCTCGGCAGCGCCATCGGGCCCGGCGAGCAGCCCGGCGCGGACCGGGAACCAGGGAATGAAGGTGAGTCCTTCGCGCTCGCAGTAGTTAAGCACGTCCTCTGACTGGCGGTCCAGGATGTTGTAGCGGTTCTGCACGGAGGAGACGGCAGTTATCAGCCTGGCCTCGGCGATGTCCGACACGGCGACCTCGGACAGGCCGATGCGGGCTATCTTGCCTTCCACGCGCAGCTCGTCGAGCGCACCGAGTTGGTCGGCGAGCGGAACCGCCGGGTCGATCCGGTGCAGATGATAAAGCTCGATGGTTTCCTGGCGCAGGCGACGCAGGCTCATTTCAACGCACTGCCTCAGGTATTCAGGACGGCCAACCGGGAACCACTTGTCGGGACCGGTCCGGACCAGGCCGCCCTTTGTGGCCACCGTCACGCCGCGGTACGGGTAAAGCGCCTCCGCGATGATTTCCTCGCTGACGAACGGCCCATAGGAGTCCGCGGTATCGATGAATTCCACGCCAAGCTCGACAGCACGTCGCAACAGGTTGATCATCCCCCGCCGATCGGGCGGCTCGCCCCAGGCGCCCGACCCAGTCAGGCGCATTGTGCCGACTCCAAGCCGTGCGAAAGGCGGAGCGCCTCCGGCCGACGGGACAGGCGCAGCGCGGTCCGGGTGGTCCTCGGTGGGCGTCTCGCCCGCGGGCTCGGTGACATGCAGCCGGTGAATGGTTCCCGGCGGGATCATGTACTGCGTGGCACCAGACCAGCTCCTGCAATGCTCGCGCAGATCCTCGTCGGCTACCTCCCCCCGGGTGGTTACCGAGGCGACGACCGAGCTGCCGCCGGTACTGCCGTCCCTCACCCAGGCCTGGGCGGTCGTGACGAACGGATGGCTGAGCAGCGCCGCCCGCACCTCGGTCAGGTCCACATGCAGGCACACGGCGCGTTCTTCGTCACGCAGGGCGCTCAGCCCGGGTCGCAGTGTGGCCTGCGCTGGACGCCCAGCGATATCAGGCGCCTGCGCAGTCTGGCTGTTCGCGTCAACGGCGACCTCCCCCTGGTCCGCGACCTCCGCTCCATGCACGCTGTCGGTGACCTGCGCGATACGGAGCAATGCGCGGCCGAAAAGCGCGGGAAGCGCGGATGCTGTGTCGCGGTCAACCGCATCTTCGGCATAAAGGAACGTGGCTTCCAGACCGGCCCCGTGGTCCAGCACGACGAGGGCCAGTGACGCGGGACCGGCGACCGCAAAGGGCGGTGCAAGCGAGTCGCGGATTACATTGAGCGCGACCGGCAGCGATAGATCGCCTTCCTGAGTCTTCAGGTAGGCGACACTCAGCGACCCGCGCGGATATGAATGCCAGCGCGCCAACTGGCGGCGTCGCAGCTCGAGTTCGGTATCACCAGCCAGGTGGGCATGCGCGACGGCGTCGGACATCTGCCGCCTCACCTGGTTCAGCAAATCCGCCCGGTCTCCTCGGGCGCGGTCAAGCACCAGCGGCCTGACGCTGGTGAATGCGCCCATCGTGGCTAGATCGCCCGCCGTGCGCGAGTCCACGGGCACGTCGACCGCCAGGCGGTCTTGACCGGTGAGGCTGAAGGCCAGCGATGCGAAGGCCGCGGTGCATAGCTCGGCCGGGGTGCTTGCGGTGGCCGTCCGCGCTGACCCCAGCAGCTCCGCCAACTCCGCCGCGCGCGGGTGCGGCACAGCCCGTATCTTGGGTGCCTGCGGTCGAGGGATGCCCGCGTGGGGCGACTGCCACATCGGAGGCGCGACTTCGTACCGGTCCGACCAGTACCGGGCATCCTCGCTGCTCGCGCCGCGCATGTGGATGCGCTGACCGTGCACCGGCAGGTCTGGTTGCGCGGCGTCGCCCTGGGCCCCGGGGTGATCACGAGAAAGATCTCCGTACACCTGCCACATGTCACGCTCGAATATCGCCACGGAACGATGATCGAAAAAAATGCAATCAAAGATGCATAGCAAGACATGCTGGTCGTCAGAACGGCGCAGCAGGTAAAGCTTGTAGGGCAGCTCCCGAACTATATTCCATCTCGAACTCAGGGCACGTTTCACGATGGCGCGGGTATACGCGTCAAACTGGCTGCTTGAGCTGCCGACCACGGCCTGACCGACGACAAGCGGCCCGTCGACCACGTCGCTTACCACTTGTGCGGGCTCTCCCCTTGGCGTGAACGCCAGCGTGGCTCGCAACGCGGGACGCCGTACTGCAACTATCCTTATCGCCTTGAGCAGCCGCTGAGTATCCAGCGAACCGTTGATGCTAAGCCGCATGACTATGCAGTTACGTCGTCTCTGCAGCATTCGTTCGATGTAGCACCGCTCCTGCTCTGCGCTGAGCGGCAGGAAATCCGGGCTTGGCATCTCCTTCATTATTCACCTCGCTCAGCGGCCGCGATGCGCTCGGCGATCCCCGCCAGGCTGCACGGCGCGGCGAAATGCCGGTAATGCGGCTTCGGCAGCCCCGCCCGGACAGCGCGGCTGATCAATTCGCTGATCGCGGAGAACGAGCCTCCTGAGGCCCAGAACTCACTCTCCGGGTCGGTCCCTGGAAGGACGTCTACGAGCAGCTGGAGAACGGCGCTGACGACCGACGGCAACGGGCTATGCCCCGCCACGGGCTCCGGGCGGCCTCCCCCGATCGTCTGGCTGATCCGAGTGGGCGGGAGCGCGAAGGGACTCGTCGCAGGCCAATGAACGCAGAAATCCCGCAATTCGTCCGCCGACAGCGGTGAGGTCACCTGAAGATGCGCGACCACTTCACTGCCGCCGTCCGGATGCCCTGCGACGCGCACATCAGCGGCGAGGATGCGCGGATGCCGTATCAGCATCGCGTGGACCTCGTGGAGATCGACATGCAAGACCGTTGCTCCGCTACGATCGTGCAGCGGAGCGAGCGCTGTGCGCGCCACTGCGGGACGGAGTCCGTTAGCCGCCAAGCCGTCAGCCCCCGTGTCGTCCGTTAGGCGGGCGATGGCTCGCAGCCCTTTTTCGAAGGTTTCGACCAGGCACAATACAGCGGACTCGGGAATCTTGCTTGGGTCGTAATTGAAGATCACGCGCAGCGTGTCTTCGGTGTCGAATACAACCAGGCCGAGTCCAGCAGGCCCGGCTACGCTCGGGGCGTAGTCCACTGACCTGGCACGCACATCCGGCGGCACAGTACGCTCGGCTATCCGTGCGGCGCCCTTGATGTAGTTGACGGAAAGTGCCCGACGGGGTTCCACGCCCCAGCGGCTCCACAGGCGCATGACGGCAGCGATCTCGTCCGCGCCGTGCACATAGTGATGGGCGAGGGCCAACATAACCCCGTTACGCGCCTGGCCAAGGAAATCCACCGGCCCGCCGTCGGCGCGTTGAAATACTACCGGGCGTACTGCAGAAAACATCCCGAGGACCGATTTGTCCGCCATGTTCCGCGCGTCAACGACGACATTGACTGCGAGCCGGTCCTGGTAAGTCAATTGGAACGCAAGCCATGCGGTGACGGAAAGTATGAGGTGAAAAATTGAACACCCGAGATCGCGGCTGATGAGCTGAAGCCGACGGATTAGAAAATCACTATATTGCACCGACATAGATTCCGAGGTCGCCCCGCGGGCCTCACTGGGCGGCGGGTATGCGTATTGCCAGACCGGCGGCATCGTCGCGATGCGGCGATCCCAGTACTCGATATTTTTCGATCGCGCGCGGGCCTGGTAACGGTCGGTCTGCGCGTGGATGGCATCAGCCAGGCCGCGCGGTTCGTCGGAATCAATCGGCGCGCCGTTGGCATGATGTGCATACAGCATCCATAGCTCGCGCTCGAATATTATCAGAGCGGTGAGATCCATTTCTATATGACTGAACGTACTTATGAATATATGCTCGGTATCGGATCGGCGCAGCAGCCGAAAGTAATGCTGCGGTCCCGTGCGCGGGTCCCAACGCAGCTGGAGATCGTGCCTTGCCAACGCCGTCGCGTAGGCCTGGAACTGGGCGCGTGATTCACACTTGACGACCTGGGTGACAGGCTCCTTGACCATCTCCCCCGGATCGATGACCCACTGCTGCGGCGCGCCCGGGTCACTGCCGCCCACGGTAAGCCGCATCGCCTGGTGGCGCGCGACCACGCCGTGCAGGGCGAGCCAGAACGCACGCGTGTCAAGATGGCCGCTGAGGTCGTACGCGATCGTCAGGGGATAGCTTTCTTCCGGGCGCAGCAGGTGGCGAAGATAGAACCATTCCTGCTCGAAGCTGAGCGGTAGGGCAACCGTGCGCGTCATGACGTCAGCCGCCGCATCCGTGGGTCGAGGAATCGCGAAACCTGCAGCGACCGAGCGGTCATGAGCCGTAGTGGAATCGGCGGAAATAGCAATTCATCGGGCCGTAGAAACACCCGTGCCAGCACATCGTTGCCGCCTTTCCCGAGCACGATATCGCTCACCAGCTTGGCAACGGTGTGAGTGGCTGCTATGCCGTTGCCGCTGTAACCGTAGGCATAGGTGATGCGCGGAGACACCTGGCCGACGTTCGGCAGCCGGTCAGGTGCCAGAGCGATCGCGCCGCCGTAGAAATGGCTGAACTGAATATCGGGCAGCATGGGGAAGAAATGCTGAAAGGACCTGCGGAGCGATCTCTCGGCCCGAGCGCTCCTGGCCGTCCCCGGTCCCCGGTCGGCATCGGCGGCGAACCAGCCGGCCCCGCCGAAAAGGATCCGGTTGTCGGCTGTGAGGCGACAGAAGTTCCCCGGTTTCCCCACGGTGATGCACGCGGCCCGGTGCCTCCAGTTCACTGCAAGCAGGTCAGCATCGGTGAGCGGCGCGGTCACCAGGACGTGGTGCCAGACCGGCACCACCCGGCGGCGGAACTGCGGGAACTGAGCCTGCCAGGCGTTGGTCGCGAGAACCACCTGCCCGGCCCTGACCTGGGCCCTGGGAGTTCGCAGCACGACCGCTGGGCCTTCATCCTGTACGTCAAGTACGGGTGTCCGCTCGTGTATCACCGTTCCCGCGCGCTGGACAGCCCGGGCGAGGCCGCGGGCGAGCTTATGCGGATTGATGAGAAGGCCGGTATTCCAGATGCCGGACACGATGGCCGGGGAGCCGATACGCGCTCGCATGTCCGCCGCGCCGAGCAGCTGAGCGGACGGCGCTCCCTGGTTCAGCCCGGCGAGCATGCCAACGCCGTCCACAAGCCGCTCGTGCTCCCGTTCGCCGGTCGCTACCAGGTAAAAGCCCGCCAGCTGGGCGTCGGCGTCGATCTCCTCCTGGTTGCAGAAGCGGCAGATCTCACCCATGGACCTGGTCACCGCGTGGTGCGCGTGATTCGCGGCCTCCACCCCGAAGCGGCCGGCCAGCGTCGGGAGGCTGTGGCCGCCGATGGCGCACGTGACAATCCCGTCGTTGTGCCCCGACGCTCCGGCGCCGGCGTAATCGGCTTCTAGCACCCGTACGTTTAGTGAGCTATCTCCGTCTTTGAGGAACCGCGCCGTCCAAAGGCCGGTATAGCCGCCGCCGACGATGCACACGTCACATTCGATGTCCTCGGTGAGCGGCGGACCGTACTCCACTGGCTCAGTGTCGCGCCAGTAGATGCCGTGCTTCACGTCGACCACTCCCTGGCGCCCTTCCCTTGCCCTGCGCATGCCATATCCCGTTTGGTCTTAACTTTCGCGTTCGAGCGGGCGCGTGCCGTGATCCGCCCGCGGCTGCCATGGCTGATTGCCCTGACAACCGCGGGCGAATGCCTAGATGGTGCTAGGTCAATCCGTGTCACGGCGCGATCTTCGACAGCGGCTGGGCAAGCCCAGTACCGCCGAAGAGGTCGTCGAGCTGGTCATCCGGAATGCTGCGGATGTCAATGACGCTGAACTCGTCAGTGCGGTCGTTCATATTTTCACCTCCTCACGTACTTCAAGTTCAGGCGTACCGGCTATCCATGAAGAACCGCATAGGTACCCTCTGCCCGCGCTTCTGGATTAGCCATAATTACCTGCACTCGAAGTTTGGAATGTATAAAGAAATTTAGCAGTTCAATTGCGAGACCGTCAAGCAGATAAAACGGCGGACCTTGCGATTCATCATGGAATTCTAAAGAATTATTTAAAGAAGAAATGAGAACAACGGCGCCGACCAGCCGGGCGCGATCCCGGAAACGTGCGAGGCTCCCGGGTGCCACCACAGCACGCCTCGTGGTCCGGTCGGGCGAGGGGGATCGGGGCCGCCGCGGCCACTGCCTAGCTTGGCGGCCGCTCGGTTTCTGCGGGCAACTGTCCGCCTTGAGCGGTTGCACAAACCGGATCGAGCGCACTGAGATTTTGTTTATCTCCACGCCCGTCGGCGCGCCGGGCGTGCGACCGCTACGACTCGCGCGAGGCGAGCGCGAGGTAAGGCCCGCCGGCCTGCAGCAGCTGGGTGTGCGTGCCCCGTTGGACGACCTGCCCGGCCGACAGGACGACGATTTGATCGGCCGACGCGACAGCGGCCAGCCGGTGGGCGATAACGATCAGCGTGCAGTCCAACCGCAGCAGCCGCGCGAAGATCCGCTCCTCGGTTGCGCGGTCGAGCGCACTCGTCGCTTCGTCGAGGATGAGCAGCCGGGGTCCCCGCAGCAGCGCCCGCGCGAGCGCGATCCGCTGCCGCTGCCCGCCGGACAGGCCCGCGCCATCGGGTCCGAGCAAGGTCTCATACCGCATGGGAAGCGCCTGAATATCAGCGTCGATCTCGGCCAGTTCCGCTGCGGCGACGATGTCGCCGTAGCTCGCTTCGGGCCTGCCGATGCTGATGTTCTCCCGGATCGACCCGGCGAACAGCCTGGCATTCTGGTTGAGAAAAGAAATCGACCGGCGCAGCGCCGCCCGGTCGAGCTCGTGGGTTGCCACCCCGTCCATGAGAACACTGCCCTGCGACGGGACGTAAAGCCCCGACAATATGGCGGCCAGCGTGGACTTACCGCAGCCCGACTCTCCGAGCACCACGACGAACTCGCCGGGCGCAACCCGGAGCGTGACTCCCTTAAGCACCTCCGTGTCGGCTCCCGGGTAGGAGAAGTGGATATCCCGTACCTCCACCGCGCCATGATTGTCCCGCACCGGCCGCGACCCAAGCGCCCTGTCCTCGGGCTCGGCCTCGAGGATGTCACCCAGCCTGGCCATGGTCCGGCCGAGCCCGGCGACCTGCATGCCGGTCAGCACCAGGTTGGAGAGCGGAACGAATAGGTTCATGGCAAGCGACGAGAAGCCGATGACTTCGCCGAGCGAAGCGCTGCGCTGGCTGAGCTGCATGATGCCAAGCGCCAGAACCGCGAGTGGCGCGGAGAATTGCAGGCTCGCGCAGAGCCCAGAGCAGATGGCGAGATGACGTCCGCTGAGCTGGCGGGAGTTCACCTCATCGGCAAGCGAATGACTCCACCGCTCTCCGGCCGCGCCGTCCAGGCCCGCTGCCTTAAGCGTGGGAACGCCCTCAAGTAGCTCAACGAGTTCGCTCTCGGCTTGCGACTGGTAGTCCAGCGTGTTAGCCGTCAGGTAGTGCTGGCCGCGCCAGGCGACAAGAAGGACGAT
>Ga0335075_10018570_pt1 | contig 10308 bp, 10 predicted proteins | sample Lox_Sample_24_FD_206723 | JGI IMG/M metagenome (GOLD analysis project Ga0335075, IMG submission 206723) | Soil microbial communities from Loxahatchee National Wildlife Refuge, Florida, United States - Lox_Sample_2.4 | ecosystem: Environmental > Terrestrial > Soil > Wetlands | place: USA... | reverse complement strand
CCCTCGATGTCGGCCGGGTCCCAGCCGGGCGCGAAGGTCGGGCCGCTGAACAGCGAGGTGTCCACCTGTACGGACAGCGGCGTCACGCCGCTGCGGCGCACCTGATCGGCGAGGTCGCTGATCCGCGCCGCGCCGTGATACCAGGTGTCCTGTCCGGGCGGGGCTCCCGAGAGAGTCGGGTCGCCCGCGCCGACCAGCACGACGATTCCCGGCTGGCTGCCCGCGACGACCCGGGTGGTCACCCTGGCCTCACGGTCAAGGGCCAGCAGTGCCGCGGCGCTGGTGAGCGTCTTGTTGGTCGAGGCGGGCTGCAACTGCACGTCGTCGAATTGCTGCCAGAGTTCTTCGCCGGTCATGGCGTCGGTGACCCGGCCGCCGAGCTTGCCGAGGTTGGGGTCGGCCGCCGGCAGGGCCAGCGCCGCGGCGAGCCCGGACTGGGACGGCATCGGGGCACCGGCGGTCACCGGCACGATGCTCGGCTTGGCGGTGGCGGCCGGCGGCGGTGGCGGGACCTGTGCGGCGCGGGCGCCGCGGCCACTGCCGGTGAGCAGCGCAGCCGCGGCCACCACGGCGGCGACGACCGCCAGCACGCCGACCGCCACGAAAACGTGCGTGGACGGCCGCCACCGAGTGGGACGCATGGCTCTCCTGACTTGTTTGCGCCCATTCTGCCGAAACCCCAGCGGAGGTACCCGATGCGGGAGCCCTACGATCGACGCCGAGCGGCAAACAGTGACTCTCAGCGAAGGAGCCGAGCCGATGCAATTCGACGTTGTCATCGAGATCCCCAAGGGTTCACGGAACAAGTACGAGGTCGACCACGAGACGGGACGGGTTTTCCTGGACCGTTATCTCTACACGTCGATGGCCTATCCGACGGACTACGGCTTCATCGAAGACACCCTGGGCGAGGACGGCGACCCGCTGGACGTCTTGTTGCTGCTGCCCGCCTCCGTGTTCCCGGGCGTCGTCGTGAAGGCGCGGCCAGTGGCCATGTTCCAGATGACGGACGAGGCCGGCGGCGACGACAAGGTGCTGTGCGTTCCGGCCAAGGATCACCGCTGGGACCACATCCAGGACATCGGCGACGTCCCACAGCAGGAGCTGGACGAGATCAAGCACTTCTTCTCGCAGTACAAGGCGCTCGAGCCGGGCAAGTACGTAAAGGCCGCCGACTGGGTGGGCCGCAAGGAAGCCGAAGAAGAGGTGGCGCGGTCCATCGAACGGTTCAAGCAAGCGGGTCACTGACGGGCGACGATGCGGGCCGTGCAACGGCCCGTGGTGGGGGCACCTCCCGCTTGCGGGGGAGAGCGCGGCAATTCATGCAATGACTCCGCGCGTTCGGCTCTAAGCGAACGCTGCCGGCTCGAAGGTGCAGCGCCGCAGTGGCATTCTGGCAAGATGGGCCCGCTGTTTCACTTCGCTGCGAACTTCTGGTGGCTGGTATTCCCGCTCGGCGGAGCGGTCGGCGGAGGGGTGCGGGCCGTCGCCGCGGCCAACGAGCGCCGAGCCGAGCGGCGGCAGGAACGCTTTCGGCTCAAGCAGCAGACCAAGATCGCCATCGCGGAGGCATCCGGCCGCCGGCGCAACAACAAGGACGGCGACCAGCGGGCGATCGCCAAACTGATCGCCGAACACGACCGGACCGATGCGCGGTGGCTGGAATACGAAGTCGACATCGGCAAACTGCTCGACTTCCCGCTGATGACCGACATGCGCAACCCGCTGACCGTCGCGTTCCACAAGGCAAAGCGCCAAGCCGATCTGCAGCGGCCGGAACGCCCCGACGACCTGCTCAACGATCGGTCCGCGCAACTGGACTACCGCGACGCCGTGCACGAGTACGTCAGCGCCTTCGACGTTGCCGAGACCGAAGCAATTCGCCGGCGGCGCAGCGACTTCTCCGAGGACGACCAGCAACGGCTGGCCCGCGCTCAGCACCTGCTGCAGCTTGCCGAGGACTCCGCGGCGTCCCTCCAGGAGCGGCAGCACGCCTACGCCCGGGCGACCAAGGAGCTTGACGGGCTGATCGTGTTGCCGGCACCGGTCCGGGTCAGCATCGAGCGGCGTATTGCCGGCCAGATCGAGGCCTAACTCCTGCGGGTCGCATAAAGGCTGGCGGCAGCGGCGGCGACGAGGGTGAGCAGGATCACCACCAGGCTGAGCCACGTCGGTATCACCGGGACGTCAACGGGCTTGCCGCCGTTGATGAATGGTAGATCGTTGTCACGCAGCGCTTGCAGGATCAGCTTGACGCCGATGAAAAACAGAATCGCACCGAGGCCTTTGGACAGATAGACCAGCCGCTGCAGCAGATCCGCGAGCATGAAGTACAGCTGACGCAGTCCCATCAACGCGAATACGTTGGCGGCCAACACCAAATAGGGCTGGCGGGTTAGCCCGTAAATCGCCGGAATGGAATCCAGCGCGAAGATCAGGTCGGCGGCGCCGAGCGCCAGGACAACCAGCGACATCGGGGTCATCAACCGCCGCGACCCCTCTCTGACGTAGAGCTTGAGACCATGCCAGCCGTCGCTGACATTCAGGTAGCGGCGGGCCAACCCGACGGCCACGTTCTCCGCCTCCGGGTCGTGCGTTGTTCCCCGTGCCAGTCGCACCGCGGTGTAGACCAGGAATGTGCCGAAAAGGTAGAAGACCCAAGAGAATCGCTGAATGGCCACCGCGCCGAGCGCGATGAAGATACCGCGGAGAATCAGCGCGATCACGATCCCGACGAACAACGTCTGTCGCTGAAACTCCTTGGGCACGTTGAAGCCCGACATGATGATGACGAAGATGAACAGGTTGTCGATCGACAGGCTGTACTCGGTGAGCCAGCCGGCGAAGAACTCCACCGCGAATTGTTGCCCGTGGAAATACCAGATCCAGATTCCGAAACACACCGCGAGACCGACGTAGGCGGACAGCGCGATCGCGCAGCGGCGCATCGTCGGCTCCCCGGGCCGGCGCACCATGACCACGACGTCGAACAGCAACACGGCGGTCGTCACACCCAGGGTGACGATCCATTCCAGCCAAGACACGTGCACGCGAGACCTCCGGTCGCTGAAGACCAGAGGTCTCTTCCACCGTCGCGACCGTGGTCGCAACGGCCCGCGGCACGGTCACCCGACATTGGGTGACGTGATGACGACACCGCGGCGCAGGAATACTCCCCTCTGCGGTCAGTCTGTCAGGTCGACACCGCCGGCGTCTGCGCCATGAGCGCATTGACGCTCGGTATTTTCGAACCGTGACGGAGGTAGGCGGCGACCCTGCGATCGGCGCCTTCGCCGGTCCGATCGCGCGCAGCAGCGTGGCGCGGGTGGCGACCGCGACCGTGCTCAGCGCCCTGTGCGGATACGCCGTCGTCTACCTGGCAGCCCGCGACCTGGCGCCGGCCGGGTTTTCGCTGTTCGCGGTCTTTTGGGGAGCCTTCGGCCTGGTCACCGGCGCCGCCAACGGCCTGCTGCAGGAGACCACGCGGGAAATCCGCGCCGCCGGTTACACCGAAGTGCTGCCGGGCCGGCCGACCCACCCGCTGCCAGTCGCGGGCCTGGTCGGGATCGGCGCGGGCGTGATGATCGCCGGCAGCGCGCCGTTGTGGAGCGGCCGGGTGTTCGCGCAGGCCCACTGGCTGTCGGTGGGCCTGCTCAGTGTCGGGCTGGCCGGGTTCTGCCTGCACGCCACCCTGCTCGGCATGCTGGCCGGCACCAACCGCTGGACCCAGTACGGGGCGCTGATGGTCACCGACGCGGGCATCCGGGTTGCGGTCGCGGCGGCCACCGTCGTCGTCGGGTGGGGCCTGGTGGGATTTCTGTGGGCGACCGTTGCGGGCGCGGTGGCCTGGCTGATCATGATCGTTGCCTCGCCGACGACCCGGGCGGCGGCCCGGCTGCTGACCCCGGGCAACACCGCGACGTTCCTGCGAGGGGCGGCCCATTCGATCACCGCGGCGGGCGCCAGCGCGATCCTGGTGATGGGTTTTCCGGTGCTGCTGAAGGTGACGTCCAGCCAGCTCGGGGCCGACGGCGGGGTGGTCATCCTGGCCGTCACGTTGACCCGCGCGCCGCTGCTGGTGCCGCTGACCGCGATGCAGGGCAACCTGATCGCGCACTTCGTCGACGAGCGAGCCGCGCGGCTGCGGGCCCTGATCGCGCCGGCGGCGCTGGTCGCGGGCATCGGCGCTGTCGGTGTCCTCGGGGCCGGCCTGGTCGGCCCGTGGCTGATACGGGAGGCGTTCGGGCCGGACTATCACGCGGCCGGGGCGCTGCTGGCCTGGCTGACCGCGGCGGCGGTCGCGATCGCGATGCTGACGCTCACCGGCGCCGCCGCCGTCGCCGCCGCGCTGCACCGCGCGTACGCGCTCGGCTGGGTCAGCGCGACGGTGGCCGCGGCGCTGTTGCTGTTGTTGCCGCTGCCGCTGGAGACCAGGACGGTGGTGGCGTTGCTGTGCGGACCGCTGGTGGGGATCGGCGTGCATCTGGCCGCGCTCGCGCGCAGCGGCGGCCGACAAGCCTGAGTCGGCCGGTCAAGCGTGTACGTTGTGGGCTTGAAATGGCCAGTGAAATGCGCAACGTCTGGATCGTCGTCCCCGCCTTCAACGAAGCCGGTGTCATCGGCGACGTGATCACCGATGTGCGCTCGGTTTTCACCAACGTCGTCTGTGTGGACGACGGCAGCGAGGACGGCACCGGCGACATCGCCAGACGGGCCGGGGCGCACCTGGTGCGCCACCCGGTGAACCTGGGCCAGGGCGCCGCCATCCAGACCGGCGTCGAATACGCCCGCCGGCAACCGGGCGCGCAGGTCTTCGCCACCTTCGACGCCGACGGCCAGCACCGCGTCAAAGACCTCGTCACGATGATCGAGCGACTGGAAACCGACGGCGTCGACGTCGTCATCGGGACCCGATTCGGTCCGGGCGTCAGCAGGCCGCCGCTGCTGAAACGTGTTGTGCTGCAAACCGCGGCGCGGCTGAGCCCGCGCGGCCGCAGGCTCGGGTTGACCGACACCAACAACGGGCTGCGGGTGTTCAACAAGACCGTCGCCGACGGGCTGGACATCACCATGAGCGGGATGAGCCACGCCACCGAGTTCATCATCCTGATCGACGAAAACCGTTGGCGGGTAGCCGAAGAGCCCGTCGAGGTGCTCTACACCGAATACTCCCAGTCCAAGGGCCAGCCGCTGCTCAACGGCGTCAACATCATTTTCGACGGATTCCTGCGAGGAAGGTCGTTACGATGAACTGGATTCAGGGTCTGCTGATCACTTCGATCGTCGCGTTGCTGGTTTATCTGCTGCGGTCGCGCCGCAGCGCCCAGTCCAAGGCGTGGGTCAAGGTCGGGTACCTGGTGTTCGTGCTCGGCGGTATCTACGCCGTGCTGCGGCCCAATGACACCACGGTGGTGGCGCACTGGCTGGGGGTGGACCGCGGCACCGACCTGATGCTCTACGCGCTGATCATCGCGTTCAGCTTCACCACGCTGAGCACCTATCTGCGGTTCAAGGACCTCGAATTGCGTTACGCGCGACTGGCTCGCGCTGTCGCGCTGGAAGGCGCGCAAGCGCCGGAGCCGCGTTAGCCAACAACAAAAGCGGAAGACGTAGATATGACGTACTATTGTGACATGTCTACGACAGCGGCCAAAGCTGACCTCCGTGTGCTGCTGGACCGTGTCAATGAGGCAACCAAGCTGTTGAGACGGTCGGAAACGGTTCCGGACGAAGTTGTCCAGCTCATCGACAGCTTCGACTCGGCACTGGGACCTCCGATGTCGTTAGGTCAAGAGACTGACCCGTACCTCATGAAAACACTGTGGGAGGCCGCTTTTCGCGCAGAGAAAGCGCTCCGCCATGACAGCGACAAGGACCGGCGTCGGTATGTTCGTATTGCACTCGAGCAATTCCGCCACGCGTTGCGCGACATCACGGAAGATCAGCCGTTCAACGACGACGCTCCAGTCCGCGACGTACTCGCTAGGACCGTAGCCATCCTCAGCGCACCTCAGAAAACTGTCGCAGACCTGCTTGGCGTGCCCGTCCGCCAGCTTCAGCGCTGGCTCGCCCCCGATGGGTCTGAGCCGACGGCAGATAACGCCGCGCGCATTCGCGCGGTGGGCCGAGCCGTAAACCAACTGCGCCACTTATTCACCGGCCCCGGAGTAGTCGCCTGGTTCTATCGGGAGCATCCTGTGCTCGGCCGACGTCCGATTGAGCTGCTCGATGACCCGCTGTGCTACCCACAGCTCATCGGGGCCGCAACCGCGGCTCGCACCATGACTGCATGAGGCTGACGGTATTTCGACACGCATCGTATGACTCGCCGTGGTGGGCGTTCCCAAGCTCGCGGGCAGGCCGTTTCAACCGCGCCGGCATCGATACGGTCCAGTATTTGTGTCTTCACCCGCTCGGCCCGGCCGCCGAGATGCTTCGGCACAACCTTGGTCCCACCGGCGACCCGGACGACATCGTTCTGAATTTGTGGACTGCGCTAATCGACCTCGATGACGTGACACGGGTCGACTTCGACCACTGTGCCAGTTACGGGCTGGCGCCCGACCAACTCGTAGGCGACGATTACGGCCCGACTCAAACCTTGGCCGATGCCGTTCGAAGCGGCGGGGCCAACGCAATGATCGCGCCGTCGGCAGCGTTACCGGGAACCTACAATTTGATCTTGTTCGGCGTTCGATTACTGAATCCATTTCTCAGCAAACCGTTTACGCCTGAAGAGGTCCCCACGGGTCACCTATCCGACGGGGCAAGACCGCCATCAGAAGTGGCGCCGCATGTCCGTTGGTTCGGCGCTCCGCATAAGGCCGCAGAGCAGTGGAAAACCACCGGCACCTACGAGCTGTTTGACGACCCCGCGGCGACGCGCTACTAGCGGCTGTGCAGGCTCCGGAAGTACTCCACCGTGCGTGCGATGCCCTCGTCGAGTTCCACCTGCGGACGCCAGCCCAAAACCCTTTCGGCCAAGCCGATGTCGAGGCAGGACCGCTTCAGGTCGCCCAGCCGCGGCGGATAAAACTCCGGGTGGTCGGGCCCGCCGACCGCGGCCGCGACCGCCGAATGTAGTTGCCGGTCCGAGGTTTCCACACCGGTACCGACGTTGAACCGCTGCCCGCCGCCCGCCGGACCGGACGCCTTGATGAATGCGTCCACCACGTCGTCGACGTACACGTAGTCACGAGTGTTCGAGCCGTCGCCGAACACCTTGGTGGGCTTGCCGGACAACAGGGCCTGCGCGAAGATCGCGACCACGCCGGCCTCGCCGTGTGGATCTTGGCGCGGGCCATATACATTGGCCGGCGCGATGTGCGAGCACTCCAGGCCGTAGAGATGACGGAAGGTATTGAGGTAGATCTCCCCGGCCACTTTGCCCGCGGCATAGGGCGACGCCGGGTCGGTGGGCACGGCCTCGCTGGTCGGGTAGGACGGGGGGGTGCCGTAGATCGATCCGCCCGACGAGGTGTGCACGATCTTGCGCACATCGGCACTGCGGGCCGCGTCAGCGAGCCGCACGGTGCCGATCACGTTGACCGAGGCGTCGAATTGCGGGTTGGCCACCGAGTGCCGCACATCGATCTGCGCGGCCAGGTGAAACACCACCTCAGGGCGGTGGTAATCCAAGATCTTTAGCAGATCCGCGGTGACGATGTCGTCTTCGACGAACTCGAACTCGTCGGCGTCGGCCAAATGCTCGAGGTTGGTCGCCCGGCCGGAGGCGTAGTTGTCCAGGCCGACAACGCTGTGGCCGTCGCTCAGCAACCGGTCGACTAGCGTCGACCCGATGAACCCGGCTGCCCCGGTGACCAGTGCGCGCACCGGCCCACCATACCGATGGGCCGCCCGGGTACCGAAGGTGGCGCTGATCGCGGTAGCGCTGATCGCGGTGCAGCTGGTGATCCGCGGGGTGCTGGCGTTTCGGGGCTACTTCTACTGGGACGACTTGATTTTGGTCGGCCGGGCCGGCACGCACGGCCTGCTGTCGCCGTCGTATCTGTTCGACGACCACGACGGCCACGTGATGCCGGCCGCCTTTCTGGTCGCCGGTGCGATCACCCGGCTGGCGCCGCTGAACTGGATCGGGCCGGCTATCAGCCTGGTGGTGCTGCAACTGCTGGCGTCGCTGGCGTTATTGCGCAGCCTGCACGTGATCGTGGGCTGGCGCCCGGTGCTGCTGGTACCGCTGACCTTCGCGCTGTTCACCCCGCTGGGTGTTCCGGGGTTCGCGTGGTGGGCGGCGGCGCTGAACTCGCTGCCGATGCTGGCGGCACTGGCGTGGGTCTGCGCCGACGCGATCATGTTGGTGCGCACCCACAACCAGCGCTACGCGGTGACCGGCGTGCTGGTCTACCTCGGTGGGCTGCTGTTCTTCGAGAAGGCCGCGGTGATTCCGTTCGTCGCGTTCGCCATCGCCGCGCTGCTGTGCCATATCCAGGGCGACCGCGCGGCGTTGACGACGGTGTGGCGAGCCGGTTTTCGGTTGTGGGCGCTGTCGCTGGCGCTGACGGTCACCTGGGTCGCGGTCTATCTGGTGGTGGTCAACCAGCGGCGGTGGAGTTCGGACCTGCTGATGACGTGGGATCTGCTGCGTCGCTCGGTCACGCACGGCATCGTCCCCGGTTTGGTGGGCGGCCCGTGGGCATGGGCGCGTTGGGCCCCTGCGTCGCCGTGGGCCATCCCGCCGGTGTCGGTCCGGGTATTGGGCTGGCTGGCGCTTGTTGCGGTGCTGGTGTTGTCGCTGGTCCGCAAACAACGCGTCGTGCCGGTGTGGTTGACCGCGCTCGGTTACGTCGTCGCCTGCCAGGTGCCGATCTACCTGATGCGCTCATCGCGGTACACCGCCCTCGAGTTGGCCCAGACGTTACGGTACTTTCCCGATCTCGTCGTGGTACTGGCGTTGCTGGCCGCGGTGGGTTTCTCTGCGCCGAACCGACTTTCGTCGCACTGGCTGGACGCCTCGACGTCACGGACGGTGATCGCGACCGCGGTGGCGGCGTCGTTCGTGGCGAGCAGCGGGTATTCGACGGCCACGTTTCTGAAGTCGTGGCAAGACAACCCCGCCCAGCCTTATCTGGAGAATGCCCGCCGCGGATTGGCAGCAGCACACGCGGCCTCGAGCACGCCGTTGCTCGACCAGGAGGTCGATCCGTTGGTGCTCGGCCGGGTGGCCTGGCCGGACAACCTGGCCTCGCACCTGTTCGCGCTGCTGCCGGATCGTCCGGAATTCGCTTCGGCGACAACGCAATTGCGCACCCTGGACACCAAGGGCCGATTGGTCGACGCCCAGGTGACCTGGGTGCGTGCGATCGTTCCGGGCCCGGTGCCGCAGTGCGGGTACTTCGTGCAGCCCGACAAACCGGTTCGGCTTGCTCTCGACGGACCCCTGCTGCCGACGGACTGGACAGCGGAGATCAACTACCTGGCCAACAGCGACGGCTCGCTGACGATGGCGCTGTCCGAGGGGCCGACCGCACGGGTCCCGGTGCATCCCGGGCTCAACCGGGTGTTCGTCCGACTGCCCGGCGCCGGCAACGACATCACCGTGCGCGCCAACACCGCCGCGCTGGCGGTATGCATCGCGGCCGGGCCGGTGGGCTATGTGCTGCCGCGATAACCGAGCCACCTAGGAGAATCGAACTCCTGACCTGCTCATTACGAGTGAGCCGCTCTACCGACTGAGCTAAGGTGGCGTGCCCTGACGGGCGGGACGAGTCTACGGCAGGGCGCAGGACGCACCCAACTTCAGTCGCGCAGCGCCTGGCCGATGGTGGCGACCATCGCGTCGACGGCGAACTTCGGCTTGACGTTGACGGCCAGCGCCTCGCGGCACTCCAACACCGCTTCGATGCAACGCAGCAGCCGATCGGGTGTAACGTGCGCGGCCATCGCCGCGATCGGCTCCGCCATGTCCGGGTGGTTGGGCCGCACGGCGCCCGCGCTCGCAGCCACCAACAGCGCGTCACGAAAATAGGTCGCCAGGTCGATCAGCGCGCGGTCCAGCGCGTCGCGCGACGCCCGGGTCTGCCGCGACTTCTGCCGTCGCTCAAGGTCTTTGATCGCACCGGTGGCGCCCCGCAGCGCACCAGCGGTGCCCTTGCCGGTGCCTCCCGCGCCCAGCGCGGTCCGCAGCTCCTCGGTCTCGGACTCGTCGCGGTCGGCGGTCAGCTCCGCGGCTTCGGCCTCCGCCGCGGCCACCAACGCTTCGGCGGCGGCGAAGGCCTTCGACCGGGTCGCCGCGTCGCGGGCCAGCCCCAGCGCCTGCAGCCGCCGCTCGCGGGCGTCCGGATCGGTGGC
>Ga0335075_10018569_pt1 | contig 10309 bp, 9 predicted proteins | sample Lox_Sample_24_FD_206723 | JGI IMG/M metagenome (GOLD analysis project Ga0335075, IMG submission 206723) | Soil microbial communities from Loxahatchee National Wildlife Refuge, Florida, United States - Lox_Sample_2.4 | ecosystem: Environmental > Terrestrial > Soil > Wetlands | place: USA: Florida... | reverse complement strand
CGAGCCCGTAATGGATACGCTCGAAGTGCTCGATCGGGATGTTCTCGAACCCTTCGAGAACGAGGCCGTAGCCGTCGCACTCCTCTTTTAGCGCACGAAGCGACTCGAACGGCCAGTACGAGTCCGTGTCCGATGGCAGGTTGGTTGGAGCGTGCATCTGGATACTCCGGAGTCCCAGCTGCTGCGCGAATCTGGCGACTCGCTCGTCGAAATCGTCCACGTGTCCCATGGCCAAGCGCACTGTCATGTTTCTTCCACCTTCGGGCTAACGTCCAGCGAACGCAGCGTCTCAAAGCATCCGCCCAGCGCGTGATAGTCAGGGTCGAACATGTCGCCCTTGGCTGCGGTCGCGGGCTTGCGGCCGACGGCGGGCTCCTTGAACCAGCCGCCCCGGTCCTCGTCGATCATGTGCGTCCGGCAGTACTCCCACAGCACCTGCCGGTCGGCCGCGTACCGGTCCTCGCCGGTCAGCGACTCCAGCACGGCCGCCGCCCCGATGGCTTCGGGCGGCGACCAGTACGACTTGAGATTTCCGAAGACCTGTGCGCGGGCGGCGGGCGCGTCACCCGTCGGCGGCCGCAGATCGTCGTCTAGGAATAGGTGGAATCCTTGGTCCGACCGGTCCCAGCCGAATTTCCAGGCCAAATCGTAGAGTTCTTTGGCCCGCTCGACGAGCCAGGCCTGCGCGGTGTGCCGGAATAGGATGCCCAGCAGCTTGGCCCATTCGGCCTGGTGCCCGGGGATGACGTTGAATCCCGACTCCATGGTGCTGCTGTCCATCTGTCCCGTCGCCGTTGCCGGGAGTGGCCGCCAGTCCCGGTCGAAGTTCTCCCACACGACCCCGTGCGGGGTCGCCTCAGCCAGGTCACGGGCAAGCAACGAGGCAATCCCAACCGCCCGGCTCAGCAGCGCCTGATTGCCGTTGGCCTCGAACGCCGCGATCAGCGCCTCGCACAAATGCATATTCGGGTTCTGGACTCGCACCGGGCTGGGTGAGCTCCACTCGCGCGACGTGTAGCCAGGCGCCGCCAGCGGCCCATCTGGGCTGAATCGCCGGTCCAGCGTAGTGGTGATGTCAGAAAGGAGTTCCTCGCCGCCATCCAGTCCGGTCCTGACCGCGTTGGCAGCCGCGAGAAGCACGAAGGCGTGGCCGTAGAGAACCTTGCGGTGGTCGGTCCCGCCGTCGCCGCCCAGGGACCAGTAGTAGCCACCGTAATCCGGGTCGCGGTGAGCCGCCCGCAGGAAGTCGAGTGCAGCCTGAGCGTGGACGCGCAGCGAATCGCTCTGAAAGATTTCCGCTCCGGTGGCGAACGTCACGACAAAGCGCGAGCTCGCCACCAGATGCTGGGTCGTGTCGTAGGGCGTGCCATCGGCGCGCAGCCGCACGAGATAACCGCGGCCGGGCCCGCGAGGAGCCCATCGGGCCCAGAACTCAAGCGTCTGACGGCAGCTGGTGCTGACCCAGGCTAGTTCAGCTCGTCGGCGCCCCGGCCCGAGATCCACAACCATCTCCATCGCCTTCCTGTTCCGCCGACTACGCGGCCAGCACGCAGGCCGGCTGCGGTACGCCGGTCAGCTGCGCGATCTGATGCAGAAGTCCGTTGGCCTGCTCCAGCAGGAAGATGGCGACTGAGCCGGACCCGTGGTTGGCCACATGCAGCAGATCGCGGTCGGCTAGCGCCAGATGACGCGGCACGGTGCCGCCGCTGGCCACATCGGCTATCGCGGACACCCCGCCGCCGCCGACGGCGAAGACAGTTACGCAGTCGGCGCCCCGGTTGGCCACGTAGCCATAGCCTGTCGATTCGCTGACCACGACATCTGCGGGATGGTTGAGGTGAAGCGGCCGGGTGGCGGTGGCGGGCACGGCGCCGAGATGCTGCAGCAATCCGGCCCGCGCGTCCAAAGCCAGCAGATGCAGCTGTGAGGTCAGCTCGGCGGTGACATACAGGTACCCGCCCGGGTCGAAGGCGAAATGCCGCGGACCGGACCCGGGCGGCAGTCGCACGCTTGCGTGCACCCGCAGTCTGCCTCGGCCGGGATCCAGCCGGAGGACCCGGAGCTCGTCAGTGCCGAGGTCGGTGCTGACAATCCAGCGCCCGGACGGATCTTGGGCCGTCATGTGCGGGTGAGAGCTCTCCTGGCGATCCTGTTGGGGGCCGTGGCCGGTGAAGCGCGCGAGCGCGCAGGCCGGGCCGAGCCGCCCGCCTGAGTCGATAGGGTGCACTGACAGGCTGCCGCTGGCATAGTTTGCCGCTATCAGGTTCCGGGCCTGACGGTCGACAGCGAGATGGCATGGACCGGCGCCGCCCGTGCTCACCCAGCCGATCTCCCGCAGGGTCCCGTCGTCGCGGCGCTCCAGCGTGCCGACCGCTCCGTCATCGAGCTCCCTGGTCAGGTACAGGTGCCGACCGTCGGGGTGGGCGGCCAGGTATGTCGCCGCCGGTGCCGCGAACATGCTGCGGACCTCGGCCTGGGCGTGGCGGCCCAGCTCCCAGTGCATCAGATACACGCCGTCGTCGCCATGCTCCGCCGACGGGAAACCGGACGCCACCAGAACCGCGCCTGACCGCGCCGCTGTCATCGCGCCCGTGCCTGTCTCCATTGCGTGAAGTCCATCTCGATATCGCCACGCCAGGTCTGCACGTCGATCTCGCCGCTGGTATAGACACCTTCTGACAGGCGCAGCTTGCCGAACTCATCCCGGAGCTGAGTGTCCTCTGCGGACGCCGCGACGGCTTCGGCCAGCTGCGGGGGAATGAAGATCACGCCAGTCGGCGTCCCGAGAACTACGTCGCCCGGCATGACCGTCACGCCGTCGATACGGATCGGTATGTTGAGCCCGGCCAGCGTCACGTCGGCGATGGCGGTCGGATCCATACCGCGGAAGAAGACGTTGACGTCATCGAGCTGCCGCAGGCCCTGGTAGTCGCGTATCCCTCCGTCGATCACGGCGCCGGCGCGCGTACGTACCTGTAGCGCGGTCCCGAGGTTGTCGCCGATGACCGTGCCGTCCTTGACCTTGCCGAAGATGTCGATCACCATGACGTCCCGGTGCTGAAGGCTCTCGATCACCCAGGAGTTCTGGCCACCGCTGTTCCCGCGGCCCTCGGCTAGTCCGGCACGCTGGACGACATCGTGAAAGTCGGGGCGGAACGGCAGGAATTGCGCTGTGACGGCCCGTCCTACGGTGATGCGACCCGGGTTCGTTTCCCGCCAGCCTCCGGCGAACTGGAATCGGTACCCTTCCGTATCCATGACCTTCCAGGCCTGCTCGGTGGTGGCGCCCAGCAGGCGATCCAGCAGTTCGTCGGGCACGAGAGGCCGGCCGTCCGGGAAACGGTCAAAGGGATTGAGGGACGTGAGCTCGATGAGTTCTTCACGTGCCGGCTGTATCGTCATCGTCGCGGCTCCTTCCGAGGCCTTCAGCGGCTGGGGCGGCGGTCAGGAGCAGAACACCGCGTCGCGGAGCGCGCGGATATAGCCCAGGGCGTACAGCCGGCCATAGGCCGAATAGCCCGGATGCTCGTTTGAATCCCCGTCCACCGTCGGCACGTGGTCGGGCCGCAGCGGACCATCGAAGCCGACCTCGCGGTAAGCCTGCATGCAGGCCAGAAGGTCGGTCTGACCTTCGTCGTGCCAGGTCTCCACGAATTTCTCCGGTGTCCCGCGGACGTCGCGAAAGTGCACGAAAAAGATCTTGTTCTGATGGCCGAAGCGCCTGATGACGCTCGGCAGGTCGTCGGTCATCAGGGTGAAGTTGCCCTGGCAGAGCGTGATGCCGCTGTAAGCACTCGGGACCAGGTTCAGCAGCCGCTGGAAATTATCGACGCTTCGCATGATCCGCCCGACGCCGCGAATCGGCGAGAGCGGAGGGTCGTCCGGGTGCATGGCCAGCCGGACGTTGGCCCGCTCAGCGACCGGAATGACCGCGCGGAGGAAGTATTCGAGCGTCTCCCAGAGTTGTTGCTCGCTGATCGGACCGAGCTCGGTCGGTGGTGCCCCAGCCAGCATGGCCGCGTCGAAGCCACTGACCAGCGAGTCGCCTCGTCCCCGCACCTCAGTGCATGTGCGAAGCCAGTTGAAGTCGGTCATCCACTCGTAGCACCAGACGGGGATGCCGAGCTTGCCCATGTTCTCCAGCAAGGTGCAAACGCTGGCGATTTCCTCGTCTCGGCCGGGCAGTCCGCGCTTGGCCTTGTTCAAAGGGGGCCGGGCCTCAATGACCGCGAGTTCGAAGCCCGCCGCCCGGTAGCCCTCGCGCAGACGGAGCAGGGGCAGGTAATCCCAGGGCTGATCGGCGGAAGGAGAGCGGGTGTCGATCACCGGCAGACCGCCGACTGCGTGCTCAACCCCCGCCTGGCGGCACAGCCGACTGATCCGGGATGGCTCCGGCGACCAGAGCGCTTCGGCGATCGTGACCATCAGAATTGCACCTCCAGAAGTGCGGGTTCACCGCAATGTCGTGCCTACGTCAAAGCTCAGCAAGGCCAGGTCACTGCGGCTGGGCGCGCCCTCCCAGTCACCGATGACCGTGACAGCGAAAGCGCCGGCGGCGCAGCCTTGGCGTAGTCGCTCCGTTACGTCAGCTCCGCCGAGCAGCGCGGTGAGATAGCCGGCCACGAAGGCGTCGCCGGCCCCCACCGAGTCGATCGTCCGCACGGCGAAGGCGGGCTGTTCGAACAAGCCATCGCGAGTGACGCAGATCGCTCCCATCGGCCCACGCTTGATCACCACCTGGCGGTCAGCCCCGTCGGCGAGCATGCGAGCCACCTCGACCGGGCTGGCCTCATCTTTGATGATGACGAGCTCGTCCTCACCCGCGAAGATCAAATCGGCCTCACGGGACATGGCGCGAAATTCGGAGGCTGCCTCTTCGCGGGTCCAGAGCGCGGCGCGATAGTTGAAGTCAAAAGAGATCAGGGCACCACCTGCGCGGGCCGTGTCGACGGCAGCGTAAACCGCAGCCCGGGCTGTGGCGCTGAGCCCTAGGGTGATGCCGGTGACGTGCAGCACCTGAGCCGAGCCGATCAGTTCCTCGTCCAGGTCCTCAGGGCTGAGCCGTGATCCCGCGTAATCCTTCCGGTAGTAGCTGACCCGCACGACCTCGGCGGTCCGGCGTTCCTTCAGCATGATCGCCGTCGGAGCGGACGGGTCGGTCACCGAAGCGGAGACGTCAACGCCTTCGCGGCGCAGGGTGGCCAGGATCATCTGGCCGAACTCGTCATCGCCCACCCGTCCGATCCACGCCGCCGACCGGCCAAGCCGGGACGCGCAGATGGCTACGTTGGACTCGGACCCCCCGATCGACATGCGCAGGCTTGTCATATCTCGCAGCCGCCCGATTTCGGGGCTCGCGAGAAGGACCATCGTCTCGCCGAGCGTCACCAGGTCTGCAGTCATTCGGCCGCCGACCCGCGCGGCACGCTTCTGATCGTGGCTATCGGCCGCTCGGCTCGCCTGCGCAGTCCGTTTGTAAACACGCTCGTGGCCAATGATGACCGCCGGCCGGGCGGCGCGGCAATGACACGGCAGTCTGCGATCACCTTGACCGCGTCCGGGTCGTTGTCAGCCACAGCTCTGTTCACCCGGCGTTGGGCGTGACGGGCGGCGGAGGGCTGGCGCCCGGACTGGCCGACGCCGACGGCGTTACATCCATCCTGCTGATCACGCCGATCGCCGCGCGCAGCTGGCGCTGGTAGTTGTCTACGTAGACGGCGAGCATCACCAGGAACCCGATGACGACCAGCTGCCAGAAAGCGGAAACGTTCATCAGGACGAACCCGTTTTCCAGAAGGGTGTAAATCAGCGCCCCGATGACCGTTCCCCAGATCTTGCCCTCCCCGCCTGTGATCGGCGTACCACCGATGACGACGGCGGCGATGGCCACCAGCAGGTCATTGGCGCCTGCCGAGCTCTCCGCGCTGGAGAAGTGGATGGCGTTGAGCACGCCGGCCAGGCCTGCCAGCATCCCGCACAGGCCGTACAGCAGCATGGAGTGCCGGCTGAGGCTCACGCCCGCACGACGGACCGACTCGCGGTTCGCCCCGATCGCGTATGTCCAGGTCCCGAACCGGGTGTGCTTCATCACGAGGGACAGCACGATGGCGAAGCCCAGGGCGATCAGAGCGATATAGGGAATGTCAAATATCGTTCCGTTGCCAAGAGTAAACGACGACGGCGGCAGATTCTCGATCGGCAGCCCGTTTGATATCAGGTCGGCGAGTCCGAGAAATACGCCATAGGTACCGAGCGTGACGATCAGTGGGTTCAGCTTCAGGTAGGTAATCGCAGCGCCGTTGAAAACACCGCCCACTAGGCCCACGCCCGAGCCAATCAGGATCCCGATAACTGTGATGTTCCATGCCCCGCCGTGCGCATGTGCGTACGCCCCGGACATATATGACGCCGCGGCTACGCCACCGAGACTGAGCATGGATCCGACGGAGAGATCTATCCCGGCCGCAATCAGGATGAATGTCTCCCCCAGCGCCAGCAGGAGCACCACTGCCGTGGCGTTCAGAATATTCGTGATGCTGATCGTCGAGGTGAAGCCGGGTGCCACGATGATGAAGAAAATGAGCAGCGCTATCAGAACGCCCAGGTTCGTAAATTGGAGGCCGAAGGCCAGCGCCTTGCTGGGCCGACGCGGGCTGCCGGGCGGCCGGTCTCCCTGTCTGGACTGCCTGTTCAGCAGCTGGGTATCACGAAAATTAAACATATCTAGCCTTACGTCCGTGTTCCCACCATGTACGCGAGCAGTTCCTCCTGCGACGTCTGCTGGGGATCGACCTCCCAGACAATTCGGCCCGCGCGCATGACCACGATTTGGTCCGCCATTCCGACGATCGCTGGGATGTCGTGCGTGACGACAACAACCAGCTTGCCGGTCTGCACCAGCTTCTGGATGATCTCCAGAACCGCTGCGGTTTCTCGCGGCCCTAGGGCCGCCGTCGGCTCGTCGAGCAGGATGACCGGCGCATCGAAGCGGACTGCACGGGCGAGTGCCACCGCCTGGCGCTGCCCGCCCGATAGCGAGCGGACCATGATGTTCACATCGGGGATCCGGATCGCCACGTGCGCGAGTGTCTCCGTAGCCTCCCTGGCCATGGCCCGGTGCCGGAGCAGCTTCAGTCCGGCCACCGAGCGGGTCAGTTCCCTGCCAAGGAAAATGTTTTGCGTGACGTCCAGCGTGTCGGCTAGGGCCAGGTCCTGGTAGAGCGACTCGACTCCCGCCTGGCGAGCCGCACTAGGCGACGTCAGGTGGAGTTCTTCTGATCCGAGCCAGAGCCGGCCGGAGTCGGGTCGCTCAACCCCCGAGATGATCTTCATGAGCGTTGACTTGCCCGCGCCGTTGTCACCGACAATGCCGGTCAGCCCGGGCCGGAAGGTAGTCGAGATGCCCTGTAGCGCCTGGATGCCCCCGTAGGACTTCTGCAGGTTCTCAAGCCGCAGTTCACGCGGGCCGATCGTCGGCGGGCTAAGGCCCTCAATGCTCTCACTCACGCTCACTGCCGCCTCCCGGGGAGCCAGGATCCAAACCGCGTTAGGGTTCGCTAGTGGCGTACACCACCGACTTCTGAACCCTTGCGCTGTTAACGTTCTGCGGCGTCACAGCGATGGGCGCGAGGATGTCTGACCGGACGACCTGCGACTTATGGCCAGTCAGGTCGAGGACGAGATCTTTGACCGCGGTCACGCCCATCAGGTACGGCTGCTGCGCAATTAGCGCCTGGATGACGCCTTGCTTCATCAGCGCGACCTCCTGCGGCTCGGCATCGATCGCGACCACCTTGATCTTGCCCTGCTTGTGCAGCGCCTCGACGGCAGCGCCGACGCCCTGCCCGGTGAAGCTGTCGACGCCGTAGATGCCCTCCAGCTTGGGATTAGCCTGCATCTCATCGGTCGCGATGCTCTGGGCCGTCGTCCGGTCGTCGAGGTCGTACTGCTCCTTGAGCACCGACATGTTCGGGTAGCTGTTCTTGATCGCGTTGATGTAGCCGCTGCCACGCTCGGAGTCACCCAGCGATCCGGCGACCGAGTTGATGACCGTGACGAGGCCCTTGCTCCCGACAAGCCCGGCCATCGCCTTGGCGGCGCTCTGTCCGAGCAGAATGTTGTTTGTCCCCAGGAAGGCCAGCACGTTGGGGTTGTTGTGCTCTAGCGACTCGAGGTCGTTGACGTCGACGATAGGGATCTTCTCGGAATGCGCCGTCTTGTACGCGTCGGCGAAGGCAGTATTACTGTCCGGCGAGAAGATGATGGCATTGACATGCCGAGCGAGCTCATCGTTGAGCAGCGGGACCTGCTGAGTGTAGTCGAAGGTCGTAGGAGCCTGTTCGATGAGCTTAACGTGGTACTTCTTAGCCTCGGCGAGTGCGCCGGCCCAGATGGAGAAGAAGAATGGGTCTGCGTTGTTCCCGTTTAGCAGGGCGAATGTGTCCCCGGATACGGAGTTGCTGGCTGAGCCCGATCCTGATGAAGCTGAAGATGAGCTGCAGGCCGCCAGGCCGATGAGCACAGGAACAGCCAGAGCTGCAAATCTAATTAGCGGCCGTCTCTTCATGATTACTCTCCTCACCATCCGTTGCAAAGCAACGCCCTCATCGTCCCGGTTGGGTCACCTCTAGTTCGCGGAACTCCGTCGGCCGACCGGGTCGCAGGACGGTACGCAGCCGCACCAGCCGGTAGCCGTGGCAGGTGCGTGCCGACCACGGTCGCCGCCGGATGTTGGCGCCGATCATCGCCAGCGTTCCGTGTTATTGAATCGCGTCCTACGTAGTTGAACTGACCATAGAGACGCCCTTTACCGATGTCAAGACATCGTGGGCAACAAGCTCTTAAGAAGGTCAAAGAGGACTTGGCATGCGCCAAGCGGCCATTCTGGCGATCAGGCCTTCACGAGCGCCTTCGCGACCTTGGCTGCAGTCGCCTGCAGGTCGGGCACGAAGCCTTCGAGCTGCTCTCGCGGGACGACGAACGTCACGGTGGTCACGCTGACGCCGCCGATAGACCGTCCGGTGAGATCGATCAGCGGTGCCCCGACACACCGCACCGTAGCCTCGTTTTCCTCGTCGTCAACGGCGTAGCCCCGGTCCCGGATGAAGGCGAGCTCGGCGTCGAGACGGCGCCAGTCCGTTATCGTCGCCGGCGTGCGCGGGGGCAGTCCTGCGCTGGCGATGATCGTCCTGACTTCCTCGACGGGCAGGAAGGCGAGGACCGCTTTCCCGACGGCGGTGCAGTGCAGAGGGATCGACATGCCGATGCGCGACGCCATCTGGTACGGCTGGTTGCCATCGATCTTGTGAATGTACGTGCACTGGTTCCCGTTGCGCAGCGCCAGGTGAACGGTGTGCCCGCCGACAGCCTGCTGCAGTTCCCGCAAGTGCTGGGTAATGTCGTGCCGGTCGTCCGCAGCCACCTGGGCAGCGAGGGTGCGCAGCCGGGGCCCCACGCCGTACAGGCCGCTGCCCGCAGCGATCACATAACCATCCGCGGCGAGCATGCCAAGCAGTCGGTGGGTGCTTGGCTTGGCCACGGCGGCACGCGCCGCGATGTCAGCCAGCCGGTGCGGTCCGTTCGGCGCAGCCGTTGCCTGCAGAACTCGGAGCGTCTTGTCGCTGGCGTTGCCTGAGGAGCTTGCCCGCCCACGCTTGCGTTGCGTCGATTCGGCCATCGTCCGTCCCCTCGGGCCGCGTGGCATCCAGTCAACCATACGTAACGCCGTTCAACAAAGTGGACCGCCGTCTGAGCGCTTGTTGGAGAGGCTCCTGCCAGCCGTCCGCCGGTTTTGCGGAGGCGGCCCAAGGTGTCGCGCGCGGCACGCTGGCCATGGCCAGCCTCGATGAGGCAATGGCCCGGGCAGACCCAAGCGAGCAGGCGCTGCTCCTGGGCCCGAGCCACGACCCGTGGCCGAGGAGGTAACGTCACGCCAAGTTGATCTTCCAGGTCCAAGGCCTAGCTCACGAAAATGGTGGTAAATTCCGGCCGTGTCCGCACCTAGGGTGCATGCACCCGGACAGGCCGAGTCCGGGCCGAGGCTGCCGCCGACCGTAGGCCGCGGGGAGCGCCTGCGCGCGGCGCTCACCGACCTGTTCCCGGCGCCGAGCGAGCCGGCCCCCCGCGCCGTCGTCCCGCGCTGGGTGCTCCTTTTCATCCAGATTGCCATTGTCGCCCTTGGCGCGGTGGTGATGCTGGCCCGTGTCGGCGGAAGGCCGGCCTGGGAAAACGTCTACGCCGAAGACCCGGGCATCTACCTGCCCGCCGCGCTCGCGCATCCCTGGCACCTGCTGCAGTCGTACGGCGGATA
>Ga0335075_10018568_pt1 | contig 10309 bp, 8 predicted proteins | sample Lox_Sample_24_FD_206723 | JGI IMG/M metagenome (GOLD analysis project Ga0335075, IMG submission 206723) | Soil microbial communities from Loxahatchee National Wildlife Refuge, Florida, United States - Lox_Sample_2.4 | ecosystem: Environmental > Terrestrial > Soil > Wetlands | place: USA: Florida... | reverse complement strand
TACCGCATGGTCGGGACCAACGAGTGGCTCGACATCCTGAAGCCGGGTCGCCTGCTCACCAAGAGCCAGTTCGATTGGGACACCTCCGATCTGCCCGAGGGCCACTATCGCCTGCGCGTGCAGGTCAGCGACGAGCTGTCCAACCCGCCCGACCGTGTGAAGAAGCACGAGCTGTCGAGCGCGACGATCGTCGTCGACAACACGCCGCCGGCGCTCACGAGCCTCGAGGCGAACGGGCGTCGCGTGACGGGCAGCGCCGTCGACGGTGTCGGGCCGATCTCGCGCATCGAGATGGGCGTCGCCGGCAGCGGCGAGTGGTACCCCTTCTTCCCGCGCGACGGCATCTACGATCAGGCGCGCGAGGACTTCGACGTCGACGTCTCGGCCTTCGCTCCCGCAGGCCGCACCATCATCAGCGTCCGCGTGTACGATCGAGCGAACAACTTCGTCGTCCGTCACGTCACGTTGCCCTGAACCGGGTCGAGCGCGGCATGCCGCGCTCACGGGTCTGTTGCTCCGCCGCAACGCGGTGCGGCTCGCGCCGCGCCCCGATCGACCGGGCTGACGCGGAGCGTGCGGGAGCAGGCCGAGCTGGAAGGACCACGTTCGGAGCGGCTCAATCTGCGCCAGCGTCGAACGAAAGCAGCAAAAACGGAGCACGGGCCGCGCGCCCGGCTGGCTTTGTGCGGGAAATGACGCCTCACTCGGTGCCAACGGGCGTTGGCTACCGGGTAGGCGAGTGCTAGGATATTGACGTTAACTTTCGTTTCCGCTCTGTCGGCTCGACAGCGCGGATCGGCTCACCCTTCATCTTATTTACGTGCCGGTGACTAGACCGCGCTTGTGTCGGCTATCGTTTGCGCTGCTCGTCGGAGTCAGCATCGCGGTGGCCTGTTCGGTAGACGACGCCCGTAACGAGGCCGTGACGTGCAGCGGGCTGAGCTGCGGCTCGTACGACAACATGCCGCCGCCGGAGCAGAACGTTCCGATCGGCACCGAGGCGCCGGACGCTTCGACGGCGCCGCCGCCGGCTCCGCGTGCGAAGCCCGAGTGCGGCCCCGGCAGCTGCCTGCCCGATGACGTCGAAGCCTGCGTCGACCACGTCGAGCCGACGCAGCCCGAGGCGCCCGACGGGGGCGTGGTTGCCGATGCGGGGACGCCGGAGCCGAGCGATGCGGGCGTGGGCGACGGCGGCGTCGACGGACCACCCGTCGACGGCAACTTCGACCAGCCCTCGCGGCCTGCGCCGGGCACCCCGCGCTTCGGCTGCCAGCTGTCGCGGACGAGCAGCAACGGCGTCGAGCGCGCGTGCGGCGCGGCGGGCCTTCAGGGCCTGGAAGACCCGTGCACCTCGTCGCTCGACTGTGCTCCCGGCCTCGGTTGCGTGGGAATGGCGCGTGCCGGCCGTTGTCTGCCGTACTGCTGCGGGGTCGGCGACAGCGACACGTGCGAGCGAGGTTTCTATTGCGCCGAGCGGCCCTTGCGCGACGAAGCGCTGGGCGAGGCCGACGGCCCCGAGATTCCGGTCTGTGCCCGCGCCGACAACTGCGACCTCGGCGAGCAGAAAGATTGCACCGGCCCGAGTTGCCTGTGCGGGCCCGACATGGCGTGCAAGCTGGTGCGCGACAACGGGACGACCTCGTGCGTGAAACTGGCAGAGAATCCCGGCCAAGCCGGCCAGGAGTGCCCGTGCGATCGCGGTTATCATTGCTCGCAAGCGACGAAGCCGGCCATGTGCGTCAAGATGTGCGACCTCGACGAGAAAGACTCGGACACCTGCGGCCTGGGCGTGTGCCAGCTGGCGGCGGCGATGCCTCCGGGCTGGGGTATCTGCGTGGCAGCCACGCCCGAGCAGATGACGCCTTGAGGGCCGAGTCGGCCATTCTCAGCGCATGCTCCAGCTCCAGACGCGTACCCCCCGAGCGTGGCTCGACGCCGTCTTCGCCGACTTCGACGCGTTCCTGGCCGACCACACGCTGTGCGAACGCAAGGCGAGCGCGATGGGCATGTCGCTCGTCGCCAAGTACCCCGACCGCCCGCTGATCCTCGATCCGCTGATCGCGTTCGCGCGCGAAGAGCTCGAGCACTTCCACATCATGTTTCGGGTGCTGCTCGAGCGGAACCTGCAGCTGCCCGCCGACGGCAAGGATGTCTACGTCAACGGCCTGCGCAAGCACATGCACAGCGATCCAGAAGGGCTCTTCCTCGATCGCCTGCTGGTGTCGGCGGTGATCGAGGCGCGCAGCTGCGAGCGCCTGCAGATGCTGACCGAGGCGCTCGATCCCGGTCCGCTCGCGGAGACATACCTCGGGCTGGTGCGCGCCGAGGCGCGGCATCACGCGCTCTTCTTTCGGCTCGCCGAGCGCTACTTCCCGGTCGAGAGGGTCAAGGCGCGCGGCAAGGCCTTGTTCGACGCCGAGGCCGCGCTGATCGAGACCCTTCCCCTGCGCGCTGCCGTGCACTGAGGAGACGCCCGACGGGCGAAAGACCCCTCGCCCGTCCTCAGGCCGGCGGCGGCAGCTCGACGACGAGCGTCGCGATCCCCGACTGAGAGACCACGCGGTAAGGCGGCTTGTCGCCGGGCTCGCTCGTGAGCTCGATCACGACGTCGACCGCGCCGTTGCCGGGCACGAGCGCGACGTTCGAGACGGGCGGCCCGAACTGCCCGGTGGGCAGCGGGTTCGCGTTGTTGCGCACGCCGAGCTTGGCGCCCGACAGATGATAGACGAGCCGCCGCCCCGTTTGTTCGACGGCGACGGGCACCTCGCCCGTCATGCGCACGAAGATCGAGACACCCTTGTCCGCGCGGCGAGCGACGCCCGTGAAGATCACCTCGACCGCGGCGGGCGCAGGCGTGGGTGCTGCGCTCTCGGCGAGAGCCACGGGGGCCGCACGCACGTCGCTGGCGTGTGCAGCAGACGGCACCACGAACGCACCCGCGAGCGCTGCCAGGCACAAGGTTCTCATGCCTTGAGCGTAGCTCCGTCGCGAAGTGGCAGCAAATTGCGCCTGCGGACGCATCGCATCGAGTGGCAGCCCACGCGCGCGCGTAGGCGGCGCCGATGTACGCCAGCAACCTCTCCTCAGCGCCCGACGAGCTCTGTCACCTGCAGCCGCGAGCGCGCTCCCTCATAAAACGCACGCACCGCCACGTTGAGCCGCTGCGCCACGTACCAGCGCTGCAACATCGGGGCGATCGTCTCGAATGGGGCGCCCGTGAAGGGGGTGCGGGTGGTGCGATGGACGATGCGGAGCTCGGTGTCGCTCGGCGTGAGCATGGTGGCGACCATGCGATCGAGGTAGAGGCTGGCGCGCGCTCGGCGCCCGAGCAGGCGATCGAGCTCGCCGGGGGCGATGCCTTCGGCGAGGCGTGCCCGCTCGAGCTCGGCGTCGCCGCCCACCTGCTGCGCCAGTGTCTGCTGCGCGGCGCGCGTGCGCGCGCTGAGCTCGCGCGGCGTCGGATCGGGCGTGATCTCGAGGCGGCTGAGCAGCACCTCGGCCATGTGCCGTTCGAGGGCGGCGCGCACATGTCGGTCGACGTAGGGCTCCTCGTCGCTGACGCGGTAGCCGCCGTCGGAGAGCGCCTCGAGCCGCGCCTCGAAGGCGAGCTCGCGCTCGAAGATGAACTGCGGCTGATCGATGCCGCCCGTCTCGGGCGCCGTGAAGCGGATGGCGGCGCGGTCGACGGCGACGCTCGGCTCCTCGGCGCTGGCGCGGCCCGACGCGAGCAGGCACGCGCAGCACACGAGCGCCGCCGCGCCGCTCACGAGCCGAAGCTGCCGCTCAGGACGGCAACGTCTTTTGCGAACTGCCATGCGCGTCGTCCGGCGGGGGCGCGGAGGGCGCCGTCGACGGCGGCACCGAAGGACGGACGTCGTCGTCGGCTGCGTCGTGGCGCTGGGAGTAGCTGCGCGCGACGCGGCGCGCCTTCACGAACTCGGCGAAGGTGAGCAGACGATCGAGATCGCGCGCACCGAGCGTCGCGGCGATGTCGCGCAGCTGCCGGCGCAGCCACTCGGCGTTGCGCGTACGCCGCGCGCCGAGCTGATCGCCCGGAGCGGGCGCCGGCTCGGATGCGGCGGCCTCGGGCGCCGGCGGGGCGGGAGCGGGCCGTGGGATGGCCTTGAGCGCATGCGCCTCGAGCCACGCCTCCATGAACACGCGCAGCCGCTCGCTGCGGAAAGCAAACCAGCGCTCGCGCTCGGGCGCGTTCACCATCAGCACGTCTTTGAAGCGCCGGAAGGCGCCGCGCCCGTCGATCGCGAGCGTCAGCTCGTCGCGCAAGTCGGACGGATCGAGCATCTGGATGAAGCGCTCCATCCAGCGATATTGCTCGCGCGAGCTCACCGGCTCGACGCGCACGTAGGCCGCATCGGCCGCGATGCGCGAGTGCATCTGCGGATCGGCGATGCCGTCCACCACGCGCAGCACCTCGCCGGTGCTCAGATGCAGGTAGCTGTGCACCTCGGGGGCGTTGTTCTCGAACGCATCTTCGAGCGCCTCCCAGTCGACCGCCACCTCGACGGGGGCCTTGCTTCGAGCAGCGCCCGAGCTCTTGTCAGTGGACATCATCCTCCAAACCGAAACCCGAACGCGAGCGCCGGACGGCTTCGCGCCAGCGTCGCAGATGTTCTGCGCGTACGGAGTCGCTCATGGTCGGGTCGAATCGTTCGGGGTGTTCCACCATCTGGGCAGCTTGTTGGACGTTCGCAAAAATGCCTGCCCCGACGCCTGCAAGCATCGCCGCGCCGCGCGCGGTGGACTCGAGATCGAGTGGGCGTTCGATGCATAAGTCAGAGATGTCACTTTGGAATTGCATGAGAAGATTGTTCTGGGCTGCCCCTCCGTCAACTCGAATGCGCGCAACGGTCGAGCGCTCATCCGAGATACGGCCGGCCACCCCCGGCGATTGCGGGCCCGCCGCGCCCTCGCGCCGCTCGAGCGCCAAGTCTTCGCGGATCGCCGTGACGAGATCGGCGACCTGAAACGCGATGGCCTCCAGTGTCGCACGGGCGATATGTGCGCGGTTCGACCCCCGAGTCAGCCCCGTGATGAGGCCGCGCGCGCCAGGATCCCAGTGCGGGGCACCGAGCCCCGACAGCGCCGGCACGAAGACCACGCCGTCGCTGCTCGAAACGGAACGAGCCAGCGCTTCGACCTCGGATGACGATCGGATGATGCCGAGCCCGTCGCGCAGCCACTGAACGGCTGCGCCAGCGACGAAGCTACTCCCCTCCAGCGCATACAGCGTCTCGCCCGCGATCTGCCACGCGATCGTCGACAGCAACCCATGCCGGCTGCGCACCCGCCGAGCGCCCGTGTTCGCCACGAGAAAGGCGCCCGTGCCGTAGGTGCACTTCGCGTCACCGGGCTCGAAACAGGCCTGACCAAACAGCGCCGCTTGCTGATCGCCAGCGACACCGGTGATCGGAATGCCGTCGGGCAACGGAGCAAAACCGTGCGTCCGCGCGAGCTCGCCGGTGGTCGGCACGATCTCGGGCAAGAGGGCGCGCGGCACTCGAAAGAGCTCACACAGGCGCTCGTCCCACGCCCCCGTACCGAGGTGCATCAGGCTCGTACGCGACGCGTTACTGATCTCGATCACGTGCGGAGCTCGCGCCGCAGCGCCGCCCGCGAGCCGCCAGACGAGGTAGGAGTCGACCGTCCCAAACGCCAGCTCACCCGCCTCGGCGCGCGCGCGAGCCTGATGGTGGTCGAGCAGCCACGCGATCTTCGTCGCCGAGAAGTAGGGATCGAGCACGAGGCCCGTGCGTTCGCGCACGTCGGGCTCGTGCCCCGCGTCGCGCAGGCGCTGACACTCGTCGGTGGTGCGCCGGTCTTGCCAGACGATGGCGCGAGCGATAGGCCGACCGCTAGCCCTGTCCCAAACGATGGTGGTTTCGCGCTGATTGGTGATGCCGAGTGCGGCGATGTCGGCACCCTTGACCCCCGCTTGGCGAAGCGCACCGGCGACGGCGCGCTCGACGCCATCGGCGATCTCCCCGGGGTCGTGCTCCACCCAGGCGGGCGCGGGGAAGTGTTGGGGCAACTCGACGCTTTCGCGACCCAGAGTTCGTCCGTCAATACCCATGACCAACGCGGTGGACCCCGTTGTCCCTTGATCGATGGCTAACAAGAAGCGTGTCATGAGCCCGAGCCACACTACCAGAACGGGCTGCGCTTGTCGCCGCGTCCCCCCGACGGTAGCCTGACGCCGCGATGGCCAAGCTCATCCTCACCTCGCCCGAGGGTCAGCAGACCGTCACGCTGGCATCGAGAAATTCCTTGGGGCGGCACCCCGACAGCAGCATCCAGATCCTCGATAAGATCGTCTCGAAGGAGCATTGTCGCATCGTTCTCGAGGGCGACACGTGGGTGCTCGAAGATCTCGACAGCCTCAACGGCACCTTCCTCAACGGCACGCGGGTGAACGGCAAGCGCCCGCTCGTGCATGGTGATGAATTCAGCCTCGGAGCCACGCGCGCGCGCTTCGAGCTCGAGGCGCGCGAGCGCAGCGTCGTGCCCGACACGGCGCTGGCTCAGCGCAACGCGGCGGCGCCGCGCACCGCGGGCGGCGTCGGACCCGTGCCACCCGACACGAACCAGACGCCGTGGGCGCGTTCGAGCGCGCTGCTGGCGACCGCGCGCGGTGTGGAAAGTTTCGAAGCGGCTGCCCCGCAGCGGGGGCCCGCACTCGTCGCCGGCCCCGGGCATACGCTGCTCGCGGCGACGCCGCCGCAGATCGAAGTGAATCAGCAAGGCCGCGAGATCGGCACGCAGATCGCGGCGCAAGAACAAGGCTTCCGCCCGTACCAGGAGATCGCGAACAACACGACGCAGATGGCCGCAGACTACGAGCGGCTGCGCCTGTCGCACGAGCTGTCGCGCGAGATCTGCCTGGAGCGCGATCTGAAGACGCTGCTCAACAAGATCCTGGCCAGCATGTTCCGCTTCGTGCGCGCCGATCGCGGCGTGATCTTCCTGGTGGGAGAGAACGGCCAGCTCGAGCCCGGGGCGAGCTTGCGGCGCGACGGCTCGGAAGCGGCGATCAGCGTGTCGTCGACGATCATGAACCATGTGATGCGCGAGCGCGCCAGCGTGCTCACGCACGACGCCGCCATGGACTTCGCGGGCTCCAAGGGCCGCAGCATGATCTTGAACCGCATCAGCTCGGCGATCGTCGCGCCGCTGATGCACGAGGAAGACATCCTCGGCGTGCTCTGGCTCGACAGCGAGACGCTCGCGCGCTTCGAGCAGCGCGACCTCGAGATGGTGACCTCGATCGCGGCGCAGGCGGCGATGTTCATCGAGATCAACATCCTCGGGCGCAAGGTAGAGCAAGAGATCCTCGCCCGCGACCGCTTCAGCCGCCTGCTCTCGCCCAACGTGGCCGAGAAGGTGCTGAGCGGCGACATGGTGATCCAGAAGGGCGGGCAGCTCGTGCAGGAGTGCACCGTCTTCAACTCCGACATCCGCGGCTTCACGCACATGAGCGACGGCGCGGCGCCAGAGCCCTTGGTCGAGATGCTCAACGAGTATTTCGAGCTGATGGTCGAGACCCTGTTCAAATACGAAGGCACGCTCGACAAGTTCATGGGCGACGGCATCATGGCACTGTGGGGCGCGCCCGTCGTCACCAAGGACGACGCGGTGCGCAGCGTCGAGTGCGCGCTCGAGCAGATGGAAGTGCTGCGCGCCTTCAACAGCCGACGCCGCTCGCGCGACATGCCGCCGCTCGACATCGGCATCGGCATCCACACCGGCCCCGTCGTGGCGGGCTACATCGGCAGCTCGAAGGCGCTCTCGTACACGGTGATCGGCGACACCGCGAACACCAGCGCGCGACTGTGCGGCGCCGCGGGCCCGGGTGAGATCCTGGTGAGCGCATCGACCATCGAGCGGCTCGGCACGAGCTTCGACTACAAGGAGCTGCCGCCGCTGCAGCTCAAGGGCAAAGAGAAGCCGTTCCGCTGCTTCGCGATCCAACGCTCGCGCTTCGCCGTGGCCGTGCCCGTCGCCCCGCCGAATTCGTCGCGCCCGCCCACCCAGCGGGATCGCTGAGGCAGGCTCGAGCCGCCGAGGGTTTCGCGTCCCTGCCGAGGCCCCCTGCCCCCGCGGGCGTACCGGGATGTGGCGCCAGGGTACGCGGCCGACCTGCGTTGCCCACGAATCCGCGCAAAAGTGGCCCTCTGGCGCGCGCAAAGCGCGCAGGGCTCGATGATGCAGCTTGATCGGCGCGGGAGCGAACGCTACGAGCCCCCACGGAAAGTAGGCTGGACGCAGCGTGAACGAAACCGACGGCTCGAAGCCCAGCGCGCGCCCCAGCGACGCGTTCGGTGCCCTGGAAGACCTCGATTGCCGCGGTCGGCGTGTATTCCTGCGCGTCGATCCGTACCTGATCGACGAGCTGGATGACGCCGACGCGGAGCACGAGCGGCTGGAGCGCGAGCGCGTCGAGCGAGAGCAAGCCGAGCTCGCCGCCGCGAGCTCTGCCCCCGACGCCGGCCACGTGCCGACCGCGAGAGCCGAGAGCGCGACCGGCGCAGCGAGCCAGGGCAGCCCGGCCGCCCCCGCGGCAGCCGCCCGAACGCCCACGCCGGCCCCCGCCCTCTCCACGCTGCGACGCTTGCTCGAGCTCGAAGCCCGCATCGTCATCGGCACCCACTTCACGCCGGAGGCGCGCACCGAGACGGGCCTCGACGGCGTGGAGGGCCTCGCCACCCGCCTGAGCGAGCGGCTCGGCGCCGACGTGTTCATGCCCGACGAGTGTGTGGGCGACGCCGCCGTGCGCGTCATCAGCGAGCTTCGCCAGGGCCAGCTCTGCGTGCTGCCCGACTTGACGTCGGGGCGCAGCGGCGTCGAGCAGAAGAACGACGAGGCCTTCGCGCGCGCGCTGTCGAGCTCGCTCGACGCCTACGTGTTCGAGGCCTTCTCGGCGAGCCACCTCGACTACGCCTCGACCGTGAAGCTGCCGCGCCTGGTGCCGCGGCGGGCCATCGGGCTGCGCGCGCGCCGCGAGCTCGAGGCGCTGAGCTCGCTGTTCGCGCTCAGCCGCGGCTCGGTGGGCTTGCTGCTCGGCGGCTACAGCTTCTCGGACAAGGTCGAGACGCTCGAGAGCTGGCTGCCCCGCGTCGACCGCCTGTGCATCGGCGGCGCGCTGTCGCTCACGCTCCTGGCTGCCGCCGGGCGCGCGCAGCCCGAGGCCGGCGCTCAGATCGATCGGTTGGCGCAGGCGCGTTCGTTGTTCGCGCGTGCGCGCGACCTCGGCGTCACGCTCACCCTGCCGCTCGACTTCGTCGTGCAGCTCGAGGGCGACCGCGGCACGCTCGTCAAACGCGCCGCAGACGTGCCGGCGAAGGCACGCATCATCGACATCGGCCCGGAGAGCGTGGCGCTCTTCACCGAGGTGCTCGGCAAGGCCAAGCACCTGCTCTGGTGGGGCCCGCTCGGACACCTCGGCCACCCCGAGGGCAGCCAGGCGAGCCGCACACTGGCCGCGCTCTGCGCCGAGCCTTCCACGGTGAGCGTGGTGCTCGGCAGCGACACGCGGCGCTTCGTGCGCGGGCTCTCGGCCGAGCTACGACGCGGCATCGACCTGGTGAGCTCGGGCTCTGCGGCGGCGCGTGCGCTGCTCGCGGGGCGGCGCTTGCCCGGCATCGAGGCCGTGCGCGTTCGCCGCTAGCACGCTGGCGAGCGCGCGCGGGTTTCGCGACGCGGGCCCTTCGCAATTGTCATGTCGAGCCGCATCAGGCAGGATTCGCGGCCTATGTCGAGACCGCGCAGGATCCTGGTCACCAGCGCATTGCCCTATGCCAACGGCCACATCCACATCGGGCACTTGGTAGAATACATCCAGACCGACATCTGGGTGCGCTTCCAGCGCCTGATCGGCAGCGACGTGCACTATATGTGCGCCGACGACACGCACGGCACGGCCATCATGCTGCGCGCGCGGCAAGAGGGTACGAGCGAGGTCGCCGTGATCGAGGCGATGAACCAGGCCCACCAGGCCGACTTCGCCAAGTTCGACATCCGCTTCGACCATTACGGCAGCACCAACTCCGAGGCGAACCGCGCCTTGTGCCACGAGATCTGGGCCGCGCTCCGCAAGCAGGGCCTGGTCGCGGAGCGCCAAGTCACCCAGCTGTACGATCCGAAAGAGGGCCTGTTCCTCGCCGATCGTCTGGTGAAGGGCAACTGTCCGCGCTGCAAGACGCCGGATCAATACGGCGACAGCTGCGACAACTGCGGCGCCACCTACCGCGCGAGCGATCTCGGCAACCCGAAGAGCACCATCTCGGGCGCGACA
>Ga0335075_10018567_pt1 | contig 10309 bp, 6 predicted proteins | sample Lox_Sample_24_FD_206723 | JGI IMG/M metagenome (GOLD analysis project Ga0335075, IMG submission 206723) | Soil microbial communities from Loxahatchee National Wildlife Refuge, Florida, United States - Lox_Sample_2.4 | ecosystem: Environmental > Terrestrial > Soil > Wetlands | place: USA: Florida... | reverse complement strand
CGATGCGCCGCGCCAGGCCCGGCGCTCCAAAGGGCAAGGTGGCCAATCGCACCGCAAAGCTTGCGATGCCGCCATAGGTACCGACGGGAAGGTCGCAATGCGGCGCGGCGGCACTGCGCAACAATTCGGCACTGCGCGACAGCGACAGAAGCGCCTCGGTGCCAGGCAAGGAGCGCAAAGCCGCCGTCAGCAGCGTAGCCAATCGCGGTGCGACGCCAAATCGGCCCCACTGCCACACCAGCACTCTCATGCAGGCAGGCCCAGCTCGCGCAATGCCGCCCGCAATGGCTCGGGGCCCAACCGTGCGCACGCAGCCGCTTTCGCCCGAGCGCCCATGGCAAGCCGCTCGTCAGCACTGTCCGCCAGCCGGCGAAGCTGGGCCACGGCATGATCCAGATCCGGTTCGGCCCAGTCCGCGCCCTCATACACCTGGCGCGGGTCCGCTGCGGGGACCATCCTGTACTTCACGAGAGCGGCGCAGCTATCATCCATGAACGCCATATTGCCGGACCAGCCGGTGGCAATCACTGGCTTGCCAAGGAACATGGCCTCCGCCGGCACAAGGCCGAAGCCCTCGCTGCGGTGCAGGGAAAGCACGATGTCACAGGCGGCGGTCAGCGCATGGACGTCGGTGGTAGGGAAAGTGCGCGTCTCCAGCCGGATATTCGGCGCATCGCCAATCGCGGTGGCGATGCGGGCGAAATCCTCGGGAAAATGGCTGCGGTTGCCGACCTTCAGCAGCAACAGCCGGTCCGGCCGGTCGCCGAAGGCAGCGCGAAATGCAGCGATGGCCGCCAGCGGGTTCTTGCGCTCCATAGAGGACGCCAGGTTGAACGACACCAGCACCACCACTGCGTCTCCGGGCAAGCCAAATGCCGCGCGATCCAGCGCCGACGGCTGGGGCGGTGCCACGGCGAGCGGGGGCAGCACGGCGCGCGGAGGCACCGGCAACAGCGGCGCCAGCGCATCCGCGGTGAAGGGCGACAATGCCCAGACGTCATGGACAAAGCGCGCGCCCGTCCGCCATTCGGGTGGCGCGACCGGCAGCTCCCAATACCAGTATCCGACGATTCTCCGCCCCTTCGCGAGCCCGCGCAGGCGCAGCAGCACCAGCGGCAGCAGCGGTGGGTTCACATGCAGGATCAGCGGCACGCTTGGCGGCGGGTCCACCGTTGCGGGCGCCGGCAGGTCCGCGCTGGCGCCCGGCACGATCGAGCCGATATCCACCGGCCAGTGCGGCACCCCAAGGTGCCGCAACCCCAGCAGCATCAGCCGCGCACTCTCGCCCAGGCCGGATGCGCGCGACAACTCGCCCGCCACTGCCACGCCGGTATGCGCGGGCGGCGGATCCCGATCGATGCGGGGCGCAAACAATCCAGCCGCCGCGGTTGCGAGCCGGCGGCGCTGGCGAGACGGCAGCAGCCGCCACATCCGGTGCAACGGGGTCAGGCGGAAGGCAACTGGGGCCGGCAAACGCTGCCTCGGACGGGGTTTTGCGACGAAGCCGCGAAAATACCGGATCGCAACCCGCAGCGACAGAGCCCCGAATGACGCCAGGCTCACGCCAGAGCACCAGAATTTCGCCTCCCCTTGTGGGCAGGGAAATCGCATTTGCCCTTGATCGTCCGGCTGACCAACCGCACCGGAGGATCGCGCCTCACCCGGTGCGAAGGAACCCGGCACCCTTCCGCAGCCGCGCGCCGACCCACCGCAACGGTGCCGTCAGCCGCCACGACCGTGAGGCATAGACCGCCGCCAGCGCCGCAGCCTCAGGACAGACCTCCTCCCAGCATCGGGGAGGCTGCGCGCCCACGGCATGCAATGGGCTCGCACAGAGCAATGTGGCGTAGCCAAGCATCGCGCCAATCCTGCTCAGAACCGGCGATTCCATCCATGCCGATCCGGCGCGCTCGTCCAGAAACGCTTCCGCTTTCCGATGGGCACGCTGCACGGCGCCATAGGAAAGCCCGGTGGCAAGCAGCCTGCTCGTGTCGCGTGCAGCGCCGGCATCCCCGTCATCGAGGTCGAGCGAACGCCCGGTCAGAGTCGCCAGGTCGATACCGCACCGGACACGGTAATCGCTCACGCCCGCCAGTAGGTCGCTGTCGATCAGCAGATCGATCGTATCCGGGATGCGCGCCGCCGCCGCCAGCCAGAAGGCGAGGAAGGCGCAATACAGTTGCTCCGGCGCGAGGCGGCGCAGATGTGCCGCACAGGCGGTCACACCCGCTGTTAGTGTTGCCCGGCGCGGCAGCACCGGCAGCGAAGCCCCAAGACGCCGGATGGCGGCAGCGACGTCCGGCACATCCCGGTGCAACGCCAGCAGCAGCAGCGGCATCGCCAGGAAATAGGCATTGCCGCAGCCCTTGAACTGACGATGCGCCGATACGAACTGACCGACGGGATTACGCATCACTGCGACGTGAATTGCCTGCGGGAAGTTCTGCTGCATCCAGCCGATGCGCCCAGGCGTGCGGCAGAATTTTAGAATCGGCTGCGCGTCATCGGCGTGCGCCATGCGCAGCAACATGGCAATGTAATCGCGCAGGCCCGGAAGAGCGGCATCGGCTTCGGCAAAAAATGCAGCCGTGGCGAAGTCCGGCTCGTGGCGCCGCACGCCGTTTGCCGGCGTGTTCAGCAACGGCAGGAACTCGCTGAAATATGGGCTCGGCAACGGTGGATGGCCGGACAGCCACGTCGCCGGGGTTCGCGAGTCTATTTCTGCACGATTGAGCGACGCCAGGTCTTCAAACAAGGGCTCGTAAAAGCAGACCGTCCCGGGCAGCGCGCGGAAGCGACTCCAGATCCAGGTACCGCGCGTGCGCCAGCCGGTGTGCAGAAAGACCGGCGGCGCGCCGGCAAGTTTCGCGACAAGCGGAACCGTTGTGGCCTCATCCCCTTGGATGGCAGCCAGTGACGAAATACCAATGGGCAACATTCATTCGACCAACCGATTCGTAGGCCGCGATCCTGCGGTTGGCGGTATTGCGGAGATACTGCCCACCCGTAACGCGGCTTGGCAGTTGGTAACGAACCGCTACACAATAGCTTGCCGCGCGGGCATGGCACCGCGACTTTCCCGCACGGGTTGCTTGCTGGCCTTGCACAAAGAACAGCAGTTGTGACCATCTCTATGCCGCTATAATTGAGCCGGCCATGAAGACGCTTCTGATCGTCGTTCATTCCCGCACCGGCGGTTCCCGGCAGATGGCGGAAGCGGCCCATAACGCCGCGGCCGCGGAGACCGACGTGCAAACCCGTTTGCTCGCCGCGACGGCAGTCCAGCCCGGGGACGTGCTGGGTGCCGAAGGCTACATATTTGCCGCGCCGGAAAACCTTGCAGCCTTGGCCGGCGAGATGAAGGCATTCTTCGACCGCTGCTATTATCCGGTGTTGGACCGTATCAACGGCCGGCCCTACGCGGTGATGATCTGTGCCGGTTCCGACGGCAGCAACGCCGCCCGGCAGATCGCGCGCATCGCCACCGGCTGGCGGCTGCGCCCGATTGCTCCACCGCTGATCGTATGCACCCACGCCCAGACGCCGGAGGCAATTCTGGCACCCAAGCAGATCGAGGCCGGGCAGATCGAGCGCTGCGCCGCGTTGGGTGCCACGATGGCGGCAGGACTGGCGGGCGGGATCTTTTAGAATTGGCAATGGAGCAGAGAAACAGAACGATAAATGCCTGGATTGCGGCGCAAATGCATTGCTGCGTTTTTCAAAACACAATTGTAATGTAACACATTATCAACGGCAGCGAGTCGGCGTGGTCAGAACATCACAACGACTGTGTAAATAGCACAACAGCCAATCGAATCTAGGAATTTCATCGCATCACGGACCGGGGAGTCATACTCCGTAACGCCAAATATTCGGTTCCATCGGACGAATTCACCATTACGTGTTTCCCCTGTCCGAAATATTGGTAAACTGGCTTTGTTGAAACGACAGATCGCTGCTCGCCGCCAAACGCAGCATATGCGCATCGATCTGCTCCGCCGAAGCCAGAAGTGCCGCAGCCGCGGGACTTTCGTCAAGGAGACACCGCCGACGTTCTGACACGGCCAGGCACGCATCGACTGCGCGCCCGATCTGTCGTGCCCATAACAAGTCTGCAACCGCAACACCGGGCGGCGTTTCCCGGCGAAGGGAGCCGTTCGCACTTCGGAAAGGAAAATTATCTTAAATGAGCACAACCAGCGCCATTACCGCCGACGATTTCCTGGGTACCCTGGGGGTCAATACGCATATCGGCACCTCCAGTGCGTATTCAGATCTTTCCATGACCGAGCAAAATTTGGCCTATCTGGGGGTTGGGATCGACCGCGATAGTACGGCCAGTGCCGGCGATATATCGGTATGGCAACAGGTTTCCCAGGCCACCGGCGTGAAATTCGATTTCTATATGCCCGAGGGTGCGTCCGCCTGGGACCAGGACGCGCTGGCGCTGGTGCCGCAGATGGCGGCGGACGGCATCCTGCACTCGATCGAGGGCGGCAATGAGGAAGACGATTCCTATGCCCAGTCGAACGGCAATTCGCTGTCCTGGACGGCGCAGTTTCAGCAGCAGGTCTATGCGATGGGCCAGCAGGAAGGACTGCCGGTCATCAACATGAGCTTCGGCTCCGGCTGGACCGCGGCGAACAACTGGGAAGGCGACTACCCGGACGTCGGCGACCTGTCCGCCTATACCAACTACGCCAATGCCCACACCTATCCCAATGTCGGCCAAACTCCGAACGAGGTAATCGAAGATCTCAACAGCGACGCGCAACTGGCGGCATGGTCGAGCCCGGTTATCACCACGGAGATCGGCTGGCAGACCAGCCTGTTCAGCGAGACCCAGATTGCCCAGTACGTCGTGGACGCCACGTTCGACGGTATCGCCGACGGCGACGCCGGCATGTACTTCTACGGCCTCTACGACGACTCTTCGGGCGACTGGGGCTTGTTCAATTCCGACGGCACGCCGCGCCCCGCGGCAACCGCGCTGCATGATCTCACGACGCTGCTGGCGGATCCGGGCAGCGATGCCGGCAGCTTCACGCCGGGCTCGCTGAATTACAGCCTGTCCGGCGAGCAATCCGGCGACAATTCGATCCTGATCGAGAAGTCCGACGGATCATTCTGGATCGGACTGTGGAACGAAGGCGGCAGCCAACACACCGTTGCGGTGAACCTGCCGTCATCGGCATCGGAAGTGGACGTGTTCGATCCGGTCACCGGCACATCGGCGATCCAAAGCGTCAGTGACACCAACAGCGTGTCCGTGAGCCTCGGCGATGATCCGCTGTTGGTCGAAGTAGTGCCCAACGGCAGCAGCGCCGCATCCGACCCCAGCGCCACGGCCACGACCACGACTTCGACCAGCAGTTGGTCGGGCTCCGATCCGGGCAGCAGCGCCGCCACGGATCCCAGCACCACGGCCACGACGGGCCCGAGCAGCGCCGCGACTTCGTCCAACGATCTTGCGGTGACGGTGCCCGGTTCCGAGACGGTCGCCGCAGGCGCGACGCAGGCGATTTCCGGTGTTTCCGTCAGCGACGCCTGGGCCGCCGGCGAACCCGGCAACATGGCGCTGAACGTCTGGGACAGCAGCGGCACGCTGACGATCGACGGCCAGACCTTCGGACCAGGTGGCGGCCAGGTACCAAACGGCATGTTCTCGGGTTCGCTTGCCCAGATCAACGCCGATCTTGCCACGCTGCAATACACGGCAGGTTCTAACTCCGGATCCGACACGATCACGGTCGACGTTTGGGATCAGGCCGGCGTCGAGGTGACGAAGACGATTCCGGTCACGATCGGCAACGGTTCGGGCAGCAGCGCCACCACCGGCAGCGCCATGCCAGGCGGCAATGGCACCACCAGCACGGCAACCGCTGGCGGTGCCGCCGGAACGCCTACCGACATGGCCCTGACCGTGCCGTCATCAGAGACCGTTGCGGCGGGCGCGACGCAAGCGATCTCCGGAGTGTCCGTCGCCGATCCCTGGGCCGCTGGCACGTCCGGCGACATGGCTCTGAACGTATGGGACGACACCGGCACGCTCACCGTTGATGGCCAGACCTTCGGACCCGGCGGCGCGCCGGTGCCTGGCGGCATGTTCTCGGGTTCGCTCGCGCAGATCAACGCCGATCTCGCCAGCATGACCTATACCGCCTCCGCCGGTGGAGGCTCCGACACGATCACGGTCGATGTCTGGAATCAGGCAGGACTAGAACAGAGAGAGAACATTGCCATCTCTGGTGCCAGCAACGCCGGCGCCGGCGGTTCCTCTACCACAACGACCGGCACGGACCCGGCCGCCACGACGAGCTCAGGCACCGGGTCTGGCAGCGGCAGCCAAACGACTCAGCCGGAAAACGCGGTGACGATCGCGGCCAGCGATGCCAATCCGGTGGAGATCGTCAACAATACGGCCATCACCGCCACCTCCGGCAACCACATGCTGTTCATTGGCGGCACCGGCAACACCGCACTCCTGTCCGGCGGCACCGATACCGTGCAGGCGTTCCAAGGCAACAACAGCATCACCGCGACAGGTGGCAACGACACGATCCAAATTGCCGGCAGCGGCAATGTGGTGAACGCCAGCGGCGGCAATGTCACCATTGACGACGGCGGCTCTGGCAATACGATCGTCCTGCCGGGCGCGGCCAGCGGCAATGACGACATCTTCGGCTATGTCCTGCAAAATGGCGACACGCTGGATTTGCGCAGCGGACTCGCCTCTACCACGTGGAACGGAAGCCAGGACACGCTGGGCAATTACCTGTCCGTATCGACCTCGAACAATAACGCGGTGATCAGCCTATCGACCACGGGCTCTGGGACGGGCTCGGCAATTGCCATATTGCAAAACGCAGGCCAGGTAAGCCTGGCAGCTTTGTTGCCGCACGCAATCACGTAAGGTCATCGCGGCGACGGCAGCCGGTTCAGCGGGCATGGGCACCACGGAGATTCTGTCCATGTCGCTGCACCGTCGCGGTTCATCACACAGTCCTGCAACAGGATTGTTGCTGGTGTGGAAATGAGCGTTTTGACCAATTTGCGCAAGCGAATATTGGCAAATAATCCCAATTGAACGCCCTGCCTTTTTGTGGCCGCGTCGCTTGCGGCCATCCGGCCCTTGTTCCGATCTTCGTACCACCTATGGATTTCTCAACTCCCGCCGATGTGAATGGCATTACGTCGTGTGGCATTGAATAAATTTGAGCCACCTATAAGTTGATTATAGTTGCCCTAATGCTGTCCCCGTCCCGCGCAACTACGATGCGGGACGTCTCGCTACAACCAGGTTGGACAGCGTTTGGGCAATCGAGGCAGAACATATGTTGCACATACCCGCCCGACTCCGCCGGTTCATTTCGCCGATGGTGCAGGCTGGCCCTGTGCAGCAGGCATGGCGCAACCTGCCGCTGACCGATGCTCCACACTTGCTCGGCTCCGGCCCGCTGCTGGTTCTCGCCCCTCATCCGGACGATGAGAGCCTGGGATGCGGGGGCCTGATGGCAGACTGCCAGGCGCGCGGGCAGCCGGTTTATGTGCTGGTGCTCACCGATGGTTCTGCATCGCACCCTCGTTCGCGCACCCATCCGCCATCCCGCCTCGCTGCGCTGCGTGCCGAAGAAACGCGTACCGCGGTTGCCGAATTAGATGTCCCCAAGGACCGGGTTGATTTTCTCGCCTTGCCGGACGGTCGCGCACCGCTCCGTGGGGCGCCGTTGCGTGCCACAGCGCAACGAATCGCCGAGCATGCGAGGGCACGGGCCATCCGTGCGATCTGCGCGACGTGGCCCGGCGATCCGCACCTCGATCATGTCGCCGCCTATCGCGCCGCCGCGCTGGCCGCCGCGATAATCGGTGCTAAACTGTTCTGTTATCCGGTCTGGGGGTGGACCTTGCCGCCTGACGCCTGGGTGCCGCCCACCCCTTCACGGGGCGGCCGGATCGACATCACGCCCTTCGTCGCGGCAAAGCAACGAGCCATCGCCTGCCACCGCTCGCAGGCCAGCGGCCTGATTCAAGATGACCCTGATGGCTTCCAGTTGGACGCCGAATTCCTCGCGCATTTCCGCTACCCATACGAGGTCTTCATCGACGCTTCGACAGACACGCAACAATAGAGGTCAGCATGGGGGACAATCCGATCCGTGTTTCAGTCATCATGCCGGCCTACAACGCGGAAACCACCCTGTTTCAGGCTGTAGAGTCTGCTCTGCGACAGACCGAATCGCGTCTCGAGGTGCTGATCATCGACGACGCATCCACGGATGGCACCGTGGCAATTGCTGAAGCACTGGCCACCCGGGATACCCGCGTTCGCATCCTGCGACAGCGGTCGAACCGCGGCCCCGCGGCGGCACGTAACCGCGGCCTCGCCGAAGCAGCAGGCACCTGGATTGCGCTGCTGGATGCCGACGACGAATTTTCCCCAGAGCGCCTCGAAACTTTGCTCGCAATGGGCGAATCACACGCTGCGGACACCGTCGCCGACAACTTGCTCCTGTGCCCGGCAGGCGATGCAACGCACGCCACCCCGATGATCTCGGTAAAGGCTCTTCCCGCAGCAAAATGGATGTCGGCCGCCGAGTTTGTCACCGGCAATATTGGCAGCCGCTTCACGCCACGCATCAGCTACGGCTTCATGCAGCCCATGATCCGCCAGGATTTTCTGAAGCGCCACGGCCTGCTCTACAATGAGCGTAATCGCTTCGGCGAGGATTACCTGTTTGCTTTGAACCTGCTGCTGTGCGGTGCGCGTTGGTGGATCACGCCAGCGGCCATGTACCGCTACCGCGTGCAATCGGGCACGCTGACCGAAGTGCAATCCGCAGCCGATCTGATGCGAATCCGTCAATTCGAGGACCGGCTCTTGCGCACCCATCCGATGGTCGCATCGAACCCCGCATTGGCCAGCGCCTTGCACCGGCATAAGCGCGTGATCGAGCACTTCTACCACTATCGGGCGTTCACCGACGCATTGAAGGCCAGCCAATTCAAGCCGGCAGCGCGCCTTCTGCTGCAAAGCCTCAGCGGCTTTCGTCACATCATGACCGAAAGCATGCTGCAGGCACCCCGCGTCATGCTCAAAGCATTGCGCGGAGGCTTCCGCCATCCACCCGGCCAAGTTGCCCTCTCGGCTGCGCTGGGCCTGCCGCCCAATACCGGCACCAGCAGTGCGATCGCACGAAAATAACCCGAGGCAACCGCTCCGCTTAAATCATCGACCGTCCGCGCCGGAACGCCGCCTACGCCGCCAGCTTCTCCGCAATCGCTGCCAGCTTCGGCACGCGTCCTGCAGGACCAAGCGCGGCCAGCGTCGGCTTGGCGCGGAACTGCCGCCCCGCAGCGCGCCGCACGTCCTCCGTGGTAACCGCGTTCAGCTTCGCCACCGTCTCGGACGTGGGCACGACGCGCCCAAACACCTGAAGCTGCCGCGCCAATTGCTCCGTGCGGCTCCCAGTGCTTTCCAGCGACATCAACAGGCTTGCCTTCACCTGCGCCCGCGCCCGCCCCAACTCCGGCTCCGTCACCGCATCCTGCACCTTGCGCAGTTCCTCCAGCGTGACAGGCATCAGTTCCTCGGCCTCGCTTTCGCCGGTGCCCGCATAGATGCCAAACAATCCGCCATCCATGTATGGCGCGCTGAACGAATAGATCGAATAGACCAGCCCTCGCTTCTCCCGCACCTCCTGGAACAATCGCGACGACATGCCGCCGCCGAGCAATGTCGAAAGCAGCAGGGTGGGATAGTAATCGGGATCGCCGTAGCCGATGGACGGGAAGCCGAGCACGATGTGCACCTGATCTAAATCGCGATCTTCCCGGAACTCGCCGCCCCGATAGCGCCCGGCCACCATCTTCGGCGCGGTATGCGCCGGCAGGTCGGCAAAATGCTGTCTCGCCAACTCGACAATCTGCTCGTGCTGCAGATTGCCGGCGGCCGACACCACGACATTCGAAGCGGCGTAGTGCCGCTTCATATACGCCGTCAGCATGCCGCGTGGCATGCCCTTGATGCCCTTCTCCGTCCCCAGCACCGATCGCCCCAGAGGCTGAGACGGGTACGCGGCCTCCTGGAAGAAGTCGAAGATGATGTCGTCCGGCGTATCGTTGGCCTGCCCTATCTCCTGCAGGATCACGCCGCGCTCCCGTTCCAGTTCCTCCGGCTCGAACGTAGAGTGCGTCAGGATGTCGCCGATGATATCGGCGCCAAGCTCGGTATCCTCCTTCAGCACCTTCACGTAATACGCGGTTTGCTCGCGCGCGGTGTAGGCATTGATGTGGCCGCCGACCGCCTCGA
>Ga0335075_10018566_pt1 | contig 10309 bp, 8 predicted proteins | sample Lox_Sample_24_FD_206723 | JGI IMG/M metagenome (GOLD analysis project Ga0335075, IMG submission 206723) | Soil microbial communities from Loxahatchee National Wildlife Refuge, Florida, United States - Lox_Sample_2.4 | ecosystem: Environmental > Terrestrial > Soil > Wetlands | place: USA: Florida... | reverse complement strand
CCACGCACCCCATAGGGATGATTCGGATTGGGGATCTCGAGAATCTGCGTATCGATCATCGGCAGGTCCGAGCAAACCGGGACGCGGTAGTCGAGGAAGCCGGGGTTCTGAAGGCGTCCATCCTCTCCGTAAACATACTCCTCGTTGAGGGCCCAGCCGATGCCCTGCGCGGCTCCACCCTGGTACTGCCCCTCCACATAAGTCGGATGCACTGCCTTTCCTGCGTCCTGCAGGACAGTATAGCGCACCACCTTGGTCGCACCGGTCTCCGGATCGACTTCAACATCGCAGATATGGGTGGCAAACGAGACGCCCGCGCCATCAGCAACGAGCTCGCTGTGGCCGGCGATCGGCCCCCCGGTTTTGGCCGCCGCCGCCGCGAGGTCCTTGACCGACAGCGGGGCGAGATTGCCGTGCTTCTCCCCCGTGGCCCTGGCCTGGCCGTCCTCCCAGACGACGTCGTCGATCGGGATATCCCACATCCTCGCCGCCCGGTCCCGCATGACCGCAATGGCGTTGCGGGCGGCGGAGATCGTCGCCATGGACGAGGAGAAGGTCCCGCGGCTGCCGTCAGTCATGTCGTTGTAACCGAGACTTCCCGTATCGGCGACCACCGTCTGCACCTGCGCATAAGGAATGCCGAGCTCCTCTGCCGCCACCAGCGCCAGCGCGGCGCGTGAGCCACCCACATCGACCGTGCCGACCGTCAGCGTCACGGTGCCGTCGATGCCGACGTTGAGGTCGGTGCAGGTCTGGCCGCCGAAGTTGAACCAGAAACCACAGGCCATACCACGTCCCTGGTTCTTGCCGAGTGGCGCCTTCATGTGCGGATGCTTCTGCGCCGCCTCCAGCGTGGGCCCGATGCCGATCGGACCATAGACCGGACCGTAGGATGATTTGCAACCTTCCCTGGCAGCGTTCTTGATGCGCAGCTCGAGCGAGTTCATACCGATCTTCTGCGCCAGCTCATCGATGACGCTTTCCACCGCGAAAGCCGCCATCGGCGCCGATGGCGCCCGATAGGCCGCTGTTTTGGGCCGATTGACCAGCACCTCATAGCCGACCGTTTTGACGTTCTTGAGGTTGTAGCAGGCAAACGAGGTCATGGCGCCGAGCTCGGCCCACATTCCGGTGTAGGGGCCGCAGGAATAGCGCAGCGTTGCCGAAGCCGCCGTGATGGTGCCGTCCTTCCTGGCGCCGATCTTCACATCGATCGAGGTGGCGCTTGTCGGGCCTGAAGCACGGAAAACTTCCTCGCGTGACATGACCAGCTTGACCGGCCGGCCCGCCTTGCGCGACAGCGCCAGTGCAACTGGCTCGGACCAGATATGCGTCTTGCCGCCGAAACCGCCGCCAATCTCTGATGACGTGACCCGCAGCTTCGACACATCCAGGCCGAGCAGCTCGGCACATTGCTGGCGATAGACGAAATGGCCCTGGGTGCAGACCCACAGCTCACATGTCCCGTCGCGATTGACGCTGGCAACGCAGGCGTGGGGTTCGATATAGCCCTGGTGCGTCTGCTCGGTTTTGAATGAGCGTTCAACGATGGTGTCGGCATCCTTGAAGCCCGCTTCCACGTCGCCGTGGCCGTACTGGCTCCGTTTGGCGATGTTGGAAGGCCTGGTGGGTTTGGGGGCGACGCCGTCGGTGAACATCGCCTCGTGCAGCAGCGGCGCCGAGGGCTTCATCGCTTCGTCGACATCCGTGACATGCGGCAGCACCTCATAGTCGACCTCGATGAGCTCCAAGGCTTCCCGAGCCGCGCGGGCATCGACCGCAGCCACCGCCGCCACCGCATGGCCATCGTAGAGTGCCTTCTTGCGCGCCATGCAGTTGTCGAGGATTTCATACATGGCGGTATTGCCGTTCGTGAGATCGGGCAGATCCGCGGCGGTGATCACCGCCTTGACGCCCTTCAGCGTCTCCGCCTTCGATGTGTCGATCCGCCGGATCCTGGCGTGAGCGTGGGGGCTTCTGAGAATGCGCCCCACCAACTGCCCGGGCATATTGAAATCAGCGCCGTAGCGAGCGCGCCCGGTTACCTTGTCGACCCCATCGAGACGAATGGGACGGGTGCCAACGGATTTGAACTTCCGGACTGAATAGCTCGGATCGAAACCCATGGTCATGCTCCCTTCATTATGATGGCGGCATCACGGACGGCGCGCACGATCTTGTCGTATCCCGTGCAGCGGCACAAGTTTCCGGCGAGTCCGAAACGAATTTCCTCCTCCGTTGGATTGGGGTTCCTGGCCAGCAGGTTTTTCGCCGCCATAAGGAAACCCGGTGTACAGAAGCCGCACTGCAAGGCGCCGTGTTCGAGAAACTTCTCCTGCAAGGGATGCAGCTTGTCGCCGACCGCCAAACCCTCGACGGTCTCTATGCGCCGGCCCTCGGCCTCCGCGCCCAGTACGAGGCACGAGCACACCAACCGGCCATCCACAATGACGCTGCATGCACCGCAGTCGCCGGTACTGCAGCCTTCCTTGCTTCCCGTGAGCCCCAGGTGGTCCCGAAGCACGTCGAGCAGCGTCTCCTCGGGCTGGCACAGGAACTCGACATCATCGCCATTGATCGTGGTTGAAACAGCCATGCTTGACATCACTTCCCTCCTGCCCACTCGCAGGCGATACTGGCAGCGTGCTTCGCCATCACGCCTACGACTTTTTTCTTGAATCCCACGGTACCACGTTTGCCGTTGATCTGTGAAGACGGCGGCGCACCCGGAACGAGATCGCGCATTATGTATTGTCCGGGGATCGGTCTTCGGTCTAATCCCCAGCCGCCCAACTGCAAGGTTGATCAAAGCCGTCGATGCCACTGAAGCGCAGGCTGCTCCAGACTCCCTCACCCGAAGCCGACGACGCCGTGGCAGCGATTTGCGCGGTCATCCGCCGCATCCCCAAGGGCTGGGTTGCCACCTATGGCCAGGTCGCGGCGATGGCCGGCCTGCCGAGGCGCGCACGCCTTGTCGGCCACGTACTCCGACACCTCGACCCGGCAACCAAAATTCCCTGGCATCGCGTCGTCAACGCCAAGGGCGAGGTATCCTATTCGCTCTCTCGCAACGGTGGTGACGCCCTCCAGCAGCGCTTGCTGGAAAAGGAAGGCGTCGAGTTCGACGACAGAAACCGCTTCAACCTGGAGCGATTTCGCTGGCTCGATTAGAGATCGCGGGGTCGATGTGCCGCCGCCTGCCGATCCGGGCAGAAGCCGGACACGCTATGTCGTGACGCTCCCCCCGCGCTTCGCCGCCTGGTTCACGGCCCGACGTTGGCAGCCAAGGCCGCACCAACTCGCCATGCTGGATGCGGCAGCCGCCGGCGAAAGCGTGCTGCTGATCGCGCCAACCGGCGGCGGCAAGACACTCGCCGGTTTTCTGCCTTCGCTGGTCGAGCTGGCGGCTGATCCGCGTCCGGGCCTGCACACGCTCTATGTCAGTCCGCTTAAGGCCCTGACGACCGATATCGCCCGCAACCTGACGCCGCTCGTCCAGGACCTCCAGCTTCCCGTTGCGATAGAAACCAGGACCGGCGATACGCCTGCCAACCGCCGCGCCCGCCAGCGCGAGAGCCCACCGCACATCCTGCTCACCACGCCCGAAAGCCTTGCGGTGCTGTTGTCGCTGCCGGATCCGCCGGCGATGTTCGGCGGCCTCGCGACCCTGGTCATGGACGAGGTGCACGCCCTGGCCGGGACCAAGCGCGGCGACCAGCTCGCGCTGTGCGTCGCGCGGCTCGGCACGCTCGCTCCGAAGCTGCGGCGCGTCGGCCTGTCCGCCACCGTCGCACATCCCGATGCCATCCAGGCCTATGTCGGCGCCGTCAGGCGCATCGACGTGTCGGACGGCGTGCCGCCGGACCTGTCGATCATGTTGCCCGAGGGCGAGCTGTCCTGGGCGGGCCACATGGGTGCAGAAGCGGCGCCGCAGGTGATGGCGCGCATCCGCGCCGCCGGCATGACGATCGTCTTCGTCAACACCCGCGCACAGGCCGAGCTGATCTTTCAGGCGCTGTGGCGACTCAACGACCCGACTCTGCCGATCGCGCTGCACCACGGCAGCCTGGACGTGGCGCAGCGCCGTCGCGTGGAAGCAGCGATGGCCGAGGGTCGGTTGCGCGCAGTCGTCGCGACGTCGTCGCTTGATCTCGGGATCGACTGGGGCGGCGTCGATCAGGTGATCCAGCTCGGCGCACCGAAGGGTATCTCCCGCCTACTGCAGCGCGTCGGCCGCGCCAACCATCGCATGGAGGAAGCAAGCCGCGCCGCGCTGGTGCCGGCCAACCGGTTTGAGCTATTGGAATGCGAGGCCGCCCTGTCGGGCGTTGCCGCGCGCGAGCTGGACGGCGACCCGCCGCGGCCCGGGGGGCTCGATGTGCTCGCCCAGCATCTTCTCGGCATGGCCTGCTCGGCGCCATTCAGCCCGGACGCGATGTTCGCCGAAATCCGCAGTGCCGCGCCTTATGTCCAGTTGCCGCGCAAGGATTTCGACGCCGTGCTGGATTTCGTCGAGAACGGCGGCTACGCACTCGCCGCCTATGACCGCTACCGCAAGCTATTCCGCGACTCTGAAGGTCGCGTGCATGTCCGCTCCGAGCGGATCGCCCGGCAGCATCGGATGAATATCGGCACCATCGTCGATGCCCCGCAGATGAAGGTCCGACTGGTGGGCAAGAAAAGGTCCGGACCTGTGCTGGGCGAAGTCGAGGAAAACTTCATCAACCTGCTGCGTCCCGGCGATACCTTCATGTTTGCCGGGCGCCTGCTGCGCTTCCTGCGCGTGCATGAAACGGTCGCCGAAGTGGCGGAAGGCGGCAGCGGCGAGCCGATGGTGCCGGCCTATGAAGGTGGGCGCCTGCCGCTGACCACCAATCTTGCCGACCGCGTGCGTGGCCTGTTGCAGGAGCCGGCAGGTTGGAGCGCTCTCCCCCAGGACGTGCGGCGCTGGCTGCGATTGCAGAGGGCCCGCTCCCGGCTTCCCGGGCGCAACGACCTGCTGGTGGAGACATTCCCTCGCGGTGACCGCTGGTATCTGATCGCCTATTGCTTTGAAGGTCGCAATGCCCACCAGACGCTCGGGATGTTGCTGACGAAACGGATGGAGCGTGCCGGGTTTGCTCCGCTGGGCTTCGTTGCCACCGATTACGTGCTGGGTATCTGGTCGGCCGGCCGGCCGTTCGACATAGCACGGCTGTTCGACGAAGACATCCTGGGCGAGGACCTGGAGAGCTGGATGGCGGAAAGCTCGCTGCTGCGCCGGAGCTTCCGCAACGTCGCGGTGATCGCCGGGTTGATCGAGCGTCACCATCCCGGGGCCGAGAAGACACGGCGGCAGGTCACGGTGAACAGCGACCTGATTTACGACGTGCTGCGCAAGCACCAGCCGGACCATATCCTGCTGCGGGCAACGTGGGCCGATGCTGCGTCGGGCCTGATCGATCTCGGCCGCGTCGCCGGGATGCTGCGGCGGGTGAAGGGCAGGGTTGTGCACATGGTGCTGTCTCGCGTCTCCCCGCTCGCCGTGCCGGTGCTGCTGGAGATCGGGCGGGAGAGCGTGCGGTCGGACTCCGACGAGGACGCGCTGCTGGCGGAGGCCGAGGCGATCATTGCGGAGGGCGTCGGCGACGCCGAACCGCCGGCCTCTCGTGCGATGCCGCAACGCCGCCGGCGCCACGCGCTGCCGATGCAACCGACACTGTTCGACCCCGTGTGACCCCCTCACTGACAACTGACATGCAGCCCAACCTGTTCAATGGCGGAATGCGCTTTCGCTTTTCCGCCCTAGGGGACCGCCGGGCATGACGGCCGCCCCGCTTCATCTGGCCGGCGAGCGGCTGATGCTGGACCCGGCGGGCGCGTTGTACTGGCCGGCTGGCGGGTTGTTGGCGGTCTCCGACCTGCATCTCGAGAAGGGCTCATCCTTCGCGCGGTATGGCATGTTGCTGCCGCCCTGGGACACCAAGGCAACGCTCGACCGGCTGGTCCTGTTGCTCAGGCGCTGGTCTCCGCGGGTGGTGGTGGCGCTCGGCGACTCCTTCCACGATGCGGCGGGACACGGTCGGCTGCCGCCGACCGAGGCGGCGCGCCTGCGCTCGATCGCCTCGGCACTGCGCTTTGTCTGGGTCCGCGGCAACCACGACCCGGCGCCACCCGACGGGCTGGATGGGGAGTGCGTCGAGACGCTGCGCGCCGGCCCGCTGATCTTCCGTCACCAGGCGGAACGCAACGCCGGGCCTGGTGAGATCTGTGGCCACCACCATCCAAAGGCCACCATCCCCGCCCGCGGCGGCCAGGTCAGTCGCCCCTGCTTCGTCGCCGATGCGCGTCGGCTGATGCTGCCGGCATTCGGCGCCTATGCCGGCGGGCTGGACGTCGGAGATCCGGCCATCGCCGCGCTGTTCCCTCGCGGCGGGCGGGTCTTCTTGCTCGGGCGCGACAGGTTGTTCGGTTTCACCCTTGCCTCGGTGCGCCGCTGACGCATGTCACACACATGCAACCGGCCAGCGAGGCACCCGTCCTTCTGTGGTTCCGCAATGACTTGCGGCTGGCGGACCATGCCGCCCTGAATGCCGCGGCGGCGACCGGCCGGCCCGTGGTTCCGGTGTTCGTGCTCGATGACAGCTCGGCCGGGGCTTGGGCGCCGGGCGAGGCGTCATGCTGGTGGCTGCATCACAGCCTGGCTGCGCTGGCGCAACAGCTTCGCGCCCAGGGTTCCCAGCTTGTGCTGCGACGTGGCCGCGCCGACGCCGAGATCGAGCGCCTGGTGGAAGAGACCGGGGCGGCGGGCGTGTTCGCCGGTACTGCGGTGGAACCGTCGGCACGAGCGGCCCATGAGCGGTTGGCGACATCGCTCGGGGCGCGCGAGCTCGGCTTCCGGTGCGTCCACACGACCACACTGTTCGATCCGGATGCGCTGCGGACACACGCCGGTGGGGCGTTCAGCGTCTATTCGCCATTCTGTCGCGCCGCTTCCGCCGCCGGCGGCCCGGCGCCGCCCGCCGCAGCGGAGCGGATTCGCGCCGCCACGGTTCGCCCGCCATCGGACCGGCTCGATGACTGGAAGCTGCTGCCGGCAGATCCGGGCCGGCTACGAGGCCTCCAAGAGACGTGGACACCCGGCGAAGCCGCCGCCCGCGCGCGGCTGGACGCCTTCATTGCCGAGAAGCTGTCGCACTACATGGTGCGGCGCGACCGGCTCGGCGCCGATGGCACCTCCATGCTGTCGCCGCACCTGCATTTCGGCGAGATTTCCGCGGCCCAGGTCTGGCATGCAACGCTCTCGGCTGATCCCGGCCGCGACAGCGACAAGTTTCTTCGCGAACTGCTCTGGCGCGAATTTTCCATGCACCTTCTGTGGCATCACGCAGATCTGCCGCAGGACCCGCTGCGCCACGGCTTTGCCGGGATGCGCTGGCGCCGCGATCCGGCCGGCTTGACCGCTTGGCAGGAAGGCCGCACCGGCGTGCCGATCGTCGATGCCGGGATGCGCCAGCTCCGGGCGATCGGCTGGATGCACAACCGGGCGCGCATGATCGCCGGTTCGTTTCTGGTGAAACATCTGCTGATTTCCTGGCAGCTCGGCGAGGCCTGGTTCTGGGACAGGCTGGTCGATGCGGATCTGGCGAACAACAGCGCGAGCTGGCAGTGGGTGGCCGGCTGCGGCGCCGACCCCGCACCGTATTTCCGCATCTTCAACCCGGTGCTGCAGTCGAAGAAGCATGACCCCGACGGCACCTATATCCGCCGCTGGGTGCCGGAGCTGACCGAGCTCGATGACGATTCCATTCACGCCCCTTGGGAAGTACCGGCGACGGCACTGCGCCGCGCCGGCGTGGAGCTGGGACAGAGCTATCCGCATCCGATCGTCGACCTGTCCGAGAGCCGGCTGCGTGCGCTGGACGCCTATGCGGCGATGAGCCGCGGCGCGGCGTGAGCACTCTTATGATCCCTGCCGGCGCGGCCCTGCGGGTGGTGGGCGACGTGCATGGCGACGCCGCCGCCTTCGGCTATGCGGCGGCGACCGACCGGTTCGTCGTACAGCTTGGCGATCTGACAGATTACGGCCCACGCAGCGCGGACGTGCTGAATCTGATGTTCCGCCTGATCGATGAAGGACGCGGACTGTTCTTGCTGGGTAACCACGATCACAAGCTGGCACGTGCGTTGGCCGGCCAGCCGGTGCGGCTGGGGCCGAACCTGCAAGAGACGCTGGCGCAGCTCGACGCGCCGATGCGCGCCCGTACGTTGGCCGAGATCGCGCGCGCGCCTGCCTGGCTGTGCCACGGCGAGGCGCTGTTCGTGCATGGCGGATTCCACACCGACATGCTCGATGGCCCGGCACCGGAGGTGGGCACCGAGCGCGCGAACGGCGCGGTGGCGCGGGCACTGTTCGGCGAGCCGACCGGGCGGATGCAGCCGGACGGCTATCCGGAGCGCAGCCTGCGTTGGGTCGATCGGATCCCGCGCGGGCTGACCGTCTATTGCGGCCACGACCGGCGCAGCCTCAATGGGCGTCCCTACGTTCGCCATGGTGCATTGGGCGGGGCGGCGGTGTTTCTCGACACCGGCGCCGGCAAGGGCGGGCACCTGTCCTGGATCGATCTGTAGGGTGGAATTCATTCCGCCACTCGCCTCGGCTCCCAACAGGACAAGGCGCGTTTGGCGTGCCAAGATCAGCACCATGCGTCAGCTTCTGCTTCTGCGTCACGCCAAGTCTTCGTGGGATGACCCGCGGCTTGCGGACCGGGACCGCCCGCTCAGCCAGCGCGGCCAGCGTGATGCGGCGATGATGCGCACCGCGATGCGCGATCTCGGACTGGCGCCCGACCTTGTGCTGGTCTCGCCGTCGCGGCGAACGATGGAGACGCTGGAGGCGCTGGAGCCGTGGGACGACGCACCGCTGATCGAGCCGGTCGATGCGCTTTACCTGGGTGGGCCGGCGCAGCTTCTGGCGGTGCTGCATGAAGTCGCGGAGACGGTGCGCAGCGTGCTGCTGATCGGACACAATCCTGGGCTGCATGAGCTGGCTTTGGCGTTGGCTGGCTCGGTGCCGCCTGCGGCCGAGCGGCGCCTGCGGACGAAGTTCCCCACTGCGGCGCTAGCAGAGTTCACGGTGTCCGGTCTGTGGGGCGATGTGGGGCAGCAGACCACCAATCTGGTGCGGCTGGTGACACCAGCGGAGCTGCGTGACGGCTGATACTGCTTGAGGGCGCCGCAGCCCGGCGCGATCAGTGGACCAGGGCGGCGTCGGCCGCGGCGGTGCGCGCACGCAGACGCTCATAGGCCTCGCCGCCGGTTGCCTCGTTGGACAGCGACACCAGGTCGTAACGGCTGACGATGATCAGCGGCTGCGATGCGACGCCTTCACGCGCCGGGCCGGGACGGATGACGTCGATGTATTTCTTCAACGCCTGCTGCATCTCGAACCCGATGCCGTCGAGCAATGCGGCTTCGTCGCGCAGCAGCCGGGCGAAGTCGCACAGGAACGCGTCGCCCGAGCGTGGCATTTCCACATGCTCGGCCACGCAGCCGCCGGCCAGCCCGATCCAGTGCAGCTCGGCATCCGCGAAGCTGACGTCGTGCAGGCCGGTATCACGCGGCTTGCCGCGGCGGGCGCGTTCCGACGCATAGAGGTAGTCGCCGCGGACCATGATGCCCTCGAAACGGCCGGCGAAACGGCAGCTCCAGAACCCGGATGTGTTGAAGTCGACGCCCGTCCAGGTACCGGCGAAGCGGCATTGCTCGAAACGAGCATTATAAAAATTGGTCTTTGCGAGCTTCAGGCTGCCGAACACCGAGCGGCGGAACTGCGAATGGTCGGCGCCGATATGGCCGGCGCGCCAATCCGTGCGAACGAACGAGCATCCGTCGAACGCCGATCCCTGCTCGCTCACACCGCTAAAATTGGTGGCGTCGAACTTGCAGTTGGTGAATCGCGCGGCGCGCAGCCGCAGGTTGGAACAATCGGCGCCGGAAAAATCCGAGTCGGCGAGCGCAATGCCTTCGAGCTGGCGCACGGCCGCGAGCGGCGCATTGCGAAAATCCTCCAGCCCCTCCTGGGTGCGCCCGAACGGCGAGCGCTCCAGCGTCGCGAGATCCTGTCCCTGCCACCGTGCCGATAATTTGCCTGCCATGCGATCACGCTTTACCAACCAGCACGCGAAGCTATCACGCCGGACCACGCTCCAAGAGGCCGGCGGGCTGCCCAGACCAAGCGGTTAGCCAAGCACGAGCGATCTGCTAACGGCTGACGCTTGGGCCGCAATTTCGGAGATTACCAGCCCTTCCCGATCAAAAGCGCTCACCA
>Ga0335075_10018565_pt1 | contig 10309 bp, 11 predicted proteins | sample Lox_Sample_24_FD_206723 | JGI IMG/M metagenome (GOLD analysis project Ga0335075, IMG submission 206723) | Soil microbial communities from Loxahatchee National Wildlife Refuge, Florida, United States - Lox_Sample_2.4 | ecosystem: Environmental > Terrestrial > Soil > Wetlands | place: USA... | reverse complement strand
AGCGCCGAGGTGCGCTACACGCTAACTCGCAGTCAGCCGCCCGGCTGGGGCGGGTTCTCCGGGCGCGTGGACGACGCCATGCTCGCCCGCATCGCCTGGGCTGCCAGCCAGCGCCCGCTGGCTTTCATATGCGGGCCGACCCCCTTCGTCGAGACAGTGGCAGAGCTGCTCGTCGCGCGACACTACCCGGCCAGCCGGGTCAAAACCGAGCGTTTCGGAGGAGCCTGAATGGCACTGGACGGCAACGTCATCGGCGGCCTGCTCCTGGAGATATTCGGCAGCGATATGACCAGCGCCCGGGCAACCTGCGCTGTCTGCGGCACCGTCAGCCCGGTCGCAGAAACGACTGTATACATCCGGGGGCCCGGAACGGTCGTCCGCTGCCGCAGATGCGGGAGCGTGCTGATGGTCGTCGCGCGGATCCGGGAGTTGAACTGCGTGGATCTCAGCGGCGTGGCTGCGCTGGAAACGACCCGCGCTGATGAGTGACCGCCTCGCGGGCGCTCACTGCGTCTGCGGCGCACCGTTGGCCATCGCCGGAGTACTGACTGTCCGTATTGACGATGTGCAAGCACGCATGAGCAGGCGGCCTATCACGGCTACCTGCCGCTCACCGGAAGGAGAACTGCATGAGCATGAACTGGCTTGAGGGCATGCCTCCGTGGATGGCCGACCCCGTGCCCGAGCAAATGGGCTCGCCGATGATGAAGGGGCAAGCGAGCAGCCCGATGACAGAACAGATGGGCGGCCCAATGGCGGCGCACATGGGGCGGCCAATGGCAATGCCCGTCTTCGCCGGGCAGAAGCTGATCGTGGTGGGCGGCAGCAGCGGCATGGGGCGCCAGACGGCTGCCGACGTCGTTGCCGCCGGCGGCAGTGCCGTCGTGATCGGCCTCGATGAGGCGCGGGTTAACGACACGGCTGCCGAACTCAGTAAGCAGGGCAAGGCCCAGGGCATCGCGGCCGACCTTACCGACCGGATGGAGGCCGAGCGCGTCCGCCAGCAGCTCGCCGACGAGCACGCGGACGCCACCCTGCTCGTCAACGCGGCCGGGCTGTTCGTTCCCAAGCCGTTCTTGGACCACGACGGCGAGGACTACGACTCCTACCTCGAACTCGACCGCGCCATCTTCTTCATCACCCAGACGGTGGCCCGCGGTATGGTCAGCCAGGGCCGCGGCGGCTCGATCGTCACCATCGGCAGCATGTGGGCCCATCAGGCTATCGGGGCCACGCCATCGTCAGCGTATTCGCTCGGCAAGGGCGGGCTGCACGCGCTTACCCGCAACCTCGCCCTTGAGCTCGCGCCGCACCAGATCCGCGTCAACGCCGTCGCCCCCGCAGTGGTGGCGACGCCGATCTACGAGCGGTTCGTGCCCAGGGACCAGCTAGACGCGACCCTGCACAGCTTCGACGGCTTCCACCCGCTCGGCCGGACCGGCACTACCCGGGACTTGGCCAACGTCATCACTTTCCTGCTATCACCTGCCACCAGCTGGGTCACGGGCGCCATCTGGGACGTCGACGGCGGCGTCATGGCGGGACGCAACTGACACCACAGAAGGAGAGTCATGAAATTCATCTCGAAGGTGGCTGCGGTCACTGTCGCCGGGGCGGCAGCTGCCGCGCTGTCCGCGCTGCCGGCTAGCGCGGCTACCGGGAATGCCTGGGCATGGCACACGCCCGCCGTGTTCGTGCAGACCGACAACGCCTCCGGCAATACGATCCTCGCCTACACCCGGACGGCTTCGGGCGGACTCCAGCAGGCCGGCAGCTACCCGACCGGAGGGAACGGCGGAGCAACGAACGGGTCGGTCGTCGACCACCTCTCGTCGGAGGGGTCGCTCGCCTACGACCGGCAGGCCGGGCTGCTCTACGCGGTCAACGCCGGCAGCAACACCATCACAGTGTTCCGGGTCCGCGGCGCCCAGCTGATCCGCAGCCAGGTGCTGAGCTCCGGCGGCCAGTTCCCCGTGAGCATCACATTCCACGGTAACCAGGTCTTCGTCCTCAACGCGTGGGGCGGCGCCTCGATCGCCGGTTTCCTCCAGTTCGGCGGTTACCTGATCCCGGTGCCGTCTTGGACCCGCGATCTTAGCCTGGGCACCACTTCCTCGACCATATTTACGGGAACGCCAGGCCAGATCGGATTCACGCCGGACGGATCGCAGCTTCTGGTGACGACCAAGAACGCCGCCGACACCGTCGACGTCTTCGCCGACGGCCTGTTCGGCCCGTCGGCCGAGCCGACCGTGACCTCGCTGCCGGGCACCATCCCGTTCGGGTTCACCTTCGACCAGTACGGGCACCTCGCGCTCGTGGAGACGGGCGCGGGCGCCGTGGCCACCTTTGCGATCGCGCCTGACGGCATGCTCACGCAGCTCGGCAGCGCGGCTACCGGTCAAGCCGCGACCTGCTGGATCACGGCGGCGCCAGAGGGCACTCTTTACGCGTCCAACGCCGGCAGCGCCACCGAGTCCACCCTCTCCAGCGAGCCGGACGGCACGATCACGCAACTCGGCACGACGCCGACCGACGCGGGCACAACGGATGCGGTGGTGTCTTCGGATGGCCAGTACCTGTACGTGCAGGCCGGCGGCCCCGGCAACGTCGATGCCTACCGTATCGGCCCCCGCGGGTCCCTGACCGAGACCGGCTCGGTCACCGTTCCCGGCGCTGTCGGCGGCGAGGGCATCGCCGCCTCCTGACGACGCCATCGCCCGGTACCGGGCAGCGTCAGGCTCCAGCTGCGCGCGGCTGAACGCCGACGCTGCCCGGTACCGTGCCAGCCGGCTGCCGGCGTTAATGGAGGGAGAAGGCACGTCACACCATTTCGACAGCCCGACAGCGATCGAGGACGGCCGGCTTAACCTGGGCGACCTGTATGTGTTCCCGGAGTCGCCGGGCACATCGACGCTGGTAGTTACCGTGAATCCGGACGCTGGGAGATCCAGTCCGACCACCTTCCGGCCCGATGCCTTGTACGAGTTCGTGATCGCCAGCGACGGCGGCACGCGCGAGGACCGGGCGTTCCGGATGACGTTCGGCGAGCCCGACGCGGGCGGGAACCAGGAAATGCGCGTCCGCCACACCGTCGGGCCGCAGAGCGGGTCAGGCACGGACGGTACCGAACTCGGCGCCGGTCGTACCGGGGCGGCCTTCCCGCTCAGCAATGGCGGATCGGCGTGGTTCGGCCTGGCGCAAGATCCGTTCTGGGGCGACGCCGTCGCTCTGTTCGCGTTCACACACGGTCTGGCCCAAAGCCAGTACCGTCCCGAGTTGTTCGCCGGGCCTCCTGGCAACCTGCTGGCCGGACGGAACGTCACCGCCATCGCTCTTCAGGTCCCGGACGACGCATTCGGCGGCGCTAACGTCGCGGTGTGGGCCAGGATTAGCCTGTACGGGCACGCGCCCCAGCGCCAGGTCAGCCGGGCCGCCCATCCGCTGCTTCGGTCTTTCTTCTTCCCACCGCCAGGCCCTGCTACCGAGGCGCTCAACGCAGGGTCGCCCGCCGACGACGTTGCGATGTACAGCGACCTCGTGATGCGGACCGCTCTGCACGTGGCAGAACTGAGCGGAGCCGCGATCCCCGACGAGCAGGCTGCAACCGTCGTCGCTGCGTTCCTGCCCGATCAGCTGCGGTACCGCCCCGGTCAGCCTGCGCACTTCGCGCCCGGTACGGGCAACGGCCGTGGCCTGCATGACGACGCGTTCGGAACCACGCTGTCGCTGATGGTCGGCCGTCCGCTCGGCGTCACCACCTCGCCGCATCCGGTGGTGCCCGAGTTCCCGCATCTTGCGCCCGCCGGGCACGATGACCTCCCGGCGCTCGCGGACATGCTGGGGCTGCGCGAGCTCAGTGCGGACCGCCGCCCGGGTGACGCGTGACCGCCGCCAACCTCGCCTATCTTCAGGCACCCAACTATTGACGAACCCAGAAGGTGTGAAATGCCCAAGCAGCCGATCATCGTGTTCGATGTGAACGAGACCCTGCTCGACCTGGATACGCTCCATTCGACGTTTGACCGGATTTTCGGTGACCCGGCCGTCTTGCGACTGTGGTTCGCAAACCTGATCACCTACTCCGAGGCACTGACGCTCGGCGGGGTTTACGTCCCGTTCACCGACATCGGCGCCGCGGTATTGCGGATGCTGGCGGCCACACGCGACATCACGATCAGCGACGCTGACGCTGCCGAGCTGACCGACCGGTTCGCGACCATGCCGCCGCATCCGGAGGTCCCCGCGGCGCTGCGGCGGCTGCGCGATAACGGGTTCCGGCTGTTCACCCTGACCGACAACACGCTGGCGATCTCGGGAAGGCAGCTGGAGCGTGCGGGCGTGAGCGAGTTGTTCGAGCGTCGGTTCAGCGTCGATGGAACGGTGCGACGGCACAAGCCCGCGCCCGAGGCCTACCACTCTGTCGCTGCCGCTCTTGAGGCCGACCCTGGCGACATCTGCCTGATCGCCTGCCACGTCTGGGACACGATCGGCGCGCAGTCGGCTGGCTGGCAGGCCGGCCTGATCCTGCGTGAGGGTAACGCCCCGCTCGGAGTCGGCCCGCAGCCGGACTACATCGGCAAGAACCTCGACGAGATCGCCGACCAGCTCATCGGCAAGTACAACCTCGCAGCCGGGCCTTGACCGCCCCAGGGCAGTTCGCCGAAGGCAGATGCTCACGAGAGAGGGTGAACGAAGTGGTCGAGTGGGATCAGGTCAGCCGCGAAGATGTGCTGGCCGCGTTGGAAGACTACGACCGGCTGGGCGCAGAGCAGTTCTTCTCCCAGCATGGCTATGGCCCTAGCCGGACCTATGAGCTGGTCTGGAACCAGCGCCACTACCCGCATAAGGCAATCCTCGGTACCGCCTACGAGATCGCCACCGGGCGGCGCCTGGTACCCGGCGACTTCGAAGGCGGCAAGGCTGGCGCCGTCAGGATACTCGGCAAGCTGGGATTTACCGTGCAGGCCCTGGAATAAGGCGAGCTGAGACCCGGGCGCCTGAGATCACCTCAGCATGATCTGCCAGGCAAGCGGGCTCGCTGCTGAACCCGGACTGACTAGTTAGTTAGCCAGGACGATGCGCAGACCCACGAGGAAGGCTGCCAGACAGTCATGAGGCGGATTCTGGTCACGAGCGCCAGCGGGGCGAACGGCGATGGATTCGGCACGGTTCTGAGCTTCTCCGCCGGCGGGGACCTTGGCGGGCCGTTTAGCGACGACCCCAGAGTCGCTGATCCGCGCGGTATGAGCCTGAGCCCGGCCGATGATCTGGTGTACCTGACCAGTGGCGATGACCGGGTGCTCGCGCTCGACAAGAACGGCAACGTCACTCTGGACTCGGGTCGTAAAGAGGGCCTGGACGCTGGCGGCGGTACGTTCGCGCCGGACGGCCGCTACTGCGTTACCCTGCGGCGCCGCGGCACCATCCTCGCCTTGCGATCGCGACTCGACACCGAAGGCGAGCCGCTCCTGCCCGACGGGGCCGTTCCCTTCCCTAGGGGATTTGGCTTCGGCGATGAAGGTCAGCTGTACCTGTCCTCGGGAATCGGTCCCTCCGGGGAGGGTGACAACACCATCACCACGTACGATCGCGACGGCTGGCTCCGCAATCCGCGGCTGGTCAGCGACCCCGAACTGAGCCCTCTCGACCTGGCGATCGCGCCCGGCGGCAATCTCGTCGTTTCTAGCGAGTGGCCATTCGGCTCACCCAGTGCCAGGGCCACGATCCGCGAATACGAACCGTCCACCGGCCGGCTGATCCGCGTTCTGACACCCGACCCTGCCGTGAAGTTCACCAGACCCCGCGGACTGCGGTTCGGGCCCGGCGGTCAGCTGTACTGCGTTGGCCAGGACCACGTGGTCGCCTTCGACTTCCCGTCCGGGGCGTTTCTCGGAGTGATCGTAGAGCTGCGGAAACTCAACGGCCAGGCGGTCCTGCTCCTGAAGTAGCAGCCCCCTTGGCCTTCGTTGACGTGACATAGCCAACTGCGCACGGCGCTGGTCATCGGCGCGGGCCACTCGACCGGCTCCGCTGCAACGAAGCGTGCCGCGCCGGCGAAATCCTGCGCGACACGTTCCGCGCCGGAGTTGTGATTGCGCACGAGGATGGTGGGAATCCCGGCCTGCTCCGCGCCGGGGACCGAATGGCGGGGTCGCCGGCAACTTTCGAGCGCGCACCGGTAAGCGGCGGGATGGGGCTTCTTGTAGCCGATGTCGGCCGAACACACGACCGTGTCGAGCAACCGACCAAGTCCCAACGCCTCGAGGAGGTGATTAGGCACAATGTCCGAGGTGGCGTCGAACCAGAAGTTCGCGATCTCGTTCAGCGCCTGGCCCTTGAAGGGGATTGTTCCCACAACGCGGTCGAAGGCCGACTGCCGGTCCGTCGTGACGATCGTCCGGATCCCAGCGCCGAGATAGCTGTCGCGGACCTTGCCATGGTGTTCGGCCCCCAGATGGGGGGAAGAGGTCCTGTCGAGCGTTCCCGCCAGCTCTCTCTCCATGCGCTCGTCAGAGACCACTCGTCCCTCTCCCAGGTCCAGGTCAAGCCCCATCCGACTGCTGGTCAAGCCTATATCGACACTCGCGCAGGCTCGTGAGCCTGGTTACCGCCGACCGCCCTTAAATGGGTCATCCCGCCAGGCGAGCGCGTGCCGAAGGCCGTGCTCCCTGATCCGCCGGTTGAACTCAAAGTAGGCAGGCGTGGTGTGGTAGAGCGCGTCCATGTCGACCATCTCGAGCGCCGCCACTCGTGCGCCCATCAGCTCACTCCAGCGGTTCACGGCTTGCTTGTGAATGGTCAGCGCGTCCATCGGCAGCATGGCGGCGCGCTGGCAGTAGGCCATGACGCAGTTGTCGAGTTCCTCGCCGTCGACTACCCACTCGACCAAACCCCAGTCCAGCGCTTCAGCAGCGTCGATGAGGTCACCGGTAAACAGGATGCGTTTAGTCTTAGCCGCGCCGATCTTCAGGGGGAGCATGCCCATCAGCACCGGGATGCCCACACCGCGGGACGCCGGGTGACCGAACCGCGTCCCGGTGGCCGCGAAGGCGAGGTCGGTCGTGCTCAGCAGGTCGAGGCCGCCGGACAGGCAGTAACCTTGCACCTGCGCGATCACTGGCTTGCGGTAATTCCAGATGCGCAGCCAGCGCTCGGCCTGCTGCCGCATGCCCTCGCGTTCGCGCAGCGCGACGGACTCCCCGTACTCGGCGAGAGCGCGGGTAGCGCCGTTCGCTCCGTCAGCATTGCCGCGCCCAGCGTCAGCCCCATCCTGGCCCGCCTTGCCGTAGCTCGCGTGCACTCCGTCAGCAGGCGGGCTGAGGTCGTAACCCGAGCAGAACGCGCGGCCAGCCCCGCGCAGCCGGATGACGCGGACCTCGTCACCCGGTGCGAGCGCGGCGAGCGCGGCGTCGTAATCGGCCACTAGCCCCGAGCTGAGCGCGTTGAGCTTGTCCGGGCGGTTCAGCGTGATTGTCGCGACGGGGCCGTCGGCCTCGACGGTCAGATTCTCGAACTGCCCGGTGCCGATCTTCCCGGTGTCATCGTGCACGGCGTCAGCCCTCCTTAGCCGCGTAGGCGTCGCGGAGAACGCGGCGCTGAACTTTTCCGGTCTCCGTACGCGGGAAGTCCGTGACGAACTCGAACCGTCGCGGGCACTTGAACGAGGCGAGTTCTTTGCGGCAATGCTCGAACAACGCTGCGGCTAGTTCGTCGCCTGCCGTGGCGCCGGGCTCGGGCTGCACCACCGCGACAATCCGGTGGCCCCAATCCGGATCGGGCACTCCGATCACTGCGACGTCGTGCACTGCCGGGTGGGTGATGAGCTGCTGCTCGACCTCGGCCGGATAGACGTTCACTCCGCCGGAAATGATGAGGTCCATCCGGCGGTCTAGCAGGAACAGGTAGCCGTCCGCGTCGAAGTAACCGTAATCACCGGCCGTGACCAGATCACCGCGCCGACTCGCTGCGGTCTTCGCCGGGTCGTGGTGGTACTCGAAGCTCGGCGAGCGGCCCGGGTACCCGAAATAGATGGTGCCGGGTTCACCGGTCGGCGCCTCATCACCGTCGTCGGCGATGATCTTCACGGTCAGCCCCGGCAGCGGCCGCCCGACGGTCCCCGGCCGCGCGAGCCACTCCTGCGGACTGACCCTGGACACCGAGCCTTCCGTCGAGCCGAGGTACTCCCAGATGATCGGTCCGAGCCAGTCGAGCATCTGCTTCTTGATCGGCACCGGGCACGGCGCGCCCGCGTGTATCACCGCCTGCAGGCTCGACATGTCATACCGGGAACGCGCACTTTCCGGCAATCGCAGCATCCGGTGAAAGTGTGTAGGGACCATGTGCACAGTGGTGACCCGGTGCTCTTGCACGGCGCGCAGCATGTCTTCGGCGTCGAATCTGGCCCGGACGACGATTGTGTGGCCAGCATGCAGGAATGCCAATGCATGACCGCCGGGAGCGGCGTGGTACATCGGCGAGCAGACCAGGTGCACGCCCTCGGCAGCAGTGATCCCGTAGCCGCGCGGCATGCCGGCGAACAGGGCGGCTGCTATGTCAGGATCGACCGCCGGAAGCGTCGAGTGGACCCCCTTCGGGTGGCCGGTGGTGCCAGAGGTGTACATCATCATGCGACCCGCCCGGCGATCCTCCGGCGGGCTGGCGGGCTGTCCCGCGCCCAGCTGGGCGTAGGGCTGCCACCCGGCAACGGCGCCGCCCACGGCGTAGCGGTCATCCGGCAGCTCATCAACCGGTAGCAGCCGCGCCTGATCCTCGGCCGCGACCACGAGCTTCGCCCCGCTGTCGGTGACGATGTAGAGGATCTCGCTGACGCTCAGGTGCCAGTTGACCGGTACGACGACGACGCCTGCCTGACCGGCTGCCAGCTGCAGCTCCAGGTACTCCGGTCCGTTCTGAACTATCGCGGTGAGCACGTCGCCTTCGGCGAGGCCGTGTGCGCGCAGGGCGCGCGAGATTCTGTTCACCCGCTGGCCTAGCTCACCGAACGTGATGACCGCGCCAGAGGGATCGATGATGGCCGGACGGTCTGGGCGGGCAGCGGCCAGCTGATAGAACCCTGCCGCTGACCCGCCGGCACGGGACGGCCCGCCAGGCGCGGCAGCCGAGCTGTTTGTCGCAGCCACTGCACTCCTGTTCAGGCCGCGAGGCGCAGTACGCCGTGATCAATGACGACCGATCCGTTGCACCGCGTGCGGAAGTACACGGTACCCCCGTCCGCCCAGCCTTCGACGGTCACCGAATCGCCCGGGTAGACCGGGCTCGCGAACCGGGCGGACATCGCCTTGAAGCGGTCGACCTGTGAGTCGCATGCCTCGTGCAGCAGGATGCGGGCTGTGTAGCCGTAGGTGCACATCCCGTGCAGTATCGGCCGGTCGAAGCCCGCCTTTTTGGCGAATACCGGGTCGGAGTGCAGCGGATTGGAGTCGCCGGTCAGGCGGTACAGCAGCGCTTGGTCGTGCGGGATGCTTACAGTACGCGAGAAGTCAGGCACGCGCTGGGGCGCCGACCACTGCACTGCCGGGCCGCGTTCGCCGCCGAATCCGCCGGCGCCGCGGATGAAGGTCGCGTTGCGGACCGTCGCCAGCAGTTCCCCGGTGACCGCGTCAGTGGAGGTGGCTTCAACCACTACGACGGCGGCCTTGCCCTTGTCGTAGATGCCCGCGAGGGTCGGCACAGTGCGCGCAGTGCCGGCCGCGGGCAGCGGCTTGTGCAGCTCGAACGCCTGCTCGCCGTGCAGCACTGCGCTGAGGTCGAACTCGCCGACTAGGCCGAAACCGCCGCCAAAGCCGAGCATGTTGGCGAAGCTGGGCAGTACCTGGAGCGTGAGGCCGTCGGAGTTCTCGGTTGTGAACTGCAGTTCCGCGGCCGGGTCCGCCTGGCCGGCGCCGACTGCCAGCGCATAGAGCATCGCGTCGCTCGCCGTCCAGGAGCGCTCGACGGCCGGTCCGGATTTCCCGACATTGTGCAGATTCAGCGCCATCAGGGCCTCCTTACGGCCGTTGGTTAGCGAAGATCAGGCTGGCCGAGGCGGCGAAGTACATGCCGACGCCTTGCACGAAGCTGGTACGGACGCCGGGGACCTGGACGGCGGCCTCGCCGCGCAGCTGACGGATCGCTTCCTGCATGGCGAACATCGAGTACATGCCAGTGTGGGTGTAGGAGAGCCCGCCGCCGTTGGTGTTCATCGGCAGCGACCCGCCCGGCCGGGTGGCGCCGGAGGCAATGAACGAGCCGGACTCGCCGCGACCGACGAAACCCATGTCCTCGAGCATGTACAGCGGCACGTGCG
>Ga0335075_10018564_pt1 | contig 10309 bp, 10 predicted proteins | sample Lox_Sample_24_FD_206723 | JGI IMG/M metagenome (GOLD analysis project Ga0335075, IMG submission 206723) | Soil microbial communities from Loxahatchee National Wildlife Refuge, Florida, United States - Lox_Sample_2.4 | ecosystem: Environmental > Terrestrial > Soil > Wetlands | place: USA... | reverse complement strand
GCCGAACTCCGGGCTGCTAACCGACCCGCCGTTCTCGGCTCCGCACCACACGTCATCGATGGCCGCGATCGTCGGCGGCGGCAGCGGCGGTTTCATCCGCCCGGGCGCCGCGAGCCTGGCCCACCGGGGAATTCTCTTCCTGGATGAGGCGCCCGAGTTTCACCGCGACGTCCTCGACGCCCTCCGCCAGCCACTTGAGTCGGGCGAGGTAGTGATCGCGCGGGCCGGCACGCAGGCGGTCTTCCCTGCCCGGTTCACCCTTGTCCTGGCGGCAAATCCGTGCCCCTGCGCGAAGACCGCGGGTCCGGGCAAGTCCGGTTGTTCCTGTTCCCCGGCTACCCGGCGCCGCTACCTCGCCAGGATCTCGGGGCCGCTGCTTGACCGGGTGGACGTCAAGGTACGCCTCCAGCCGGTGTCCCGCCGGGACATGCTTTACGACCGCAAGTTCGCGGAGGCGTCCGCCGTCGTCGCCGAGCGGGTCGCCGCAGCCCGCGAGCGGTCCTCGGCCCGGCTGGCCGGGACGCCGTGGCGGGTGAACGCCGAGGTCCCGGGGACCGCGCTGCGCCGGGCGTTCCCGCCAAGGCGCGGCGCTCTCGCCTCCCTGGAACGAGCCATGGAACTAGGCCACGTGTCCGCCAGGGGCGCGGACAAGATCGTCCGCGTCGCCTGGTCGCTGGCCGACCTGAACGGCGCGGACCAGCCGGGCCCCGACCAGATCAACCTTGCGATCGGACTATGGCTAGGAGTGCCTCAATGAACGGCAAGATAACCGACGAGGCGTACGCGCGCGCGGCGCTGACCTACCTGGCGGAGCCGGCCGACCGCTTGCTGGTCCGACTGCTCCGGGTGCACGGGGCAGCCGTGACGCTTGACTCGATCAAATCGGGCCGCACGCTCGGCATCGTGGGGATTGCCGGCGAGGCGCCAGGCCACGGAGCCGGCCCCGGCCTACCGCGGGGGAAGGCGAGCGAGGCGATGAAGGCCGCCATGGACCGGTGGCGGACCCGCCTGCCCGAATTGCCGGCACCGGAGGAAGTGCTCGCCTTCGGCGAAACGGGGATCAGGCTGGTGTGCCCGGGCGACCCGGAATGGCCCGGGCAGCTGGCGGACCTCGCGGATGACCAGCCGTACGCGCTCTGGCTGCGCGGCTCCGCGGACCTGCGGTTCAACTGCCTCCGCTCGGTCGCGATCGTCGGCTCGCGCGCCGCGTCCGCCTACGGCTCGTACGTGGCGTCCGAGTTCGCCGCGTCCGTCGCGGCGCGCGGCCTGGCGGTGGTCTCCGGCGGCGCCTTTGGGATCGACGCCGCGGCGCACCGGGGCGCACTCGCCGCCGATGGAATCACCATCGCCGTTCTCGCCTGCGGCGTGAACGTGCCCTACCCGACCGCGCACGCGGAGTTGTTTGACGCGATCACCGCTCAGGGTGCGCTCGTCAGCGAGTGGCCGCCCGGCCGTCACGTGAGCAGGCTCAGGTTCCTCATCCGCAACCGAATGATCGCCGCGCTGGCGACAGGGACGCTGGTAGTGGAGGCGGGCCAGCGCAGCGGCGCGGTCAACACCGCGCGGCACGCTCGGGACCTGCGCCGGCGCCTGATGGCAGTGCCCGGTCCGATCACCTCCGACCTGTCCGCCGGCTGCCACCAGCTGATCAGGGAGTGGCAGGGGACGCTGGTCACGACGGCGGCCGAGGTCATCGAGCACCTGTCCCCGGTGGGCCAGCATGAGCTCGGCGAATCACCGCGCGCCGAGCCGGGCACGGTGCTCCAGTTGCCCAGGCGCAGCGAGGGTCTGCCCTTGTTCCCTCGCGACCTGCTCGACCTGGAGTCCGCTCGGGTGCTCGATGCGATGCCCCGGCGGGGCGGCATGGGCACGGTCCGGGTGGCGCAGCGGGCGGGCCTGGCCCCGGCGGCGACGGCTACCCTACTCGGCCAACTCGCGACCGGCGGTTTCGTCGAGCGGTGCGATGACGGTTGGCGCCTGCGCCGTCCCTGACGGCGGTGGTAATCGGTGGTTACCGGAGATAACAGCAATCGGGCGGCGAAACACCGGCGAGGTCGTTCCTAAGCCGCCTGCCCGGGTCCACACTTTTGCCCATGGCAGCAGTCCCAGGAAGGGGCGACCCCGCACATCCGGCGGGCGCGCCAACCAGAAACGGCCCGGCCGCGGACAGCCCGGCCGCGGACAGCCCGGCCGCGGACAGCCCGGCCGCGGACGGCCCGGCGGAGCGGCCGGCGGAGTGGCCGGCGGCGAGGGATGCCACGACCGAGGGCCTGCCCGCGCCGCTCAGGTCGGCGCTGGCCGAGTTCTGCCGGCACCTGGCCGACGAGCGCGCCCTCTCGCGTCACACCGTCCGCGCCTACCAGGGTGACGTCCGGTCGCTGCTCGAGCACGCGTGGCGGCACGGCATCGAAACACCTGGGGCTCTCGATCTGGCCACGCTGCGGGCCTGGCTGGCGGATCAGCATCAGGCCGGGGCCGCGCGGGCCACGCTGGCCCGTCGGGGCGCCGCGGCCCGCGCCTTCACCGCGTACGCCGGTCGGCGGGGCTGGCTTGCCGCCGACCCGGGACCACAGCTCGGCACCCCAAAGGCGCGGCGGGTGCTGCCGCGGGTGCTGCACAGGGAAGAGATGGACCAGGTGCTCGCGGACGGTGAGGACCGGGCGCTGCGCGCGCTGGCCGCCGGCCAGCGGACCGACGCGGCCCTGGCCATGCGCGACGCCGCCGTGCTCGAACTGCTGTACGCGACCGCGATCAGGGTCAGTGAGCTATGCGAGCTTGACATCGGACGGCTCGACGAGGAGCGGCGCACGGTCCGGGTTCTGGGGAAGGGCAACAAGGAGCGGGTCGTGCCGGTCGGCCTGCCCGCGCTGCGGGCCGTGGCCCGCTGGGCAGAGATCGGGCGCCCCATGCTGGCGAACGAGCGCAGCGGCGGGGCGCTCTTCCTCGGTGCCAGGGGCGGCCGGCTCGACCCGCGGGCCGCGCGCCGCGTCGTGCATGCCCGGCTGCGGGGCGCGGGCACGGCGGCGGCCGCGGCGGTCGGCGGCGGTCTCGACCTGGACTCCGGGCGAGGATACGCAGCCGGGTCTGGCGACGGCCCGCCGGCGGTCAGGGACGCGGGCCCGCATGCCATCAGGCATACCGCGGCCACGCACTTGCTTGAGGGCGGCGCGGACCTGCGCAGCGTGCAGGAGATCCTCGGCCATTCCTCGCCCGCCACCACGCAGATCTACACGCACGTGTCCCCGGAGCGCCTGAAGGCAACCTACCGGCAGGCCCACCCGCGCGCGTGACGTAAGCCCAGCCAGGGCCGCGAACGCAGCGCCCGTGGTGACCAGGGGCGTACCGTGTCGCTGTGGTTCGCTATCGGGTGCTGGTCTCGGGTCGCGTGCAAGGCGTGTTCTTCCGCGCCACATGCCGGAGGATGGCCGAGCAGCACGGCGTCAGCGGTTGGGTGCGGAACCTCCCCGACGGCAGCGTCGAAGCGGTCTTCGAGGGAGCCGCCGGCGAAGTCAGTCACCTGGTGGAGTGGTCGCGCCACGGCCCCCGCTCCGCCGTGGTGATGGCCGTCCGCGTGCAGGCAGAGCCGCCCGAGGGGATCAGCGGATTCCAGATCAGGTAGCGATACCGTGCGACCGTGCGACCGTGCTCAGGGATGTCCCGTTCAGCCCGCTCAATGCGGCGCCCAGGTCAAGACTGGACGGCGAGACACCCGGGTGCTTATCGACATAAGCGCGGTGCCGCACCAGCATGCGCGGCCCTATCCGCCTGCTGATTTCAGCACGCAGATCGACCTAGCGCTCGGCCGGCCGGGGCTCGGGCAGCAAGCGCGGAACGCCGTCCGGGCCGGCCAGGAAAGCCTGAGGAAATGATCTCGGCCGGCCACCGGCCCCGCCGTCCTCGGGTGCGGCCCAGTGACGAGAAAGCCGATTGTCGCGGCCGGGTTTACTGCCCGGCTGCCTGACGGTATTGCTCCGCGACATTCGCGGGGATCCGCCCGCGTTCCTTGATTTCGATGCCACGGTCCCTGGCCCATTCGCGGACCTTGCGCGTGTCGGCGCCAGTCGCATTGCGGCGGCCGCGGGCGGGCCGCCGGGTGCCGCCGGCCTTGCGAGCGTGTGCCACGTACGGCGCCAGCGCCTTATGCAGTTCTTCGCTGTGCGTCACGCTCAGGTCGATCTCGTAGTCGGTGCCGTCAAGACCGAAGCGGATGGTGCCCTCCGCCTCGCCGCCGTCGATGTCGTCGACGAAGAGTGTCTCTATCCTCTGGGCCACTGAACTGCTCCATTCGAGTTGTTGATCTGGAAATAATTGTAGATCGTCACAACGACAGGAATTCACCGGGGGTACGCTCGCCCGACCTATCGCGTTTCGCGGTCATTCGGCCCATTGTTGAAACCCGCGCCCTGTCGCCGCCGGCTGCGCCTGCTGGCCGAGAAACGCTTCACGGATCCGATATCCGGCAGTAGGACAAGCCGGGTCAGGCCGGCCAGGCCAGCGAAGCCGGCCAGGCCGGCCAAAGCGGCCACGGTGGCCACTTCGCCGTCGCCGGGAAGCCGGTGAAATCCGTGCGGTCGGCCCCGACGTATCAGTCATGACTTTTAGCCACATAAGGGCATCCGGCACCAGTACGCTGAGGCTCTCGTCGAAGCATGAGAAGGAATGTCGATGACGTCCCCGCTCCCGCCAGGTGAGTCTCTCCGCTTTAACCCGCCGCCCAACTGGCCCGCGCTGCCGCCGGGATGGGTCCCGCCGCCAGGGTGGGTGCCCGATTCGTCCTTCCCGCCGCCGCCGGCGGGATGGCAGCTGTGGACGGCCGTCGAGGTGCCAGCCGCGGGCAACGCGCAGGCCGGCGGTCGGCGGCCCGGCGGATGGCGGAGGCGCCGGACGTGGCGGGCGTACACGGCGGCCGCCGTGGCCCTGGCCCTCGTCGCGGGCGGGCTGGCCTATGCCCTGGCGCGAAACGGCAGCCAGAACTGGACCGCCCTCGGGAAGAGCTACGAGCTCGCCGCGGCGCACCAGGACCCGAGCCTGCTGACCGGCCCGGTCAGCCAGCTGCCGAAGGCGTGCACGGCGGACCTGAACGCGGTGCAGCCCAGTCAGCGCCCCTCGGCGGACGACAAGACGGCCGTCACCGATTGGGTGCAGGGCTGCGAGGCCGGCTACCACCAGGACCACCCGGGCCAGGTAATCCAAGACGGCGTGATGTACGGCAGCGGGGCAAAGCCGTGCACCGGAACCTGCTCGTCACAGTGGTTTGCCGCCGGCCAGAGCATCGCGGTCGCCGCAAGCGCGCAGCCGGCGATCGCCCCGGACGGCGACAGCTCCGCGTCGGCGGCCGCGAGTTGGTGCGCTGACCTCTTGTTCGACCGCTTCGGCCAGTCCCAGAGCGGGAGCGTGGAAGCGCAACTGCAGGCGAACATGCCGGCGGAGGGCCCGGCGACCGGCTACTGGGACCAAGGGTGCGCGACCGGCTACCACGCCACGGTCAAGCCGCAGCCGTCCAACAGCGCGGTGACCGTCACCGGGACGTTCGGTGCCGCGCCGGCCGTGACGATCCCCGCGCAAGCGGCCGACGCGTCGCTCTACGTCAAGACCCTCGTCCAGGGCAACGGCACCACGATGACCCCCACCGACGGCCTGATCGGCAACTACGTCGCGTATGACTGGTCCGGCACGACGCACAAGCTGCTGGGTTCCTCCTTCAGCGCGGGGACCCCGGGGCTGTTCGTCGGTCAGGTGCTTCCGGGCCTCGCGCGGGCGCTCATCGGGCAGCAGGCAGGGAGCCGGGTGCTCGTGGTGATCCCGCCGGCGGACGGCTTCGGCAGCGCCGGCAACTCGGCGGAGGGAGTCGGCCCCAAGGACACGCTGGTGTTCGTCGTCGACATGATCTCCACGTTCGGCGCCTCAAGCGTCCCCGGTACGCAGGCGAGCAACGGCGGCGGGTCGCTCCCCACGGTCACCCCGCCGGCGGCAGACAGCCACGCGGGGCCGAAGATCACGATTCCGAGCGGGGTCACCCCGCCGGCCACCCTCCAGGTGCGGGCGCTGGTCAAGGGCACCGGGGCGGTCGTGCAGAGCGGCGACCAGATCGCGGTCCAGTACACCGGCATGATCTGGCGGACCGGGAAGGTCTTCGACTCCTCCTGGTCGAGTAACACGCCGCTGACCACCGTGATCGGCGAGGGTGAGGTCATCAAGGGCTGGGACGCCGGGCTGGTCGGCCAGACGGTCGGCAGCCGCGTGCTGCTCGTCGTCCCGCCGGCCGACGGCTACGGCTCGGCCGGCGAGTCCCGGGTGGGCATCACGGGCACCGATACGCTGGTCTTCGTCGTAGACATCCTCGCCGCCACCTAGGCCAAGGCCGGCCACCCAGCCCGGGGCCGACCACTCAGCCCAAGGCCAGGCCAGGCCAACCAGTCAGCGCTGAAATAGCGGATGCCCGTTCGCCGTTATGTACCGACGTCTGTGACACAGAGCCGCGAGGCGAGCCTGTAGAATAGGCAAGGTTGCTCAAAACCGCGGGCCTCCCGGCCCAACGCAAGATCAGCAGGGCAACCACATTTCGCGTGCCTAGCATGCCGCGCCGACCAGGCGCGGGACGCGTCACTCGGTCCGCCGGCCGCAAGGCCGACGGCAGGACGCGGCTGCCACTGACGTGAGCCGGCGGGCACCAGGACAGATAACCGAGCAGCGCACGATCAAGACGAGAACGGTAACCGCCAAGGCCAACGCCCTGGCGCCGACCACGTCGTGCGCACGAATGGAAGGACCGCGATGGCCACGGTCGTCACGATGAAGCAGCTCCTGGAGAGCGGCGTCCACTTCGGGCACCAGACCCGGCGCTGGAACCCGAAGATGAAGCGTTACATCTTCACCGAGCGCAACGGCATCTACATCATCGACTTGCAGCAGTCGCTTGAGTACATCGACCGCGCGTACGAGTTCATCAAGGAGACGGTCGCGCACGGCGGCTCGATCCTCTACGTCGGCACCAAGAAGCAGGCCCAGGAGGCGATCGCCGAGCAGGCGCGCCGGGTCGGCATGCCGTACGTGAACCAGCGCTGGCTTGGCGGCATGCTCACCAACTTCTCCACCGTCTACAAGCGGCTGCAGCGCCTCAAGGAGCTCGAGGAGATCGACTTCGGCGACGTGGCCGGCTCCGGCATGACCAAGAAGGAGCTGCTCGGCCTCAAGCGCGAGCGCGACAAGCTCGACAAGACCCTGGGCGGTATCAGGGACATGGCCCGGGTGCCGAGCGCCGTCTGGGTGGTGGACACCAAGAAGGAGCACATCGCGGTCAACGAGGCGCGCAAGCTGGGCATCCCGGTGGTCGCGATCCTCGACACGAACTGTGACCCGGACGAGGTGAACTACCCGATCCCCGGCAACGACGACGCGATCCGCTCCGTGGCGCTGCTCACCCGCGTGGTCGCCGACGCGGTGGCCGACGGGCTCATCTCACGGGCCGGCGCGGCCGAGACCGACCAGAAGCCGGCCGAGGACCAGTTCACCGCCACCAGCGACGAGCCGCTGCCCGAGTGGGAGCGGGACCTCCTAGAGGGCAGCCAGGCCCCGGCGGCCCCCGAGACCCAGGAGTCCGCGGTCAGCAGCGAGGCCGATGCCGAGGCCGAGATCGCCGAGGCCGAGCCCGCCGAGGCGCGGATCGCCGAGGCGGCGGCCGAGGCTCCGGCCGACGAGGCCGTGGAAGCTGCCACCGACGCCGAGTGACGCTGACAACCACTCCAGAGCGAGGAAAAGACAATGGCGAATGTTTCCGCCGCGGACATTAAGCGGCTCAGGGACCTTTCCGGCGCCGGCATGCTGGACTGCAAGAACGCCCTGGCCGAGGCCGACGGCAACCTTGACGAGGCCATCGAGCTGCTGCGCAAGAAGGGCGTCAAGGACGCGGGCAAGCGGGCCGACAGGACCGCCGCCAACGGCCTCGTGATCGCCGAGCTCGCGGGCACGAGCGCGGGCGTCCTGGTCGAGCTGAACTGCGAGACCGACTTCGTGGCCAAGAACGAGGGCTTCCAGGAGCTCGCGGCCAAGATCGCGAAGGCGGCCATCACCAGCAAGCCCGCCGACCGGCTGGCCCTGCTCGGCACCCAGACGGCCGAGGGCAAGACCGTCGAGCAGCTCATCGAGGACGCGAGCGCGTCCATCAAGGAGAAGCTCGAACTCGGCCGCTACGCGCTCCTCGACGGTGGCTACGTGGCCACCTACCTGCACAAGTCCGACCGGGACCTGCCGCCCACCATCGGCGTGCTTGTCCAGCTCGACGCGGCCAACGAAGAGGTCGCCAGGGACATCGCGCAGCAGATCGCCGCGGCCGGCGCCCAGTACGTCACCCGTGACGAGGTGCCCGCCGACGTCGTCGAGAAGGAGCGCAGGATCGCGGAGGAGATCACCCGCGAGGAGGGCAAGCCCGAGCAGGCGATCCCGAAGATCGTGGAGGGCCGGGTCGGCGCCTTCTTCAAGGACGTCGTGCTCATCGAGCAGCCGTCGGTGAAGGACCCGAAGCAGACCATCAAGGCGCTCCTCGCGGCCGGCCAGGTGAACGTCAAGGCCTTCGCCCGCTTCCGCGTGGGCCAGGCCTGAGACCAGGTCCAAAAGCCGCACAGCGGCAAATAGCAGTATCGACGCGCGTCGCGCGGCCCGCGGTGCTTCCGCACACGGGGCCGCGCGGCGCGCGCGTATCCGGGTAGTGTGGTCAACGCCGCCGTCAGTGCACAGGAGCTGAACCATGATCGATGACACCCTCCTCGAAGCCGAGGAGAAGATGGACAAGGCCGTCACGGTCGCACAGGAAGACTTCAGCAACATCCGCACCGGTCGTGTGACTCCCGCCGTGTTCTCGAAGGTCACCGCCGAGTACTACGGCACGCAGACCCCGCTGAACCAGCTGGCGTCGTTCCACGTGCCCGAGCCGCGCATGATCACCCTGCAGCCTTTCGACAAGGGCTCCACGGCCGCCATCGAGAAGGCGATCAGGAACAGCGACCTGGGCGTCAACCCGACCAGCGACGGGGTGCTCATCCGGGTGGTCTTCCCCGAGCTGACCGAGGAGCGCCGCCGGGAGTACGTCAAGACCGCCAGGTCCAAGGCCGAGGACAGCCGGATCAGCATCCGCAACATCCGGCGGCACGCCAAGGACGCGCTCGACAAGATGGTCAAGAACGCCGAGGCGGGCGAGGACGACGTGCGACGCGCCGAGCGCGAGCTGCAAGAACTGACCGACACCTACGTCGCCAAGATCGATGAGTTGCTCAAGCACAAGGAAACCGAGCTGCTCGAGATCTGAGAGCCCGGCATCCCCGGGAGCGAGCACCTCGTGCGCACCACCGACATGATCCCCGACGGCCCCGTCCCGGAAGGCCCGGCACCCGAGCCGGACCCGGCCGCGCCCAGGCACATCAGGACCGGCCGGAACCTGCCCGTCGCGATCGGCGTGGGCGTCGTCCTCGGCGGCCTGGCGCTGCTCACCCTGCTCACGGTCAAGGCGACGTTCCTCATCTACATGGGCGCCGCCCTCGCGATCGGCCTGCACGAGCTCAGCGCCGCGATGAAGACCAAGGACATCAACGTCCCGCTTGTCCCCGTCGCGCTCGGCGGCGCGGCGATGGTGACCGCCGCCTACTGGGCGGCGGGCGGCGCGGTCATGGCGGCGTTCGCGCTCACGCTGCTCGGTATCTTCATTTACCGGATGTTCCGCGGCACCGACGGCTACGTGAAGGACGTCACCGCGGGCGTATTCGCGACCGCCTATCTGCCGCTGCTCGGCTCGTGCGTCGCGGCGATGCTCGCCGAGCACGACGGCGGAAAGCGCGTGCTGATCTTCATCATCCTGACGATCTGCAGCGACATCGGCGGCTACTTCGCCGGCATCACGCTCACCCCGTTCACCGGCGGCCACAAGATGGCCCCGGTCATCTCGCCGAAGAAAACCTGGGAAGGCCTGGCCGGCTCCGCGTTCCTCTGCGTCGTGGCGGGCGGCATCATGCTCCCGACGATGCTCCACGGCCACTGGTGGCAGGGCGTCATCACGGGCATCGCGGCCCTCGCCGCCGCGGTCTTCGGTGACCTGGCCGAGTCAATGATCAAGCGCGACCTGGCCATCAAGGACATGGGCACCCTGCTCCCCGGCCACGGCGGCATCCTCGACCGGATCGACTCCCTGCTCGCCTGCGCCCCCGTGGTCTGGCTCCTCCTCGCCACCTTCGTCCGCTAACCCCGGCCCCCCCCCCCCCCCCCCCCCCCCCCCAAACCCCCCCCCCCCCCCCCCCCCCAGACCCCCCCCCCCCCCAACCCC
>Ga0335075_10018563_pt1 | contig 10310 bp, 13 predicted proteins | sample Lox_Sample_24_FD_206723 | JGI IMG/M metagenome (GOLD analysis project Ga0335075, IMG submission 206723) | Soil microbial communities from Loxahatchee National Wildlife Refuge, Florida, United States - Lox_Sample_2.4 | ecosystem: Environmental > Terrestrial > Soil > Wetlands | place: USA... | reverse complement strand
AACGCTCTTGGAATTGAACCGGAATCCACGAGAATTTCCGACACTTCAACGACCATTTCTACACTTTCTACCAATGCCATGCTTATACTGTTGACAGCCTTGTCACTGCCAGCCTCCGCTCTATTAGATTCTGCAAAAATCTGCCCGTGTTCCTTAGAAAACCCCCTAACACTATGCCCGGAACGTGGTCTGTAGCTTAGCCGTCACCGCTCGAACTCGCCCTCCTCGACCCCGGCCACGAACCCAACCGCCTTCTCGAGCCCCGCCCGAGACCCTGCCACCTGCCCTAATACCCCGTGCAGCCCCCGTGAACCCCCCGCCCCCACCACTCCTGACACTCTGCCGCAGACGAGCCCCAGCCAGCCCCGCCGACCTGCACCTGGAACTGCCGAACCCGCAGCCGTAGCGCCTCTGCCCGTGCTATCGCCCCTGCCCGACCTGCTGCCCGACTGACCGATGCGAACCCCGCCTTCACCGCCGCGACCGTGTCGCCCCGTCGTTCCGGGGGATGCCGCACCGAGACCTCCGACACCGTCACCATGAAGACCTGCCGCTCTGCCCGTGTACCTGCCCTGCCCGAGCCGCCCTATACCTGCCGCGCTGTCGTGCCCGTGCATCTGCCCCAAAGTCCTGCGAGTCTGCCTGCCCTGCTGCCATGCTCGTGCACCTGCCCCGCTGCCATGCCCGTGTATCTGGCCCAAAGCTCTGATCGTGTACCTGCAAAGCCGTCCTGCGAGTGTACCTGCTCCAAAGCCGTGCTTATATGCCTGCGCCGTCGTCATCATTCATCTGCGCGGCCATCGTCGTGCATTTACGCGTCCGCCCTGTACCCCGCCACTCTGTCGCCATTCTGCAGCCGCTCCTGTGACCTGACCCGCTGCTGGAACCTGGAACCAGCTGACCCGAGACCCCGTGCAGTCGCCGTGAACGTCTCGCTGTCCAGCCGCTGCACCCCTGAGACCCTGCCACAGATAAGAGCCAGCCCCGCCCGCCCTGCCTGGCTGCTACTCCGCCGTGAACCTCAGCATCTAGCCAGCGTGAGCTCCAGCGTGAGCTCCAGCGTGAATGCTAGCGTGAGCCTCAGCGCCAGCGTCAATGCCTGCAACAACCCCAGCGTATACGCCAGCAAGAATACCAGCGTGAATACCAGCGAGCGCTAGCATGTACACCAGCGTGAGTGCCAGCGTGTACACCAGCGTGAGCCCCAGCGTGAGTCTCAGCGTATACGCCAACGTTGGTCTTAACGTGTACACCAGCGTTGAACCACAGCGTGTGCGCCAGCGTGAATGCCTGTGACAGCACCAGTGTGAACGCCTGCGACAACCCCAGCGTGTACGCCAGCGACATCGTTAACGTGAACCTCAGCGTATACGCCTGTGTGAGCCTCAGCCTGTACGCTAGCGACAGCGCCAGCGTGAGTGCCAGCGTGAGTGCCAGCGACGACTTCGGCGTAAGCACCAGCGACAGCCCCAGCGTGTATGTCAGCGTGTACACCACGTGAGCGCCAGCGTGAGCATCAGCGTGAACGCCTGCGACAACCCCAGCGTAAGCCCCAGCGGCAGCCTCAACGACAGCCTCAGCGCATACGCCAGCAAGAATACCAGCGTGTACACCAGCGTGAGTGCCAGCGTGAGCCCCGGCGTGAGCCCCAGCGACAGCCCCAGCGACAGCCCCCGCGTGAGCCTCAGCGTATACGCCAACGTGAGTCTTGACGCGCACGCCAGCGTTGACCCCCAGCGTGTGCGCCAGCGTGAGCGCCAGCGTGAATGCCTGTGATCGTGTACCTGCGCGGCGGCCGTCGTCGTGATTCATCTGCGCGTCCGCCGTGCTTGTATATCTGCGCTTCCGCCGTGGTCGCGCATCTTCGCGATCATCGTGATCGTGCACCTGCGCGGCGGCCGTGATCGTGCATCTGCGCCTTCGTCCTGGTGGTGTATCTGCGCTTCTACCGTGGTCCATCTGCGCGTCCGTTGTGATTGTGCATCTGCGCCCTCGTTGTGATCGTCTACCTGCGCAGCAGTTGTGGTCCTGCATCCAGCCTGCATCTAAACCTGCCAGCGGACGTGGACGTGGACGTGGACGTGGGCTTTGGCGGTTCCTGATGGGCTCTGCCCGTCACCGGCTACCGCTAAAGCGTTCTGATAGGCACTGGCGAGATCTGGCGGGCTCTGGTGGGCTCAGGCAGCGGCTTATGAGCTCCGGTGGGCCCTGACGGGCTCTGACAGGCGTCGGCGGCCACTGATGGGCCACTGACGCACGCTTGTAGGCACTGGCTGACAACTGACGGACGCTGGTGGGCACCGACGGGCCCTGGCCGGCACTGATGGACTCTGGCGGGTATTGATGAGCTCTGGCAGATACGGGCGGGCTCTGGCGGGCATTGATTACCGTTGACGAGCTCTGGCGGACTCTGGCGGGCACTGGCGAGCGCTGGTGATTGCTGGTGGGTCGTTCGGGATTTCAAAACTCGACGGGCGACAAATCTTCAACGCGTCGCCGGCGCGGGACATAGAAGAGCAAAACTGAACGAATTCCCAAGAGGCAATGGCTTCTACTAAGATATTCTGAAGTCGTGTATCGACGCGCATTTCTCTCCTTCATACCTGGATCTAGATTTCTCTTCGTTCATGCGTTCTTTACCTTAGCCTTGGCATCTCTGAAGAATACCAGTCCGCCGGGCACGTCGGCTAATGGATTATTCTCTCCCTCCCCACTCCTCCCTACAGGCCCAACATCAAAGCCGCATAGCTGGTAAAATGTCTCCTTGCCATCAGCAGCAATAACACTCGCGCTCACCCCTTCGCGCTCCGCCTGATCCAGGCCCCACTGCACCAGCTTTCTCCCCAAACCGCGGTTTTGATACTCCGGGCGCACGCCCAGCGCCTCAAGGTACCAGCTCTTTGCTCGCTCGCCCGTCCAGATGTGATCGAGAAAGCTGTACGAGCGCTCGATGATATCCTCCTTGGCCGGATCCGCCGCGCGATTCGGCCTCCACCACGTCGCGAGCGCCGCATAGGCCTTAGCGAGCGGGAGCAGGGCATTCCGCGGATCCCAGGACGCCAGCGGCGCGTGGGGGGCTAACGACTCCCTCCCAACGCCTCCTCCGCCACCCATCCGACTCCAGTGCGCGACACCAGTCACAATCTCCGCCCCAGTCGTCTCTTCAACGTCCACGGTGACGAGGAAGACGTGGCTCCAGTCCCACCAGTGGACCTGGATCCGCCGCAGCCAGTACAAGTCGCTGTCATGGGGGTACTGGGCGCGGTGTGGGTGGATGAGATGACCAAAGAGGACGTCGTCCCAGAAGGCCAGGCTGAGCGTGCGGGCCATGGCCGCGTGGTCGGTAAAGCGGGCAAGGCGGAGTGGCGTGGGTTTGGGCTTGGAGCTGGAGCTGGACATGATTGGTGGAATGGCAAGATCCACAAAAAGGTTTCGGATGGTGGTAATTTCCAAGGATGCGTGGTTGGGCAAAGCAGGTCTCAACGAGGAAAGAATCTGAATCTCCAATGGAGAGCTTGACGCTCAAGCTAATGCTAGAGGAGAATGGTGACGACCACTAGAAGTCGAGGGAATGGAAACAATATTGAGGTTGTGCTAGAGAAGTGTATGGCGATATGATTCGCTGGAGTAAACGAGCATGAAAATGATCGCCTGTTAAGCAATCACCGACCTCGAAGCCATTTAAGTGTGACGTGGATTTGGAAAAGAGGGTACACTGCCAAGGCCTGCCAGCAAGAGGCTGATCAGAAAAGGTAGAGATCGACCGAGCAGCCGCTCCAGGGGTTTGGTTTAGGGGGCCCTCTAGGGGCCTTTAGGCATAACGAACCCACTCCGGCCCTAAAAATCAGCGAGCCCCGGAGCGAGATCACATAGCGAAATTGGCGGAATTTCTCTTATCGGCAGGCACTTTTGCATCACACCTCCGTACTAGATCAATCAATTCGCCGGCCTATCCAATGTGCGCTATTCGACAAGGGGAACTAAAGACGCTCGAAAAAGTGCGTCAATACTCGAGACGTAGGATCTGAGAAAGGCTAGCAAGTGACTGTCCCACCTCGTCCGACTGTTGGCGTGCGCCACTCAGAGTTCGGTGAAAGTCTAATACGGCGAATAACTAGCGACGATTTACTCGTTGAACTCCATAACCAATATGTGAATCAGATAGCACAGGGCTTTTTGGAAAGTTCAGCTGGCAATCGGACGAGGTGGACGGTGTGAAGTAATCCTACATTTGTTGGCCGATATTTGGATGTATAGCACAAGAAATCCTTTGCCACCCCAGTTTGGCCATCTCTTCTCATCCATTCCATTCGCCTCCAACACCTTGCCTAATGACCAAACACATCAGTCTCGCCTTCAGAATCCTGCGGAGATTCTTGCCAAGGCTACATGCAGCAGTGCGGCAGGAGTGAGAGAGCGCAAGACTGATCAAAGCCCCTTTTGCCAACTATTACTGTTCGTAGTGGATCTCCCACTGCACATCCTTGCGAATGATATGATCCTGGCTGCTCATACTCTTGATCGAGCCGACGTCTCTGCCATTTGCCTTCTCTTTCCTGTGCAGCACATCCGTCATGCGATCTTCGCCGTCGTTCATTGTCGCATTGCGGCTACCCTTACTTGACAACATCGATTTACCCTTCCCCACCGAACGAAGCTCAAAGCCTCCGCTACCACCATACCCACGCGATCCGTATCGTGTCGTTGCGTCCGGATCGAGAGTCAAGCCGAAGCCGCTGTTGAAGCTCTTAACGAAGGATTTGAGGGCTGGGATTGTGGCAGAAATTAGCGACCAGCAGAGTTCGACTTGCTGGCAGACGAGAACGGGGACGATGTCTAGACCGGGTGTGGCGGAGTGAACGTATTTGCTGACCAAATGGACGCGAAGGATTGCGAGGGCGGCGACGCTAGGAGGAGAGTCAGTTGTGGATTTCCTCATCTGGACTTCTTGCTCACTGACGGTAGTCTAAAAGCAAAGGCAATGATAACCTGAAGTTTGAGGTCAAGAGACATCTGGACAGGCCAGACAATGAGGACAGAGAGCAGAACCATGAGGCCTTCAGTAATGACATCGAATGCTGAGATCAATCTCCATCGAAGAAGCTGTATCCGGTCAGTTTCGAGACTCCGCACAGGGGCTTTTAGAGAGCAGTACCTGATCGGGGCACTGTGTCGTTCCCCGGATTTGCGCAAAGGCCTGGGGAGAGCAACTGATAGAGAGTGCAACTATGGACAGTACTCCCCACAAAGCCGTCAGACCGAGAATTGCACAGCAAATCCACCAGTGCAACTGGGTTCTGCGATCGATACGAGATCTTCGGCTGTTCACATTGAATAGTCGTATCAGCAGCCACAGGGTCGAGCATTTTGCAAGACAAGCGGCTACAATGAACAGAATTAAGCTTGCAAAGGTGGCCTGGGGGAAGTAGGTCAATAATCATACCACATCGAAAGTGCTCTAGCTAACTCACCTGGCTGGCTGTTGAGCGGTCGGCTGCAGAGAGTTGACTTAGAGACTGCCCAATGCCATGGTGAAGGGCAACGATCACCGCAGCGACTTCCCCTACTTGAGTAATCTGAATGAAGGTCAGCTGGCTTTTCGTGGCATCAGTCTCGGAGTAGTGGGTTGCAATACTGTAGCTCCTGCAACAAGCCAATCGTCGGGTCCAAACACCTTCCGTCTTAGATTGACTCTCACAATAAGGACTAGGACGGAATAGATGAGACAAAGCAGAGCAGTGATCCAGACAGAGCCAGCTTGATCGTCGGGTGTTATTGGGGAAAAGCGGTTCTCATTTGCTGTGGACATGGTTGAAAGTTATCGCTCTCAGGTATTCAGAGACGTAGACCATCCAAGCTGGAGAAAAGGAGAAGGATAGGTATCTGTAGTCTGCTTTGCCATTACTGGGAGCCGACCGCCTACGCGGTGTTGCTGTAATTCGACGGAGTTGCCTTTACAGTAGTGGGATGAGTCTCAGCGTTAGGAGCACGCAGATCGTTCCTGGACGTGATAAGATCGGGGTCCATCCCTGTCTCGAGACGGCTGAACAAGGTTTAATAGCGTTGCCCTAAGCTCATGTTTCCTTATCGTCAAGGTCCTGTCTCCTTTTGACTCAGTCGAAGAACACTAGGAAGCCTGCCAGGTCCATTAGAGGTCAAAGATGGTTAAGCAACGACATAAACAAACGAGCTTTCTCGGCCAACCTTGTTGGCGACAAAAGTTACTGAGCCGGATGTCCTGTGAGCGAGATCCCCGCTAGCCATTGAAGGGGCTGGGCGGGATCAGTCATGGCAACGGAGCACGTATTCGCGTTGGAACAGGTGGGGGGGGGAGTTCGCACGCCATTTGGCCTGTGGGGTGGTTCTCAAGCCTGCTTTGGGCCGGCGCGTTCCTTAGTTGTGACTTATCATGGTTTCACGAAAATAAGCGGGTTGACATTGGGTTTCAAAGTTGGCCCCTACTGTGAGTACCAAGGGGGCAACTTTCTTTAGCACGGCGCCACCGACAAGGGTCTTCCCGTGCGCGGGATGCAGGCTTTTGATTCAGCCCCCTCAAATACTTTGCGTGTTTTCCTTGCGCGTTAATGGCGGCTTGATATCGCGCAGGCATTTCTCATACGAAAAGAATCGCTAGACGTGAACATATGGCGGCTATTCGCTCGCACATGTATTCGATCTTGAACTCGCGTGCAAAGTAAATCGTAGGTCAATTTCCTTTTCGCCCATATCCTCAGATAAGAGTAATAAGGTTCTCTAAGACTTAATGACCCCGTTCAGTGGTAAATGATGCGATTGGCTGATGCATACACTATTCAACTCGTTCGACCGCAAGCGACAACCTTCTAGACGTCACAAACTAGCTAATTTAGGTATTGATCAGAGGGGTAAAATCCCGTCGAGCGATTTGCCGTGTGAAGGTTTTGCAGGTTTCTACCTAATGCACGCTTGCAACCGGACAAGGTTGGACAGTGTATACCACTGCAGAGTTGTAAATCACACATCACAGTACTTCCGTGCCGCGATCGCCACCTTGAAACTCGCCGATCAATCCATTCGCTTTAGTCGCTACTCACCAAAAATTGCATAGAGCCGTTGTAAGACGCACGTTTAGCCGTTATATGTGATCATACTTGCGCAAAGCTTTTTTGCCATGTACCGGAATAAACAGTTCTCTCCAAATCCACAGTGGTCGCATGGAAGTACCTACGCGACGCTAATGCAGGGGCGGGCGTCGGGGGATCTTCCCCGTGTCCGTTTTTGCCGGGGGAACCTCAGCATCCCAGCCCACGAGGAAATGGCGGTGAAACAGCATGCATGAAAATTATCAAACCAACAGCAACACCAAAGCCGCCCTTGCTGGGGTCAGAGCTCTCCACCTTATCTACGATGCCTGGGCTTGTCGAAGATTTTGTCACAAAAGCATTAACCCGTATTGAGAAACGTCGCTCTTCCCCGGCCTTATCTCCTCGTTTCAAAATGATCAGCATTTGTCTCTGGCTCGTCTTCTCTAGCCATCCTCTCCCCGTCTCGTGCGCGCTCGTCACTGCTCAACTCGATTCAAAGTAGATCCAATCCACGACATTCGACAATGGAAGAGACAAAGGAAAACGGTACTGTCACCCAGTTTCCCGCCGATGAAGAGAGCCCCTTCGATCAACATGTCACACCCGAGAAGAAGGGTTCTCCCGAGGACCAGAGGGATATGTATCGTATGGGAAAGGCTCAAGAATTGCGAGTATGACCACCCTCACAACAAGCCCCTTGCGAAGTAAGGCTGTGTAGCTAATTTGTTGCGCGTAGCGAAATTTCCGGTTTGTCTCCATTTTTGGATTTTCCATGATTCTCATGGCAACATGGGAAACAGCATTGGGGTCAGTGATAGCAACAGCATTTCCCAAGTGTGTGTGCAAAGGCGCTAACCGAGGGCAGGACTTCAATCATCGCGCTGCTTAATGGCGGCACTGCTGGCTTTATCTGGATGTACCTTATTGCCTGGGCTGGTTTCATGTGTGTAAATACTTCAATGGCGGAGATGGGCTCAATGTTCGTTCCTCACACATGGACACTTCAATTCTGTCTTTGCATGCTGACCCATTGTCTCACAGGGCTCCCACGTCCGGCGGTCAATATCACTGGGTTTCGGAATTCGCACCCCCACAACATCAGAAATTTATCAGCTTCATAATTGGCTGGCTTTGCGTTCTCGGATGGCAAACTGGAGCTGCCAACACCGCATTCCTGGCCGGAACTCAGATTCAAGGGCTGATCGTCCTCAACTATCCAAACTACGTCTTCGAACGATGGCACGGGACACTTCTCACCTGTGCCGTGGCTTCATTTTCGGTCTTTTTCAACACCTTCCTCGCAAAGAAATTGCCCTTGGTCGAAGGAATCGTCCTCATAATCCACGTCTTTGGCTTCTTCGCTGTCGTTGTCACTCTCTGGGTCCTGGGTCCTCGCGGAGACGCAGCAACAGTTTTCACAACATTCACCAATCTTGGCGGCTGGAACAGCAATGCAACCTCCGCCCTTGTTGGCATTCTTGCCGTAATGATTCCGTTGTTGGGCGCGGACGCTGCTGTCCACATGTCGGAAGAGCTCAAAGATGCATCCAAGCAAGTACCTAGGACCATGATCTGGACCACATTCATCAATGGAGCATTGGGCTTCGTGTTGATTGTCACTTTCTGCATGACTGTTGGCGACGTCGACAGTGTTATCGACACACCAACCGGGCAGCCATACATCCAAGTCTTTTTCAATGCCACCCAATCCTACGCTGGCGCCACGGTCTTGTCAGCACTCGTCATCTTCATGGCCATGTTCTGCAACCTTTCCATCGTCGCCACAGCATCCCGACAACTGTTCGCTTTCGCGCGCGACCAAGGCGCTCCATTCGCCTCATGGCTGGCATATGTACGCCTATTCCCCTTCCTTTTTCTCCCCCCACAACAAATCCAGCTAACTAATGACACTAGGTCCGCCCTGGCTGGGATGTCCCCTTGAACTCAATCATTGTCTCCTTCATAGTTTCCTGCCTACTATCCTTAATCAACATCGGCTCGACCATCGCACTCGAAAACATCACTTCGCTCTCCCTCGTCGCCATCCTCTCTTCATACATCGTGTCCATTAGCTGCATCATGCTCAAGCGCTGGCGCAATGCACCACTCCTCCCGTCCAAGTTTAGCCTAGGCCGTACTTTCGGCCTGCTCCTCAACGGCGCCAGCCTCCTCTTCCTCCTCCTTGTCTTTGTCCTCAGCTTCTTCCCCGGAGACGTGAACCCAACACCCGCAGAGATGAACTGGACCATTCTGATCTACGGTGTGGTCATGGTCGCCGCGTTAGGACATTACTATTTCAAGGGCAGGCATGTTTACGATGGGCCGGTTGAGTATGTGAGGAAGGGTATCTAGAGGATAAGTTCAATTGTGTACTGGCACTCAAACAAAAGTGCCTCTGCAGCAGACGATTCGGCTTCATATAGATAATCCACTACTTTCATCCTTATGCGAAGTACCGTAGTCCGACAGGGAATGCCCTCCAGGAACCCGTTTAAAGCCGTGTCCACTCATTCCTTTTCCCAGTCTCACATCCGTTACCTAATTGCTAGCATTTTTGGTGGTCCCAGTGGTAATCGCGATGCGCACAGGTGTCAGATTGGCCCACTGCAAGTGGTGGACAAAATGCCGGCGAACTTTGGGGGCTTTTGAAAACGACGGTACCAGCACCGGGGTGTATCAGGGGACACCATTGGGCAGCTTATCGGCCGGGGACACAATTCGGGCACGTGCCTGTGAGAAATGCATGCCTGCGACAGACCATACCTACTAGAATTACGCTTGTGAGATGCATACCTGTGATGGCAGATATAGCTACGAGATACATGCATCTCTCGCGGGCAGGTACCTGTCGTAGGCATCTACGTAGGCATGTATTTCTCGCAGGCACGTATCTCTTTTAGCATACGTCTTTTCTAGGCGTACATCTCTCGCCGGCATGCATCTCTCTCGAGAATGCTTGTCCGTATCTCACAGACTTGTATCTTGTAGGGGCGTCTATTTCACAGGCCGTGCATATCAGGGTTGTACATTTCACAGGGTGTGCGCAACTCATGGGCGCGTGCATCTCATGGGCGTGCATCTCTTGGGCGTGAATCTCCGGGCGTGTCTCTTTCGCGGGCATGAGCCTCAAAGGCCTGCATCTCACAAGGTTGCATCTTATAGGGACGCATATTTCACAGAACGTGCATCTTAGATGCCTGTATCTCATAAGGCGTAGCTCTCTCGCGGGTACGCATCACACAGGTG
>Ga0335075_10018562_pt1 | contig 10310 bp, 16 predicted proteins | sample Lox_Sample_24_FD_206723 | JGI IMG/M metagenome (GOLD analysis project Ga0335075, IMG submission 206723) | Soil microbial communities from Loxahatchee National Wildlife Refuge, Florida, United States - Lox_Sample_2.4 | ecosystem: Environmental > Terrestrial > Soil > Wetlands | place: USA... | reverse complement strand
TCGGTCTTAACCGGTGCTTGCAGGATCATGGCATCACGACCATGCAGTTGCTGGGCAAAAGCGATCCTAGTACCGATGATGTTGAGACTATTGCTCAGCGCTGGAGGTTTTACATTGAGTCTTACGTCCTTGTACGTAGCTTGAGCTGGGCGGCGCGCACGGTCCTGGTACTAACGTGTCGTGATAGACGCATCCCACTGAAGGCGTTCGTCGCGCAGTGAAAAATCCATTCTTAAGGAGGTAAGATCCAATACGTGTTGTCTATCGCTGGGCTTATTTGATCTTGTGTGTGTGTGTAGAAATGTTTTCGATGCACCCTTGACCGAGACAGGGTGCGACGCCCACAACGGCCTCGAGATACGCGTTTGCATACGGACCTACCGCCTGTTCTGGGCTGCGAATACAGAGGACTACTTTTGGCGGTATGGTGACGGCGCGAGAAAGCAGGCAATGGAAAAGGTCGCTGGTATAGAGGAGAAGCGAAAGGCCAGCTTTGAATCGTGGCTCGAAGCGAAACGGACCAAGAAGGACAAAACGTCGAATGGCCCAAAGGTCACCCCATCGTCTCCTGTTGTCAAGTGAGGGTTATGGGTACGGGTATTAAGTTCCGTCAACTGCTGGATTGGATATCTCTGTTTCAGGTCGATGCCGTTTTCTATTTGTACCAGTGATGCAAATATAGTCTTTGTATCTGTTCCATTGTCGTCCAAGAAATGGGGATCCTCTTCCCTGGATTTGGTAGAGGAGCAAGAAAGTCACAGGGGGGAGGAGACCACCAGACACGAATTACGGCTTTTTTCGTGGGCTACGACGTGGATGTGGTAGTATTGACTTGGTGTGTGTACCATGCTTGATGACTATCGAGTTTTCGGTGCTACCATAGCTCAAAGACAGACCTGGCGGCAGCCAGCTATTTAATTTTTCCAAAACGTCGGGAAAGGGGAACATAAGGCGTGAAATGCTGGCCAAAAACCGTTGAACGTCGCTTGAGACAGCCATGGTCAGTCTCCGTGGTGGCGTTTGAGAAGAGCGAGTCAGGAAGGAGCCTTACCGGTCCCTATGGAATGCGGCAAGGATGGAAATGAGAGTACTGTAGACGCCGGGATGAGTCTCTAGACGAGCTTGGAGGTCGTCCAGAAAGATGTATGCGTCTATCTTCCCGAGTTTGGGTTTTAGGTGGCCAGAAAACTGGTCTCCCATTGGATTTTGCATAATTAGCGTGCAAATTCTGGATTTAGGGCCTCTGAAGTTGGCGGAATATGGAGTGGAATGCAGGACGAAATTTGCACAGCCACATCGGGACTGGCTCTTTTTGACTCGATCGAAAACGGTGAAGGAGTAGCATTTGGGAGGCCTCGGTTGGAAACAGGTTCATGGACATCAGCCAGGACGGTCGATTGACTCTCTCGTAAGCATCGTGCTGTGTGTACATCTGCCACTCATCCCGAGAGTCGTCTAGCTACCGTAAAACCCGTTCCATTGGGCCCCTGCACACCGGAGGTCCCGTCGTTGCTACGTCTGATGCCAAGAGACTCGTCACCTGCCTTGGCGACCAGGCCATTCTGACCAATGTGGAGAGTGGTGAGGAAATATGCCGATTTGCTAGCGTACGCCGACTAGACCTCGTGGCTTTCTCTCCTATTTTGACCCGTTGTTACTGTCAGGATACTACTGCCATCACTGCCATAGCCCTGGCGCCATCTGAGAACGAGCTGGTGGTCATTTCAGCGTCCCTTTCCATGCGCATCTATGCGTTCCCCAGCCTCTACTCTTCCCCTATGTCAAAGCCACTCGAGCCATCCCGACATATGCCAAAGTCTCACGATGCACCCGTCCATGTCGTCACAGTGGACCCCACGTCAAGCTATATTGCAACTGGCTCCGCAGATGGCGTGGCCAAAGTCTGGGACATGAAGCGAGGTTACGTAACTCATGCTTTCAAAGCCCATGGCGGAGTGATCAGCTGCCTGCGGTTTCACTTTCCCTCTGTTCCCTCTCACCAAGAAGACGCCAACAGTCCACCCAGCATCTGGCTAGTAACCGGGTCCATAGATACCCGCATTCGAATATTTGATCTTGTTAAATCGAACGTGAGATCTGCGAACGCGAAGCCGTTTGCCGTGCTGGATGGACACGTTTCCGTTCCCCGTGGGATCGACTTTTCTGCCGATGGAAAGTGGATGCTCACCGCTGGACGCGATTCAGTGGTTCTCGTCTGGCAGCTACAGCCTCCGGCGGTCAAAGTCGCATCCAAAAAAGGAATCGGAGAGAATATGTTGACGCCTACGCTTGCCAAAACTATTCCCGTTCTTGAGGCCGTTGAAGCATTGGCGGTCATCAAACCTATCTCCCCCCTCACTGGGAAATCTGCAGGGGAGCCTCTTCACTTCTTCATTGCCGGAGAGAAAGGTGCAGTACACATATGGGACGCTCACCGTGGTACGCTTTTGAGGACGTTTCAAGAACGACGTGAGGACCAATCGATGGATGCTGAAGAGCTGCGCAGTATCCGAGAGGCAATGTGCGTGTATCGTCAAAACCGAAAGATTGTATCCAACCCATTCCGGTACCTAGATATTGCCATGCAGCCGCTTCAGTTGTGGCGGTACATGCCGACCATAACATCATATTCCATGCCTTGCAGTCGTTTTCGACCCCTCGTCATATCATAGGCTTCAACGATGAGATTGTTGATGCCGTATTCCTCTCCTCGTCGATACCGGGAGAATTACAGTCACAAGATTCTTATATCGCTCTAGCTACCAACTCTGCACTAATCAGAACGTATGCAACCTCTAAAAGTCAGGGGTTGAATTGCCATCTTCTATCCGGTCATGGAGATACGGTGCTCGTCCTCGACTGTTCTGCCGACGGACAAATTCTCGTCAGTGGGGGTAAGGACAACACTGTTCGCGTCTGGTCCCCCATAGAGGGTATCCCTGGGAAATGGGCATGTGTCGCCATTGGAGAGGGCCACACCGAGAGCGTTGGGGCATTGGCAATTTCAAGGAAAGCGGGTGTCACCATGCCCAGCTTTTTAGTTACCGGCAGTCAAGATCGTACCATCAAGTTATGGGACCTGACAGGGACTCCGGGCTCTGCGGACGTTGACAAAGTGTCCCCACGGAAGCTGCCATCATTGGTCACCCAAAAGGCGCACGAAAAAGATATCAACTCATTGGATATTGCTCCTAACGATAGACTACTTGCTACAGGGTCACAGGACAAGACGGCCAAAGTGTTCGAAATTCAGCACCACAAGGGCTCTCGGGCGAGTCTCAAACTCCTGGGCACTCTGAAAGGCCACAAGCGAGGAATTTGGAGCGTCAAGTTTTCTAAAACAGAAAAAGTGATCGCAACTGCTAGTGGCGACAAGTCAGTGAAATTATGGACACTGGAGGACTACGCTTGCATCAAGGTATGCAAAGCTCGTTTGTGTGCCGTGCCTACTCAGCTCACCGTCACATAGACGTTTGAGGGACATACCAACTCCGTTTTGCGCGTCGCTTTTATCAGCAATGGGCAGCAGCTGCTCACGACCGGCTCCGATGGTTTGCTCAAATTGTGGAATGTTCGGAACGAAGAATGTGTGGCGACGATGGATAATCACGAAAATAAAGTGAGTGACTTATTTTGCCGAAGATCGACAACCAATTTCGTTAAATGAAGGTATGGGCTCTGGCGGTGAGCCATGACGAGAGAACTGTCGTTACTGCTGCTGCGGACTCTGTGATTACTTTTTGGGCCGATTCCACTGAGGCGGAACAGCGAGAAAAGGATGAGAAAAGGGAGGCATATGTGGCAATGTCTGTTTTTTTTTATCAGTGGATCCTGGCCGTCACTGACGTCGCCGAACCCTAGGGAGCAAGACCTGGCCAATTATATGGCTCTGGGGGATTACAAAAATGCAATCTTTCTGGCTCTGACGATGGAACACCCTCGCAGACTTTATAATCTGTTCAACGCGGTTGCTTCAACCAGGACAACTGAAAGTATGATCGATGTGGGAACGGGAGAAATACTGGAGACGTATGAGTTGTCGAGTATAACCGGCAACCGTGACGTGGACGAAGTGATTAGAACTCTCCCGCCAAACGAACTCTCGAAGCTGATCAGGTATGTCCGCGACTGGAACGCCACGGCCAAAACAAGCCATGTCGCGCAGCTAGTTCTTTATGCAATAGTCAAGCTCCGACCATCCACCGATATACAAACGGCTTTCAATGTCCAAAAACAAAATTTGCCTCCGGACAGCGAAGGAAATGACACAGTTAACGTGGAAATACCACAGGGAGATGACCTCAGAGGAGTACTGGATGCCCTTATCCCTTATACCGAGCGCCATCTTGCTCGAACGGATCGACTGGTGCAAGAGAGTTATATTCTAGATTTCCTACTCAACGAAATGGATGGTGGGGTTGTCATACCGGGCGATGGCGATGATCAACGATCCCTCGTTTAGCCAACAGCTACAAGGAGAGCCCTCTTTAGAGGGAATCCAGATCCAAACCATCACGACACAACAGATCAAGCATGACGTTAATCACAGGATTGTTGCTTGCTACATTGGCCAAATTAGCTGAATCGACATATTCTTGCATCTGTGCGTCTAGCAGTCGCCTGCAAGGCCCATTAATATTTGCCGGACTGGTGGAATGCAAAAGTACCTAAGTTGGTTGATCAAAACACCAATGCGGGGAATGGATTTCAGCTGTATCCAGTTACTTCCTATCGTCATGCCTCCCGCGACGTGTCTTATCCGAATGTCACCTCCAAATAGTAGCAATCCATACAAAGGTACCTAATGAGCGGTTGGTTTTAATTGAGCTTTGCGAACCCTGGTTTCGCTTACCTCTGTCACGTCTCGTAGAAACACCTTGCTCGTGCGAACCATTGTAAAGTATGCCAGAAAGCGAGACTTGTACGTCTTTTGCAAAAAAAGGGTCGAGGAGGGGTGTAGGAAGACTCTACCCTCCCTCTGGTCGAGGTATTTGACTTCATTGGCTTGATGTTCGCGTTGTTGTGTGCCTGCAGCTATCCTTTCAAACATTGCCTTAGGAAGGATCACCTTGGCGACCCGCGGCCACAAACCGCCGACGACGATGGCTTTGATGAGGTTCGCGTTGTTCCTGTTCGTGTTCAATCTGGCATCTTCCGAATCGATGCCGAAAGGAATGAACCCAATGTCGCTTAAGCAAGACACAAAGTCAGTTCGCAAAGACGCAATGTCGTGAAAGACGGTGAATGAAATGAAGTTCTTTGCTCCTCGTCAGTTAACAAGCCTTATGAACAGCTTTAAGAATCACCTCTTCACAGAATGCACGAAGGGCTCCTTTTCCCCCCTTGCTCTTAGCCCAACATTGCTCGAAGGCGTTCACGCTGGTGAGCAGATCACTATTCTCTGCGGAAAACTGCAGTCGGGCCCTGATGAGGGTTAGTCTTAGTGAGTGGCGGTGGATACAATACAGACTTGTTCCCCTCCTCCCTTTTGTTCATGGGACTAAGAAACAGTGGCTTAGAGGATAGACAGGCGGCGATTGAGACTGCTGGTGAGAGGCATTTGAATATTGTGCCCAGGATTAGAATCTTGCTCAAGCGCAGATCCAAGGGCAGCATGGCCTATTTCACATACATTAGAATGTGACATGCTCTGTGAGAAAGAAATATCACCATATGTTTTCCCAAAGCCGTGAGATTGCCATCATAATCTACAGCACCCAGCTGCTCCAGCGTTTCCCAGGCCTGTTGCATGGCCTCAAGTTTCGGGGGATCGATGGCACGCAGGAGATATAACTGCGAAGAGTGAGCTCAGAACCATGGAGAAATTAAGACTGAGACATAGAGTTACCTTTGCGTCTTCTTGCGGGCGAACGGCCTTGACGTGCAACGAGATGTTCTCTAATGGCACACGATGCATTTCCGGGACAGGATACTTGCGCATGTTCTCCTCGTCCCACTTGGTGAACAGTCTATAGCATCTTCCGGGCTGTGTTCTTCCGGCTCTGCCTCTCCTCTGGTTAGCCGACGCAATTGTCACCAGCTTCTCTTCTAAACAGGAGAGTCCACTCTCTGGATCGAACTCGTTTTCTTTCACCTTGCCCCCGTCCACAACATAAATGACATCACCAATAGTAATACTCGTCTGAAACAAGCTTCAGCCAGAAGTCCCAAGGATTAAATGAACATACCTCCGCAACGTTGGTGGCAACCACTATCTTCCGCCATGGAGTAGTCTCAAAGACACGCGTCTGTTCATCGCTGGATAAGTTGGCGTGCAATGGCAATATGGTTGCCTGGCCGAGACCGGTGGTCTGCAACGCTTCGATGCAGAGCCTAATTTCCTGTACACCCGGCATAAAGACAAGGATTGCTCCTTTCTCGCTAGTGTCGATGATATGCTTGACAGTCGCGGCCACGAGCTTGGGAGGTGGTCAGGCAACAACTAGAATTGCGGACGCTGCTCACCTGATAGTCTATTCTATTCGTCCTTCTTAGGAGCTCTAATCTCGATATAATTTCCGAGGTGACCCCTTTCCCTTCGAAGTAGCTGCGGAAAGCTTTTGACTGTTCCAGTCTGAGTTTCTCACCTCCACGAATGGCGGGAGGCCGATAGTCGAGGGTAGATAATATCTTTTCAAGATAGACTATAGCGGAGACGTCAGAAAAGAACGGGTAGAGTTCGGTTGACTCACTGTTTTCCACAGGGAATGTCCTACCAGGAATTTCAATGACAGGTGCATTTCCGAAGTAATCTGAGAATGTCTCCTGATTGATGGTTGCACTCATTAGAATGACCTTTAGCTTTTTGTTTGCCCTGATCATCTCTCGTAGTTCCAATAGCAAAAAGTCAGTGTCGACAGATCTCTCATGCACCTGCGCCTTGTCAGCATTTATCAGAGGGAACAGCCAGTCCGGCTTTCACCTCGTCCACGATGACGTGCGAAACGTTGGAGAGATCTTCCCCTGATGCAAGCCGCCGTAGTAACACCCCAGTGGTGCAGAACAAAAGCTTGGTTGTGGACGTAATTTTGCTCTCGCCTCGAATGGCATATCCGACAGACCCGTCATTTATGCGCTCAGAAGACACTCGTGCCGATATTCCTAATACGGAAACACGTCGGGGTTGAGTAACGATAATGGACGTTGTGGCACCTCGTCCGAACGTGATTTCGGCGTCGAGAACGAACTGCGGTACTGTAGGAATCAGTTTGTCAAAATGATTTTTTCCTCATATTGAGGCTTACACTGGGTCGTTTTGCCACATCCTAATTCATATCAGTGGCCATGTTCAGACCAATAACAAGCAATCTCACCTGTTTCTCCAACCACAATAATTACCTGGTTATCTTGAATCATTTTCACAATGGCTGCTTGGCTAGCCCAGGCTGGTAGATGACTTCGCTGTTCCTCCATGATTTTGTATGCCTTTTGCGATCTGAGGTTCTCGAACTCCCGAAGAATTTGGACGTTTGACCTTGTGTCTCCTCTATGAACCCGGGCACTTGGACGCGTCTTTCCGGTGAGGGGGGGTGCTACGACCTTGCTATCCACAGCGCGCGGAGGAAGGAGATAATAGAGAACGTCTTCAATTTTCGGAGGTCCGTCCACCTCTATTTTATTCCACGCGGATTCCGCAGCTTCAATGGCGTCGAAGCAGATACCTTCTCCTTCCGACCGCTCCCCGTTCGGGAAAAGGGCGCGGGCAATCTCAGCCGTGAGATGAAGACGGACATAGGGAGGTAGAGCCGTGGACGATATATAATATGGAGGTAGTCGAGCTGATTCCGGGTAAGGGTGATCTGCAGCGTACATGATGTTGAAAGTGGCTGGTGCTGTGCCCAGCGGCACAGAAAGGATGGACGAGTCGGAATCAAACCTGGATGCGGGGAAGACTGATTGAACAGCTTCTATCTCCTCGTTACGACCAGTCTCCCGGGCCTCCTGATCAAAAGGAGCCGACCGCAACTCCGTTGGTGATAGTCCAAGCAGCCTGCGGAGAAGAACTTCAAAGAGGGCTGTGAACGAGCCTTGTACATTATTGAACGCGTCTTTGGTGGCTACCCGAGGATAGCCTGCGTATTTAACTGCACGATCTTCCATCCACCGTTGCTGGATGTCTTGTTGTCCGGAGTGAGCGGAGGAGATGAACCCGCCAGAGGAAGTGTTTGACTGCCTAAAATGCGGCGGTATGTCTGGTTCGGGGGTGTGGAGGAGGAGGTATTCGAGAGCAGAATCTAGCGGTGGAAGTGTGCTTAGAAGCGACGTCGCGAATGCACTGTTGGAAGACAGGGCTTCCAAGGTCGCAGATATATCGGACTTCTTAAATCCCAAGGAGGCCAGAGATTTTTTGAGGCTTTCATCCTCTATATAAGAGACCTCTTCTTGTTTTTGGAGCTCAGGATATTCCGCAATGGCCTGGATTTTAGGATACTTAGGATGATTCCGAATGCAATACGGAAGACTCTACCTTCTTCACGACTGCTTCTACTCTCTCTTGCAGACTTATTCCCATTCTGACTTCTATCCCCCGATCAAATACACCCAAATCAAGCTCATCTGTGTCTAGTGGTTTCTCTGCCTTGGCTTTTGCCTTCCTTTGACGTTCTTCTACTTCTGCTTTCGCTGCGAATGGGTCAGGATCGTACTGCCATTTTAGATGCTCGGGCGCGGCTCGATGCTCCTCTGCAAGTTGCTGCCAATATTCTCTTGGACCCGGTGGTAGGACGCGGTTGAGTTGGAGGTTATTGGAAAACTAGAACCTGGCGATGATGGTGGTTATACGAATCAGAGGAAGAAAGGACTGCATAAACGCACGCGATAGAGTGCATAGGTAGCGGCCCAATGCTTCGCTTCGTTCGATGTCTTTGTTTCGTATGGTGGGTGTGCTTCTAGTCTAACGGTCTCGTTGTTTGATGTCCTGGGGTGTCGTCTATGAATGAAGACTGCGGCGGAAAACATGTCTCCACGACGAAACTACACAAGGTCATTGAGTGAAATGTATGCTGAAGCTATCCAGGTTGTGAATGTCACTCACGGTTTGTACGTCTGGCTTGTCCCATCCATTTTTCTGACACCTGAGAAAGAACGGACATTAGTCCAAGTCCCAAGCGGCTATCTGCAACCCCCACCTCTCGTACAGCAAGGAAAGAGGAGTCTTTGAGCCGGGTGGAAAGAGGGTCGGAGGGGCACTTGGTGTGGACGGTGAACTCTCCTCTGTTTTGAGTTTTCCAGCTTTGGAAGAGGTCCCGGCGTTTCCAGACTTGACAATATTTTTCCTGGGTGGCATGTTTGAGAGAGTAGAGAGAGTGAGGGGTCCAAGGCGACTTCCAAACCATCCGGGATTATATTCTCAAACAGGTATGTAACATAGTACTTTCGTTGTCGATTTGAATCTCCATCACTTCATCCCACACAGCGAATGATAATAAGTGTTTTGAATTTATTAATAACGAGGAGAGAGTACCTCTGACCGTCCCCACGACATTCGTTTGTTCTACCATCAATCAACCAGTCGTCACCATGCTTCCACAACTCGCACGCACGGCAGCCTCCAGGACGGTGCAGACGAGGACGAGGACAATGATGGGCTCCGCATCACGGAGCACGGTTCGAGTGTCGTCTAGTACGATGCAGAAGAGGACCATCATCGCAGTACGTACAGCACTCTCTCCAGCTGTTGCCCCTCTGCTCATGTTCGTGGTCTCCCCAAACTCGATCTACTCACTGTCGTCGCTACTTGCACCAAACCCACGGGCGAATGTCCTGCTCTAAACTCGAAATCACGGTGATACAAATCGCTGGACATACTATATCCATCCTGTTTGCCTCAAATAGGCCATCCTCCATGGCTCCCAGACTGCGAAAGAGGAAGGCAGGAAGGATATCCAACAGCACTCGAAGCTGGTCGCACGCGGAAAGTACATTCATGCCTTTGAAGGTACGGGTGTACTCGGATTTTTGGTTCTTCTTGCGTTCCAGCCCACCAGCCCGTCCAATCCCATCTTCCACGCTTGCTTTCACTTTTTCTTTTCTTTTTTCGCTGTTTGTAGTGGCATGACATTTCAATGGCTTGCTCGGGTTATAGCCTCTCTAGTTGGGTTATCATGCCTCTTAACCTGCCCTCGGTCTTCCGATTCCGCACGCGGGGGGAAAGACATCCTCAGGGACGGCGATCGCGTCTCTGTTCCATTTTTTGAGCGTCTCTGCTCTCGCAAACCCGAGTAGGATGGATCTCTCACTCCATCCAGCTCTTCGTATTTGTCCACTTGTGGTTTCGATCATCACCTAACTTCCGATCTCGTCTGTCTCCA
>Ga0335075_10018560_pt1 | contig 10310 bp, 8 predicted proteins | sample Lox_Sample_24_FD_206723 | JGI IMG/M metagenome (GOLD analysis project Ga0335075, IMG submission 206723) | Soil microbial communities from Loxahatchee National Wildlife Refuge, Florida, United States - Lox_Sample_2.4 | ecosystem: Environmental > Terrestrial > Soil > Wetlands | place: USA: Florida... | reverse complement strand
GGCCCGGACCTGGAGGGGGTCGTCATGACCGTCCAGCGCGTTGCAGTCGATGCCTCCATTGACCAGGCGGAACCGCTGAGCGTGGATGACGCCTACGCAAGATCGCACCAGGCGGCGCTCCGGCCGTCGGTGATCGGCCCGGTCGGGCTGGAGATCGAGCAGCACCTCGTCAACCTGGACTCGATTGCCGACCGGGTGCCGTGGGACCGGGTCGACCCGGTCCCCGGTGCGGTCTGCGCCGAGGTCGGGCGGTCCGCGGTCACCGTCGAGCCAGGCGGCCAGCTTGAGCTGTCCGGGCCGCCGGTGTCCGGCATCGGGGCCACGATCGCCGAGCTCCGGGGCGACGGCGAGCGGGCCAGGCAGGCTCTGGGAGAGCTGCGGCTCGGCCTTGCGCCGGCCGGCGCGGATCCGCTCCGGCCGCCGCAGCGGGTCAACCCGAAGCCCCGGTACCGGGCGATGGAGCGGCATTACGCGGCCACCGGCCGGGCAGCGCCCGCGGCGGTGATGATGAACTCCACCGCGGCCCTGCAGGTCAACCTGGAGGCAGGGCCGGTGGCCGGGTGGCCGGAGCGGGTAGCCAGGGCGCACCGGCTCGGGCCGACGCTGGTCGCGATCTCGGCGAGCTCGCCCTGGCTGTGCGGGCTGAACACCGGCTGGAAATCGGCGCGGCAGCGGGCGTGGGCCGGGCTGGACCCGCGGGCGTGCGGGCCGGTGCCCGGCTGTGTCGCGGCAGACGCGGGGGCGGACTCGGTCCTCGACCCGGCCTCGGCCTGGGCGCGCTTTGCGTTGCGCGCGCCGGTGGCGTTCGTGCGGACGGGCGGCGACGATGCCGTGGCCGTGCCCGCGGCGGTCCCGTTCGAACGGTGGGCCAGCGGCGAGGTCCGCCTGGGCGGGCGGCACCCGACCGCCGCCGACCTCGACGTGCACCTGACCACGCTGTTCCCGCCGGTCCGGCTGCGCGGCTACCTGGAGCTGCGGTACCTGGACATGACTGCGTCCCAGTGGTGGCCGGCGATCGCCGCCGTGGCTACCACGCTGATGGACGACCCGGTCGCGGCGGACATGGCGACCGAGGCGACCGAGCGAGCCGCGCAGCGCTGGACCGAGGCGGCGCGCGACGGGCTCGGTGACGCCGTGCTCGCGGATTCCGCCCGCCGCTGCCTGGCGATCGCGGCCGCGCGTGCGCCGGCCGAGCTCGCCCCCGAGGTCAGCGAGCTGGCCGAGCTGGTCGAGTCCGGCCGCTGTCCCGGAGACCTGATTGCGCAGCGCATTGCCGAGATCGGACCGCACGCTACCTTCGAGGAGCTGACTCATGCGTGACGACGTCGTCCGCGACCTGGAGCGCGCCCGCGCGCGTACCCTGCACCTGACCGACCTGGACGATCCGGTACTGCTGGCGCAGCACGATCCGCTGATGAGCCCGCTGGTATGGGACCTGGCCCACATCGGCCAGCAGGAGGAACTCTGGCTGCTGCGCGGCGGCGATCCCGCCCGGCCGGGGATGCTGCCTCCGGACGTCGACTCGCTGTACGACGCGTTCAAGCACCGGCGCGCCGACCGCCCGGCGCTCCCGCTGCTGCCGCCGGTAGAGGCTCGCGCCTACGACTACGAGGTCCGCGGCCGGGTTCTCGACCTGCTGGACCGCACCCCCGACGAGGACATGTTCACCGCGGGCATGGTGGTCCAGCACGAGGAGCAGCACGACGAGACGATGCTCGCGGCGCTGCAGCTGCGGCAGGGCCCGCCGGTGCTGCTCGCCCGGCGCGACCTGCCGCGCGGCCGCGCGGTGACCGGCGAGCGGGTTTTCGTGCCCGGCGGGGAGTTCGTCCTCGGCGTCGACGCGGCGGCCGTGCCGTTCTCGCTAGATAACGAGCGGCCGGCGCACACCGTCGACGTGGGGCCGTTCTGGATCGGCCGGGTCCCGGTGACGAACCGTCAGTGGTCGGACTTCATCGCCGACGGCGGCTACCACCGCCCCGGCCTCTGGTCGGAGCGCGGCTGGGCGCACCGGGTCGAGGCCGGCCTGGAGCGGCCCAAGTTCTGGACCGCCGACGGCACCAGGTGGCGGTTTGGCGTGCACGAGGACGTGCCGCCGGACGAGCCGGTGCAGCACGTGTGCTACTACGAGGCCGAAGCGTTCGCCGCCTGGTCGGGCGCGAGGCTGCCGACCGAGGCGGAGTGGGAGAAGGCCTGCGCCTGGGACCCGGCGACGGCGGCCAGGCGGGCCTGGCCCTGGGGATCGGCGCCGCCATCGGCCGGCCTCGCGAACCTCGGCGGCGACGCGCTGCGGCCGGCGCCGGCCGGGGCCTACCCGCGGGGCGCCTCGGCCTACGGCGCCGAGCAGATGATCGGCGACGTGTGGGAGTGGACCTCCTCGGACTTCGCCCCGTGGCCCGGCTTCACCCCGATGATCTACCGCCAGTACAGCGAGCCGTTCTTCGGCGGCGACTACAAGGTGCTGCGCGGCGGCTCGTGGGCGGTCGCTGCGTCGGTGATCCGGCCCTCGTTCCGCAACTGGGACTACCCGATCCGGCGGCAGATCTTCACCGGCGTGCGGCTGGCCTGGGATGCGGAGGGCGCGCGGATGGAGACCGGCTGAGTGTGCCGTCACCTCGCCTGGCTGGGCACGCCGCGCCCGCTGGGTGAGCTCCTGCTCGAGCCGCCGCACGGCCTGCTCGTCCAGTCTTACGCGCCGCGCCGTCAGCGCCACGGGCGGATCAACGCGGACGGCTGGGGAGTTGGGTTCTACGCGCCGCCCCGGGCCGAGCCGGCGCGCTGGCGCTCGGGCCGGCCGCTGTGGAGCGACGCGTCGTTCGCGTCGGTGGCCCCGGTGATCTCCTCGGGATGCGTGCTGGCGGCGGTGCGCTCGGCCACGCCCGGCATGCCAGCGGACGAGACGGCGGCGGCGCCGTTCCTGTCCGGGCGGTGGCTGCTGTCGCACAACGGCGTCGTCGACCGGGCCGTGCTTGGCCCGCATCCCGCCGCCGAGTCGGTCTGCGACTCCGCGCTGCTGGCAGCGCACCTGTTCGATCTCGGGCCGGCGCGCCTTGCCGAGTTCGTCACCGCCCTCGGGCGCAGGGATCCCGGCGCCCGGCTCAACCTGCTGCTCACCGACGGCCGGCAGATCCTGGCCACCCGGTGGAACGACACGCTCAGCGTGCTGGCGACCGACAACGGTGTCGTGGTCGCCAGCGAGCCCTACGACGACGACCCGCGCTGGGCCGACGTGCCCGAGCACCATCTGCTCGAGGTCGCGGCGGGCGCCGTGGCCCTCACCGAACTGGAGGCATGACCATGCCGCTGGAAAACCGTGTCCAGGCACATCCCGGGCGGTACCTCGATGCGCTGCGCGCCGACGTGCGGGCCGGCCTTACCTCGGTGCCCAAGAGCCTGCCGCCCAAGTACTTCTATGACGCGCGCGGCAGCGAGCTGTTCGACGAGATCACCCGGCTGCCCGAGTACTACCTGACCAGGGCCGAGACGTCGATCCTGCGGCGGCATGCGGGCGACATCGCCAGGCTGTCGCTGGGTGAGTCGCTGGTCGAGCTCGGCAGCGGCACGTCCACCAAGACCCGGCTGCTGCTGCGCGCCATGCTCGACGGCGGGACGCTGCGCGAGTTTGTGCCGTTCGACGTCGACCCCGCCGTGCTCACCGAGGCGAGCGACGCGCTCGCGGCGGAGTTCCCCGGGCTGCGGATCGCCCCGTTCGTCGGCGACTTCACCAGCGACATCGGCGCGATCCCGGCCCGCGGCCGCCGGACGATCGCGTTCATCGGCTCGACGATCGGGAACCTGCAGCCCGCGGCGCGCGGCGAATTCCTGGCGCAGGTCGGCGCGGCGCTGCGGCCAGGGGACACCTTCCTGCTGGGGACCGACCTGGTGAAGGACCCCGGCACGCTGCTGCGCGCCTACGACGACGCGGCCGGGGTGACGGCCGAGTTCAACCGCAACGTGCTCGTGGTGGTGAACCGCGAGCTGGACGCGGACTTCGACGTGGAGGACTTCCAGCACGTGGCGCTGTGGGACCCGGAGAACGAGTGGATCGAGATGCGGCTGCGCGCCGGGCACCCGCAGCAGGTCACGATCGGCGATCTGGGTCTCGTGGTCTCGTTCGCCGCCGGGGAAGAGCTGCACACCGAGATCTCGGCCAAGTTCCGGCGCGCCGGGATCGAGGCCGAGCTGGCCGCCGCGGGGATGCGGATGGTGCGGTTCTGGACCGATCGGGATGGCGATTTCGGCCTGACCCTGGCCGAGCCCGCCAGGCTCCGGTAGCCGCCGCCGGCGTGTCAGCGGTTCGCGGCCGCGGGGCACTGCGCCGCGTGCCCCGCGTGCCCCGCGTGCCCCGCGTGCGCCGCGGGCGGCAAGCCGGGCGCCACCCGATGCCGCCGCTGTCCGGGGCGGTAGGCTGCCGGGCTATGAGGAGCGAGGCCACACTCATTGTGCAGCTGGCGCGCGACGGCCTGGTCGACCGGCAGCTGCGCGCGGACCCGCCGCCGAGCGTGATGGACGGCCGCGTCGTGCTCGACCACATCGTGGGCGGCCCCGGCGGGCGCCTCGGCCCGCCCGCGGCCGGGGAGATCGTGCTGTCAGTGCTCTCCCCGGAGGCGCTCAGGGAGAGTCAGGAGGTCAGCGATGCGGTCAGCGGCGCCGAGGACGGCGACGAGCCGCCGGTGATCATCGTGGAGGCCGCCGAGGAACTGCGCCAAGAGGAGCTGGACGCGGTGCTCGACGCGGCTGGCCAGGCGGACCGCATCGTGATCCTGCGCATCATGGCCGACGCCTGACGCCCAGTCGCCAGCCAGGCACGCCGGCGGCGCCGGAGCGTGCCCTCGGCGCCACACCCCGGTGGGCTACCGGGCTTCGTCCACGGCTCCTGCCACCCTGTCCAGTACCGCCTTCGGGGCGTTCTGGCGGAGAACATCGAGCGTCCGGTCAAAGTCGACGATGCCGGCGTCCGAGCCGAGGCCGGTGACCACCAGCGAGGCCGCGGCCATGGCCAGCCAGGCGGCGTCCTCGACCGCCCAGCCGCGCAGCAGGCCGGTGATGAACCCCGCTGAGCAGGCGTCGCCGCACCCGGTCGTGTCCACCACCTGCGCTGGGAACGCGGGCATGTCGGTGCGCCGGTCCGCTGTCACCAGCGCGGCGCCCTGCGCGCCGCGGCTGACCAGGACCGCCTCCGTACCGAGGCCTACCACGGTGCGGGCCGCCTCGGTCAGATCGGCGATGCCGGTCAGCGCGGCGAGCTGCTCTTCGTTGGGCATGAAGTACTGCACGTGCCGGAAGAGCGGTTGCAGCCGCCCCCACACCGAGTCGTCGCGCGAGGCGAGCACGTCCATCGTCGTGGTCACCCCGCTGCTGCGGGCGAACTCAAGGATCCGCAGCAGCGGCTCACCGCTGAACCGGCCGAGCACGTCGGGGCCGCCGACGTGCAGCACGTCGGCGGTCTCGATCGTGGCCAGGTCGATGTCCGCTTCGGTCAGCGAGGAGGTCGCGCCCGGCGTGTGCAGCGCGGGCCGCTCCCCGTTGGGGCGGATCGGCAGGATCGTCGCTGACGTCTGCACGCCCTGCTTCCTGGCCAGCAGGTGCGTGTCCACACCATGGCTGGCGAGCACCGAGGCAAGGAAGTCGGCGAGCAGGTCGTCGCCGACCGCACCCATGGCGATGACCTCTGCCCCCAGCTTTGCCAGGTCGACGCTGGTGCCGGCGGCCGTGCCCGCGGCGGTGATCCGGATCTCGTCGAGCAGCTCACGGCCCTGCCCAGGCGGGATCTGGCTCACCGGCCTGCCGAGCACGTCGACGATGTGCACGCCGAGGCTGACCACACGCCCTCGTCGAACGCCTGCCATCGGGCTCCTCCATGCCGCTAAGGCGGCGGGCCGCCTGCGACCCGGCCGGCCATTCAAGCATGCCGGGATCCTGCCGACGGCGGCTCTTTTCATGATCGTGGTAGATACCGCGCAAATATGCTCGTCAGCTACCACGATCATGGCCTGCGCGTTTACGGCGTGGCAGAAAAGGTGTTTCGGTGTGACCGTTAATACGGACCAGGTCCCGGCCGGTGTGGCCACTAGGTGGCCGGGTAGCCCGCGGGCAGCAGGCCGTTGCCTGGCTCGTCAGCGTTGGGCGCGGCGCCAACGCCGAGGCCCCGCAGCACCGCCTCGAAGCTCAGCCCGACCACGGTCGGGAACGGGCCCGCGCCGTCGATGCCGCCCGCCTCCGGCAGCTGCGATTCCGCGGTGCTGCCATCGGAGGTCGCCCACCCGGTCTCGATGCCGGCGCTGCCGTTGAACATGTTCGCGATCACCGTGGACGACGTCACCGTCTGGCCCACCTGGACGGTCGGTGTCACGTCCTCGGCGAGGTAGACGACCAGCCCCGCATCCGGGCCGTCGGTGAGCCGGTAGGTGATCCAGCCGCCGCCCGGCCACCCGGATGAGTCGGCCGTGGCGTTGGTGACGACCCCGTCGCCCAGCGCGTAGACAGGGCCCGAACCGCCGAAGTCCACGCCCTGGTCGACGCGCTCCAGCACCAGGCCGCCGACGCCGCGGAGCGGGTTCTGGTAAGCCGAGGACTCGGTAGCCTTCGGCCGCGGCCGCGACCGCGGCTTGGCAGCGAGCGACGGCTTGGTCACCGCGTGCCTAGGGTGCTTGCGCCTGGGATCGGTGGCGGGCCCGGCGGCGGCGACCCCGCTGGCGTTGAGCCTGGCCACCGGAACATGTGACCACTGGGTCATGGCGTTCACGGCGGGCGCCCCGGCCTGCTGCGGGCCGGTGACGTTCGCGGTGCTGACGTCGGACGGGCTGGCCTGGTCCAGCGCGGTGGTGGACGTTTCCAGCCCGCGCCAGTGGGCTACCGCCGCTGCGCCGCCGGACACGAGAAGCGTCGAGCCAGCGACGGCGGCAGCGATCTTCACCGGCCTGCGCCGGGGCCTGGCCGTGGTCGGCGCCTGCTTGCGGTGCCGGGCGTGCGCTCCGGGACGGTCGGCCGGCGGGTGGCGGTCGGCCGGGCCGCGGCGGTCGGCCGGCGGGTGGCGGTCGGCCGGGCCGCGGCGGTCGGCCGCGTCGGGGCGGGGAGACGAGTGGCGTGACGGCTTCTGATGCCTGGCGGGCGGGCGGGACACGGCTGAGCCTTCGGTCGTGCGCGGCATTGCGCTCGGCTGTCACCCCGGATGCTGGCCCGGCGAGCCTCGCGGCCAGCGACGTGCGGACGCCGTGCGGTTCAGGGCGACGGAATCACCGAGGCTGAGTGCCGTCACGCACGCTAGGTGCTGTCGGATCACTAACCTGCACCACAAACGACGACAACAAGGCAGAAACCACGCTAAGCACAACTATGACTTAGGTCACATAGGAAACATGGGGTGGGACGCGGGGGTCTGGGTGTGACGCGGTGCGCTCGCAGGGGTGGCAGCGGCTGGGGAGCGTCGAGGGCCCGCTGGGCCGCAACCCTGGCCGCTGGGCCAGGCCGGGCCAGGCTGGGCCGGGTCGGCCAGGTCAGGCTGGGCCGGGTCAGGCTGGGCCGGGCCAGGCTGGGCCGGGCCAGCGACCCGGCCGCCGAGCTGCGACCGGGCACTCGCGATGGCCGCGGGTGCCCGGTGCATCATGGGCGGATGCCGCTGTTCGCATTTGAGGGCCACGAGCCGAACGTCAGCCCGGAAGCGTGGATCGCCCCAACCGCCACCCTGATCGGGGACGTCGTGGTCGAAGCCGGCGCCTCGATCTGGTACGGAGCGGTGCTGCGCGCCGACTTCGGGCCGATCGTCGTGCGCCGGGGCGCCAACGTGCAGGACGGCTCCGTCCTGCACGGAAGCAGCGACCCGGTCACCGAGGTCGGCGAGGGAGCGACCATCGGCCACCTGTGCGTGGTGCACAGCGCGCTCATCCATCCCGAGGCGCTGATCGGCAACGGCGCCACGCTGCTCGACGGCGCGGTCGTGGGCAGCCGTGCACTGGTGGCGGCCGGCTGCACGGTGCCGCCCGGGATGACAATCCCCGCGGGCATGCTTGCCGTCGGGGTGCCTGCCAGGATCGTCGGCGAGATCACCGGAGCGGCGAAGCGGTGGGTGGAAAACAACCCCCGGCTCTACCAGGATCTTGCGCGCCGGCACGCCAGTGGCGTCCGCCCGGTCGCCGGGCCCGGCGTCACACGAGCGAGATGACCGGGACGGGAGGGTCAGGATGCGGCACGGTCGGCACGCGGGCGTGCGGGCGCGCTGCGCTGCACCTCGCGCAGGAACTCGTGGTTCGATTCCGTGTCGCGGGTCTTGTCAAGGAGCAGCTCGAGCCCCTGCTGCGGATCGAGCGCGGCCAGCGCGCGGCGCAGGCTGCCGACGGCGGCGTGCTCATCGACGGGCATCAGCAGGTCATCGCGGCGGGTCCCGGACGAGGCGATGTCGATCGCGGGGAAGATGCGCTTTTCGGCCAGATCGCGACGCAGCCGGAGTTCGGAGTTGCCGGTTCCCTTGAACTCCTCGAAGAACACGTCGTCCATGCGCGAGCCGGTCTCAACGAGGGCCGAGCAGAGGATCGTCAGCGAACCGCCCTCCTCTATGTTGCGCGCAGCCCCGAGGAACTGGCGGGGCGGCTGCAGGGCGGACGTCGCCACCCCGCCCGCCAGTATCCGGCTGCTCGACGGGGCGGCGAGGTTGTAGGCGCGGCCGAGCCTGGTCATGGAGTCGAGCAGGACGACAACGTCCTTGCCGAGCTCGACCAGGCGCTTGGCGCGCTCAATCGCCAGCTCCGCAACCATGATGTGGTCGCTGGCCGACTGGTCGAACGTGGAGAAGATGACTTCGCCGCTGACCGACCGCCTCAGGTCGGTGACCTCTTCCGGCCGCTCCCCGACCAGCACGACCATGAGGTGCACCTCGGGATGGCTGGCGGCGACGGCGGCGGCGATCGTCTTGAGCACGATGGTCTTGCCGGCCTTGGGCGGAGACACGATCAGGCCCCGCTGGCCCTTGCCGATCGGGCTCACCAGGTCGATGATCCGCGCCGTTGGCGAAGCGGAACCAGACTCCAGCCGGAGCCGCTCGGTCGGATAGACGGGTGTCAGTTCGTCGAAGTGGCGGCGCGCCGTGGCGCGTTCCGGCGGGTCGCCGTTGACGGTCTCGACCGTGGCGAGGGACCGGTATCCGCCCTTGGGCCTGCGGGCGGGCCGCTCGTTCCCGCCCTGGGCCGGCCCGGCGGTCCCGGTGATGTGATCTCCGCGCCGCAGCCCGTACTGGCCGATCTGGGCGGCGCTCACCTGGACGTCGTCGCTGCCCTTCCGGTAGCCGGAGGTGCGGATCAGCGCCCGGCCGTCGCTGAGGTCAAGGATCCCGGACACTGGGGTCGGCGGCGCCGCACCGGATTCCGGCGGTGCCGTGGCGTTCTTGGCCGCGCGGCGGGTCTTTGTTCCGGCGGCCGTGCGGCTGGCCCCCGGGCCCGCGGGCGTGGCCGTGGCCGCCCGGCCGGCAGTTTGCGGCGGGGCCGTGGTGCCGGGAGCGTCTGTCCCGGCCGTTCTCGCCGGGAGTTCGCTAATCGTTGTCATAAGGTTTCCTTCCGTATGCATGGCTCTGCCAGGGCCTGAATTCGGGCACGCTTCGATGAGGTCGCGGCGATGCCGGAAAATTGGCGCCAGGTAAGGCGCTGGCAAGCGGCCTGAACTGGATCTACGCTGTTGCCGGGGCTTCGGGACCCCCGTATCGGGTTACCACGTGCGACAGAAACGTTCTGTGCGAGAGAATCGTCAGGCGGCCGACAGAAAGGCCGCTCACCGCTAAGGCGGATTTACAGCTACCTGTATACCAGAACCTTGTGGCGGCGCCAACAATTCCCGCCGGAGGCCGCGGGCTCGCGGCCGGGCAGGGCGGGGGAGCGGGGCCGGCGGCTGACGCCCGGCAGAGCGCGCCGGCGACTGACGAATGGGCCGCGTGGGCCGTGTGGGCGGCGTGGGCCGTGTGGGCAGCGTGGGCCGTGTGGGCGGCGTGGGCCGTGTGGGCGGCGGGCACCGTGTGGGCGGCGGGCACCGCGTAGGCGGCGGGCACCGCGTAGGCGGCGGGGGCCGCGTGGGCCGTGTGGGCCGCGTGGGCCGTGTGGGCGGCGGGGGCCGTGTGGGCGGCGGGGGCCGCGTGGGCGGCGGCGGGCTGGGACGTGGCGAACAACTAGAGCGCGAGCTTCATCCCCTCGTGCGAGGGCACGAACCCGAGGCGCCGGTAGAAGCGGTGCGCGGACGTGCGCGCTTTGTCGCTGGTCAGCTGGACGAGGTCGCAGCCCCGCTGCCTGGCTTCCGCTATCGCCCAGTTCATCATCGCCGCGCCGAGGCCGCGC
>Ga0335075_10018558_pt1 | contig 10311 bp, 7 predicted proteins | sample Lox_Sample_24_FD_206723 | JGI IMG/M metagenome (GOLD analysis project Ga0335075, IMG submission 206723) | Soil microbial communities from Loxahatchee National Wildlife Refuge, Florida, United States - Lox_Sample_2.4 | ecosystem: Environmental > Terrestrial > Soil > Wetlands | place: USA: Florida... | reverse complement strand
CGGTTCATGCGATGCAGGGCGACCCGCGGCGCATCCACGTGGTGGGCTGCGGCGGCATCGAGCGAGTCCTCCATGTAGGACACGAACGCATGCACCTGGTCGTTGGGCGGCTGCGGGTTGCCCGCCGGCGGCATCAGCCGGCCGCGCAGCTTCGCGACCGCATGCTCCCAGATCTTGGCGTCGCCCGGGATGTCCTGGGGCTGCATGGTGTCGAAGGCGATGCCACCGGCCCAGTCCTCGGCGTTGTGACACTTGCTGCAGTACTGCCTGAGGAAGGCCCAGTGCTTGTCCTGGGGCGCCGTGCCGCCATCGGCAGCCTCGGTCGCGGCCGGGGCGGGAGCCTGTGCCTTGGCCGGGGTCGCGGCGGAGGCGGCCATCGACGTCGCGGCGAGACCTCCGAGCACTGTGATGCCACAGATCCCGGCCGCCAGCAGTACCCGTCCGAACAGTGGTTCTCGCATCGCTCTCGCCCTTCGCAAAGTCCTGTTTACACTCGGGATCCGGTCATCGCGCAGACCCCCAGCAAGCCTATGATACCGCCTTCACCGTCAAGGGGGTCCGGGCAACTTCATGGACTGTCCCCCCGATGTAATGCAGTGCACCCGGCACGCCATGGACGGTCCCCGAAATGGCATCTCTCGGGCCCCTGCCCCATTGCCAAGCCTGGCGTCATCAGTCAACGTGCGGGCCCCGTGGAGATATGGGGTCCCGCCGGACTCCGCACAACCCCGCCTGGAAGGGTCAACATGACACGTTCTGCCGACCGCAGAAGCTTTATCAAGACCGTGATCGCCGGTGCGACGGCCGCCTCGCTCGCGCGCTGGCACCCCGCGCTTGCTGCGACCGCCGAGGCCCCGCCGCCCCAGAAGCTCAGCGATAACCTGTGGCTGCTGGTGTCCGGCGGCGCCAATGTCGTGGCCTGTCTCGATCCGGCGGGCGTCGCCCTGGCCGACGGGGGCCCGGAGGCCAGCTCCGCCGAACTCCTGAAGCAGGTGGCGCAGGCCACCGGTTCGAACAAGGTGCACACGCTCTTCAATACGCACTGGCATCCTCAGCAGACCGGCTCGAACCGGCGGCTGGGAGGCGAAGGCGTGAAGATCATCGCCCATGAGAACACCCGCCTGTGGCTCCAGTACCCCAATCCCGTGCCGCCGCAGAACACGCTCTATGGACCGCTGCCCCCGAAGGCGCGGCCCAACGACACGTTCTTCTACGACTCTAAGGAGACCCGGTTCGGGGATGAGCCGGTGCAGTACGGATACCTGCTGCAGGCGCACACTGACGGGGACATCTACGTGTACTTCAGGAAGTCCAACGTGCTGGTCACCGGAGGACCGGTGTCAGGGGCCGGCTGGCCCGTCATCGACATCAAGAGCAACGGCTGGATCGTGGGCCTCATCGACGGCATCCGCACCCTGGCCAACATTGCGAACGACCAGACGAAGGTCATCCCCGCCAACGGGCCGGTGCTGACCAAGGCCGATCTGCTGGCACAGCAGCAGATGTACTCCACCATCAGCGGCCGGCTGCAGAAGATGCTGCGTCAGGGGCTGGGGGTGCTGGAGGTGGTGCAGAGGAATCCGGCGGCCGAGTACGAGGCCAAGTGGGGCGACTCGAAGGTCTTCACCGACATGGCCTTCCGCAGCCTGTGGGGCCACATGGCCCCGGATGCCTGAAAGGCTCAGGAACTCGCGCTCGCCATGACGTGAGCGCCGTTGTGCTCGCTCATGCGCGCCTCGATCCACTTGCGCATGCGCACCGCGTCGGCGACCCGCGTGTACTTGCCGAAGGAATTCAGCAGCACGATCACCACGTTGCGGCCGCCGATGACGGCCTGCATCACCAGGCACCGGCCGGCCTCGGTGATGTAACCGGTCTTCTGCACGATGATGTTCCAGGCCGGATTGCGCACCAGTGCATCGGTCGTGCGGAATTCCACCATCCGCCGGCCGATCCGCACGCTGTGCTCGGTGTCGGTGGAGAAATCACGGATGGTCGGGTTCTGGGCCGCCGCCACGACCAGTCGCGACAGGTCCTCGGGGCTCGCCACGTTGTCCGAGGACAGGCCCGTGGGTTCGACGAAGCGGCTGGAGGTCATGCCCAGGCTGCGCGCCTTTTCGTTCATGGCCTTCACGAAGGCCGGCACGCCGCCCGGGTAGTTGCGGCCGAGCGCATGCGCGGCCCGGTTCTCCGAAGACATCAGCGCCAGGTGCAGCAGATCGCCGCGGGTGAGCTTCGTGCCCACCGCCAGGCGTGAGTAGGCGCCCTTGCCGATGGCGCGGTCATCCGCGGTCACCTGCAGCACCTCATCCAGCGGCTGGTGGGCGTCGGCGACCACCAGGGCGGTCATGAGCTTCGTGATCGAGGCGATCGGCGAGGCCACGGTCGCATTGCGCGAGTACCACACCGAGGAATCGCCCTCGTCCACGACGTACGCGGCGGCGGACTTCAGGCCCGGATCGTCGGGCGACAGCCGCGTGGCCATGTGGCGGTGATGATGATGGGTCGTGGCGGAAAACGCCGGGGCGGCCGCGCCCATGACCATGACGCCCGCCAGTGCGAGCAACCTGCTGAACCTGCCACCAGCCATCGTCTTACAAGCCTCTCTGGAGCCGGAATAGCCGGCTATTGTTAAGTGTAGCAAAGCCATTGTGTATCAGCCTACATCCTAAGATGCCCGGAACTGCTCACCGGCCGCGATCATCGGACTGAGCTCATAGGCGGCAATGCGGTTGTGTCCCCGCCGTTTCGCGGTCCACAGCGCACTCGTGGCCGCATCGATCAGCGTCGCCATGCAGTCCCCGGGCTGCGGCTGGCAGCAGGCGGCCCCGATGCTGACCGTCACGAAATTCGCGACCGTCGAGCCGCGATTCGGGATTTCCAGGTCCCGGACCGCACGCAGGATGCGCTCGGCCGGCACGTGGGCGGCATCGAGCGCCGTGCCCGGCAGCACCACCAGGAACTCCGGTCCGGCCAGGCGTCCGGCCAGATCGCGCCCCGACAGACCACTGCCCCGGATCACCGTGCTCACCCGCCGCAGCAATGCCTCGCCGGCGACCGCGCCATAGTTGTCGCAGTAGCGGCCGAAATCATCCAGTTCCACCAGCATCACCGACAGCACCCCGGCACCGGCGGCGGCGGCTTCCCAGGTTGCGAGCGTGAAGGAATCCAGGTGCGCGCCGGTGATCAGGCCCGTCAGGACATCGACATCCACCCTCTGGTCATCGCGCATCGCCGCTCCCGGCACGGCTGTCATAAGTAAGGGACGATACCGCCGTTGGGTTCAGACTCTATGGGGTTGGCGGGTCGTTCGCTGGCGGTAGTTCACATCGGGATCGGCGGCGCACGCGCACCATCATCGAATCGTGACGCGGCACACGCTTGTCCCGCCTCTAGCTTTGCGGCAGCACCGAATCCAGCCGGTCCACCGTGCGCAACGCCGGAAAAAACCGCATCCACAGACCCACGACGATCAGGGTGCCGATGCCGCCGAGCACCACCGCCGGCACCGTGCCGAACCACGCCGCCGTGATGCCCGACTCGAATTCACCCAGTTCGTTGGATGCGCCGATGAACAGCATGTTCACGGCGCTGACCCGCCCGCGCATCGCATCGGGTGTCGCCAGCTGGATGAGCGAGGAGCGCACGAACACACTGATCTGGTCGGCCACGCCCAGCACGATCAGCGCCGCCATGGACAGGTACATGTTGCGCGACAGGCCGAACACGATGGTGGCCACGCCGAACAGCGCCACCGCCGCGAACATCCGCTTGCCGGTATGCCGCTGGATGGGGTACCGCGCCAGCACCAGTGCCGTGCAGGTGGCGCCGATCGCGGTGGCGCTGCGCAATGCGCCCAGGCCCTGCGGGCCGACGTGCAGGATGTCCCGCGCGAACACCGGCAGCAGTGCGACGGCCCCGCCGAGCAGCACGGCGAACAGGTCCAGCGATATGGCCCCCAGGATCACCGGGCGCGAGAACACGAATGACAGACCTTCGCGCACGCGGGCGACCGGACCGGCCTCGCCGGTGCGCGGCGCGTTGCGCCGGCCGCCGAGGGTCGCGGTCGCAAGGCCCGCGAGGCAGAAGGCCGCAAGGCAGGTGCCATAGGTGGGCCTGGGTCCGAGCGCGTAGATGAAGCCGCCGAGCGCCGGACCTGCGATGACGGCGGCCTGGAAGGCCGAGGCACTGAGCGCAATGGACTTGGGCAGCCGCTCCGGGGGCACCAGGAAGGCCAGCAGTGACTGCGCCGAGGGCCCATAGAAGCCGCGCGCCACGCCGAACACGGCGATGACGGCATAGAACGCCCACGCCGTGCGCACCTGCGCCACGCTCAAGGTCAGCAGCAGCGCCGCGGACAGGGCCTGGATGAAAAAGGCCACCGACAGCACCTTGCGCTGGTCGGTATGATCGACCACGGCACCGGCCGGCAGGGTCAGCAGGAACATCGGCACGAATTCGGCGAGCCCGACCCAGGCGAGCGCCAGCGGCGTGCGCTCCATGTCGTAGACCTGCCAGCCGACGGCGACGGACTGGATCATGACCGCGAGTGTGGAGACGACGCGGACACCCAGGAACAGCCGGAAGTCGCGGTCGCGATAGACGGGATCAGACAAGATGGTCGGACCTGAAAATGCCATTCTCAGGCACGGCGGCGGCTGGCTGCAAATTGCCGCGCAGCGGATAATGCCCGCGCACGGCCGTATGTCGCGGCCATCTGTCGTCCAGGAGTTCCAATGCGTCTTGAAGCCATTTCAGTGGGTCGCGATCTGCCCCGGGAAGTGAATGTCGTGGTCGAAGTGCCGGTGGGCGGGGAGCCGATCAAGTACGAAATGGACAAGGAGTCCGGCGCGCTGGTGGTCGACCGGTTCCTCTATACCTCCATGCGCTATCCGGGCAACTATGGCTTCATTCCCCACACGCTGTCGGAGGACGGCGACCCCTGTGACGTCCTGGTCGCCAACCAGCGTGGCATCCAGCCCGGCGCCGTGATCGCGGTGCGCCCGGTGGGGGTCCTGAAGATGCAGGACGAGGCCGGCGGGGACGAAAAGATCGTCGCCGTCCCGACCACGCGCCTCACCCGCCGTTACGAGAACGTGCACAACTATACCGACCTGCCGGACATCTCCCTGCAGCAGATCCGGCACTTCTTCGAGCACTACAAGGATCTGGAGCGCGGCAAGTGGGTCAAGGTCCTCGGCTGGGGCGATGCCGAGGAAGCACAGGCCTACATCCTGCGCTCCCACGAGCGCGCGCAGGCCGCGAAATCCAGGTAGCGCGCGCCAGCAGCAGCATCGCGAGCAGGGCCAGCGTCGTCGCATCGAGCGCGCCGCCGCCATGATGGCCCGCCGCCGACTGTACCGAGAGGGTGACGGAGGTGGCGGGTCCGGCGCCACTGGCGCCGGCGCACGCGAGTGAATAGGTCAGCGTGCCGGTCGACGTGGGCGTGATATCGAGCGTCCCCGAGCTGGCCTGTGCGCCGCTCCAGCTGCCGGAGGCCGTGCAGCCGGTGGTGCCGTAGGACGCCCAGGTGAGCGTCGCGGTACTGCCGGCGGCGATTTCCGTCGGGGAGACCGACAGGCTCGGCGCACCCACCGGAATGGCGGCCAGCGCGGCCCCGATCTGCACGAAGCCGGCTCCGGAACCTGCCGCGCCTTCGGCCATGGGCAGCGCGGTGCTCTCCAGCGCGGTGGCGATCTCGGTCGCGGTCAATGCCGCATTGGCCTGCCACAGCAGGGCGGCCGCGGCGGCCACATGCGGCGCGGCGGCCGAGGTACCGAAGAAATTCGGATAGCCGGTGTTGTTCTGGCACAGCGCAATCGAGGTCGGGAACTGACCATCGGAATTCCAGGGCGGCGACGGGTTCGTGCTCTTGACGAGCTGGAATCCCAGGAAGGTATTGTTCACCGCATCCGGGCCGACCAGATCCGGCTTGCCCCGGTACTGCGGCGTCGCCAGCGCCACGCCACTCGCGTCGAACAGGATGGGATCACCGCCGTAGGAGGAATACGGCTCGAGCACCGCGGGCGATGTGCCGCAGGCGGGGGTCTCGTAGAACATGGCCGCCCCGACCGCCACGGCACCCGCCGCGCCCGGATGACCCTGCACCGAGGGGCTGGCCGTGTCGTAGCTGTCGATGGTCGCGCCAAGCCCGTTGTCGGACAGCAGGAACTTCACCCGCCCGGGGTTTGCGCCACTGACCAGCTGGATGGACAGGTTCAGGGTCTCCTGGGCCGTCGGCTGGGAGGCATTGGCGGGGTTGCCCACGGCCAGGATCAGATCCGGATCCGCGCCGATCGAGTTCGGCCCGGTACATACCGGATAGGTCACGGTCACCGCGTTGCCGTTCACCTGCGCCACGTAGTCCACGTTCGGACTGGCGCTCTCGATGCAGAAGTTCAGCGCATTGGCGGCGCCCGGACTGCCGGGCGCCCCGGTGACGTAGGGCTGGTCCCACTGAACGCTCAGCAGCACGAACTCGCCGGGGGCGACCGAGGGAATGGTGATGGGCAGCGTGGTGGCGGTCGTCGCCCCGGTGGTGTCGAAATTGATGAGACGGGTGGACCCCTGGGTCACGAACACCGGCGCGGTGCTCTCCCAGGCATGCCGGTCCTCGTTGCCGGTCGCGGAGAAGTACGCAACGCCCTTGGCCGCGGCGGCGTCGATGGCCTGGGCCACGACACCGTCCTGGAAGAACGGTTCATCGGGATAGCCGATGTCATCGACGATGATATTGGCCCCGAGGTTCTGCAGTTGCGTGATGCCGGCGGCGAAGTCCGCCTCGGAATTGGCCGCCGTGCGATAGTCGATCTGGGCTCCCGGCGCCACCGCGTACACGATCTGGGTCATCGCCCGCCCCTCGTCACTGTAGGGCGGCAGCTGCGGTGCGCCGTAGGCGGTGCAGTCGACCTCCTCCACCACGTCGATGTTCGAGGGCAGCACCCCGCTGGACACATCATCCGCGTACGTGGGCGCGAAGCCGTTGGTCGCGTAACCGTTGTAGCCGTTGCCGGTCTTCGAGTAGCCGTGGGTGGCGTAGTAGTTGTAGCAGTTGAAGCTGTCCGACATGACGCCGATGGTCACGCCCTTGCCCGTGAGGCCCGGGTACTGCGCGCGCACCGCATGGCTGCCCTGGACGAAATCGCCCTGTACCGCGACCGGGCCGACGGCGCGTGTGCGCGGCATCGAGGCCCGGACCTGGTTGAGGCCCGGGAGCCCGGCCAGCTGCGCAAGTGAGGTCACGGGCAGCCAGCCCCCGATCAGATTGGAGGCACGTGCCACTTCGCGCAGACCCAGGTCCTGCAGCGCCTGCTGCAGGGCGGCCGGATCGCCCCCGGCGACGACATCGACGAGGACCTCGGGCGTGGTGGAGGGGGCGGCCAGGCGCACGTGGATCGCCGGATTCAGGTCATGCAGGGAACCGGTGGTCGCCGCCCCGGATGCGGCCGCGCGCGCCACACCGCGCAGTGAACCATCGAGCCGGCGCAGCGCCGCGGACTCCGGCTGTGCCGGACTCGCGGTCGCGGCGCCATACACGACCAGCGGCGCGCCCGCTGCCATAGAGTGGGCCGCACCAAGCGTGGCCGCCAGACCTGCTACCAGCCGGGGTCGCCAATCAAGCATCGATGCTCCTTGAAGATACGGGCATTACAGCATGCCACCGGATGGGCCTCCAGTTGCGGCGCGGACGCAGGGCGCATTAGTCTTCCCGACCACCGTGCTGCGACCCTTCCTCAGTGGCCTGACTGCAATACTTGTTACGCCGCTGGCACACCCGGCGACGCAGGCCGACTCACACCCCTGGAGCATCGCGCCGCGCGAGGCCTGGGTGCAGGAGCTGCCGGCGCCGTCGACGCCGCCCGCCGCGGTTCCGGGCGTGCTGCTGCACGATCGGCAGATCCGCATCAGCGCCGCAGGCGATGACCGCTATGAACATACCGTGCAGCGCGTGTCGGGAGGGCGCATCCTCGACGGCGGCATCCGCCTCGATGTGACCCTCGATCCACGCTTCCAGAGCCTGGTCATCCATGCCCTGCGTCTCACGCCGGCGAACGCCGCGGTGCGGACTTTCAGCGCGGCGCAGATCCGCGGACTGCTCCAGGTCCAGTCCCGTGAGGCCGAACCGCGCAAGCGCGACCTCGATCCGCAGCTGCAGATCGACGTGCAGGTGCCGGACGTGCATGCGGGCGACCTGCTCGAAGTGGAATACACCGTGCATTCCCGGGTCGCCGGCATCCCCGGCGCCCTCGCCGGCCACTATGCCGCGCAGTGGCCCATCGGCGGCGAGGAACCGGTGGCCGTGGAGCGCCTGCACGTGAGCTGGCCCGCCGGCCGCGACCTGCAGTACCGGCTCATCGGCGCCACGATCGGCTCCGCCCCGCAGGCAGTCTCGAGACCCGGTGAACTCGACCTGCGTTGGCGCAGCCTTGCGCCGCCGCCCTCGGAACCGGACACACCGCGCTGGTTCGTCCGCGCGGACGCCGTGCAGCTCAGCGACTTCGGCGACTGGTCGCAGGTCGCGGCATTCCTGGCGCCCGAATACGGACCCTCGGTGCAGGAGCCGCCGCAGCCGCCCGAACCACTGGACCAACCCGGCGCGGCGGCACCGGGCCTGATCCTCGAGGCCCTGCGGCTGGTGCAGTCGAAAGTCCAGGTGGCCAATGTGCCCGGCGATGGGCCCTACGTGCCCGCGGACCCGGCGCTCGTCCTGCAACGCGGCTATGGCGACAGCCGCGACATCGCCCGACTGCTGGTGCTGCTGCTGCGACGGATCGCGGTCGACGCGCAAGTGGCACTGGTGAACAGTCGCGGCATACTGCTGCAGAAGAGCCTGCCCTCCCCCTTCATGCTGGATTCGGCAGTGGTGCTCGCCCGCGCCGGCGGCACTGACTACTGGCTGAATCCCGCGGCTCCCGGCCCTGCGGTCGCGCTCGATACCACCGATCCCGCCGACCTGCGCAACGCGCTGCTGATTTCGCCGACCGGCGGCAAGGTGGTCGCACTGCCGCCGCCGGCGCCCGATTCGCGGCTGCGCGCCGTGAGCCAGCAGTTCGATCTGCGGGGTGGTGAACGACAACCCGGCACGTTGACCCTGATCACGCAGTTCCGGGGCAGCTGGGCGCAGGCGGTGCGGGCGCAGCTGCTGGCGCAGAGTCCCGCCCAGCTGCAACTGACCCAGGTGCAGAGCGTGGCGCAGGACTATCCGGATGCCGTCCCCGACGGCGCCGTCAGTGTGCAGGACCTCCCCGATCGCCAGGCGGTTCAGGTGCAGGCACGCTTCCGGCTGCCGCGTCCCTTCGGTGGCGGGGATGATCCTACGTTCGCCTTCTATGCCGAAGGCCTCGCCGATGCCGTGCAGCCGCGCGATGAGCTCAGGCGGCGGTATCCCCTGGACCTGCCCTGGCCGCTTGCGCTCGAGGAACACATCAGCGCGGCGTTGCCGCCGCACTTTGCAGCGCCCGTGGGCCGCCTGGTCATCGAAAATTCCGCCTTCCGGTACGTGCGCGAGGTACACCTGGCCCACGATACCGTGCGGATCGACCACAGTTACGTTGCGCGCGCCGATCATGTGGATCCGGCCGACTATGGCGGATTCGTGCAGGCCAGTGCACGGGTGTACCAGGCCCTCGGAGTGCGCGTGAAGCGCCAGGGGTTCTCGTGGGACCGGCTGCTGGACGGGTTCAGCGAGCACCTGTTCGCGCTGGCGGGGGCGGTGGCCGTCGTGGGGCTGGCCGCGGCGGGGTGGATGCGACTGCGCCGCGCCTGAACCTAACGACCCGTCACTCGTAGCGCAATGACGCGACCGGCCGGCGGATGGCCGCCAGCCCGATATGCAAACCGGCCGTGAGCCAGGCGATCCCGAGCACGATGAGTGCCGAGAGTCCAAAGGCCTGCAATGGCAGCTCCACATGCTGCGTGAAGCCCTCCAGCCACCGGCGCAGCAGCAGGTAGCACAGCGGCCAGACGATGAGCTGTGCCCAAAGGATCGGCTTGGTCAGCTGCCAGATCAGCATCAGGAACAGGTGCCGCCTGCCGGCGCCGAGGGCCTTCCTGACCCCGAGTTCCCTGCGGCGCCGATTGGCGATGAAGGCGGCGAGGCCATACAGACCCGCACAGGCCAGTACGCACGCGAGCGCGACGCAGGCCGAGAACACCGCCTCGTCCGCCTGCACCTCCCGGTAGAGACCCTGGAACGCCCTGTCTGCCGGAACACGATCCATGGGGCCCGAGGTGAGCTGCCGCCACAGCCGCTCCACATTGGCCAGGGCCGACGCGGCATCCGGGCCACTCACCTTGATGCTCAGCAGGTCC
>Ga0335075_10018557_pt1 | contig 10311 bp, 12 predicted proteins | sample Lox_Sample_24_FD_206723 | JGI IMG/M metagenome (GOLD analysis project Ga0335075, IMG submission 206723) | Soil microbial communities from Loxahatchee National Wildlife Refuge, Florida, United States - Lox_Sample_2.4 | ecosystem: Environmental > Terrestrial > Soil > Wetlands | place: USA... | reverse complement strand
AAGATGCTGGCTAGATGGAGTGCCATCTTGACGTGTCTCTAGAGAGAGATTTGGTTTGAGGTTGGCCTTTGATTCGAAATTCGAGCTTCTGTTAGGGAGTTAGGTTGATGAGTTAACAGCAAAATGCCCTTAAACTGTATGTGCGGGGTAGTGCTTGTGGCGAAGTGGAATGTGCACTTGGATCTAACTGCTGTTGCGAGGTTGAGATGTTGGAGTGCAGAGTGGAAAGTCGAACTTGATATCCATGGGCGAGGCAATCAAATAAGGCTTAGCCTGTATAAGCCTCGTGATGGCTGACTAATTGGTCAGGCCCAGCCTGGATGATTCGAGAAGGCGTCACGTGAGCCTAGTACATCTGCCTATTCGCTCGACGGTTTACTCAATGTCAATCAGAAAAAGCTATCTTAATGAGTTATGCAGATGAGAGAGTTTTTGCACGCTTCTTATGATTGCGAAGGTACCTGTGTCAAAATCACTAAAGCTTTCCAGACCTACTGTCTGAGAGATCCTGGATTTTATGTACTTCGTGTAGTTCATGAGATCTATCTCACTTGATATCCGACCTCCCTTACGCCAAAGATAGATGGAGCACCATGTGTTTTGCATGTGAAGTTTATCATGTAATCACGCAAACCCCCCTTCCCTTTTTAATACTGCCATCCATACTAGTAGTTGGTCGCCCCTTGTCCATTGTCATGACAAACAGCACCTTGACTGCTACAACTCCTCCTATCATCGACCCTTCACTCCATGTGATCATGAGTTCGCCCTCCTCCTCTTTAAAAGCCCAGGGATGGGGATACATACAATAAGTGAACGAATTCTCAGGCATTGGAGTGATAGAGAATGTGCTCATCAATTCAACGGTGGTATAAGGACCTTCAAGTTTGGCACTAACACCGATTAGAACTTTGCTGTCGCCGAATCGTGAACAACCAACAAACACCCAGTCTCGACCTTTGTTAGGTTCGAAGAGCTTTGACCGGTAGATGGCGCCATGCTGGACATCGTCCATAACGTGTTTGGCCTTGGCAACATTTCCTTGATAGCTTTTGCCGTCCCAATAAGTGTATCGCGAGCGATCCAAGACCCATCTTACATTGACCCGGGCCAGCATGACTTTTGTCGAGCCTGGCGCATGGCCAAAGAGGTAAGCATCGTCACCCTGCTTAACTGCAGAGAAGGTTCCGAAGCTAGGTTCATTGTTCTATAAGCTGTTAGATCGAATCTCTCCCGGACCCGGGTGACATATCTTACTTTGAATAGCATTAATGGGTGCGATGGTCTCCGAACTGAGATTTTGTTGTTCTGGAGGTCGAAAAAGATCCTTGCTGCCCCCGTATAGTGGAGAACATGCTCTCTAGTTTGAAGATGAAACTACAAGTGTGCAGTTAGCAAATTCCGTCAACATCATCTGTGAAGGCATCACTGAGCAAATATTACAGGTTAAGTGTGGAGAAACACTGAACTAGTCATGCAGCTTGTCCATTCTTGGGGTATTGCAGAATCTGTGGCGGTTTGCCAAAGAATAGATAATGGCGATACCTATAACGGAGGAGCATACGGTATGTGTCGCTCACCTGAGTTCCTTTCTGATAGAAGACCCATCCCGTAGCTACGTCTCCATCTGCTTCACCAATCTCTATAATACCACCAAAGCACCAAAGTGTAGTCCTCTTGTCATAGAGGTCCTGATCTCGCTCCTCAGGGCGCAAAGGGATAAATGAAGGGACTTTTCCTTCATCATCAAGTGGATATGACGTTACCGTGGGATAACTGGTAGGATCTTGAACGACCGCGGCTGTGGAAGAAGTGCCACCGATGAATTCACCAGCATCATTGTGTGCAAATGTATCTCCAAACTGGAAAATAACCCCGCCCTTTCCGAACGATGAAGACCGCCCGATGTCTCTTGGATAGTTTCTACCGTTTTCTATGAGAGTCATTATTTACTTAGATCAGATATGACGCCTTGCCAGCGCCAAGAGTACTAGTCGAGCCTTTCTGTATCCTGAACAGAGCCGGCTTAGAGAAGAAATGCCCTATTGCCTCTGCATTAGGTGTACAACACGTTTTATTGAGGAAGTTTTGAAATAGTACAAGCACAGGAAATATTTCAGAATCCTCAGCTAAGCTTAACAGAACTCTTAGGCAATATCGAAGCTTGGTTCGAGACATATCATCTGTGCTTAGAGAAGGAATGCAAAAAAGATACCACTCACTGTCGACAATGTAGCCTAGTTTCTCTATACGCATAATCAGAGGGGGCCATGCAGCATGGCGAGTCATTGGGCCGGGTACGATAGGAGTGCAGTCATAAGGCAGTGTACCGTAATACGGCAGTGATGCAACCTCCTCTATGCTGGTACGTGGTAGACTATCTTCCAGCGGAGAGCTGGAAATTTTAGTATCCCTAGAGATTTGGTCTAACAGTGGGTAGTAATTAAAACTCACTCAAAACTCGTAAATGTCCAACGGGCCTGGACATCTACCTCAGACTTGGTAGGCTCTAACATCTCGCCTCCGAATATCACAAACGCTGTCCTCAGCCTGTCAACACTGCTGGGGTTGCAGGATCAAAATAAGCGTGAAGGGCTGTTTTGTCTGAAGTTGTGAGGCTTTGGCGTGATGCAATCCGTACTCCTGTGCCCGCCCACGACCTTCTTGTCCACGGTGCTGAGCTAGCATTCCCCTGTGAGGCCGCGCTAAACCTTCACAGCTGAATTCATTTCTCATTTCTTCGCACGGTTTTTGCAACATCCATGATCTAGATGTAAAGTGCTACCTCTGCTAGCTTACGATGGAAAGAAATACTAGATTCAATGTTTCTCCTGGGAAAAATAGCGGAGTATGAAAATAGCTTACCATAAACAGCACCCATGTGCCAACATCTTGGCATGTTTACAAGCACACATGCGAAGAATTGTATCAGCAGATAATCCAGTAACCACGGTGGGCGGATGGTACAGTATTGACTCGTCACACTGACTCGGATGACGCGTCATTCGCCCAATCCTTCTTGCGTAAAGTAAGTGCTCTCTCAGTGGGCTTTGTCTGGAGCTGGAAGTATTGAAGGACAACTACCCTCCTTTCCATCTCTCAAAGCATCTCTGCCCTCTTGGCAAGGCTCCCGGTCCTTATCAGGTAGCATTGCTTCTTCTCTCATATCTCATTGGGCTTTGTTGGCCAGAGTGCGGTGTTTCACTTTGGAAGCCCTCTAGCAGACTTTATGCATGCAATAATGGCGGGGGTGTTGAGATCGGGTAGAAGCACATTGTTTATCGTTGTCCTGCCATATGAGGCTTTCGAAATGCCATGGGCACGGACGCAGAGTCGCACTAGCTCCCCTAACCTAGCTCGCTGACAACTCGCGCCTTTTCTTCGCGACCACAAAACAAAGACAATTTATTTCCATCAATTATGATTTCTAACCATGGTAACTATTATTAATACTGCATGTAAGATCTCAACGGCCTTCTTTTGGTCCCTGTAAGTTATCTCCACATTCTGCTCTTTTCACCGCTTGGCCTTTCTAGGCGTTTCTCTCCTAGTTTACCCCGACTTTCAACGTCATTTTCGCTGTCATTGGTCGACATCCATGAGAGATCTGCAGGAGTATTCCTCCGGTGCTATGCGTTGGATTGTTAAGCCGTGTCGCCCGTCCGCACTTCCCGGCCGTTGAATATATCCATCGTTTGATTTTCCAATCCTAGACTTCGAGCAGTGCCTCATTCTCGATCTTGGGTTTCATTCCTTGTCCAAGGTTAAGTACTTTTTGATGCATAGCAAACGCACCTTTACCATCCTCCGACCGCCGCTTTCGGCTGGATTCTTGCGTTACGTTCTGGAATCATATTTTCCTGCGTGGTTCTTGTTGACCTTTATTCGAACCAACCGGACGTCAAAAATTGCGTAATGAAGAACCAAAGCAATCGTTTCTACTTAATTTGAAAACGAAATACTAAGACACGATTACAGTTGGCCTGCCGGCGCATTGCATATACACCTGGATGATTAAGATCGAGAGCGAATGCAAATACAATTTTCATCATATTTGGGCAGATTGGATAATATTACTATCCTAGGATATCCCCAAAGGCTAAATATGAATATCACTTATCCTCCAATCCATATCACCGACCTGTCACCAGCCCTTAGGCAGCTTAGCTATGATTTCCATAGAGCCGCATTATACCTTCTCATCCCCACCGAGCTCCTATATTTTTCATTATATTTCAAGATCAAGGGCTACAACCGAGTATACGCGTACTTAGCCTTCCTAACCATCCTTGCTTTTTGGATGTATCCGATAATCACACCTATAAGATGTGGACCTGCCCGAAGTCTTCAGCATTTTACCAGTGAGTATAGCTCTCGATCAGCTGTGCTTAGGTCAAGCAATGACTGAGTGAAACGTATAGTTGCGATTGGTACCATGAAAGTTCTTGACCTTTGGGCGCGGCGTAACTCTTTCCCAACCTACGTAGGTAGGCCGATGCCAGCGGATTGGCTTCTCCCTCTCATTTTTATAACCGAATTACGTTACGAGTCTTTCACTCCGAACCATATCCGCGTTCCTAGAAACCAGGAGAATTTTAGTGAGCCAATACAGTTGGGTATTCACGTGCTTGCTTTTGCGATACTCCAGTCCCTTCCACAAATCTTTCCGACTGTGCTCGCTTTCGAGGTCCTTCTGGCTATATACATAATCTGGACTAGTATACAGTTAATAGTTCGCTATAAGAGCAGCCCTGCTCTGTTTGGGCCATTATATCTCGCAGATAGCTTGACTGGTTTTTGGTGAGTGTGCCCAGTCCACCTGTCTTTCTTGCCCAACCCAAGGGGAAAGGTTAATGTAGAGTCCACAGGTCTGAAACATGGCACAACGCCTTTGCCTCCCCATGCATGTCCCTTGCCTATGGACCTATTCGCTATACCCTTCCTGCCTACGGCGTACCTATACCGATAGCGCGCTCTCTTGGAGTTATAGGCGCATTCGGATTAATGGCCATTTTTCATATATACGCGTTCTCTCCAATCATGGATACAGCTGGCCTACAGCGGATTGGAATCTTCTTCCTCCTAAATGGCATAGCGACGGTCGCGGAGGCGATGATTTGGGGTCATAGGAAGCATTGGCTGAAGACGGCCCTGGCATGGACTTTCGAGGTCGCTATTGCCAGCTGGACTGCTGAGGCGGCTAGGATTCCTAATGGGTTGAGTAGAATCCCCTGGAGGGAATTGTGTGATGCCCGTTAGATTTTGGAAGCCTCAGAATACATGATTTTTGTTCTCCGTTTTGTGGAAGCTAACCTTTCAAACAGAGCTATTACGCAAGTGACCGTGTGAGAGACTAAGCTCATCCTCCTACGTTTTTAAAAGGGCCATTCTCACCACTGTGGCCACTCTCACCGGCAAGGGCATTCTTGGTAGAACAGGCCCGGCTTGACAGGGTTCCTTTTTCCGGAAATATTTTCACCATTCCGACAAGTCTTCCCAGGTACCGGCTGTTGACTGTGTACAAGGTGATGTGATATCAAGCCTTTCCTTGTGGCCCACAAACCGTATATCCCCTGCCAGGACCCGTTGGTATTGCCCGGCTCGAATGGTTCAGATCACTAGAGTCAATATCCAGCTCTCAATCTACCTCTCACGCCGTATCTAACAGCCTCCGCGACGCTCAGTACCATCTAGAGGTCCTAAATCCTCGAATGATTGAAGTCTAGGCTCCCGCCTCCTTCCGGGCCGAGGAACTCGACTTGATATCACTAGCTTTCATCACTCTTTCTTCTGCAAGGTCACCATTTTCTTGATATATTTGATTTGCGTCTCGTGATACCTGTCACAGCTAGAGACATTCAAATAAGAAGTCATCAAATGACTACTTCCCACAACATACAACCCAACATCCGCTCAATGCTCACGCCAAATCTTCGCAATTCTGTAACTTCACCGAAAAGACAAAATAACCAGTCCTAACTCATCTCAATGACCTGCATCCGCCCGTTAGATAGCAGAAGTGCAAGCTCTAGAAGCCACCTCCGCAATCATATTCTTCATCTCCGCCCCCAACTTCTGCAGCTCGAACTCAATCTGTAGGCCCTTCCCAAAGCCATCACTAGCATCACCAACAGCGTCAGCCTTGCCCATAGCTTCGACCTTGTCTATCAAGTCGTGAATTTTCTCCTTGAGGAGCATCGCCCCTTCGAACTCGTCGTTGCACGAATCAGTCCAGAATTGGACCATCTCTTGGCTGGCTTTCAACTCTTCGGCGGCTCGGAGTTCCTTTTCAGCGGCCTCCTTGATTACGGTGCTGAGCTTAGTGCGGAGCGAGGCGATGGTTTTAATGTCTTCCCGATGCTGGGCGGTGATACTTGAGCGGTACTCCTTTAGGTGATCGAGGAGGAGTGGTTGAGTGGCCAGCTTCTTGGCCAGCTTCCTGAAGATCGAGGCTGCTTGGGCTGGGCCTTTATTGGAAGAAGCACTGATGGTGGTGGTTGGCATGCTGCTGGCCGGGCAGCTAGTTTTCTTGTTAGCCTCACCAGCGCTGTCGATAGCGGTGCTTTTCCTGGTTTTACTATTCTCTTCGGCCTTGATACGCTTCATCTGGAGAGGGGGATTAGTCAGTCTGTTCTTGTTATGCTCAGATGCCCTGTTCTGTAAGAGCGAGATATGTCACTTACAACATGCTCGTCATTCTCAAAGCCCATGCACTCAGCCGTCTTCTTCTTTTCACTTCCCGGGCTAAGGCTGATTAGAAGCCGGGCAGCCATGATGTCGACAGCGGTACTCTCATCGCCCGGCTTGGCGAAGATCGCGCCCTTTTTGAATCTGATCTTGATACTGCTTGGCTGAGGAACTTCTTCCGCATTCTGCTTAGCACCCTCCATAGGTGAGGTTAGGGCGTCTATCTGCAAGCCGGTCATATTGCCGGTGAGGTCCAGTGCGTGAGTGAGTGTCAATGAGTGTACAATTCTGGAAAGCTGTGAGAAGCAAATGCAAAGAAGTTATGTGAGGTGAAAGAGTCAAACGGAAAGGGAGCAATGTGTAATAGAGAAACTCAAGTCATAGATAGTCGATTTGAGCCGAGCAAGATTTGATCATCCGTTGTGAGACAGAAAGGATTGGGTATGAGCGAAGTGAGGTAAAGTGAATATCTCACTTCAGGACGCAGACAAAGCACTCTGACTTACCGCCTTCTCCCCACATTTTCACGCCAGGAAACAAGTATCGACAGGAAGGAAATTCACTCTATCCCGAGAGTAAGACTCACCTCACGCACGTGCACCTGTCATATCCCAACTCCACACGCGAAAGTGTTCTCATGAGACGACAGAGAGGCAGTTAAAAGTGTGCATTCTAGACTCCGATCTATTAACACAGTAATTCTATCTATAAGGAGCATTAATCTACCCCCTCCCCAATGAAAGAGGATAGTCTATCTAACACAGCTCTATGGGAACTTTTTTGCTGTTTCTAATGCAGACAGAAGTATAACCAATCCCACCAAGAAAAGATTAAGCAAGCAGGCGCCTAAAGCAAGGCCAGTTACACCCCAAACACCTCTCTAGCTGAGTCGAAGCTGAGCAAAAAATGCAGCAAAGGTAGAGCAAGAGAGAAACTGAGCAAGGGACATTTTTATCGTCTTCATCAAAGTCATATACTTAGTCATCAGCGCCGATGATCATGCCGCTTTTCGCGGCTCCGGCGGACGCCTTAGGGGCGCTCATCTTCTGAGGCGAAACGCCGAGGCCGTTGCGGTTTCGGTAGAACAAGACGCCCTTGCCTTCGCCTTCAGCACCCTCGGAGGGCTCAACCCATTGGCACCAACGGGCGCTCTTGTACATGCTTTGGAGGAAGCCCAGGGAGCCACCCTCGACGTTGGAGCGGTAGTGACGTCCCATGATGGGCTTAATGGCCTCAGTGGCCTCATCTGCGTGGTAAAATGGAATCGTGCTGACGTAGTGGTGGAGCACGTGAGTCTCAATAATGCCATGGAGAAGTTGGCGACCGATAAATCCGAATTCGCGATCAATCGTCGCAGCGGCGCCACGAACGTAGTTCCAAGATGTACCGGTGTAATGCGGAAGGGTTGGATCTGTGTGCTGGAGGTAGGTGATCGCAACTGAGGGGCATATCAGGATCTAGCGTTGGAGAAAAGAGGAAGAGGCTTACCGAGCCAATGGTTGACCCACAAATATGGGATGAAATACCAGACAAACATGTTGTTCCAACCGTAGGTTCTTCCGAGTACGACAAGTATGCTGACCGCAATTCCAAGGCCAAGATCACTTAGGAAGACAAGTTTCGCATCCTTGGCCTCGAATAGAGGACTTGATGGATCAAAGTGGTTGACGCCGCCGAAGAAGCCATTCTTCTTTCCCTTGCCACGACCCTCTGGCTGACGCTCATGGTTATCATGGCCAGTCGTGTTGGTAAATATATATATAAACCATCCAGCGAGCTGTTGTCCCACCAAGTGCAGTGCAGTAAAGATTGGCGTTTCCTCAGTCAATTCAGTGAGTTCATGAGCCAATTTCCCAATACGAGTCGCATAAGCCTCACGAGTCTTAGGAACGTGCACCATATCGCGCTCCATGTTGCCTGTGGCCTTGTGATGCTTGCCATGCGAGATCTTCCACGAGAAATACGGCACGAGAAGAGCTGAGTGGCAGATCCAGCCAACGGTATCGTTTAGTACTTTGGAAGTTGAAAACGATTGATGACCACACTCGTGCGCGAGAACCCACAATCCGGTTGCAAAAAATCCTTGGATGACAGTATACAACGCCCATAATAACGCGCGAACGGCGGTTGAAGGCACATACTCGGGTGTAACAAAGCGATTGCAGACGTAGAAGGTGGCAGCAAGGGAAGCAATATCTCGGAACACATAATACAATCCACGGAGGGCAGATCGCTCATAACAGTGTTTGGGAATGGCATTGCGGATGTCATTGATTGTATAGTCTGGCAATTCGAATTCGTTGCCGTATGTATCAATGAGTTTTCCATGGGTCTTTGATTTTAAGTCCTCGATGGAAGACATTGATGAGAGAGACGATGAGGATGGGGATTGACGGGGGCTTTCGTTAGGTGAAGCTGCGGCGGTTGAGGGGGAAGAATCTGCTGTAGAAGAAGTGGCTGTCCGTTGCAGGACGATCCGCCGAGGGATCGCCGTCGATGCCATTGTGTTTATATATAAGTATACTTTGTGAGTAGTTTGGTATGGGATGCCTCCGATGTATGCAAAAAACTACTTCTTAGCTCTGCAGATGCGTATATTGCCTCAATTGAGTTTGTTGAGAGATTGGAGTATCTATGTACCACAAGCGACCTTCTCGACGACCTCGGCTCTATCGTCCATTGTTAGCGAACACAAATACCATAACTAGAAAAGAATTTCTCTTCAGAGAGTCTACAAACCTGCGGTACCGTCTCGTGCTTTATAGTCGAGGAGAAAGGGTGCGTTGTGTAAGGGAGTGAAAAAAGGGACGTGGGTGGGGGATCGCTTCTTAAAAATTGCTCGAAGTGAAATAAATTGGCGTCGACCAAGGGGGCTTGGATTTACCAGTAAGCAGGGGCAAACGCGCACGATCAAATCAAGAAGGGCAAAGCGAGCAGCTTAGGCGAGCAATGGCCTTGTTTCTTTTTGCAGACCGCCGGCCCTTGGTACAAGGACTTAGATTAAGGTACGAGGACTTAGATTAAGGCACGATAAAGTACCAACAAGTCGTCCTGTACATCAATTGTCATGTAACAGCCCGAAATACAAGTGCCTTTTTATTCTTCCGAGCTCTTTCCCACGAGCATCTCCTCCACAGTCGGGCCCCTTTAACAGCCTTCCGGTCACAGATCGACATCTACTGTGCATGTATGCTTAGCAAATTAGGCTTTTGCTGGCATCATCCTTATTGCCGCCGGCTTAGTGCATCAATGTGTCTGGCTTGTGAAACATACCTTGTTACTCTGCCAAAGCCTTGCCATTTGCCATGTGCGAAAGATTTTTGTGTGATATTTGGGTGCCAGTCCCTTTCCCCGCAGCCAACGAGAAGAGCATTCCCATATCACTTTTATCCCGAATTTTCCCTTGTGCATGGGCAGCTGATGTCCTTTGCCCTTGATTGTGGGACTCGATGCAGCTCGAAACGCATCTTGCTCCCCCCCACCGTCCTTCCTCTCCAGGCAGAGAAGGCCTGTCAAAATGCATGTCATCGTCCAGTACCTTTCCAGCGCCGGAACTATCAATTCTATGGAGATGCTCTACTGGCCAGCCTCAGATCCCTTCTATTCTCAGGCACACCGCCTGCA
>Ga0335075_10018555_pt1 | contig 10312 bp, 9 predicted proteins | sample Lox_Sample_24_FD_206723 | JGI IMG/M metagenome (GOLD analysis project Ga0335075, IMG submission 206723) | Soil microbial communities from Loxahatchee National Wildlife Refuge, Florida, United States - Lox_Sample_2.4 | ecosystem: Environmental > Terrestrial > Soil > Wetlands | place: USA: Florida... | reverse complement strand
GGGCGACAACGGGCGGCGAAGACCTTAACTCGCTTCAACTAGACAGTCTAACAACTGCAATTTCGATGAGGAGAGAAGAACAGTGGAGGCAGGGAGTTGAATTGCACCATAGTAGGACCAAGGAGTCTGGCTGAGTTTGGCCGCGTGCAGTCTTGTGGCGACCCAGACTTTTCTATTTGCAGGGTAGAAACTCAGGTGCTCCGCCATCAGGCAGCTTTTGCGAGTACTTGCAGCAATTGCATAATTACATGCCACGAGACCAAAACATGCTGTGCTGGCAAGAGAGTTCCGTTGTTACCATGCTCATGTGGATGGGGCTGGTGAATGGTCCAGTCAAATGATTACCCGATTGAATTACAATTATCGTACAACCCTTCAAAATGCTTATCGAAAATGCGAATCATTGCACATTGAGGGCTTCACCACTTTGAAACGAAGGCTGAGAGACTTTTTTTCCAAAAATTTTTAAATTTTTTTTTTGGAGGTTTATCTACTGGCCAAAAAGAATCCAATTCTTGGATTCCAAACACTTCCTTTTACGGTCAATGCCGAGTAGAGCACATCGGCTCAGTCTCGTCAATCCCCGTAGTACGAAGCCTACGGAGAAAGAACAGCCCATTGCTGGGTAGGAGACACCTGCTCAGTCTCGTCAATCCCCTTCAGCACGAAGGCTAAGGAGAAAGAACAGCCCATTGCTGGGCAGGAGACATCAGACATTGCCATTGCAGAAGTGATGCTAGTCGCTTACCCTCCCATCCCATCCAGCGACTACATAAAACTTATTCGAAGCCACCCTTCAAAGCAATGCTGAGCTTTCGACTTTACCACACGTTGACACTTAAAAAGGCAGAGTGAGTATGGGCTATTGGGTTCGCATAGGGGACTCTTTTGGTGATTGAGTAACTACTCAGCTTCGAGATAATGGCAGCAAGCTAAAGGCTCCGTAGAGTTCATAGCCATTGAGCAATGCAGGGTTGTTGCCAGTCTGATCGAAGTTGGTCGGATCGAATAGCCTATAGTTAACATACCCGTAAGAATTACATACTTAGTAATTATCCACGTTTTGAAAATCACTTACTTGAATCTCCAAAAGACCCACGAAATCGTGAAGCATTTTGATAAGTGTAGGACCGGAGCTTTTGATGGATGATAGGCAATCTGTTGAGAATAGGAGTGACACTCCGGTCGTTCTCGAAGTAGCGACTTACTTCAAGATAGCAATGTTGTAGTAGCCTTCCGGCACATACGTGGCGTTCATCTTTTCGCCGTTGAAGCTGCGACCCTGGAGGCTTTGGTAAGCGCGTTTACCGCTCTCTACATTAGAGAACTTGACATAGATGTCGCCATCGGAATCTGGATTAAGCTTGAGGTGAAGGATGGTGCCAAACTCCTGAGAGAGCCGATCCCTAACATCACCTTCGATGTCTTTGATCCATTTTCCAGGCATTTCCTTCTCCTCACTATAGATTTGGTTAGTGGCGCCCACGACGAATCCATCTTCGTGGACCGTCTAGAGTTACGTACTGTTCAGGGTTGAAGCAATTGCCAAGTCTCAAGCAGCGACTTGGTTCAGCACTAAGTTGAGGTGCCTTGGAGGCACGCGGGCCGGAGGTGGCTTGTTTGCCAGCGCGGTTGGTCGAAGTCGTGTCTTGCTCGCGTGCGAGCTTCTGCATGAGCTGGTATCGATCGAAGGAATGATGATTGAGGCTAGCGACATCAGTGTCGTCAAGGGCACTAGCACCACCGACCTTCTCGGTCTCCCGATGGAGTGCACGTTCGTAGTTGTGGTTTCCACCTGCATGAACACCACGTCCACCAGCGCCGGAGAATGCGGACGCTTGACCTTGGGGACCAACGCGAGCCTGTGCAGCGTCGTGGTTTTTATCGTTGCCGAGGCCAACTCGCAAGGCGCGACCGGCAAGATCGAAACCGTTCATCTTATCGAGAGCCTCTTTGGCACACTTTGGATCCGAGTACTGCACAAAACCGTAGCCACGACTACGACCCGTGTCGTCACGCTGAAGGCTGACATACTCAACGACACCGTAGGATTCGAAGACATGTCGCAAATCCTCCTCCGAAACAGAGAAATGGACATTGCCGACATAGAGACGATGGAACGGGGTGGTCGCGTTGGTTGAGGTAGTGGCAGTAGCCTTTGCCTGACGATTCTTTTCAGCTTCGGACTGTTGAACAATGATCGGTACACCGAGAAGTCCCTGGCCAGTCATGTCAAGTGCACGAGCAACTGAATCCTCACTCTCAAACTCCACATATCCAACGCCTTTGGAGCGACCGCTGACTCGATCCTTTACAATGGTTGCTTCCTGCACTTTGCCGACGTTTTCTTCAAAGAAAGACCTCAATTGCGATTCTTTCAGACGGTTAGCCAGTTGCTGAACAAAAACGGTACGACGATCTCGATCGTCCTCGTTTGAAGGTGGTGGACTACGAGCAGGGCTGCGGCTACGATCCCGATGCGGAGTGGACGGACGACGTTCGTCGCGACGGTCACGATAGTCACGATAGCGTTCGCGACGATCATGACGATCACGATCATAGCCACGGTCCCTAGAAGGCTCACGATCAGGAGGAGTGTTGCGACGGTGGTCTCGAGGAGAATGTCGACCGGAAGATGGCCGATAATGCCTATCGTCGTCAGACATGGAGCTAGAGCGGCGACCACCTCTACCGCGCCAATGATCGCCGGAGCGCGGCGACCGTGGAGGTGGTGTAGGTCGCGGAGAGTAGCGACCACGATGGCGGTAGTCTTTTGCAAGGCGACCACGATCGGAGCCAGGGCTACGGCTGCGACGGCGTGCTCCATTCAGATTGCGTCGATCGCGGCTGCCTACACGGCGAGCGGGATGTGGACGCGATTTATCTTCATCTCGACTGCCGTCGCGTTTTACGCGTTCGTTCCTCTCACTATCAACTTTAGCAGGTGTGCGACCGTCATCGGATCGAACGGCGCCTTCGTTGGTTGGGTTCTTCGAGTCGGACTTCTCCTTCGCGGGAGATTTCAAGGTGGCATTTTTCGAGTTGGTTTTCTCTGCCGTCGAAGAGGTTTTGACAGCGGAGTTTGGGCGAGAATCGGAGTCTGCAGTAGAAGCCATTTTGTTGGTAAGGTCGATGTAAGTGATTTGTATGTGGAAAGTCACTTGGTTCGCCCGTTAGATGTTGAGCGGCCGGCGCGGCACAATGAAACCCAACCCTTTAATGATTTGCTCCGTTCAAAAGTCGCTGAGCAAGCTTTCGGCAGTTCGAAAGACACTTGAGGTTGTGGGAGAGCCGATGAACTGATGATGGCTGATGGTGTTCAAGAGCTGCTGAGCCAGATGTCGACTTGCGCAAATCTTGGATTCCCTTCGACTGGTCCGAAGCCAAGGGAATCAGCGCTGGCGACCGGGAAGTTGACGAAGGAGGCCAACGAGCACGGAGGAGGAGTGGAACGAAGCTCTCAAGACTTCGCAGAGCCGAAAACTTGAACTGCACCGTTTGGTTCTACGGCCAGATCAAAAAAGCGCAGGAGAAGAAAGTGAGAAGCGGACGAAGAGAGAAAGAAAGTGGGGAGGAGAGTGAATTTAAAAGGAAGCGCCGAAGCCGTCTGTGCGCGCTTCACTTTGATTGGCCCTTTGAAGTTAGTTACCAGCGATCTGGTTTGCTTCGGATCGAGTGGCTATTCGATTACAGTGAGGAATTTGCATACGTCAGCCCTCTTCGTTGAATGCTAGGTAAGAAGGTGAGATGTGTCATAGTCAAAACCTGAGTCTGAAGAAATCTTCACCTTCCGAAGCGCCAATCTAGGAATACGGTGGAATTCACGTTCAGCGAAAGGTCAAGTTGCAGACAAAGAGGCTTCCATGACGAAAGGGTTCGTATGCTTTGAGAGTGATGACATTACTAGTATACACTACATTGTGTACTGTTCAATTATGAGTATTAGCTGCTCTGCACGGGATCGAACCTCTATGAATATCCGTCAACGCCGAAAAGCCGCTCCCAAGCCCACCCTTTACTGGCTTTTCAAAACCTTTGGTGCAGGTAGTTGTAGTTCTGTTCCAAAGATTCTATCCCAGAATCTGCTCGTGACACCGAAACCGTTCTGGAAGTCGGCGAAGTGATGCTGGAGATGATATTTCTTGAGCTCTCTCCAATAGGCAGGGAGACTGTTGTCGTTAGTAACGATGCGTACAAAACTGTCCAGAGAAACCTACTTCTTGTGATGAACAAAGTAGTGAGTCATATCGTAGCAAATATATCCAAATACACCACCACAGAAAACTGCAGTTGCCGCATACCAATTGTAAAAGAATATAGTGTGCGCCAACTTCCAAAACGGTATGGCAAGCACTATGAATAGAGCTGGAGGTAAGACGAGGCGATATTTGTCCATAGGAAGGTAGTGGTGAACACCATGAAGAGTGAAATGCAAAGTGATTCCAACTCTATTGTCAGGAAGATATCTGCTTATTCGTCAGCCGTGAACATCACTTTCCTACAGCCGGTCAAACACTCACTCATCGAGATGGAATAAGAACCGATGCAACAAATATTCCACTATTGTCCATATGAAGAGTCCAAGCGGCCAATACAGTGCCAGCTGAATTGGAGAACTCAAGCCACGTAGTGATACTACCGTGCCAAAAAGGACTGGTGGCAGCCAAAGAGTGGGCACAACCCACCACGGTGTCTTGCTCAGCGGTTCGAGGAAGTTGCCGAAGAATGGAGCAGAATCTCCGCCTTTGTAATGCCGTGGCCGATGAACTTGTTCGAGATAGAATTGCTTCTTGAAGCCACCGTTCCAGACCTGCATGAAAAGAGGACGATCCAGGTCCAGGAACTTGTGAGCTTTGTAATCGGCAGCTGCATCGGTTTCTTTACTGAGATCTTCCGCTGAGGACATGCCTGTTGCCGCATATACAGCTCCTGAGGGTACTCCGTTCGCCTTCAACTCTGCTAGGCTCTTTTCGTCTGAAGGAAGTGGTACTACTCCAGCGGGCCGATTGCTCCGCGTAGCTGTGTCTAGGACCTTATTTGTTGTCACGAAGCCAATCAAATGATCTTCCAGTATTTCATATGCTGCTTCAGTGTGGAAGTGGGAGACTTCATCCCTCATCAGTTCGGCGACGTCTTTTCCTGCGTGTTCCAGGATCAAATCTGCACCACCAGGGTGGTCTTCAATGAAATCCGTTACATCGTAGACTTTAGTCCCAACGGTCACATAGCATGACTTGGCAGTGTTGTGAGATTCGATGTCTGCCTGGGTTATGGTTGGGAGGGTGGTTGTCGCCATGGTTCGAATGAAAGGTGTTGGAAGATAGAGGTAGGTGGGAGAACTCGAAAATGCTACAGCAGAGGTAAAAGGAATTGATTACAAGACCATTAGATAAAGGAGTGTTGGATGGTGTGTTCTTGTTTGAGTTGAAGCTTGTGAATTCTCAAATGCGCAGAATCGGTGGAAGGCTACAGCCGTTTTCTCCTGACAAAAGTGGCGACGCCAACGCGGCACGTTGCGGAAGTGGGCCGACTGCCTTTGGCGCGCCAAGCATAAGTTTTATGAGCTCGCGGTAAATACGCTGCCGACTAACAGGTGATTGTCATTCGAGATCTCTTTGCTAAATTAAAATAATGGAACATCCGAGGGCGAGTGAAGAACTACAAAGCGCGTTTCGCGACTATCACGTGAATATGATATGTCAAACTGTTCACTCTTCCAACAACTGCGTAAAAGCCGTGCTCTAGGGAATGCCTGCACCCTAAACTCCTAGCATTAACAGAGAGTACAACGTGGTGGATGCGATATTTGTTTTTCAAGATTTCGTGGCCGAGACATGATCCATGTTGATGTCCGAAGAAGAGTCTTTCCAGCGTCCATCCTGGGTTGAGTTCCTCTGCAGCCACTGACTAACCGCGGATACCATGAGTAAGAATTCAAGCGCGGCGATTCCAACCATAGCATATTCAGCAAATTTCTACATTCGTAGTCAGTATGCGCTCTGTTCAACACTGACATCAGTGAGTGCCCGTAGAGACTACTTACCAGTTCGAGACAGATCATGCCGAATTGACCATTTGAAAAGGTCCCTGGAATGCTTATGTCTTGAATTGGCATACTTTTGTCAAATCTGCAAGTCCATGATTGTATTGTATCCGAATTCGTTGTGCGCTTGTTGAGTACGGAGTTGAATACGATACTGAAGAGAGCTAGGAAGAATGCTGGAAGCGCGAAGCCAACCGTAGTGATGGCTGCAACCAATGGTTTCGAACTCAAATTGACCTTGACAGGTTTAGTAAGGAGACGGAAAAAGAGTATGGAGTCTCTCACTTTGGGCAGAAGAGACAAGACGAGGAACACCAGGTTCAGCAGCACAACTCCGGCAGCAGACCCAATCAAGGCTTGTGTATTTCTCGTATAGAAGTGTTGCGGCCATAGTGGAAGCCACCACGGATTATTTGCGGAGCGTCCTTTGACATAGACACTGAATGAGTGTGCCGATGTACCCAAGACCGCACACGCTGTCATGAACGAGAGAATTGACAAAACTAGTTGGGCTGAAAGCAACCAGCTCAGTGGAGATCGAGACCCGAGTCCTTTCCGTTGACGTAGCATTGTTACGGTGTTCTGATTTTGGTGGCTATGAAAGCTCATTTGAAGGCTGCAAAGCTAGAATGGTTGTGAATCCACTACCGAAACGCGAAGTAGGGACAGATTGACGAGGAGATAAGATGAAAGGAAAGCAAACACAAGTAATGCGTGAAGGCAAACTGTGTAGGTGGGTCAAGGATCTTGCACTCTGGGTTGAAGAGTCTTTAATACAACAGGCGCTTCAAAAGCGCCGTCCGTGAAACACCTCAACCGCCGCATCGCATTTCGTGCAGCCTTTCTTCTGGCCTACGCGCAGGAGCTGCCGGTATTGCCCAATTCAAGGCGGGAAGAGCATGGTTGTAAGATAGGATCGATACCCAACCCTCAAGTCAGCTTCCAATCCATCCGCCGGACCACTACAGCGGTTAAGCAGGCATTTCGTACAGGGCTCGACTCGCCGTTGCGGGAATCCAATAATATTGCATAGCCCTTGTTCGACAAGGCTAGCAATCATGCCGTAAGATTCAGCGTCATTGGATTGAGTAGATTGATTGGATGCACAAGATGTTCGTGGGCGCTTAAGGAACATCGAAGTTGAGCCGCACCAACCACCCAAATCCTCCCGGAGCGTTGCGCTAGTCCAGGATAAGGTTCAGGTGGCTCGAAGAACAGCGTTTCGCCAACGGGAACTAATTGTGGACTCTGTTGTGTACGGAACAAGCCTTTCGGAGCCAGAAAGAGTAAGAGAGGTGACTGGTGCTACGTTATCCATGTGACATTTCCCAGAGTCGAGAGAGAACTATACAAAGTATTTAGACAAGCATCCAAAGCAGGTACTACGATATGACAGACAGGCACACAGCTTCGGCCAACCCACGAATCCTCTATTATAATGCAGAATGCGCCTGGGTATCCTCATTCATTCCAGTGATGATCGCTAGAATTACAATTCTACACCCGCACCTCAACTCAATTGACCGACCAACCCATTGGCTGTTCCCAAAGTCCGCTTTCTCGAATGGTCCTTCGATCTCTTCCCTTTTACTGACTCCATGGGATGCTCTTTTTCCCATTTCTCGTCTTCCTTGTAGTTTTCAACTGCTGTATCGAGATCATAATCTGTTTGCTCAAGATACAACACGGCGACATCATATCTGAGATTGGGAGAAATACTCCCATCATCGTTAGCTTGCTGCTCCATGAATGAACCTAATGCTGAGAAATTCGAACGTACTCAGATACTTTACAAGCAACCATCCACTTCCTGATCTTGTTCTTTCGTAGCTCCTCCTCTTCGCCTTCAAGCGGCCTCGGGCTCAGACTTACTCCACCTTTGTAGTATTCGCCAGGTATAAGCACGGTCCGTCTAGCTGCCATCAAATGATCTGCGAATAAGTTGTTGGTCCGTTTAAGTGCATCGGCAGGTACTCCATAACGTAATGATAGAGACTGCACGCTGTCATGACTTGGATCAACAAAGTGAAGGACATCTGCGGCTGGTTCTGGCGACTTGTCGGGACGAGTCTGGCTGTAATTTCCATTGGAATACGGCGGAGGTCTATCTTCTATAGAGGATGTGAACTGAGAATGAAGAGAGGATGATGTTGGAGGCGAATATGGAGGAGGTTCCCGCAGGCCCTGGGATAAAGCAGTCGGTGCTGTCGATATTTGACAAAAGGGGCAATACGTCGCAAATCTAGGATTGTCTGTTGTACATCGAGCACAAATAGCTCGATTGCAGCATTCTAATCGTCGTTCATGTGCTGCGGGCTTCTCTGTCTTCTCGTCGTATGTCGGAGGAATGGAAGAGAGAAGCGAAGCGCAAGTACAACAAGCTTCCTCGCCCATGGCTGTGAATTAGAAAAAGTGAAAGAAATCCACTCAAGAAATCCAATAAAGAAACAATTCAATATTAACAGGGTCTAATAGTTTCAAAGAAGTTCGGCGCATACATTGTTGATAGTCGACCCAAAAGCCCGAGGTCCGTAATCGATAAGATGCCTTGGGGAGTGGAAGCTCAGCGATGCGGCAAAATCTTGGCTCGGCTGCGGGCTTACTTTTGACCGCGGGTGGAATTGATCCGCACACTTAGATATTCGAGACCATCAACTCAACTTTTACCACCACGACAACAGCATCTTTGACCGCGTTCATTCATCGAGGTGAGTCATTAAGCCCATAATATACCTTTGCTATCCGGAAGAGAGCTGCACAACCTCTAAATTTTGGCTGGCAACTGCACTCTTTCGAGATCGGGACGTGAAGCTGACCTCAAAAATTGCAGATACCTCTTTCGCGGACAATCGCCATTGAGAATCTCAGAGCGCCGTCAAAATGGTTCGAACTTCAGTCTTGAACGATGCCCTCAATGCCATCAACAATGCCGAAAAGTCAGGAAAGCGCCAGGTCTTGATCCGACCAAGTTCGAAGGTCATCGTCAAGTTCCTTCAGGTCATGCAGAAGCATGGGTGCGTTTACCTTTTGCATTCTCATCCCACAATCGGGTTAATAACTAGGCAATGATTTATTCTACTCCCAAGATCATTGCCCTATACGTGCCCGAGAGAGCAAAATCTTCAGCGAAGATCTTCAACGTGCTCTTCTTTCCCTTTGAAATTGGACGTTATTATTTTCGCAACACGCTGACTGGTTTTAGCTACATCGGTGAATTCGAAGAAGTCGACGATCACCGCAACGGTAAAATCGTCATTCAGCTCAACGGCCGAATCAATAAGACCGGTGCCATCAGTCCACGATACAACGTTCAATTGCGAGACATGGAGAAATGGGTCGTCAAGCTACTTCCTTCCCGTCAGTTTGGTTACATCATCTTGACAACCAGCGCCGGCATTATGGATCATGAGGAGGCCAGGAGAAAGCACGTTGCTGGCAAGATCTTGGGGTTCTTCTATTGATCTTTTCGGTGGTCGAGGATACCCATAGCTGTCCGCAAAAGCATGCATGAACGGCGTTAAGAGTGACGGAAACGTTTACATAGCCTGATAGCTAAGCATAGAGCCCAACATGATTGAGTTCAACACAAAGATCGCCGCAATGGCTATTTTCGGTTGTTGTCGGTCACTACCACCGTCTCTGATACCAACGGGTGTATTTGCATTGAATTTGACGTAGTAACTTCGCAAGACTCTTTACCTCCAACGTAGAAAGCCTTGAATATAATTGTATGAATTCCGTACGACCATCTCGTCAGTGTTGCCGATCTCAAGTGGCACGCTTTAGTTCCACTGTTTGTCCAGGCCTCGGTAAGGTTACACCGATTATTGCCGCCCACCTTCCCATGACAAACATCCCAATGTCTTTCAGCCAGGAATCTTCTCAAACTCGAACGGCTTTTGACCATGGTTGTCGAGGTCATATATGTTGTGAGACACGGTGTAAGTGCAGTTCCCGTGCATTCCCTTCATTTAAGTGGATGCGCAATGTGCGATGCGTACATCCGCTTCACCTCCGGTTCGCGACTTCCTCACGGCGCATTCGCACAATCAGAGATGTTTTGGGCTATTTAGATACTGACAATGTATGTCATCAATAGTTTCGGTCAAATTGGATCGTCAACCCTGCAACCGGCGAATACAGAGGCGCCGTTCGTAGTCCTACTGGCATACCCACCGACCCAGCACTGGCAAGCTATGGCGAAAAACAAGCGGACGAACTAGCCGACCATATCCTAACCCTCACTCCTCCAGTCGACGTGATATACTC
>Ga0335075_10018554_pt1 | contig 10312 bp, 9 predicted proteins | sample Lox_Sample_24_FD_206723 | JGI IMG/M metagenome (GOLD analysis project Ga0335075, IMG submission 206723) | Soil microbial communities from Loxahatchee National Wildlife Refuge, Florida, United States - Lox_Sample_2.4 | ecosystem: Environmental > Terrestrial > Soil > Wetlands | place: USA: Florida... | reverse complement strand
GGGGCTGAGTTAAGGGAGAAAGTACGCCTATCTTGCTTAACCATTCCCACATGCTTCATGGGGAGGAAGAATTCACGCTTCCACACTGTCGCACTCTCTATGTCATCCCTGCCAAATTGCCGCTAAGGCTGCGCTGTCTACGCAACATTCTCTGACTGACTTCAACATAGCCCCTCCAACCCTACGAAGCCGCCGTAACCCGCGAATGCTGGGATTGTGGCCGCGTGTGCGGCTCATGCGCCGATTTCTACCGTCGCTCCTGCAACCGTTGCAGGAGCCACTACTGCATCGCACACAACACTGGATGCGACGAGAAGACTGTAGGTCTATGCCCAGCCTGCAGCATGCGAGCGCGAAGAGGCTACAAGATGAGAAGGCTGATGATGATTGATCTCCTTTAGTGTGACTGGTGCTTCTACGGAGGCGGAAGGAGGACGAGAGAATTGTATTGACTGACCGAAAGGCTCGCTGGTTGTCGTTGTAGAGCGAAGGAAGGGGGCTGACTATTGGTGGCGTTGGAGGCGCGGTTTGAGAAAGAAGTTTGGCGCTGGAGTAGTGAATCAAGAGGAAATCGGCCCGGAGCGGAAAATCCCTGCTCCTTTCAGACAGATCAACGCTGCTCACGTTTCTTCCCCTTTAGGCCTACGTACAATGCTAAGTCGTGTTGCATAGGTGTCATGATGGAACATTCCGGGAGTGTCCCGGTGCGAAACAAGAAACCGAGGAGAGCACCGAACGACACAATCGTTTCTGGCATGTCAACGGAAGGGGAGGAACTCTCGCGATCTGCATTGAGTCTCTGGTTAGAATCCACAAGTTTGAGAGCCGTTCTTCGCTGCACATGCTAGATTCCGGAATCTAACTCTGGCATATAAGCAAATGACTTTAAACCTGCTCCTGACCTCCACTTACATTTGGTCTATCAGCGTGTGTGGAAGCATATGCAGCCACTCTTAAAGGCCATGCGGCTTCGCGGGGGCTGGCTAAGCTCCCTATTTCTGATTATGGACGTATTCGAGACTCTGGTATGCCATACTCTACAATCTCCCAAGGCCACGTCCGAAATATTACCACTCTAAATCGCAAAATTCTTACCCAAGTAATAACGACTCGATCTCATCCTCTCAAGAAACCCATACCCTATACCGACACCCTTCATTCCATTCTTCACACCCTACATACCATGCCACTAACGGAATTCGCCCACATAAACCTCAAGCCCGCCCTCGCCCCTTCCTCTCTACCACAGTCCTTCTACACAACAAGGTACTCCGTCCTGCGCGCCTGTTCCCACGCCTCCCACACCCCATTCTACCTCTGCCAATCTATCTCCACCCCCACAGATCTGTACTTGGTGGGTGTCTAGAAGACGGCCGCGTAGCGTTCTGCATACTCCCGCAGCGCTTGAGCTCGCGAAAGCGATCGGGGAGTTTGTGGATTCGCTGGAGTTTGGCGCATGAAGGTTGACGGGGGGGGAGGTGTTGGGGGCTGGTGTACTGAGTGTAGGTGTGCAAGAGATTGAGAATGGCAAGGCAAATAAGCGGGAGGGGTACTTGGGAAAGACGGTTCAGTAGAGCGCCGTAGGAGGGTGGGATGTGAGTAGTGGTGCGCAAGCAGGAGCGAGGAAGGAGGCGTTTGAAAGGGTGAGGGAGGCTGTCAGTGGGAGTCCGGAGAGGGTGAAAGGCGAATGAGTGGAGAAGTGGACGAAAGCTGAACTTAGGTCAGCTTTGCAGTTGAACATGGGGAGGGGGATGATGTGGGTAGTAAGCCCTTCGCTTCGAATTGTGTCCGTCTGAGGTGTTACTCGAGGTTGGAGACGAGGGGAATGGAGGCCAAGAATTATGCCTTCGATAAGAGGCATAGGATATGACATGATCGAAGTCTCTCCCCTGAGACCGTGCAAGAGCCCAAAACAGCGGCCCGGTTCGAAGGGACACACTATCGCAGAAGGCAGTGAACGGTAACGATATGCTGACGAGTAAAGGCATGGATAAAGCTTTTTGAGGCCAGAAAAATATGAGAAACACATTGGTCTTCAATATCTCAAGTGGCACTGGCTCTATGCTAGACACTTTTACATGATTTTTGCGGGCTTTAAGCCCTCTATCTAGCTGCACACAGCAAGACTTGCCATTGTAGAGAGAACCGCCAGTGCTGTAGGTAAATAACCGTTGTTCAAACACAGAATAGGCCTTCGCATAATCAAAGCCCCAAAGTCCACTCTTCGCCTCTTTCTCAATTAGATCTGTGGCCGCCGTACTGCCAATACGTTTGGGCTTCAAGTCACGCAGGATGTCATCGTGGCCGCTTAGGTGAGCACTCGATAAAGGGTGTTGCCACCCAGAAGAATGTTGAACATCAATTGGCCTCCGTCAAAAGCTCGACATCATGAATCGCCTCAGCTTCGCAAAGATATACACCATTCTGTGGAATGTCAAAGGCATGAACGTCGGCAGGGTCACACAGAATTCGATGCCCCTGTTCACTAGATATTAGCGTTTTCAGTTAGAACAGTAACGTATGAAAGTTGAGGAAATTCCCAATCGGGGGTTTAATATGCTCCACTCTCAGATGTACCTGAGGAAGGTCGGTGGATGCCTTTTTCAGTCTAGTAGATCGATGGAGCCGGAAATGGAGATTGATCTGTCAAGGGATCACTTTTGCTAGCACATTGGGACAATAGCCAAACTGAAATCATCCGATTGCCATACAAGAAAATGTGTGGTTGAACTACGAGAAGAATAGCAGTGAAGTGAAGCTACCCAGTGCCGGGAATAGTTTGCATCTTACGACGATGCCACGACAAAACAGCCTGAGAACAACGAGGCGTGCCGAATCTTTCTGCAAGGTATGGATGATCTACTCTAGGACTTACGTTTACGCCTGCGATATACCAGCTATCGTCGTGGACCTTTCACTTTACCTAGTTTCCGTGGCATGGTTGTCATCAGAGCCTTTGTCCATGACCGCTCGGAAGCTCAGGACGTCCAAACTCGAGCCGAGCACGCCGGATTCTTTTTGAAGGTGCCATTTGCTCTGAAAGCCAGTCCTTCGCCCAGAACGGTGATGGTTGCTTGATTTTGTGGCATTCACGAGTCCCACATAAGCTGACGAGGCTGATAGCAAAGTAACTGTGCGACTTTCCTCTCTCTTCGTTCGGGACGACGGCCCTGGAGCCTAGTGTTGGCTATGCACTATGGCAACACTTTCTGGGTCCCAACCCCAATATTCGCGGGGTAAGAATACCGCAGCGACGTTTACGCGCCGGAAGACCTTTTCCGAACTTCATCCCCTTCGAACGCAACTGAGTGGATATCGGTAAGTTATCTTCAAAGCGTAGGAAACTCGGCGTTGCATAAAGACATGGAGTCCCCATTCCCTTTTATTCTGTCCACTGTTCAGCCCGTCTAAATCGCGTGCCCAATATGGCGTTGCCGCTTTCGAACAAAGTTATAGCCGTGACTGGTGCTGCTTCTGGTATTGCTCTTGCGACGTCAAAAATCCTTTTCGAACGTGGAGCGAGTCTCTCACTTGCGGATTTGCAAAAGGAACGCCTGGATGCGGCTGTAGTCACTATAACAGGTGGATCGAAGGATGCCGAGTCGAGAATCCTCACAACAGCTGTGGACGTCGGTTCAAGTGACTCCGTCGACGAATGGATCAAGAGGACAGTTGAGAGGTTTGGACGCATCGACGGAGCGGCAAACCTTGCGGGGGTGGTTGGACCTCACATTGGGTAAGCCAAGGCGAAGATAATGACTTGAGTGGAATGCTGAAGTTTTGCAATAGGGAACACGGCATCGCCGATTTGAGTAACGAGGAATGGGACTTCTTGATCCGCGTGAACCTCACTGGTGTCTTCTACTGCATGCGTGCTGAGCTTCGCGCCATGACAGGACCCGGAAGCATTGTCAATGCAGCCAGCGTAGCGGGTTTGGAAGGCTATGCCAACAACGCCAATTACACTGCCAGTAAGCACGGCGTGGTTGGGCTGACAAGGAGTGGTGCCAAGGAGGTTGGGCAGAAGAACATTCGTGTTAATGCAGTCGCGCCTGGACTCATCAACACCCCGATGGTTGCTCAGGCTGCCAAGACTGCCGCAGACGTTACGGAATCCAGCATCCAGACGATTGCTGCTTTAGCGCGAATAGGGCAGCCAGAGGAGGTGGGGAAGCTTGTTGCTTTTCTGCTGAGCGACGATTCAAGTTACATTACAGGGGCCGTGTATGTTGTAGACGGTGGAAAGCTCTGTTAGGACTGCGACTCGACGAAGTCGCTGCAAGTATTCTTGATGTCTAAGTGCATATTACAAGTGCAGTTCTACTATAGCGCCCTTTGCGGTGCTTTCCAAGTGTTCTAGGTCCCGATACTAATTCCAAACGTGCTGCGTACGCGACGCGTGCATTGCAATCTCCTTCTCCGGATTTCGCCTCCCAAACCTCGTCCAAATGTTTAGTCGCCAAGAGTATCCAATTCCTCGTCGTATACGTTGCGTGCCACCTGTTCAAGGCCTTTTTGAATGTTCCCGGCTATTTCTCTTCTCAAGATCAAGCTTTCTCCTGCTCGCGACTAAAGGAAGTTCATCATCTGTCTTGACTTACCTTCAAATAGAAGCTTGTTCAACCGACTGTTTGCAACCTATAGCCGTCAACTGCATACGATGGACTCCGACATCTGCGAAGAGGGAGGTCGACAACTCACCGAAACGCAATTGTGCTCAACTTCTTGTGTTCTCATCATGAAAGATTGTTGGTTGATGTCTTCGCGTTGTGTCGATGCAGCATTAACCCAAACAAGGCTTCATCTATTACCACGCCCGCGGCGGCTGGTGTGAGTGTCTGTCTTGCTAGGTTGCTTGAACAAAAGGCAACGCTGGGAAAGATCTACTGTCTGAGCGCAAATAATCGATTCAATCAAGTGCACCGCCTTGTTGACTCTGCACGAGCAGCTTGCCTAAACATTCTTATCGTTTGAAGGATCCCTACCTCATTTTGGGCGCATCTGGCGGAGAATCAGCAAAATGCTTGTTCATACTCATACCACCACATCAACTTTCTCGCTGCCTCCCCCCGGCCTCCCTCCTGCCTCCCCATCGGTCCTCCTGACCCGGCATCTCCGCAGTAAGCAAATGCAGCATATCCTTCGTCACCAGCTTCTTGAGCACCTGTCGAATTAAAACTAATGCCTGTGAACCTGGCTGCTCCCTACTGTCACCCCTATTCTTCACTACTGCTCACCAGAACCCTTTCCTTACCTCCCAGCCCTGATATTCGCAATTTGCCCTCTTCGCATTGCTCTTGGATCAACAGCTCCGGCTGTCCGCCACTTCTTGTCAGCAGCTGTCGGGACGTATCAACTTGGACCGACCGAAATGGACTTGCCAATAGCGCCATCAAATCCCAGAGTTCGTTCGTGGGTTAGAATACCTGCTAGCAATTTTGCTGTCATACTCGGGGCAGCAAATTTGAAGCCTCGCCGTGGACGCCTGCATGCTCTTCGCGTGGGCGGCGGTCGATGCAGTCTAGATTGGACAAAGCACTGTACTTCGTCATGTTCTGCTTGTTCGCTGCAACCTGCATGCCATGCATGATTATGGCTGAGGCGGATTGTCGATTGCGGAATAAATTAATGGCGGCGCCTCGGCAATCGAGAACTCACCTTTCTAGGTCCTGGATTTGCAAAACTTTCACTATAAACTATGACTCATCTTTACTGAATCTCATCGTAGTAGACCTACACTGACAAATACAGCTGGTCACGGTATACGATGCAGCGCAGTTATCAATCATTTTGGACAGTGTGTGGTAGACCAAGTAACTAGCCGGTCCGGCCATTCTCGCCATTGGCTTTCGAGGCGACGAGATTACTGATGGACGTACCACGACTGCTCCGTGAATAATCCATGAAACAATTGCCTAGTAAGCTCTTGTCTGCCGAACTTAGGAACGGGTCTACAACTGCTTAGAAGATTGTCGAGCCATTCTTTTTCAGTGCACAGATCACTGATGGTGAGGTGTGATGCTGACAGCATCCAGGTATTTCGCAATTTACAGGCTCGACAAATGAGGTAGCAGTATCAAAGCTTAGTGGTTACTAATGATAACGACTGTGCTTTGCACGTGGGGTTGGTTGAAACTTGTGCCAGAAAGTTCGCGCAGCGTAGCAGGATCGGGCCCCCGAAACGTGCGATGCAAAAGGCAAAGCACAATAGAGTTGCCCCCGAGGAGTTGATAAGGCGGATCTATGTCCCGCCTTGGCTGGCATTGCACCTGCCCTCAAGCAGCAAAATATGAGGGTTGTGTCAAACATATGCGGAGTTTCCCGGAGAAGCAGCACGTTACGTGATTCCATTTTTACGGCAACAAGCCATCGTGGCGTGAGATACGGGATAGGTCAAGCGTGTGGGGCTTCGCTAGTGGGCGGTTCCTTTACTATTCGGAGGAATCTGGCTTGGGAGCGGCAGTCCCCGTTCCTGCCCGTTTCGCCGAGTTGTCCGCCCAATTGAGGTGCAGGCTTGAAGGCGAGTGCTTAGTGACCGTCTGGAATCGCCGAAAAAGCCCCCCAAAGCTCCACACTGGGCATGCAGTGCCACGCTACCTCGAATCTCTGACTTCAACTTCATTCCGAGACACCTGCTCGTTTGCTATCTTGCTCTTATCAACAACAAACCACCCTTACCTCGGTCACTGAGTCCTTGAAACGATATCACCATTGTTTGCCACACCGCATTCCAGAAGCTGAGCTCGAATTGTCAGCATTTGACGGGCCATCAGTAGCCAGTTGCTCGGACCAACACCAGTATTGCGGAGACACATGGTTAAGAATCAGGTGCGATACCGCAGATCTCCAATTTCAACTTCCGCCCTGGAAGCGTTGAGACTACTCAAAATGCCTCTGCGATGACCAAACACGCCTCGGCCGACGTCCAGCGGCCGCCTTCATTGCCCCCACCTCGCCCAGGGCTTTTTCGTACCCCAAGCCGACAGGCCCCGACCCCAGCTGTACCCAAGCAGCCTGAGAAGATCAATACCGAGGGGATCGAGGACATTGCAGGAGACTTTGAGGATGCCCCTCCCGCCAAACGCCGCAAGATTGACTCCCCAGTACCGAAGGGAGATAGCTCTACAACGTCTTCGCAAGAGCAGAAGCAGGACGGCAATGCTTCACATTCAGCTAGTCTACGAAATGCGCGATCGGGAAGCCCGGCGGGCTTGTTTGACAACGGCGCAGACTCTGGCGATTCCCACTTGAATGACAGGCCCATGCCGACGGGGACGTCTTCACCTCTTCCGCTACCACCGCGACCTCGGAAGCACAAGACGCTCTTGAGGGAGTTCCAGAAAGACATAAAGAGCATACCACGAGTGAGACATGAGGTGAAAGTTCCGACCACGGTGTGTAAGCTCGAAACTCCTGATGATGGACCGTTCATTCAAGGCAATTCGGTCGCAGACTTCTTTCCGTGGAGTGGTAACCATCCTGAAGATGTATTGAATGACCAGACTGTCAAGAGTGGCCAATTTGACAAGCAGTCGCCAACATGGAGCGAGTCGAATACCGCGCGGCCAGCTTTACACAATAACGCTTTTAGAAATAAACTCGGTCTACAGACTCTGTCGGCACTGTATGGATCGGCGATGCAACAACGTTCACAGAACCAGAGGATCACTTCTGGCTCAGTTTTCAGGCCTCCTCCACGAGTCACGCTGACAGAGACCAAAAGGAAGGCATGGCTTAGTGACCTTGCCAATGATGCAGTGCCTTTACGAAAGCTCAGCCGAACAATACCACAAGGCATACGAGGACAACTGCTCTTGGAACAGTGCCTTACCAACGCAGTACCAATCAGTCGTGCTATCTGGTTTGCAAAATGCGTGGGTGCGAACGAGATTCGGACTTTGAAGAGGAAAGGGACAAGTCCGACCTTTGCCGCCAGTGCAGAAGCAAAGTGGTCCAAGGATTGGACAACGAACATTCAACAGTTCATCGAAGCACTTGCGAAGGACTGCGGCAATCCCGATTGGCGGAGCAACATTAGCTACTGCTTGAGGCTAACAGCGCGCCTCTACTCAGAGAACCTGCTGGACAAGGACTCGTTTCTGGACTGGATCTTAAGTTCGGCAGAAAATTCTCCCATTGATCAACTACCAGTCTGGCTCATGATCTTGCACATTCACAGCAAAGACTTGAGTCGGTCTCGTCGAAGAGGGGGGCGTATGGCTGCACTTCTCGTGGACAAATTGCGCGCAGCACAGACTGGTGATGGACAAGCGTCGAGTCCCTTGGTCGAGAGACTCAAGAAATTCGTTAGAGAATTCGTGACATCTCGTCCTGCCTGTTTTCTTATGCCGCAGAAATGGCAGCAGTGTGAGGCTGTGCTACGTCAATGTCTCCATCTCAACCTGGAACCTCATCAGAAACTCATCCAGCATTTGCGTCGCATCAACGAACGCGTTGCTGGTCCCATGGCTCAACGCGAGAACATGCCGATCTCACCTCGGCAATCGCTCATACAGCTTCTCGATGCTTCTCGCGCTCCATACAAGATCCATCAGCTAGCAAAAGAATGCTTCCGCGCCTGCGAGGATAGTCATCTGTTACTAACGACTACAATCGAGTGGTCATGTACACGATTCCGACATGGCGAAGCACGGCTTTACCTGGCTGTTCGCCTTTTGAGATTGTGGCACAGGAATGGATGCGACCTTGACGGCTCCCTGCATGAGTTCCTAGCAAACGGCCATGCGTTCCAATTCTTGCATGCCCAATCACTCCACCATCTCATTGCAGAATTGGTGCGATCTCGTGATTTCTCGGTCAGTAAGTATTTGCAATGGCTCACCGCTCGGGGCGCTCTACGAAACTGTTTCGCCGACGAGTATCGCATACTCACAGCTTCTCATGGTGGTTGCCAAAAGGAGATAGCAATACAGCTCTGCGACGAGCAAACGCAATTGTTAACCGAGATACCGCTTAACCATTTGCCGAATCATGTCAGGAACCTAAGATCTGCCCTGTTATCGCGCATTGGCTTCGATGTTGACAACGAGTCGACGGTCTTGCATCACTGCAAACGCTTCATTACAGCACAGTTGGAAGGTATCTTTCCAGACACCGACGATATGAGTGATGAATACGAATATCATACTCCTGATCTAGGGCGACTTTCTTGGACCATCAAGTCCGAGCTAGGTCAATGGCTTCGCGGAATAGTTGCAGCATACTTTCCCAACAATGGAAAAGCAAGCGTTTTGAAATCGGCGCCAAGTGAACCTGAATTCACACTAAACCATTTCATGCTTGTCCGGGGGGCTCTGGAACGTATCGACGACATATCGATGCTTGCCGACGTCTTGTGTCTTGCTTCAGATTCTAGGGACGAGGCCGTTCTAGCTTCTGTGGTAGATAGCATCAATGCGCATTTCGAGTCACTATCTGCCGTTGGAGCCCTTGACGAGCTTCACAAAAAGATATCGCAGGCATATGTTTCTTTGAAAGCCATCAAAGTTTCGTTGCCCACGTTGGCGATATCGCTACTCGACCTGGGAGGTCGGCGTCCAGACGAGCGGCTACCTGTCCGTGTCTTGCAAGAAGACATAGCTCGAGGCGACAAAATCAATACCATCGCCGCGTACTCGCCCTTCTCCGATGGAATGGCCGAATCGCTGCAGCAGGCAGGCTCTACTTTCGTCGAAGACTTCGAGGCTGTAATCCTATCAGAGCCCAACATGACGGAACAGACGATGAATCAGCTGTTCGCACTCGTCGTAGAACGGCTACAGAAAGATGACGTTGTTGCAAATCAAGGGGAAAGCCGCGATAGCCTGTGCTTACTATTAGCGCGGCTGAGGATCTTCAGGCCAGCGCATTTCGATCGACTCATGTCGACCTGGATTAGATCCACTGTTGCATCTTCTGACAACTCTGCTGTATTTCTAGTTCTGGCCCTTGTTAACTTCAGTTGCTTGCCGATTTCGGCCATCTTCGCGAACCTACAACAGCTACAGACGAATACCAATCCTGCGCATGTCAAACATAGCCGACGGAACGTTGCTTGGCTTCTCTGCAATGGTGTTTTATCTGAACAACTCTCAACGGAGCCTCCTCCATATCGTTTCAAAACCGTTTGGTCTCGCTATCTTGCAACCAATCCCGCAGAGGCCCTGGCCATTCTTGCCCTCGTCAAGTCAGACGCTATGGAGCTCCATCCGGATTTCAATCTCAAAAGCACCAATTGGGTGCCTCCACTACTTTCCGACATCGCTCTCCAAGACTTTCAACGGTCTTTGGACTATACTTCCGAGACTCTTGT
>Ga0335075_10018553_pt1 | contig 10312 bp, 8 predicted proteins | sample Lox_Sample_24_FD_206723 | JGI IMG/M metagenome (GOLD analysis project Ga0335075, IMG submission 206723) | Soil microbial communities from Loxahatchee National Wildlife Refuge, Florida, United States - Lox_Sample_2.4 | ecosystem: Environmental > Terrestrial > Soil > Wetlands | place: USA: Florida... | reverse complement strand
TGGGCGAGCGAACCGCCACGCCGGCGATCTCCAGCTGCGCTCCCGCCCTCGCCTTCAGGTCAGCAGACTGTTCAGTGAGCAGCCGGTAGACCTGAGAGCCGACGACGCCGCAGCCGAGCAGCGCCACCTTCAGCGGCGCACGTTCCTCTGTTACGCGCATGCCTGGTTCCAGGGCGAGTGTGGATTTTTCCGGCCGACCATTGCTGTGCTGCTGCGCGACGTCTGCCCGCATGGCAAGTCAGCTCCCCTCCGGGCCCCGGCGCCTGTGCCAAGACCGGCGGTAAGCCGTCAGCTGTGCGCTGACCTGCCAGGGGCGTTATGTCGCCCCAAGCTTAGCCAGCCGGCGCCGCCCCCAGTCAGGCAGTCAGCCAGTCATCCAGCCAGCCAGTCACCCAGCCAGCCAGTCAGCAAGTCACCCAGCCAGCCAGGCGCTCAGGCCGGGCGGCGCACCAGCGAGGCAAGCAGCCGCTCGGCTTCGGCGTCCGGGTCGCTGGTCAGCCCGGTGTGCACGGGACCTGTCTGTACCACCGTGCTGCGCGGCGCGGTCAGCCAGCCGAACCGGCGGCCGATGTCCTGCAAGCCGGGCTGCCCGGCGGCTGGATCCTGGGCGCAGATGCCGGCTATCGCGTCGAGCGCCCGCCGGATCGCAGACACGTCGGCGGCGGGGTCGAGTGCCAGCAACCGGTCGGCGTCAAGTTCCACGAGCGCTCGCAGGTAATTGAGCGGCCGGCAATAGAGCACGACTCCGGCATTGATGGCCTCACCGCGATCGACCCTGGGGACCACCCGCAGGACTGCGTATTCAAAGGGCTGCGGATCGCTTCTGTCCGCGTGGCCAGTCATCGGCCCTCCCGGCGGGCCAGCCAGTCCGGACGGGAGGTCCGGCGACCAGCGCGGTCAGCGAGCGTCACGTTGGTCAGGCCAGCCGCTGCGGCAGCGGCAAGCTGCGGGAGCCAGCTGGGCCTGGCCGCAAGGCGCGCGGCCAGCTGGGTGACGTACGCCTCGCGCAGCTCCGGCACGCCGGCGAACCCCGGCTCGCCAGCCAGCCACTCCTCCGGTACCCGCGCTACGGCCTCGCGCAGGACAGCTGTCGTCAGCCTGGGGGCCAGCTCTGCGTCCGCGTCCTCGACCAGGCCCTTGCAGCCGAGCAGTGCGTGCTCGGCGATGTCGTAGGGACGTGCCGCAGCCTGGCCGGCGCTGGCCCAGCGGTGCTGGAAGGTCAGCGTCGCGCCATGATCGATGAGATACACGGCACCGTGCCAGAGCAGCATGTTCGGGTTGCGCCAGGACCGGTCAGCGTTCGAGACCAGCGCGTCGAACCAGATCACCCGGCCCGCCAGGGCCGCATCGACACTTGCCGCGCCAGCCTCGAAATCCAGGGCGCCCGGCAGGAAGTCCACCCCCAGGTTCAGTCCGGCGCTGGCCCGGAGCAGATCCTGGATTTCCTGATCGGGCTCGCCGGGCGCCAGCGCCGGATCGAGCCGGACGGTGACGAGTTCAGGAACCGCCAGCCCGCACGCCTCGGCGAGGCTAGCGCTGATGATCTCGGCGACGAGCGCCTTCGGCCCCTGACCAGCACCGCGGAATTTGACCACATAGGTGCCGAGATCATCGGCCTCCATCACGGCCGGCAGCGAACCGCCTTCGCGAAGTGGCGTCACGTACCTGATCGCCTGGACACTCCGGAGCACAACGCCGCAGCTTACGCTGCGGATGCCTCGCTGGACGGGCTGGACGGCGACTTCCATCACGGCGGGAACGCGCACCTGAGGCCGACTCCCCTACGCCCTGGGAAGGTGGCCTGACCTGGGGAGTTGCATGAAACGCGGCACATATCCCGGTTACTGAGGCGATGCGCCGCAGTTATCAGATGTCCGCTCCCGGCGAACGCTCTACCAGCGGCGGAACAAAAAACCTCCAAGTTTGCTTGTAGCGTCGTAATCACGTAAGCAAACTAGTGCCTAGCTTCGGAGGAAGTGACCTCTGTAATGGCCGAGACTCTCTCGCTGCCGGTACTGCCGCTGGACGACAACGTCGTCCTGCCCACGATGGTAGTGCCGCTCGATCTCTCCGCCGCCGAGCCGCGAGCGGCGATTGAGGCTGCTCAGCTCGCCGCGGCAGCCGCCGGCGGCGACGCCAAGGCCGAGGTACTGCTGGTGCCGCGGCCAGACGGCAAATACACCCCTATCGGCACCCTCGCCGCAATCGAGCAGGTCGGCCGGCTGCCGAGCGGTGAGCGCGCGGCAGTCGTGCGCGGCACCGCGCGCGTCAGGATCGGCACTGGCACCGTAGGCCCTGGTCAGGCGCTGTGGGTGGAGGGCACCGTCATCGACGAGCCTGAGCCCTCCCAGCAAGCCACTGAGCTGGCCAGGGAGTACCGCGGGCTGGCCGCCACGATCCTGCAGAAGCGCGGCGCGTGGCAGTTCGTCGACGTGCTGCAGCGACTGACCGACCCGTCGGCTCTGGCCGACAGCGCCGGTTACGCCGGGTACCTGGACATGGCCCAGAAGCGCCAGCTGCTGGAGACAAGCGACCCGCAGGCGCGCCTGGAACTGCTGATCGGCTGGGCTCGTGAGCACCTGGCCGAGCTGGACGTCGCGGAGACCATCAGCAACGACGTCAAGGAAGGCATGGAGAAGCAGCAGCGCGAGTTCCTGCTTCGCCAGCAGCTGGCTGCCATCCGGAAGGAGCTAGCCGAACTGGACGGTAAGCCCGCCTCGGAAGAGGAGGACTACCGTGCCAGGATCGAGGCTGCCGACCTGCCGGAGAAGGTCCGCGAAGCGGCCCTCAAGGAGGCGGCCAAGCTCGAGCGCGGCTCCGACCAGTCGCCCGAGGCGGGCTGGATCCGCACCTGGCTCGACACCCTGCTCGAAGTGCCGTGGAACGAGCGCACGGAGGATGCCTATGACATCACCGGCGCGCGGACGGTGCTGGACGCCGATCATGCCGGCCTGGATGACGTGAAGGATCGCATCATCGAGTACCTGGCCGTCCGCAAGCGGCGGTCGGACCGAGGCCTCCAGCTCGTCGGCGGCAGGCGCAGCGGTGCCGTGCTGGCTCTGGGCGGGCCGCCCGGAGTCGGCAAGACCTCGCTCGGCGAGTCCGTCGCGCGGGCAATGGGCCGCAAGTTCGCCAGGGTCGCACTCGGCGGCGTCCGGGACGAGGCCGAGATCCGCGGCCACCGGCGTACCTACGTGGGCGCGCTTCCCGGCCGGATCGTCCGGGCCGTCACCGAGGCCGGGTCAATGAACCCGGTGATCTTGCTGGACGAGGTGGACAAGCTCGGCGCCGACTACCGGGGCGACCCGACTGCGGCGCTGCTCGAGGTGCTCGACCCGGCGCAGAACCACACGTTCCGCGACCACTACCTCGAGGTCGAGCTCGACCTGTCCGACGTGCTGTTCATCGCCACGGCGAACGTGGTCGATGCCATCCCGGCACCGCTGCTGGACCGCATGGAGCTCATCACGCTGGACGGATACACCGAGGACGAGAAGGTCACGATTGCGCGCGGCCACCTGCTGCCCCGGCAGCTCGACCGGGCCGGGCTCGATATTGCCGATGTCACTCTGACCGACGACGCGCTGCGCAGGCTCGCTGGCGAGTACACCAGGGAGGCCGGTGTCCGGTCGCTGGAGCGGACGATCGCGAGGGTGTTGCGCAAGATCGCGGCCCAAGCGGAGTCCGGCACGGCGACCGTGCCCGTCACGGTCGACGCCGGTGACCTGACTGGTTACCTGGGCCATCCGCGGCACACGCCAGAATCGGCGGAGCGCACCGCGGTACCTGGCGTGGCGACCGGCCTGGCAGTTACCGGGACCGGCGGCGACGTGCTGTTCATCGAGGCGTCGCTGGCAGATCCTGAGACCGGCTCGACCGGTGTGGCACTGACCGGTCAGCTGGGCGACGTGATGAAGGAGTCGGCGCAGATCGCACTGTCCTACCTCCGCTCGCACGGCGCTGAGCTGGAGCTGCCGGTGGGCGACCTGAAGGATCGCGGCGTGCACGTCCACGTGCCGGCTGGCGCCGTCCCGAAGGACGGCCCGAGCGCAGGGGTCACGATGACCACGGCGCTGGCGTCACTGCTGTCCGGCCGGCTGGTCAGGTCCGACGTCGCGATGACCGGCGAGGTCTCGCTGACTGGACGGGTCCTGCCGATCGGCGGCGTCAAGCAGAAGCTGCTGGCCGCGCACCGGGCCGGGATCACCACCGTGCTGATCCCGAAGCGAAACGAGCCAGATCTGGAGGACGTGCCGGAGAACGTGCGCGCGGCGCTGGAAGTCCACCCGGTCAGCGATGTCCGCGAGGTGCTCGAGCTGGCACTGGAACCGGCGAGCTCTGCCGCGACTGTCGTCGCGGCGTAACTCGCCAGCGGCAGCTGCCCTGAACAGTGAGTGCCCGGCCGGTTTACCGGCCGGGCACTCATGCACTTGGGCTGCGGTGCGCCGGCTAGCGGGCCCTGCGGCGCAGCGACAGCGGCATGACAGCGGACTCAAGCTGCACCTTGAGGCTCATCTTGCTATCCCCCTCGCGCCGGTCGGCGAAGTGGATGGGCAGCTCGACAATCTTCAGTCCGTGCTGCACGGTGCGGTAGTTCATTTCGACCTGGAAGCTGTAGCCGTTGCTGCGGACGCTGGCCACGTCAATCGCCCTCAGCGCGGAACTCCGCCAGAGCTTGAACCCGGCCGTAACGTCGCGGACGCCGAGGCGCAGCAGCACCCGGACGTAGGTGTTCGCGAACGCCGAAAGAGCCTTCCGCTGCCAGGACCATTCACTGGCCAGGCTGGCGCCGCAGACGTAGCGGGAGCCGATCACCACGTCCGCGTTGGTGGCGAGCAAGGTACCCAGCATCTGCGGCAGGTACTGCGGCGAGTGCGAGAGGTCACTGTCCATCTGAACGACGAACTCGGTACCGGACTCGATCGCATGCGTCATGCCGTCGACATAGGCCCGGCCCAGGCCCTGCTTGCCCGGCCGGTGCAGGACAGCCAGCCTGTCCCGGCCGTACTTCTCAGCAAGCTCCTCGGCGATGGCGCCGGTCCCGTCCGGGGAGTTGTCGTCGGCGACAAGGATGTGCAGGCCCGTCAGCGGCAGGCTGAACAGCTCCGCGACGATCACCGGCAAGTTGGCAGCCTCGTTGTAGGTGGGCAGGACAACCGTCAGAGCCGCCGATCTCCACGGTTCCGGCAGCTCAACGGAATTCCCGCTCAGACTGCGCTCCTGAAGTGCCATCCTCGCCTCTACCTCCGCGGTATTTGGGCGCCAAACCTCGCGTCACGAACGCCCGTGCCGGAATCGCGGTGCTGTAGAAGGGGCCTGCTGCAGAACGCCCGTCCTGCACGCACTAGGGCCGCCAAGCCAGATCCGCCAGCACAGCGTCAGCATCGCTGTCGCCCGAGACACCATGAAGATTACCCGGGCTTCCGGCTGAATATATGCGCTGACCATCAGATTTTTACCGATTACGGACTGCGTCATGATCACCATGCGCGGCGCAATAAAGCAACGCTAAGGCGGCTCGGCGAGTTCCCGGCGCCCGCCCTGTCAACCTCATAAGCCCGGCCCACGTCCCGCCCGGCCCACGTCCCGCCCAGCCCCGCCCGGCCCACGTCCCGCCCGGTCGCCCGCTGCAGGCTAATGCCGGCTCCGCCTTCTGAAAATATGAGTTTGCCGATTGACTTTATAGGAATTATCGTGCATCCTGACGTCATGAGCGCCTCGCAACACCTTGCCGCCCGGTTGCACGTTGACCTCCGCAGGCAAGCAAGCGCCCTGTGTAGACCGCCAAGCGTTCGGCCAGCCGGCCGGAAGCAATGAGCCGCCGGGCAACCAAGCAGGCTGGCGCCACCAGCAGCGGCAGCCAGCCCGGGCCCTGAACCCGCCAGCCGGGCCGGCCTGACAAAGCAGCAGGCCAGGCGCGAGCCGTCACGGGCGCGCTGGCCAGTGACCGTAGCCAGGCAAGAACGCGACTGCCGGGCTCGACACCGAATCTTGCAGGCGGCGCAAGCCCGGGCGGGAGCCTGGCGGCCCGGCAAGCCAGCCGGGTAGCCGAGACTCGCGAGCCAGGCCCGCAAACCAGCACCCCGCAATGGCCGGTCGCGCCATCCCGGCGCGCGGCAACCCGGCGTCTGCGGTCGCCATGCACCCGCCGCTGGCCGGACCTCATCACTTCGTCAATCCACACCGACTCCAGGGAGCGTGCCGTCATGCCCGGAAACAGACCGGCCCTCGTCCAGGAAGATGCCCCGCCTGGCGCCGTCGCCAGGCTCGTCTCGGTACCAATGCCAGCGGCGGCGCAGGCTGCGTCGGTAACTACAGCGGCTCGTCCGGGGGGTCGGCGCGGTAACGCCGGAGGTCGCCGGGCGACGGCCTGGTTGCGCCTGATCAGCCCCTTTGCCGTGCTCGTGGTATGGCAGCTCGTCAGTCAGCTCGGTCTGGTCAGCGAGCAGACGTTGCCATCGCCAACCGAGGTCTGGTCAACCGCGGTCTCGCTGGTGACGCAGAACTCGTCGGCGTACGGGACGTTGCAGGGCAACCTGCTCGTCTCGCTGGAGCGGGTAGCGATCGGCTTCGCGGTCGGCGCAAGTATCGGGCTGCTATTGGCAGTCATCGCAGGGCTCAGCCGGCTCGGCGAGAACGCAGTGGACCCGCTCATGCAGATGCTCAGGACGCTGCCGTTGTTCGGCCTGATCCCGGTGTTCATCGTCTGGTTCGGGATCGACGACACACCAAAGATCATCCTGATCGCGATCGGCTCGGCGATCCCGCTGTACCTGAACGCGTTCACTGGCATCCGCAACGTCGATCCCAAGCTCCACGAGGTCAGCCGGGTGCTGCAGCTAAACCGCCGCGAGCTCATCACAAAGATCGTGCTGCCCGGCGCGATGCCGCAGATCCTGGTGGGTATCCGGCAGAGCCTGGGCGTTGCCTGGCTCGCGCTTGTCGTCGCCGAGCAGATCAACACCAACGCCGGCCTTGGCTTCATGATGAGCCAGGCCACGCAATTCTTGCGCCTCGACGTGATCGTCGTCGCGCTACTCGTCTACTGCGTCCTCGGCCTGCTTACTGACTGGCTCGTCAGGATCGCCGAACGGAGGGCGCTGTCGTGGCGTCGCAGCTTCATAGCAGCATGAGCGCCTCCGGGCTGAATAACGCCGCACTCGCGACGATGGTACGCGTCCGTGGCCTGAGCCGGTCGTTCGGTCCGGACCAGGTGCTGCGCGATCTCGACCTGGATATCACATCAGGGGAGTTCGTCGCGCTGATCGGGCGCAGCGGCTCGGGCAAGTCGACGCTGCTCAGGGCACTGGCCGGACTGGACCACCAGGCCACAGGCGAGCTTGCCGTCGACGGCACGGTCTCGATTGCGTTCCAGGAACCGCGGCTGGTGCCGTGGAAGCGCGTTGCCGACAACGTGAGCCTAGGGCTGCGCGATCCCGACCCGCGGGCCAGGACCGCGGCCGCGCTCGCCGAGGTGGGGCTGAGAGACCGGGCCCGAGCCTGGCCGCTCACCTTGTCCGGCGGAGAAGCGCAGCGCGCTTCGCTGGCGCGAGCCCTGGTCCGCGATCCGAGCCTGTTGCTGCTCGACGAGCCATTCAGCGCCCTCGACGCGCTGACCAGGATCGCTATGCACCGGCTCGTGCTCAGCCTGTGGGAGCGCCACCGGCCAGCGGTGCTGCTCGTCACGCACGACGTGGACGAAGCACTGACACTCGCCGACCGCGTGGTGGTGCTGACGGCAGGACAGATCAGCCACACCTGCCTGGTCAGCGCGGACCGTCCGCGGGACCGCAATCAGGCGTACCTGCATGAACTCAGAACCCGCCTGCTCGCCGAGCTAGGCGTCGACAGGGAAGGAACACCATGAGGAACGTGGCCACCACCCGCCCCGGCAGCACGCCGGGCGGCGGCCCACCGGGCCGGCGTATCGGCGCCGGGGCCCTCGCAGCAGGCTTTCTCCTGCTCGGCGGAGCCACTGCATGCTCATCCGCAGCAGCCGGTTCGTCAGCGAGCAGCCCAGCTGCGAGCGGCACTACGTCCGCCAGCGCCACCAGCGTGTCTGACGTGACGCTGAACATCGGCGATCAGGCCGGGGCCGGGGCTGAAGCCCTGCTCACGGCGGCGGGGCTGATCAACAAGCTGCCCTTCAAGGCGCACTGGGCCGACTTCACTTCCGGTCCGCCGATGCTGCAGGCAATGGGCGCCGGCTCGATCGATGTCGGCGGCGTCGGCGACGCGCCGCCCGTCTTCGAGGCGTCGGCCGGCGGTCAGGTCGCGCTCGTCGGTGCCGAGGTCGCGGACCCGAACTCATCTGCGCTGCTGGTACCGGATAACTCGCCGATCAAGACTGTGGCGGAGCTCAAGGGCAAGACGATCGCGGTGGCCCAGGGCAGCTCGGCCAACTACCACCTGCTGGCGATCTTGACCAAGGCGGGGCTCACCATCAAGGACGTCACGGCGGACTACCTCCAGCCGGCCGAGGCCGAGGCAGCCTTCGCCTCCGGCCATGTGGCGGCGTGGGACATCTGGTCGCCATATATCGAGTACGCCGAGGCCAAGTACCACGCGCGAGTACTCGTCAACGGATCGACCATCGGCCAGACGTACGGCTTCATCGTCGCCTCCCGTTCGGCGCTCGCCAATCCGGCCAAGGCCGCGGCCATCCACGACTACCTGTCGCTGCTGTACAAGGCGTACGACTGGGCCGACCAGCACCAGTCGGCCTGGGCCTCGACCTGGGGTAAGGCGACCGGCATGCCAACCAGCGTCATGCTGCAGGCTGCCAAGGACGACCAGGACACCCCCGTCCAGGTCACGCCGACGGTACTTACTTCTGAGCAGAGCGTGGCCAACGCGTTCAGCTCGGCCGGCCTGATCCCGAGCAAGATCAACATACCTAGCTTCGCCGTCACCACGTTCAACAACGTTCTGGGGAGTTCGTCGTGAGCCTGAAGTTCCACTGGTTTCTGCCCACCTCGGGCGACGGACGCGGCATCGTCGGGCGTGGCCACAGCATCCCGCTGGTAGGCGGGGCTGCGACGGCGCCGCCGGGCGCGAGCGGGGCCCGGGCCGCGACCAGGCCGCCGGACATCGACTACCTCGGGCAGGTCGCACGGTCGGCCGAGCAGCTTGGCTTCACTGGCGTACTGACTCCTACCGGGACGTGGTGCGAGGACGCCTGGCTCACCACGGCGGCGCTGATCAGCCAGACCAAACGGCTGAAGTTCCTGGTCGCCTTCCGGCCGGGCTTTGTCGTCCCGACGCTCGCGGCGCAGATGGCCGCCACATATCAGCGGCTGTCCGGCGGTCGTCTGCTTCTCAACGTCGTGACCGGCGGTGAGGAGACCGAGCAACGGCGGTTCGGCGACTTTCTCAGTCACGACGAGCGGTACGCCCGGACCGGCGAGTTCCTGAACATCGTCCGCGGCGCCTGGAGCGGGCAGCCATACGACTTCGAGGGCGCGCACTACAAGGTCGAGGGCGCGACGGTGATGAGCCCGCCCGACCCGGTCCCGACGGTCTACTTCGGCGGCTCGTCTCCGGCCGCCGGACCGGTGGCGGCCAGGTATGTGGACGTCTACCTCACCTGGGGCGAGCCGCCCGACGCGGTGGCCGCGAAGATCGCGTGGATGCGCGAGCTCGCGGATCAGGCAGGGCGGGAGTTGCGCTTCGGCATCCGGCTGCACACGATCAGCCGGGATACCTCGGCCGAAGCGTGGGCCGAGGCCAACCGGATGCTAGCCGAGCTCAGCTCGGAGGAGATCGCCAACTCGCAGCGCGCCCTGGCGACGTCGTCATCCGTCGGCCAGCGCAACATGCGGGTGCTGCACGACGACTACCGCGACGGCGGCAAGGCATCCGACCTGGAGATCTACCCGAACCTGTGGGCTGGCGTCGGGCTCGTTCGCGGTGGTGCCGGCACTGCCCTGGTCGGGAGTCACGCGGAGGTAGCGGACCGGATCGAGGAGTACGCGGCACTCGGCATCAGCGAATTCGTCATGTCCGGGTATCCGCACCTCGAAGAGGCCTACTGGTTCGGCGAGGGCGTACTGCCTGAGCTCCGCCGGCGCGGCGCGACGGCCGCGCCGGACGACTTGTCGGGCCTGCTGGCAACGTCCGGCTCCGGGGCTGCCTGACCAGCTCGCGCTGGCAGGTGGCACGCAGCCGTCGCCGAATAGCGGTCGCGCCGGCCGGCATCCACCTTCCCGGCCGGCGCGGCCTTCTCCTCACTCGCCGCAGTTGCGCGGCGCACGCCGTCAAGGAGGTCGCCAGTGAACTTCACCGTCGTCGTCGGTAACCCCAAGCCCGAATC
>Ga0335075_10018552_pt1 | contig 10312 bp, 7 predicted proteins | sample Lox_Sample_24_FD_206723 | JGI IMG/M metagenome (GOLD analysis project Ga0335075, IMG submission 206723) | Soil microbial communities from Loxahatchee National Wildlife Refuge, Florida, United States - Lox_Sample_2.4 | ecosystem: Environmental > Terrestrial > Soil > Wetlands | place: USA: Florida... | reverse complement strand
TCATCGCCGCCTACCACAAGCGTCTCGCCGCGCTGCCCTGGCTCGCGCCTTCCACGCGCGCCGAAGCCCAGGCCAAGCTCGACTCGCTCTACGTCGGCGTCGGCTATCCCGAAACCTGGATGGACTACTCCTCCTACGAAGTCCGCCCCGACGATGCCTTCGGCAACTCCTGGCGCGCCGGCCTCTGGTATTACCGCTACAATCTCGACCGCATCGGCAAACCCGTCGATCGCCATCAGTGGTCGATGACGCCCCAGACCGTCAACGCCGTCAACCTCCCGCTGCAGAACGCGCTCAATTTCCCCGCCGCCATCCTCCAGCCGCCCTTCTTCGATCCCCAAGGTCCGGCCGCGCACAACTATGGAGCCATCGGCGCCGTCATCGGCCACGAGATCAGCCACACCTTCGACGCCGAGGGCAGCGCCTTCGACGCCCAGGGCCGTCTCCGCAACTGGTGGACGCCCGCCGACCACGCCCACTTCGAGCAGGCCGCCGAAAAACTCGAAGCGCAATACGATTCCTACCAGCCGTTCCCCGGCGTTCACGTCAACGGCAAACAGACCATCGACGAGGACATCGCCGATCTCGGCGGAGTCGCCGCAGCCTACGATGCCTGGCGCGCTTCGCTCCACGGCCGCCCCGCGCCCATGCAGGACGGCTTCACCGGCGTCCAGCAGTTCTTCATCGCCTTCGGCCAGAACTGGGCCTCGAAGGCGCGCGAAGCATCTCTCCGCCGCCAGGTGCTCACCGATCCCCACGCCCCTGCCGAGTATCGCGCCGACACCGTGCGCAACTCCGATGCCTGGTATGCGGCCTTCGGCGTTCAGCCCGGCCAGACGCTCTACCTCGCGCCCGATCAGCGCGTCCGCATCTGGTAGCCGCAATCCTGGCCTTTCCGTCGCCCCGCGATATATGGTTAAGCACATGAAAATTTTCCAGCCCCTCCGCATTTCCAGGCGCGTGGGCTCCGTCTGCGCGCTGCTTTGTCTCGCCATGTTTGTCTGCCTGCCGGCCTTCGCGCAGGAAGACCATCATCACGACCAGGCTCCCGCCGCCGAGTCCGCCAAGCCCGCCTCCGACAACACCGATTACAACAAGCTGCCTCCGCTCCCCGCCGACGCGCACACGGAGCAGTCCATGGTCCTCGACGGCAAGACCCTCCACTACACCGTCACCGTCGGCACCCTCCCCGTCCGCGACGAGCAGGGAAAAGTCGCCGGCGATCTCGTCTACACTGCCTACACCATCGACGAGCCCAATCGCCCCGTCACCTTCGCCGTCAATGGCGGACCGGGCGCATCTTCGGTCTTCCTCAACTTCGGCGCCATCGGCCCCAAACACCTCAACGGCGTCGGCAACGAAGGCGACAGCGCCTCCGATCCCACCGTGATGAGCGACAACCAGGGAACCTGGCTCGGCTTCACCGACCTCGTCTTCCTCGATCCCATCGGCACCGGCTTCAGCCGCTCCCTCGTCGATCCCGCCCAGGCCAAAAAGCTCTTCTTCGGCCCCACCACCGACGTCGACTATCTCTCCCACGCCATCTACGACTGGCTCATCAAAAACGGCCGCATGACCTCGCGCAAGTACATGGTCGGCGAGAGCTACGGCGGTTACCGTGTCCCCCGCATCGTGTATGAGCTGCAGTCGCAGCTGGGCGTGGCACTCAACGGCGAAGTCCTCGTCTCGCCCTACATGAATCCCGCCATCGAGTCCCAGCCTGACCTCTCGCCGCTGCCCTGGCTGCTCACCCTGCCTTCCATCACCGCTGCCCATCTGGAGCGCGAGCATCAGCTCACTCCCGATGCCATGCAGTCGGTGATCGCCTACACGCTCGGCGATTACGCGACGGCGCTGATCAAGGGATACTCCGACCCGGCGCTCCAGCAGGCCATGATCCAGAAAGTCACCGAGATGACCGGCCTCGATCCCACCTTCGTCAAGGAGTCCGGCGGCCGCCTCGACACCGAAGCCTATCTGCGCGAAGTCTGGCGCGAAGAGGGCAAGGTCGGCTCCGTCTACGATTCCAACGTGACCATGTTCGATCCCTTCCCGTGGTCGCCCTGGCCCAAGGCCAACGATCCGCTGCTGGCCAGCATGATCGGCCCCACCACCACCGCCATGGTCAACTTCGATACCCAGGTGGTCGGCTGGAAGACCGACGCTCAGTACAACGCGCTCTCCTACGCGGTCAACGAGGCGTGGGACCGCAACAGCCCGGCGACCCGCGAAGGCTCGGTGACCCAGCTCCGCGACACCATCGCGGCGGATCCGAAATTCCGCGTCGTCATCGCCCACGGCTGGGACGATCTCTCCTGCCCCTTCATGGGTTCCATCCTCACCGTGAACGAGATGCCGGTCATGGGCGATCCCGCCCGCGTCTCCGTGCATGAGTTCCCGGGGGGCCACATGTTCTACACTCGCGAGCCCAGCCGCATCGCCTTCGAGAAAATCGTCGAAGACATGTACAGCAAGCACTGAATTCAGTAGTCAGTGTTCAGTCATCAGTAATCAGAAAAACGAAAGCGCCGGGCGATCCCTCACCCGGCGCTTCGTTTTCTGAGCTCTGCGCTCTGAGCTCTGATCGCTGTCTTTACGCCGTCTTCTGCAGCACCTCTTCCCGCACTTCTTCGTCGTGCTGCTTCTCCGCGCTCGACCGCGGCAGCGCCACGGCCAGCACGTCTTCGATCCGGCTCGCGTAGTGGATCGCCACGCCTTCCACCTGATCCGGCGTCAGATCCTCTTCCACGTTCAGCTTGTTCTCCGCCGGCAGGATCACCTGCTTCACCCCCGCCCGTTTCGCGGCCAGGAATTTCTCCTTGATCCCGCCCACTGGCAGCACGTTCCCGCTCAGCGTGATCTCTCCCGTCATCGCGGTCAGCGGATGCACCGCCCGATCCGTCAGCAGGCTCACCAGCGCGGTCGCCATCGTGACGCCGGCTGATGGCCCATCCTTCGGAATCGCCCCCGCCGGCACGTGGATGTGCAGGTCCGTGTCCTTCATCACGTCTTCGTCCAGGCCCAGCGACTTCGCGTTCGACCGCACCCAGGTCAGCGCCGCCTGCATCGATTCCTGCATCACCTCGCCGATCTGTCCCGTCATCGTAAAGCCGCCCTTGCCCTTCATCCGGTTGGCTTCGATGAACAGCACGTCGCCGCCCGCCGGCGTCCACGCCAGCCCCACGGCTACCCCCGCGCGCTTCGTGCGCTCGGCAATCTCCGTGTCCACGCGTACCTTGATCCCGCCCAGGAACTCGTGAATAATCTCCTGCGTCACCACCAGTTTGTCCGTTTTGCCTTCGGCGATGCGCCGCGCCTGCTTGCGGCACATCGTCCCGATCTGCTGCTCCAGCTTGCGCACGCCCGCCTCGCGCGTGTAGTGCCGCACGATGTACCCAACGCTCTCGTCCGGAAACTCGATGTCCTCCGGCTTGATCCCGTTCTCCTTGATCTGCCGCGGGATCAGATACCGGAACGCGATGTGCTTCTTCTCCTCTTCCGTGTAGCCCTGCAGCTCGATAATTTCCATGCGATCGCGCAGCGGCTCCGGCACCGTGTCCAGCATGTTCGCCGTGCAGATAAACAGCACCTTCGACAGATCGAACGGCTGATCCAGATAGTTGTCGCGGAACGTATTGTTCTGCTCCGGATCCAGAATCTCCAGCAGCGCCGACGCCGGATCGCCGCGGAAATCCCGCCCCAGCTTGTCCACCTCGTCCAGCATGAACACCGGATCGTTCGCGCCCGCCCGCCGCAGGCTCTGGATGATCTGCCCCGGCAGCGCTCCGATGTACGTCCGCCGATGCCCGCGCAGCTCCGCCTCGTCGTGCATCCCGCCCAGCGAAATCCGCCGGAACTCCCGGCTCAGCGCCCGCGCGATGCTCCGTCCCAGCGAAGTCTTGCCCACCCCCGGAGGCCCCACGAAGCACAGGATCGGCCCCTTCATGTCCGCCTTCAGCCGCCGTACGGAAAGATAGTCGAGAATCCGGTCTTTCACCTTCTTCAGGTCGTAGTGGTCCTCGTCGAGAATCTCCCGCGCCTTCCCAATATCCACCGCCGAGCCCGACGACTTCGACCACGGCAGCACCGCCAGCCACTCGATGTAGTTCCGCGTCAGCGAGTAATCCGCCGCCATCGGCGACATCCGCGAGAGCCGGTTCAGCTCCTTCAGCGCTTCCTTCTTCGTCTCCTCCGGCATGCCCGCCGCTTCGATCTTCTCGCGCAGCTCCTCGATGTCCTTCTGGCCCTCGTCCATCTCCCCGAGTTCCTTCTGGATCGCCTTCAGCTGCTCGCGCAGATAGTAGTCCCGCTGCGACTGCTGCACCTGGTCCTGCACTTCCGACTGGATCTTGTTCCGCAGCTGCTGGACTTCCAGCTCCTTCGCCAGATGCTTGTTGATCCGCTCCAGCCGCGCACCCACGTCCGGCGTCTCCAGCAGCTCCTGCTTGTCGTTCGTCGCCAGAAAGGGCAGGGAACTCGCGATAAAGTCCACCAGCCGTCCCGGCTCGTCGATGTTCATGGCGATCGTCTGCAGCTCGTCGCTCAGCGTCGGCGATGCCGAAACAATCTGCTGGAACTGCGTCACCACATTGCGCTGCATCGCCTCAACCGCGGGATCCTTCTCCGGCGGCACTTCCGGAACCGTGTCCACCGTCGCTATCATGAACGGCTCAATGCGCGAAAATTCGCCCAGCTTCACCCGCTCCGTGCCCTCGGTGAACACGAACAGGCTCTGGTTCGGCATCTTCACGACCTTGTGTACCGTCGCCAGCGTCCCGAACTGGTGCAGATCCTGCGGCTGCGGTGCATCCACCCGCGCGTCCCGCTGCGCCACCACCACAATGCTCTTTTCCTCGCCGAGAGAGTTGATTAGCTGGATCGAGCTCTCCCGCCCCACCGTCAGCGGCAGCACCGCGTGGGGAAATAAAACCGTGTCCCGAACCGGCAGTATCGGCAACGTCCGCCCGTCGCCGCTTTCCCGCTTCCGCGGGTCCCCCGGTTCAATCGTGCTAATGAAATCGCTAGCCATGAGTGTCCTTATATCAAATAATTACTCATTGGATTCAGCAGATTTGGAAAAGTCTCATCCCCGACCCTCCACCACGACCTGCGCGCCCCAACCCGAACCGGTTCATTCCCCGTTCCACGCCGGCCTGAATGCCTGCAAAACTGTGTCCCTGTGGAGCTTCGCTGCCGGCCCCCCTACGAACCTTATCGACAGACTGCGGTAGCGGTTGAGATGCCGCCCTCACTCCCCGGTTGTGTGCAATCCCTGAGACGGCGGCTTCTGACCCCTGAAAGCCCCGCCAGGGAAATTCCCTTTTGGGGGAGCTTCACTTTACGCCGGACCCTGCGCCGCCCGATACCGCCCCAGCTCCCGCACCATCGAGCAGTGCCGCGGCAGCCTCTCCAGCGCCCAGTCCGCCGCCCGCACATCCTTCAGTTGATAATCCGTGTAGAACACATACTCCCACGGCCGCCCCGGCACCGGACGCGACTCGATCCGCGTCAGGTTCGTCCCCAGCCCCGCAAACACCTGCAGCGCTTCCACCAGGCTCCCGGGCCGGTTCTCCACCGTAAACGCCAGGCTCACCTTGTCCGGCTGCGCCTCCTCCTGCACCGCGTTCCGCTTCCGGATCAGGAAAAACCGCGTGTAATTCTCCGCGTTGTCCTCGATATCCGCCAGCAGAATCTCCGCGCCATATTGATTCGCCGCCTGCGCGCCGGCGATTCCTGCCATCCCCGGCTCGCGCAGCTCCATCAGTTGCTTCACGCTGCCCGCCGTGTCGTAAAACGGCGCCGCTTCGATCTCCGGATGCTCCCGGAAAAACCTCCGGCACTGCGCCAGCGCCACCGGGTGGGAATACGCGTGCCGCACCCGCTCCAGCTTCGTCCCCGGCAGCCCGATCAGGTTGTGCCGGATCCGCACCAGCCACTCGCTCTCCACGCCCACATCGTGCGCCAGCAGCAGATCGTAGTGCTCCACCACCGACCCGGCCAGCGAGTTCTCGATCGGGATCATCGCCGCGTCCGCTTCGCCCTCCGCGAGCGCCGCAAATACCTCCGCCGACAGAGCGCACGGCAAAAGGGTTGCCTCCGCATCGGCCTTCAGCGCCGCCTCGTGGCTGAACGATCCCGGCTCGCCCTGGATTGCAATGCGCACGATCTCAAATCCTCCCAGTCCTTTGTACCGCAACCGGCAACCCCGCGCGTCCTTCCCGCACCCTATCAATCGTTCGGCCCGCTCGTTCGCGGGAGGAAGAAAGGAGACACGCCGGATGCTTTGGACACTGTTCGTCATCCTGCTCATCGCGTGGCTGGTCGGTTTGATTGGGTTCCACGTCGTTGCCTGGTACATTCACATTCTGCTGGTACTGGCTCTCGTGGTGCTCATCATTCAGCTCATCAGCGGACGCAGGCCGGTCGTTTAGCCGTTGTGCAGGAAGTTTTGTACGTTACCAAACCCAGGGGGTAAATCATGAACTCGGATCAAGTGAAAGGCAAGGCCAACGAAGCTGTCGGAAAAATGAAACAGGGTGTCGGCGAAGCCACCGGCAACGAGCGGCTCGCCAACAAAGGTCTCGCCGATCAGGCCAAAGGCGCCGCCCAGGAAACATGGGGCAACGTCAAGGACGCGGCCAACGAAGCCGCCAAAACCCGCGAACACGAACAGCACGAGCGCAACGCCGAAACCCGCGAGAAAGTTTCCCAGCACATCGATCAGGCGAAAGATCGTGCCAACGAAAAGATCGACGTTGTCAAACAGCAGGAACGGGAACGCCGTTCCGCGTGAGTGCATATCCTCCAGGTAACTGAACTTAACTTAACCGGGGCTCGCGGACCTGCTCTCCGCGGGCCCTTTTTTCTTTGTCCCGGCCGGGAACTCCAACGGGTGCCCCACCCTTGCCGCCGCTCAGATCTGCCCTGAGCCAGGGCCGCGCAAGCGGCCCAGCCAAAGCGGCGACAGGGTGGGATTGAACCACGCCTTACTCCACCGTGATCGTCTTCGTCGCGGTGTACACATCCCCGTTAGCGTCCCACAGTTTGAACAGCAGAGTGTGCGTCCCGCTGGCCAGAGTCTGCGTCGTCTGCACATCGGTCGTGCCTCCGGCGCAGTTGCCGTTCTGGTAGCAGTAGCCCTCGTTGTTCACCACCAGCGTGCCGTCGATGTACAGCTGCGCCGCCGTCGGTACCACCAGCCCCGTATCCCCGTTGGCCACAATCACCGCCGGCGAGCTGTCGCCCGAGGGCACGCAGATGCTCGCTGAATCCGGCGCCGCCGCGCACACCGGCCCCGGTGTCCCGCTGTACACGGTCACCGTGCGGTCGGCCACGAAGCTGCGCCCGCTCGCGTCCCATCCCTTGGTCACGAAGAAATGCGTGCCCAGGCTCTCCGGAAACGTGGTGTTGAAGCTGCTCACGTCCTCCGAGTACTCGAGCTGGTTATCCACGTACTCCTGCATGCCTGTTACCTGCGTGGTGTCGTACGAAGTCGCCTGCACCCGCACCGGGCTGGGCGAGTACGTGTTGTCCACCGGCTGGCAGGCCGTCACCGACGGGCTGATCGTGTAGGTCCCGCAGGCCGCCCGGTTGGTGGCGTTCACATAGAACTCCGAGTTGCCGTTCGATCCCTGGTCCGCGACGAAGTCCATCATCCCGTCGCGGTTAAAGTCCGCCGCCGCTATGGGCCCCGCCGAGTCCGTATTGGAGACGAACGCCTGCGCTGTCTGCTGAAACGATCCGTCCGCGTTCCCCTGCCACACGAACAGGCCGAACTCATCCCAGTTACTGTTTCCGGTGGAGGCCACGATATCTCCGTAGCCGTCGCCGTTGACGTCCGCGCCCCACTCAGCCAAACCCGTGTACTCGCCCGGCCCGGTAACGTTCGGATCCGTAACCACGGTGCTCTTGTAAAGACTGTTTCCTCCCTGGCCGTAATACACATCGAAGCCGGCGCACGGAGTATACGGGGGCCCTTTGGGACTGCCGCTGTCATCCGGCGTCGGATTGCACGTGTAGCCAACCAGCACATCCAGCATGCCGTCGCCGTTCAGCCGGGTCATCTTCACCAGAGGCTCCACGTAGCTGCCCAGATTGTCCTGCGTGAATGTCCCCTTGCCGTTGTTCCACAGCACGTACACGGCCGAGGGGCTGGCGCCGTACGCCATGGCTACGGCGATGTCCGACACGCCGGTGCCGTTCAGGTCGCCTGCATCCAGCTGGACGTCGGAGCTGGTGCTGTTTCCCAGGTTGATCGACTCGTCGAAAACAAACGCGCTGCCCTCGTTTCGGTACAGATCGATATTGCCTTCGCTCTCGCCGACCGCCAGATCCTCATGCCCGTCGCCGAAGAAGTTGCCGTAGGCCAGCGAATACGGAATATCGGTGGTCGTGTACACAACCGGCGCCTGAAACGTGCCGTCGCCGTTGCCGTACCAGACGTAAAGGTCGGCTCCCCCCGCTCCCTGGCCGACTCCCGCGATGCCCGCGAGATCCAGTTTGCCGTCCCCGTTAAAGTCCGCCGCTACCAAATAGGTAGGACCGTACTGCGGCCCCGACGCCGCGGCCACCGGCGCCTGAAACGTGCCGTCGCCGTTGCCGGCTCTGAACTCCAGGACCGACGGCCCGTTCTGCGTGCTGTTGGCTCCGCAGCACTGCACGATGTCCGGCTTGCCGTCGTTGTTGAAGTCCCCGGTCACGACGGCGCCGCCCCCGGAGTTGTAATTGTCCGCGGTCATTTCGAAGCTCACGTTGGATTGCGCAACAAGAGTGGCCGTCGTTCCGGCAAGGAACAGAACAGCCAGAATTCGGTGAAGCATGGTGTGGAGCGCTCCTGGTCTCCTGAGTCGTGCACAGTTGGCTCGTGCGTTGCGGTTATGCCGCACAGCAGCGCCGGCCCATCGCCCGCGCTGCTCCGCGATCGCCTGATCGGCTAAATCACCGCGCTCTTGTTGCGCGCTGTGTCGAGATTGCGAAAGTCGAGGAGGTTCGGCGCCCGGTGCGTACCACCCCCGTTGCCGCGCTGCAGAATGATCTCCTGCCGTGCCGCGCCGCCGGAGACGACGATGGAGTTCGCTGTTCTGTGGCGCTTGAAGGTGCCGCTGACGGCTTCGTCGAGCCGGTCGTTCATCAGGGCGATGATCCAGGAGTCCTGGCTCAGCTCAAAGGTGGGATTTGCAGGGAAGGTTACAGGCAGGGTTGCTGGGATGGGCCGGATGAAACCCGAACAACGATCGACAAGCATGGCTTGGAGCGCTCCTGGACTCCTCAGTCGTGCACGGTTAGCTCGTTCGTGAAGGGTTCTGGGCCAGGACACCGCGAACGTCTGGCAGGCCTGCACTGGAGGCGAAAGCGACGCAACGCACTCGTAGCCGTGCTCGCCAGCCAGCCTTACATCCGGCGGCTTTCGGGTATCCCGATTCTGCGCGAAGCGGGACCGGTGGCGCGGTGCAAACAGCATTCGCGGCCGGCAGGCCGCGCGCCACGCGGCGGAGCACTCCCAGGCTCCGGCTCACTCTTGGAGGAGCCTGGAGCCATCCCTGGTTGCTCGGCCAGGCCCGCCCATCTCTCTCCCGCTCTACAATAGCCGCATGCTCCTCGAAGGCATCTTTCCGGCCATCACCACGCCTTTCTATCCTGACGGCCGGCTCTACCTCCGCAAGCTCGAGCACAACGTCGAGCGCTATTCCCGCACCGCGGCCTCCGGCATCGTCGTTCTCGGATCGACCGGCGAAGCCGTCATGCTCGGCGACGACGAAACCCGCGACGTTCTCCGCGCCGCCGCCCACGCCGCCGCTCCCGACAAAGTGCTCCTCGCCGGCGTCGCCCGCGAGAGCCTCGTCCAGACTCTCCATCTCGCCGAATTTGCCGCCGATCTGCAGTACGACGCCGTCCTCGTCCGCACCCCTCACTATTACGGCCCGCAGATGCGCCCCCTCGAGCTGCTTACCTATTACCGCGCGCTTGCCGACCGCTCGCCGCTGCCCCTGGTCCTCTACAGCATCCCCAAATTCACTCACCTCGAGATCCCCGTCGACGTCGTCGCCGAGCTCGCTCAGCATCCCAACATCATCGGCATCAAGGATTCCAGCGGCGTCCTCGATCGTCTCATCGCTCTCATCGCCGCTACCCGCTCCGCGCCCAAACGCAGCGTCCTCGTCACGCCCATCTTTGAGGCCGTTACCGGCCGCATGATGCTCGCCGAAGCCGAAGCCGAAGCCGCCATCGCCGCCAGCCTCATTCCTGTCGACGTCCTCAGCCCCGGCGCCACCGTCGCCATCGCGCCGCCCTCTCCGCGCGTCAAAACCATGCG
>Ga0335075_10018551_pt1 | contig 10312 bp, 9 predicted proteins | sample Lox_Sample_24_FD_206723 | JGI IMG/M metagenome (GOLD analysis project Ga0335075, IMG submission 206723) | Soil microbial communities from Loxahatchee National Wildlife Refuge, Florida, United States - Lox_Sample_2.4 | ecosystem: Environmental > Terrestrial > Soil > Wetlands | place: USA: Florida... | reverse complement strand
CCCGGCAGTTGGACGACGGTCTCTCCATACGAGTTGGTGACGATCGCGGGGTCGGTCGGACCAAGCGTCAGGGTTGCCCCGATCTGCAAAGTACTCCCGGCCACCGCCAAGAGGGACGCGGAATCGTAGACGAGGGTTGGATTTGCTCTGACTCGGGTAGTGCCCAGACACAGCGCGGCGGCGGCTAGCGCCAAAATGATCCGTATTCGCATCCGTTGAGTTTCCCGGTTTTGTTCCGTCGCACCATAGAAGAACGTGATGCCGCGACAAAATGACAGTTCGACCCAATCGGGACGATCTTGTAAAGTTCTCCGACAATCCGCTAGAAAATAAGCATCGATATTCATGCCGGATTCGCTCAAATCGTGCTAAGGAAATCCGTTCTCACCCGCGAAATCCGGGTTGATAGCGTTCGCGCGTGCTGTGTTGGAGCCATTGAAGCCTCGGCCCGTAGCAAAGGGCACCCCGGCATTCTACTTCCGGCGAGAGGGAAGTTCAGGCTCAGGCCGCCGCGTCGCACGGCTATGCGGAGGATGTACGCCGTTTGCGCGGCATTGACGATGGCGGAAGCGGTGCGGCGGTCCGCCCGGGCGCGCCGGTACGCGCGCGGGGCGCGGCAGCCAGCTTGGCGAGTTCACGCCTGGAGACAGCGAAGGTTTTCTCCAGATAATCGCAGATCAGGCGGAGGTCTTCGTCGCGGTATTGGTCAACGAGAGCGATAAAGGCTTGGCCGATCGCCTCGTATCGGGGAAGGACCGGGGTCAGGCTCTCAGGGCGGACACGGACAAAGACCTTGCGACGGTCATCGGTATCGCGCTCGCGTTCGACGAAATTTCGCTTCTCGAGGCGGTCGAGAATATGGGTAATCGCGCCGGTGGTGAGGCCGGTCAATTCCGAGAGCTGGCCGGCGGTGAGGATTGCGCCGGGGGCGCGCAGGATGAGGTCGATGCATTTCGTGTCGGTCGCGTTGAGGCCGATGGTCTGCGCGATCGCTTGATGCAGGAAGACGGTCTGGGTGCTCATCGCCCGGCCGAGATCGCGAAGCCTTGCGAGGAGCGCCTCACGGTCGCGGCGTCGCGCGGGCGAGCTTGACATGGAATACCTGCATTTCTAAGATACTTATAGGTTAAGATATTGCGTCATGCGTGTCGGGGCGACAAGCCATGCAAGCCGCGAGGCGGAAGGATGCCGGGATGGAAGGCTGGGTGGCGCGCTGGTACGCCCGCACCCGCCGCAACGATATGGCAGATTTTCGGCGGCGAGCGGCCGAGGTGGCAGCGCGGCTCGACGGACGCGGCGAGGTGCTGGAGGTTGCGCCGGGGCCGGGGTTCTTCGCGATCGAGCTCGCCAAGCTCGGCGATTTCCGGATCACCGGCCTCGACATCAGCCGGACGTTCGTCGAGATCGCGACCGCCAACGCAGCGAAGGTTGGAGCCGCGGTGGATTTCCGCGTGGGCAATGCCTCGGCGATGCCGTTTGGCGACGCCTCGTTCGACTTCGTCTACTGCTCGGCGGCGTTCAAGAATTTTGCGGAGCCGGTGAAGGTTCTCGACGAGATGCACCGGGTCCTGCGCGATGGCGGCGAGGCCGTGATCCTCGATTTGCGCAAGGACGCGGCGATCGAGGAGATCGATGCCTATGTGCGGGAAAGCGGGCGAACAATGCTCGATGCGTGGATCACGAAGCAGACGTTCCGTCAATTGCTGATCCGGCGGGCTTACACGAAGGAGGCGTTCGAGCGGATGGCGGCGAAAAGCCGGTTCGGGGTGTGCCGGATGAACGTTGAGTCGATCGGATTGGAGGTGCGGCTCGACAGGGCGAGCGTGGTTCCGCGACCGCGGGAAGCGCCGATCCGTCCGGTAGACGACTCCCGGCGCCCCGCCGGCCCCGGCGATTGAAGTCCCCCCCGATCCTCCCTACTATGGGCTTGCGGAAGTTTTCTTGCTCCGGGGGGCGGGCCGCGAAACGCCGCGCGAATTGGACGTTCAACTGTAAAGTGCCGGCAACTGTAAAGCGCCGGTATCAGCCTTTGGTGGCCGCGGCACCTATCGATGTACGGCTATGCAGCCGGCGGCCTCCGCGGGGTGATGCCACGCCCGGACGGGAGCTTGCGGCGCCGCCCCCTTCCCAGCTCTCCTGCGCGGGGTCCGGCCGGCAAGCTTTGTCCGTTACCGGGCTCGTCCATTGCCGCGTGCGGTGATGCCTGAACCAGCATGAGGGGAGCCGCTTCTCGGCATGGACGGAACGCAGCAGCCGGCTGAACTTCGCTCGACCGCCGCCGTACGGACTCCGCTCGGCGTCAAGCTCCGTCGCGTGGGCCTGAGCGCGGCGCTGCTCGCGGTGATCGGCATCGGCCTCTACACGTGGCTTTCCGGAGGGGCGACGGTCACGACCGACGACGCCTTCACCGACGGCCATCCGGTCGCGATGGCGCCCGAGATCGCCGGCACCGTTGTTACGCTCGACGTCACGGACAACCAGTTCGTCCACAAGGGCGATCTCCTGCTGGTGATCGATCCGCGCACCTACGTCGCCGCGCGCGATGAGGCCGCGGCGGCACTCACGCTCGCCCGCGCCCAGCTCGCCAGCGCCGAGCAGAACCTTGCCATCGCCAAGACCTCCAACCCGGCGGCGCTCGCCGAGGCGAAGGCCGCCGAGCAGGCCGCCGCCGCCGATCTCGCCGAGGCGGAGGAGAACGAGCGGCGCCAGCTCCGTCTTCCCCCAGGTGCGACCAGCCAGCAGAACCGCGACAATGCGGTGGACGCCGCGAACGCCGCCCGCGCGCGCCTGCGCGAGGCTTCGGCTTCGGTCGCTGCGGCCAACGATGTCGATGCCGAGATCGCCGCGGCGGAGGCGCTCGTTTCCGAGCGCAAGGCCGCCGTGAGCCAGGCACAGGCCGCGCTCGAGAAGGCCCGCGTGAACCTCTCCTACACGCGCGTGACAGCACCCTCCGACGGCTGGATCACCAACCGCGGCATCACGCTCGGCTCCTACGTGCAGCCCGGCACGACGATGTTCAGCATCGTCGAGCCCAATCCCTGGATCATCGCCAACTTCAAGGAAACCCAGCTCGACCATATCCGCCCGGGACAGCGCGTCACGATCCATGTCGATGCCTATCCGAGCCTCCACCTCACCGGCCGCGTCAACAGCATCCAGGAGGGCACCGGGTCCGTCTTCAGCGCCTTCCCGGCCGAGAACGCGACCGGCAACTTCGTCAAGATCGTCCAGCGCGTGCCGGTGAAGATCGTCATCACCGGCGGGCTCGATCCGAAGATTCCGCTGCCGCTCGGCCTCTCCGTGGAGCCGGTCGTCCATCTTCGATGAGCGACGCACTCGAGGCCGCGGACGCCGCGTGGCGGCCGCGCTACAATCCATGGCTGATCGCGGTGGTGGTGACGCTCGCCGCCTTCATGGAGATTCTCGACACTACCATCGTCAATGTGAGCCTGCCCTATATCGCCGGCAGCCTCTCCTCGAGCTACGACCAGGCGACCTGGACGCTCACCTCCTACCTCGTCGCCAACGGCATCGTGCTGCCGATCTCCGCGTGGATCGGGCGGGTGATCGGGCGCAAGCGCTATTTCCTGCTCTGCATCATTATGTTCTCGGTTTTCTCGTTCCTGTGCGGAAGTGCCACGAGTCTCGGCGAGCTGGTCTTCTTCCGCCTCATGCAGGGCTTCTTCGGCGGCGGCCTGCAGCCCAACCAGCAGGCGATCGTGCTCGACGTGATGCCGCCCGCGTTGCGTGGCCGCGCCTTCGGCGTGGTGGCGATCGCGGTGGTGTTCGCGCCGATCATCGGCCCCACGCTCGGCGGCTGGATCACCGACAGCTATTCCTGGCGGTGGGTCTTCTTCATCAACGTCCCGATCGGGATCATCACCTTCTTCCTGGTCAACCGCCTGGTCGAGGATCCGCCCTGGGTTCTGCGCGCGCGGACGCGCGACAAGCGTGTCGATCTGCCCGGGCTGATGCTGATCGCGATGGCGATCGGCTGCGCCCAGATCATGTTCGACCGCGGCGAGGACGCCGACTGGTTCTCCTCGCCGATGATCCGCCTGCTCGCCTTCGCCGCTGCGATCGGATGGATCGGCGCGATCTTCTGGCTCACCGAGGCGCGGCGGCCGATCGTCCATCTTTCAGTCTTCCGCGACCGCAATTTCTCGGTCGGTTGCTTCCTCGTGGTCGCGCTCTTCGGCACGCTCTATTCGAGCGGGGTGCTGATCCCGCAGCTCGCCCAGGTGCATCTCGGCTATACGGCGCTGCTGGCCGGCCTCGTGCTCTCGCCAGGCGCGCTCGTCGTCCTGGCACTGATCCCGTTCGTGACGCGCGTGCTGATGCCGCGCGTGCAGGCGCGGCTGATCATCGCGATCGGCTTCGTCATTCTCGGCTTCGGGCTGCTCTACGCGAGCCATCTCACGCCGAACCTCGATTTCCGCACTCTGATGCTGATGCGGATGGCGCAGAGCGCGGGCCTCGGATTCCTCTTCGTCCCGATCAGCACCAGCGCCTACATGACGCTGCCGCGCAGCCTCAACGCCGACGCCTCGGCGCTCTACGTGCTGGTGCGCAACGTCGCCGGATCGGCGGCGATCTCGCTCTCGACCGCGGCGGTGGTCTCGAGCAGCCAAACCAACATGGCCTATCTCGCCGCGTCCGGGAATCTGAGCCCGGCAAGCCCGGTCTATCACGAAACCCTCGCCCGGGTCGCGGGGGCGCTCGCCGCCCTCGGCCGCGAGCCGGCGCAGGTCGGCGCGGACGCAATGGGCTGGCTCTACCAGACGCTCAACACGCAGGCGGCCTTCCTCGCCTACCGCAACGTCTTCATCGACTGCGCGATCATCGCCTTCGCCGTCGTGCCCTTCACCTTCTTCCTCTCCTCCGCGCGCATCGGCGCGGGCGGCGGCGGGCACTGATTCGGGCCTAATCCGCCTCTTTCCACATTTCGGCGACGAAGCCGCGCGGATCGACGTGCAAGACCCGGCCTGTGGTGACCGCGCTTGCTCCCTTGCAGCGCCAGCCGAAGATCGTGTCGTGCCCCGTCACATACATCGGAATGAAGTCGGAATCAGGGTTTTTCGCGCACCACTCGTTCGCGCCCGGCAGCTTGCTTCTGGTGTCGGCCTTGCCGCAGGGAAGGTTCGCGCCGACATTGCAGACGAAGACGTGGCTCGCGAAGCAGCGGAAATAGGTGCCGTTTCGTACCGCTTCCGCGGGCATCGCCGAGAGGCCGAAGAGCCGCACCGCCGCCGGAACCAGGGAATCGGGAATCGGGCGGAGCGTGTCGTCGGTGCCGGCCTGTTGGCAAACCGCCTGGGGCGAAGCGGCGCGCGCCGCCGGCGCCCCGCACATCACGCCGATGAGTGCCGCGAATCCGGCAAGCCAGGCGATGCGCGCCATCATGCGCCTCCTCCGGTCAGTCGAGCCGCACCAGCACCGGCACATGATCCGAAGGCTGCTCGGCCGCCCGCTCGGCGCGGCAGATTTCCACCCCGCTCAGCCGCTCCGCAAGGGTGGGCGAGAGCAGCACGTGGTCGATCCTGAGCCCGATGTCGCGGTCGAACGCTCCACCCTGATAGTCCCAGAACGTGTAGGCGGGCCCGCTCGGCGTGAACGCCCGCACCGCGCACGTAAGCCCAAGCCAGAGCAGCCGGCGAAAGGCGGCGCGGCTCTCCGGGCGCACCAGCGCGTCGGTTGGCGCGAGCGCCCCCGCCGCCGCATCCACGCTTTCGGGGCAGACATTGAAATCCCCCGCGATCGCGAGCGGCGCGTCCTCGGCGAGCAGCGCCTCCGCCCGCTCGGCGAGATGGGCGAGAAAGGCGAGCTTGGTCGCCATTCCCTGCTCGCCGCCCGAGTTGCCGTTGGGCGCATAGACATTGACGAGCGTGATCCCCTCGGTCGCGACTTCGAGGTAGCGGGCATCGCCCGCCCCTTCACGGAGCCGCGGCAGGCGCCGGTGCCGCACCTCGACCGGCTCGCGGGAGAGCACGGCGACGCCGTTATAGCTCTTCTGCCCCACCACCTCCGGGTGGTAGCCGAGCGCCCTGAACTCGAGGGCTGGGAACGCCTCCGCCTCGCACTTCAGCTCCTGGAGAACGAGGACATCGGGGCGGCGCTGCTCGAGGAAGCGGGCCACATGGCGGGCCCGGGCGCGGACAGAGTTGACGTTCCAGGTCGCGAGCTGCACTGCCGTCCTGATCGTGAGGTTGGTGCCCTTGCCGGGCCGGCTAGAGTCTAGTCGACCGAGAAGCTGCTGCCGCACCCGCAGGAGGACGTGGCGTTAGGGTTGCGCACCGTGAAATGGCTGCCCATCAGCTCGTCCGTGTAGTCGAGCACGGCACCGGCCAGCAGTTCGAGGCTGGTCGGATCGACCACCACGCGGGCGGCGCCGCGGTCGATCACGAAATCCTCGGGCGCGGCCTCCCGGTCGAGCTCGAAACGGTACTGAAAGCCGCTGCAGCCGCCGGCGAGCACGGCGACGCGGAGCGAGGCCGGCTCGGGCCCGGCGGGCGGAAGCCCGGCGACAAGCTCCGCGATGCGCTCGGCCGCACGCTCGGAGACGGTGAAGCGGGAATCGTCCATGACACGGAATATAGGCCAGGCCCGGGGCGGGTTGAAGACACCCCTTCCGGCCCGGGAGTGGGGGGGCTTACTGACCCACCGGTCAGTGCCCGAAGCTACCCCCCGAATTCTAAACCATACCCGCGTACAAAAAGGGGGACGGGGTGTGCAAACTGTGCAAACCCGGCCGGCACCGGGTTTTTCGCGACAAGCGAATTCAGTGCCTTCCGTCCCGTTCCTCTCAAACGTAGACCCCACGCATTCCGGCGGCAGGGTAGCGGGTGCCGGCGGCGGCGCCCGCCGGCACCGCCGCCGCGATCCGCGCGACGTCGGTCTCGGCGAGCGTCACGGCGAGCGCGCCGATGTTCTCCTCCAGCCGACGCCGGTAGCGCGTTCCCGGAATCGCCACCACGTCCGGCCCTTGGGCGAGCAGCCAGGCGAGTGCGAGCTGCGAGGGCGTGCAGCCCTTCTCCCCCGCGATCTCCTCGATCTTCGCCACCAGCGCCCGGTTGTGGGCGAAATTCTCCTCCTGGAAGCGCGGGTGCGCCGCCCGCCTGCCATCGACGTCCGCGAACGCGCGGATCGCGCCGGTCAGGAACCCGCGCCCGAGCGGCGAGTAAGCGACGAAGCCGATCCCGAGCGCCCGCGTCGTCTCCCGCGTCTCCTCGGCCTCGGTCCGGTAGAGCAGCGAGTACTCGGTCTGGACCGCGGCGATCGGGTGAGCTTTGTGCGCCCGGCGGATGGTCTCCGGGTGCGCCTCGCAGAGGCCGAGGAAGCGGACCTTCCCCTGTCGGACCAGCTCCGCCATCGCCCCCACCGTCTCCTCGATCGGCACGGCGGGATCGACGCGGTGCTGGTAATAGAGGTCGATCACGTCCTCGCCGAGCCGCTTGAGGCTCGCCTCGCACGCCGCGATCACGTACTCCGGCCGCCCGTTGACGCCGTTCGGCTGGCCCTCGCGCCGGATCTGCCCGAACTTGGTGGCGAGCACCACGCGGTCCCGCCGCCCCTTGATGGCGCGGCCCACCACCTCCTCATTGTGGCCCCAGCCGTACATGTCCGAGGAATCGAGATGATCGACGCCCGCCTCGACCGCGTCGCGGATCAGCGCCTCCGAAGCGGTGTCGTCGGCAGCGCCATAGACGCCCGAGAGGGACATGCAGCCGAGGCCGATCGCCGAAACCGAGAGGCCGCCCTTGCCGAGCGTGCGATGTTCGAGTTCCTTCGTCTCCGACATGACGTCTTCCCTCCGGTCGCGTGGCCTTCAGTTAGGCCAAATCGCGGCACATTGGAGCCCCCGGTCCCATGATTCGTCTGTATTGCAGCTTGGCACCCTATGCCGTTCGCGCCGAGCTCTGCCGCGGCCGGCTCCATCCCGAGCCCGAGGCGGTGGCCCGCAGCCCCTGGCAGCGCGACCGCGATCGCATCGTGCACAACTCGGCCTTCCGCAAGCTGCAATACAAGACGCAGGTCTTCATCAATCACGAGGGCGATTTCTTCCGCACGCGCCTGACCCACAGCCTCGAGGTTGCGCAGATCGCCCGCTCGATCGCCCGCCGCCTGGCGCTCGACGAGGATCTCACCGAGGCGCTGGCGCTCGCCCACGATCTCGGCCACACGCCCTTCGGCCACGCCGGCGAGGAGGCGCTGGACGCCGGCATGCGCCCCTCCGGCGGCTTCGACCACAACGCCCAAAGTCTCCGCGTGGTGACGCTGCTCGAGGCCCGCTACGCCGCCTTCGATGGCCTCAACCTCACCTGGGAGACGCTCGAGGGCCTGGTCAAGCACAACGGGCCGCTCGCCGACCCGCCCCCCTACATCGCCCTCTACGACCGCGAGCAGCCGCTCTGGCTCGACACCTATCCCTCCGCGGAGGCGCAGGTCGCCTCGCTCGCCGACGACATCGCCTATCACAGCCATGATCTCGACGACGGCATGCGGGCGGGCCTCTTCGGCTTCGAGGACATCGCGCGCCTGCCGCTCGTCGGCGCCGCCTTCACGGAGGCCCGCGCGCAGGCACCCGACATGGCCGCACCCCGGCTCCGCCACGAGACGATCCGCCGCGTCATCGACGCGCTGGTGGGCGACGTCGCGGCCGAGGCCGCGCGCCGGCTCGCGCGTCTCGCGCCCGCCGACGCCGACGACGTGCGCCGTGCCGGCGCGCCGGTCGTCGCCTTCGGCCCCGAAGCGGCCGAGGCGAATATCGCGATCAAGGAATTCCTCACCGCGCGGATGTACCGCCACTGGCGCGTCAACCGCATGACGAGCAAGGCGCGCCGGCTCATCGGCGAGCTCTTCGCCCTGCTCTCGGCGGATCCCGCCCTTCTTCCGCCGGATTGGGGCAAGCGCGCGGCCGCCGGGAAAACTGCGGTCACCGTCGGGGACTACATCGCCGGGATGACCGACCGCTTCGCGCTCGAAGAGCACCGGCGCCTCACCGATCTCTCCGTCCCGGGATAGTCTTCTCCGATGCCAGAGGACCTGTTCGCGAAGGCGCGCGCCGAAGTTTTGCAGGCGCTCGCGGAGATCTATCCCACCCTTCCCGAGGCCGTCTCGGCGCGCGTCGAGGTGGTGCCTGCGCGCGCGCCCGAGCATGGCGACGTGGCGAGCAATGCGGCACTCGCGAGCGCGGGCGCGCTCGGCCTGGCACCCAGGGAGATCGCGCTCGCCCTCAGCGCCGCACTCGGCCGCTCTGCCCTCTTCGCGGAAGCCGTCCCCGCCGGCCCGGGCTTCATTAATCTTCGGCTGCGTTCCGACGTGCTGAAGAGCGAAATCGCCTCGATCCTCCGCGCCGGCGCGCGCTACGGCGAGAGTGCGCGCGGGGCGGGGCGGCGGGTCAATGTCGAATATGTCTCCGCCAACCCCACGGGCCCGATGCATATCGGCCATTGCCGCGGCGCGGTGGTCGGCGACGCGCTTGCCAACCTGCTCGCCAAGGCCGGTTACGAGGTCACCAAGGAGTACTACATCAATGACGCGGGCGCGCAGGTCGAGGCGCTCGCCTGGGCCGTCTACTGGCGCTACCTCGAGGCGCTGGGCACGCCCGTTCCCGCCGAGGATTTTTCCGACGTTGTCCCGGGCGGGCTGCAATACCGGGGCGAGTACCTGATCCCTCTCGGGCGGGCGCTCGCCGAGCGCTACGGGGCGGCTTTGGTCGGCGCGCCGCCGACCGGGGCGGCGCTCAAGACGATCCGGGAGTTCGCCGTCGCGGAGATGATGCGCGCGATCCGCGAGGATCTCGCGCGGCTCGGCGTCCTCCCGGACGTCTTCACTTCCGAGCGCGCGCTCCTCGAGGCCGGCGCGGCCGACGCCGCGATCGCCCGGCTGCAGGAGATGGGCCTGATCTACGAGGGAACGCTCGAGCCGCCCAAGGGCAAGCTGCCCGAGGACTGGGAGCCGCGCGAGCAGACGCTCTTCCGCGCCAGCGCCTTCGGCGACGAGACCGACCGGCCCTTACGCAAATCGAGCGGCGAGAACACCTATTTCGCCAACGACATCGCCTATCATGCCGACAAGATCGCGCGCGGCGCGGAGCTCCTGATCGACGTGCTCGGGGCGGACCATGGCGGCTATGTGCGGCGCATGCAGGCGGCCGTGGCGGCGATTTCGGAGCGCCGCGTCGCCCTTGAGGTCGTGCTCTGCCAGATCGTGCACGTGCTGCGGGCCGGCAAGCCGGTGCGCATGTCCAAGCGCGCCGGCAGCTACATCACGCTCGCCGACCTGATCGAGGAGGTCGGCCGCGACGCGGTCC
>Ga0335075_10018550_pt1 | contig 10312 bp, 5 predicted proteins | sample Lox_Sample_24_FD_206723 | JGI IMG/M metagenome (GOLD analysis project Ga0335075, IMG submission 206723) | Soil microbial communities from Loxahatchee National Wildlife Refuge, Florida, United States - Lox_Sample_2.4 | ecosystem: Environmental > Terrestrial > Soil > Wetlands | place: USA: Florida... | reverse complement strand
TGGGTTATCTGATCGACGACTACAAGCTGTTCAGCGCCGGGATGCGGCTGGGGAAGGTGATCACCGGCGAACATCTGCCGGGCGTGCTGCGCGGGCAATTCGAGTACGCGGGGGAAATCATGCCGTACTGGGAGGCGCTGACCCCGCCGGCGCACGAGCAACTGATCACCTACACCAACCCGGCGACGGGGCAAAGCGGGTACGTCTACGCGCCCTATGGCGGCGGGGCCTATCACGGCGTGAGCATCACGCCGATCATTCTGAGGTGGGACTTCAAGCCGCGCGGGACGGGCTGGTGCGGGCGTATTGCGCCGTGGTTTCAGGCGGCCGGCGGGCTGATCTATACGACGCACAAGTTTCCTCCGGATGTGCTGGTGCCGCACGGCCAGCCGGGAGGGACGAGCGTATGGAACTTCAGTCCGCAGGGCGGAGTTGGCGTGCAGTATTTCGTCCGGCCACGCCAGTCTCTGATGTTCGAGGTCAGCGGGGTGCATATTTCCAGCGCATCGCTGGGGGACAAGAACCCGGGAGTCAACGCGAGCGTACAGTTCCAGATCGGATACACGTGGTGGAGCAGGAAGTAGCGAGGCGCGGCGCTGCGACGAACAGGGGATTGCGCGCGAACGAACCCGGCGGCAGGATAGGGACGGTTCTTCTCCATGTCTGACGCCCTCATCGAATGCGTGCCGAACTTCTCCGAAGGCCGGCGGCCGGAGGTGGTGGAAGCGATCGTCGCGGCGATGCGCGTGGATGAAGTGCGTTTGCTGGACTGGTCGCTGGACGCGGATCATAACCGGTCGGTGGTGACGATTGCGGGCCCACCGGCGGCGGTGATGGAGTCCGCTGTGCGCGGGGCGGGACGGGCGGCGGAGCTGATCGATCTGACCACGCAGCATGGAGTGCATCCACGGATTGGCGCGGCGGACGTGATCCCGTTTGTGCCGGTGAGGGGCGTGACGCTGGAGCAATGCGTGCTGCTGGCGCGCCAGGCGGGGATGGAGATATGGAAGCGGCATGAGGTACCGGTGTACTTCTACGAAGCGGCTGCAGCCCGGCCGGACCGGGTGCTGCTGGAAGACGTTCGGCGGGGGCAGTTCGAGGGGCTGCGCGAGGAAGTGCGGCGCGACGCGGCGCGGCAACCGGATGTGGGCGGCCCCGGGCTGCATCCAACAGCGGGAGCGAGCGTGGTGGGAGCGCGGAAGCTGCTGATCGCGTTCAATCTGTATCTCGATACGGCCAATGTGGCGGTGGCGCGCGCCATTGCGCGGGATATCCGCTCGTCGGGCGGGGGGCTGCCGTGGGTGAAGGCGATTGGGGTCTCGGCGCAGGAGCAGGCGCAGGTTTCAATGAACCTGACGGACTATACGCGGACGCCGGTGGGGCAGGCATTTGCGGCGGTGAAAGCAAAGGCATTACAGCACGGCGCCAGGCCGGTGCGGGCGGAGCTGATCGGGCTGATGCCGGAGGGGGCGCTTGAGCGAAACAGCGAGTGGATGCGTCTGCTGGATGGATTCGAGGAGCAGCAGAAGGTGCTGGAACGGCGGCTGGAAAGCCCGCTGGCGTGGCCGGAAAAGCGGTGAAAGCATTGGTAACCGCCTTCAGGAGGCAGCGGAATCCAGCGTAAAATTGAGGTAATCTTCATGTCCGGGCGGGGATTCCGTCCGTTTTCCGGGAATGTCCGGGAGCAGGGACTTTTATCATCAGGCTCAGCCGGGAGACCGGCGGAGGGAGCAGGATCGCAGTGAAACTGAGCAAGCGGATTGCAGTCTGTTTAACTACGATGGGCGCGGTGGCACTGGCCGCCGCAGTAGCGCTGCCGGCGCGGGCGGCGCAGATCGACACCGACGGGCGTACAGCGATTCCGGAAAACGTGCAGCAGCTGATCGTGGTGGATTACCGGGCGATGGAGAACTCGCCGACGGCGATGAACCTGAAGGCGCGGCTGCTGCCGCCGCAGCTGAAGGATCTGGAGACGGCGCTGAGCCACTCCGGCATGAACGTGGGCGACGACGTGGAAGTGCTGGCGTTTGCGGCGTACCGCACCGGCACCGGCAACGACGACAACGTGGACGTAGTGGGCGTTGCGCAGGGACAGTTCGAGGTTCAGGACATTGTGGCCGGGTTCACGAAGAAGAAGATGAAGCCGATCATGATTCGGAACAACCGCCTGTGGCCGATGGGATCGAGCGGGATGCTGGTGACGTTTTTGAATCCGACGACGATGCTGTTCGGGTCGAAGGACGCGCTGAAGCCGGCACTGGATGCGCGCGACGGGCTGGCGCCGAACATGCTGAGCAACAGCAATCTGGTGAGCGCCATGGGGCAGGTGGACTCGCAGCCGCTGTGGAGCATCATGGACCAGGAGGGAACGCAGTACATGATGCGGTCGCTGCTGGGGCAGGCGTCGCAACTGGCGAATTTCGACACGCTGAAGACGCGGCTGCAGAGCTCGAGCTACACGATGAACTTCAACAACGGGGTGAACTTCACGCTGAACGTAAACACGTCGGACACGTTCACGGCGGCCACGATGTCGTCGCTGCTGAACGCCGCGGCGTTGTTTGAGAAGACAAGCGGCACGGCGGTGGAGAAGCAGGCGATCGACTCGACGACGATCAACTCGACGGCATCGGTGCTGACGGTGACCTTCGCAACGTCGGACAACCAGTTCGAGAGCCTGCTGCAGTCGCCGCTGTTTGCGGACGTGGTGCGGTAGGACAGGTTAGAGGTTTCAGGTAAAGGGAGCGGCGGAAACGCCGCTCCCTTTTTGCCGGGCGCTGCGCGAGCCTTCTTTTGGCGCCGTCGCGCCCGGGAATCGCGCGATATTTTCCGGGTGAGTTCCGCACCCTGCCTGCTCACTCAGGCCAGATGACAGCTTGAGCGGGGCCCCCTGCACATGGCGTCCATGCCGTGTGACGTGTAAGTTTAGTGATGTCGAATACCTCTCTCCAGGGAATAACGGATGAAACGACTGTCATTGGTTCTGGGCACTGTTGCTCTCGCTGTGTCCATGTCCTGTATGGGGCAGACGGACGCGAATGCTCCGGCGGGTCCGGTGGCGCTGACGGTGCGGTTACCCGATCCGGCGCAACAGATCCTGTATGTGCACGAGGCGATGCCGGTGAGGCCGGGACCCCTGACGCTTTATTACCCGAAGTACATTCCCGGCGATCACGCGCCGGACGGGCCGATCGGCCAGATGATGGGCCTGCAAATCACGGCGGGCGGCAATCGGATCGCATGGCATCGCGACGAAGTGGACATGTTCACGTTTCATCTGACGGTGCCGGCGGGCGTCGACCGCATCGACATCTCGTTCCAGTTCCCGTCGCCTGATCGGGTTACGCCGAATCTGATGGGTCTGGAGTGGAACGAGGCAGCGCTGTACCAGGCCGGTTATCCGACCAGGGTGCAGATGGTTCAGCCGACGCTGGTGATCCCCGCCGGCTGGGGCTATGCGAGCGCGCTGACGACAGAAGAAAGCAGTGGCGGGCGCATCACCTTCAGGCCCGTGCCGTTTAACACACTGGTCGATTCACCCGTGATTGCCGGGAAGTATTTCCGGGAGATCGATGTCACTCCGCCTGGTTCATCGGTGCATCGTTATCTCGATATGGTGGGCGACGATGCGGCAGCGCTGGATATCTCCGATGCGCAACTGGCCGGTTATCGTCATCTGGTGGAGCAGGCGCAGGCGCTGTTTCACTCCCATCACTACGACGATTACCACTTACTTCTTACCCTGAGCGATTACGTCTCGACCGGCGGTCTGGAGCATCACCAGTCCAGCGACGACCGCGCGCGCAGCGGCGCGAAGATGTTTGCCGACGCCGACCACTTCATGCTGGATGCTTCGCTCTTGCCCCACGAATACACGCACTCATGGAACGGCAAGTTCATGCGTCCGGCGGAGCTGTGGCAGCCCAACTTCGAGCGTCCCGAACATGCGCAGATGTTGTGGGTGTATGAGGGTCTCACCGTCTACCTCGGCGACATGCTGACGGTCCGCAGCGGTTTATGGTCGCCGGATACATGGTGTCAGGTAGTCGCCTACCGGGCGGCGTCGATGGCGTACCGAACCGGCCGCGAGTGGCGGCCGCTGATCGACACCACCGATGCCGCGCAACTGGTGTACGGCTCGCCGGAGGCATGGTCGAACTGGCGCCGGCAAACCGACTTCTATCGCGAAGGCCAACTGCTGTGGCTCGCCGTGGACATGAAAATCCGGACATTGAGCGACGATCGGCGTTCCATTGATGATTTTGCCCAGCGCTTTTTTGGTGTCGACAACGGCAGTTTCGTCACCCACACTTACACCTTCAACGACGTCGTCGCCGCGCTCAATGCGGTGCAGCCGTACGACTGGGCCAGCTTCCTGCATAACTGGCTGGACGGCGTGGGCCAGCAGGTACCGCTGCTCTCCGGCATCGAGGCCAGCGGCTGGCGTCTGGTCTATACCGATCAGCCTTCGCGGTACCAGCAGGCGCTCGAGAACGTGGGCGAGGGCGAACTCAGCAGCAGAGGCGTCAACGCAATGTTCTCGGTGGGATTGTTTCTCGATCGCGAGGGCAAAGTCGAAGACGTGTTATGGAATGGGCCGGCTTTCAAGGCCGGGCTGGCACCGGGGATGAAGCTTGTCGCCATCGACGGTCAACCGTACAGCACACAGGTGTTGCGGAGCGAAATCGCCGGGGCGCAGAAAAGCAAAAAACCGCTGCAGATACTGGCGAACAGCGACGGCGTCACCGAGACCTACACCGTTGATTACGATGGCGGACTGAAATTCCCGCACCTGGTCCGAGTGCCGGGGACGACCGATTACCTGCAGCAGATCCTCGCGCCAAAGCCGGTGGACCATGGCTCGTGATGTTGACGGGATTTCGCGTGGCCAAGGTGCTGGGGCGAAGCGAGCGTCGTTGCCCCATTCGCCTTCGGCAACGATGAGTCAGTAACTCTTGCCGCGCGCCGAAACCGGCCAGACTAACTCGACCTTGCCGTTGCGCACGCCGGCATACCAGTCGTGGAGGTTGCAGGTGGGGTCGCAATGGCCGGGTACAAGCTTCAACTTTTCGTTGACGCGGAGAACGCCGCTCTTGTCCTCGATGACGCCGTGCTCGTCCGAGGCATTGACGTAGGTCACGTCGTCGCGGCCATAGACGACGGGGAGACCGCTATCCACCGACAGCACCTTGAGGCCCGCATCGCAGACCGCGAGATCGGGCTTCGCATGGCTCATCACCGAGGTGAGGACGAACAGCGCATTCTCCCATTCGCCGCGATCGATGCGGTTTCCGTCCTTGTCCCGGATACGGCCGTAATCGGCATCCATGAAGGCGTAGCTGCCGCATTGCAGCTCGTTGAAGACGCCCGAGTGTGACTCGAAGGTATAAGAACCAGTGCCGCCACCCGTGACGGTTTCCGGCTTGAGACCGGCCGCTTCCAGAGCCGCGACCACGGCCTTTACATGGACGATGGCGGAGTCGAGCGCGGCCTTGCGCTCCTCGTAGCTCTCCAGATGCTGCATCGCCCCCTGATACGCCTGGATTCCGGTGAATTTGAGCCCCGGCGCACGATCGATGGCTCTGGCAATTTGGATCGCGTCCTCTGTCGTCTTCACACCGCAGCGATTCCCGCCGCAGTCAATTTCCACGAGGCATTCCAGGATCGTGCCGTGCTTGCGCGCGGCAGCCGAAAGGTCGTCCACGTTCAGGACGTCATCCAGGCAGACGGTGATTCGCGCACCATACTTCGGCAGACGAGCGAGGCGATCGATCTTGACCGGATCGCGCACCTCGTTCGAGACGAGGATATCGCTGATGCCACCACGGGCAAAGACTTCGGCCTCTGCAACCTTCTGGCAGCAGACGCCGGCCGCACCACCAAGCCGCTCCTGCAGCTTCTGCACGTCGACCGACTTATGCATCTTGCCGTGGCTGCGGTGACGCATGTCATGCGCTTTTACATAAGCGCCCATTTTCCTGATGTTGCGCTCCAGCGCGTCGAGGTCGAGGATGAGGCACGGAGTCTGGATATCCGTCTCGTCCATTCCCGGGAGGGCGGGTATGTCATAGCCGACTTCGTAGCCGGCGAAATCCGTCTTTGCGTCCAACCGAATCTCCATGAGTCACGGGGCAGCTTGTCGAGATCGACATCGCCGCGGGTGGTAAGGGTGCCGACGCGCTGGCCGGCGAATCCATTGCTGTTCTGAATGCCCGGGGAAATCCCCCAGCCATAGGCTCACGAATGCGGTGACCAGTTACGAGACGAGTTATAAGCGGCAACGGGCCAGCGGCGAGCGGGGTCGTGCTTTCGCTGGGTAGATATCTGCTCACTCTGTCCTTTTGCCTTCCACCAGCCTCGGTAGCCTGCGGTTGTGTGTGGCCTGCTCGTAAGCATAAGCATAGCCAATCACGTCTCCATCCATCCAGCGCTTCCCCGAAATTTCCAGTCCGAAGGGCAGGCCGTCCGCGTAGAAACCTCCCGGCACCGAGACCGCCGGAATTTGGATGCGGTTGACCCAGGCGGTTTCGCTGGGAGGTCCCCACTTAGAGGCACCGGGAACGGTTTCGTCGTAAGTGGGCTCCTGCAACGCCGGGTAGACAAAACCATCGAGCCGCCAGCGTTTCATGGTGGCCTCGTACTCCGCGAGCGCCGCCCGCTGAGGAGCGTAGTAGTTCGCCTGGCTGTCAGGATCGGTCTCGATCAGCTTCTGCGGCGCTGTTCCGCCGAGCATGAAGGCGGGGAACTGCGTCCCGGTAGCCGCCTCGTACTCCGCAACCGAATGATATTGGGGAGGGCCGAAGTTCTCGAGGAAACGATCGAGCCCCTCGCGGCGATAGGGCTGGGTGTCAACCTTGCGGGTCATGGCGAAGAAGCTCTCGGGAAGAATGTCCTTGTCGATGATGACGGTGGCTCCGGCCGCGCGCAGTTGCTCGACAGCCCTCATGAAGGCGGCACGCGTCTCAGGCGCCACGGCTCCGCCATTGGGCGGAGCGCCTGGTCCGTGACCGTAGACGTCCGGGGATCCGTTCAGCACAAACCAGGGCACGCCGAAGCGCTTGCCTCGAAGTGCGTCTTTCCTGAGATAGCGCGTATAGGGACCGGCTTCCGCCTTTTGGGCGCTGCCTTTGGTCCATGGATCGAGCGGGTCTTCCGCCTGCATAACATCGAGGGCGATGGCGGCACTGGTGACATCGCGCGCCAGCGGACCGATGTTATCGCGGAGCCAGTCCAGCGGTTCGACGCCGGCTATGCTGGTGAGTCCGCGGGAAGGCAAGATGCCGACCAGGCTGCTGTTGGCGGCCGGCTGCCGGACGGAATTCGCCGTATCCGTTCCCGTGCCGAGGACGCAAAAATTCGCCGCGACCGCCGTTGCCGTTCCTCCCGAGGATCCGCCTGGCGAGTAGCGCCAGTTATACGCGTTTCCCGTCCTTCCTCCCGCGGTGCTGTTGGTGGTGTCGCTGTAGGCAAAATCGGGCATGTTGGTCTGACCCAGAAGTACGGCGCCCGCCGCCTTAAGACGCTGCACGACCAGCGCGTCGCGCGGCGCGACTAACTCCTTGCCCGGGATCAGAAACCCCTTCCACCCCGCGCTGGTTACCCAGCCCTTCACGCTGGTATTCGCTTTGACGACAATCGGCACGCCCCACAACGCTCCGCGGTGTGCATTCCGCGGCTCGGCATCTTCGCGAGCGGCGGTACGCAGCGCGCCATCTTTGTCGAGATACAGGATCGCGCGGTAAGTTCCGTCATAGCGTTCGATGCGGTCGAGATACCACTCGGTGACTTGCGTCACGGTGTACCGATGTTGCGCATAGAGCTTTTCCAGTTTGGGGACGGTGATCTCCATCAGATCCCGGTCCATGGTGGGTTTCTGACTGGCTGAGGCGCGGGCTCCGGCCAGGGCAACGCCGGTGTTCAGGAGTGCAAAGCAGAGCGCAGCGCAGGCAATAACTCTTTGCCGCATCGGTGATCCTTCCGTTCTAGAAGTCGTAACGCAGGGAGAATTGCTGTTTGCGCGACTGCACGAGCTGCGAGCTGTAAACCCCGAATCCCGGGCCCGTGGTAACGGTGTTATTCAGGCCGCCGAGACTGCTGATGGGGTTGGTATCGAAGCGTGCGGAGTTAGAGAGATTGAATACCTCCCAGGCAAAACGCAGCCTGCTTTCGCGCCAGGTACTCCAATCCTTCGACAAACTCGCATCCGGCTCGAAGTAACCGTCGCCGCGGAATATGTTGCGGCTGCCGGCCTCGCCCGGATAGGGATAGCGAATCGGTGTGCTGTTGGCAATGCCATTATTCAGCGCGTCGGGATCGGCAAAGGCCTCCGGCAAACCGTTCACCAGATGGCGGTGCATTTTCACCGGAGCTGTTTCGACCACGGCGCTGCGGAAGGCGAAGTTGGTGGGGTAGCTGTACGGCCCGTAGACGGTGAAGGGCAGGCCGCTCGACCAGCGGAGGATGCCGGAGAGGCCCCAGCCTCCGATGAGCGCGTCGACGGCCCGGTTGGTGTCCGCGGCAAAGCGCCTGCCGTGGCCGAAGGGGAGCTGGTAAATGGCATCGCCGGAAACAAGGTGGCGGACGTCGAAATCCGAGTCGCCGCGATTTAACTGGGGACTGAAGCTATTGATGATCTGGCTGAAGGTTCCGGTGCCGGCGTTGCGCTCGGCATCCGAGCCCATGTCGATGGAGTTGGACAGGGTGTAACTGAAGTTAAAGTCGAGGCCGGAGCTGGTGGTTTTGCGGGCAGTGAGCTGCATTGCGTTGTAACTGCTGGACCCCAGCGAGGACCACGCATACAGCGCCGAGAACTGTCTCTGATAATAGCGGGTAGTTACGTTGCCATTGGCATCGGCGTAGGGACCGCAACCCAGTCCGCCTTCCTGGGGGAGACAGTAGGCGTCGAGGACAATGAGCGCGTAGGAATCGTTCGCGCCGTTCGCGGCCAGTCCCTGATAGAGATTGGTATAGATGTTCTGGGTGGCGCTCATGCCGCCGGTGGCCAGCCAGGGGAACATATCTTCCCAGTAGGGAATGGCCTGCACGGTGTTCTGCCCGGCATCGGCCGCTTTAGCCAGAATGGTTCCGGCGCGGAAGTAATCCATGCCTGATTTGGGGTCGACGAGGTCAAGCGGTTCCGCGAGGTCTAACTGCTGGAGCAGGTGCCGACCGAAGGTCCCGACATAGTCGGCCTCGATGGAAAAGTCATGCGAGAACTGACGCTGCACGGAAAGATCGGCGGCGATCGTGTAAGGGGTCTTGATGCGATTGTCGATGCCCCAGGTGAGGGCGAGGCCGGTCTGCACGTTGTTGGGCGGGGTGTAGGGATAGGGAACGACCGAGGGGATATTCACTCCCACCAGAGGCGGCAGATTGCCGAGCCCGGTAAATCTGGGCACGGTGTCGACGGGGTATTGGCCGTCGGGGTTACTGATGGAGGTCTGGAGGCCGTAGGAACCAAACTGGGCGAAGGAATCGACGATGCCCTGGCCGAAGTGCTGATAATACATCCCGACTCCCATGCGGATGGAGGTTTTGGAATCGGGCGAATAGGCGAGCGCCAGCCGTGGAGCAATGTTATTCCACTGCATATTCCAGTAAGGCGCTGCGCCGCGCGACTGGCCGGAGGGGGCAAAGGTCAGGTCGGGCTGATCGGTAACTCCCTGGGCCGCCTCGGCGGCGCGAGTGATGAACCACTGGTGGGTATCGACGGTGGGCTGAACCTGCTGGCCATGGGTCTCATACGGCGGCTGCAGGAAGACCTGGCGGATGCCGAAGGTGAGGATGAGGTTCGGCCTGAGTCTCCACTGATCCTGGAGATAGTACTCAAACTCGTGGGAGAGGAAATTCAGCGGCACATAGGTTCCCTGGGGCATGGTGGTACCCTCGGTGCCGGCAGAATTTACGTGGAAGTTATACTGGCCGGTGACCAGGGGGACCAGGCCGGCGATCATGGTGGTGGCGATGTCGTAGCTGTTGTCGAAACTGCCGTCGACGGTGGGATAGCCGAAGGCGTCCGGATCGAGGCTTCCGCCCGAACCGGCGATCACTCCTCCGCCCGACAGCCATTCGTTGTAGACCTGGGCCGAGCTATAGGAAGCAGTGTCGGTGTCGTCGGAATTGGTAATGATGCGGAGGTCGACGCCCCAGGACAAGGTATGGTTGCCGCGCGTCCACGCCGCGTTATCGATGATGTTCTGCACCGGGACGTGAACGATGGTGGTGCAGGTTTCCGGGGTGGGCTGGGAGAAGAAGGCAAAGGTGACGTGCGCTCCGCATCCGTTGCCTGAGTCGCTGTAACCCTGGCGCGTGT
>Ga0335075_10018549_pt1 | contig 10313 bp, 6 predicted proteins | sample Lox_Sample_24_FD_206723 | JGI IMG/M metagenome (GOLD analysis project Ga0335075, IMG submission 206723) | Soil microbial communities from Loxahatchee National Wildlife Refuge, Florida, United States - Lox_Sample_2.4 | ecosystem: Environmental > Terrestrial > Soil > Wetlands | place: USA: Florida... | reverse complement strand
CTCGCCGTCGAGGACGAGTTCGTAGGCGGCGGACTGGAGCCGGTCGATGGCCGACTGGGCGAGCAGGGGGTCGGCCATCAGGGCGAGCCATTCGGCTGGCTCGCGGTTGGAGGTGATGGTGGTGGCCGCGGCGCGGTGCCGCTCGACGATGATCTCGTAGATGTCGGCGGTGTCGGCGGTGTCCATCGGCTGGAGGCAGTAGTCGTCGAGGATGAGCAGGTCGACGCGCAGGAGCTTGCGGATCTCGGCGTCGTGGCTGTTGTCGAGCCGGGAGGCCTTCAGGCGCTTGAGCAGCTGGCCGGCGCGCTCGAAGTGGACGCTGTGGCGGCGGCGGATGGCGGCGTGGCCGAGCGCGGTGGCCAGGAAGGTCTTGCCGACCCCGACCGGGCCCATGATGATCGCGTTGGGGCCGTCCTGGACGAACCGCAGCGAGAACAGCTCGTCGAGGACCTGCCGGTCGTAGCTGATCTTGGCGGTGTTGTCGAAGTTCTCCAGCCGCATGGCCGGGTCCAGGCCGGCGGCGCGGGCGCGGCGCTGCGCGGAGGTGGCGTCGCGGCGGGTCACCTCGTCGGAGAGGACCAGCTCCAGGAACTCGGCGTGGCTGAGGTCGCGGGCGCGGGCCAGGGCGAGCCGCTCGGGGAGGGTGGTCATCAGCTGGCCGAGCTTGACCCGGCGCAGCAGCGACCGCAGCTCGGGCGTGATGACCGGGGCAGGCGGGCTCATTGCGGACCGCCGGCGTCATGCGGGCCGGGGGCGGCGAAGTGGGAGGCGTCCCTGGCGAACCGGGGTCCGGGCATGCCGGGGAACGGCGGGGTACGCGGCAGGTGCTGGTCCTCGGTGCCGCGCTGCAGCATCCGCCCGACCAGGGGAACGCTGATGGCCTCGGCTTCCAGCGCCCGAGCGCAGGCGAGCCCGACCCGGGCCGCTCCCCACTTGCGGACCAGGCCGAGCAGGGCATACACCTGGCGCATCTTGGTCCAGGGCAGCGGATGGTCCAGCAGCGCCGCGGCGTAGGCGCCGATCGCCGGGCCGGCGTCGTCGGCGATGCGCTGCAGGTAGCCCAGGTCCCGCATCGCGTAGGCGGTCTTCTCGGCGGGCAGGTCGGCGGGGTCGGTGACGCGGCCGCCGGCGCGGGCGCGGGGATGCACCTTGACCAGCTGCCCGCAGTGCCAGACGCGGACCAGCTGGCGGTCGGCGCGCACGTCTACCTGCTTGCCGATCAGGTGGCCGGGCACCGAGTACAGGGCCTTGGCCACCTCGATGTGATGGTCACGGTGTACCTTCGGGCTGGCGTAGACCGGCAGGTCGTAGGGGAACACCGGGGCTGGCAGCAGCCGCGGCGCCTCCTCCAGGACGAACAGCTCGGCCGGGCGGCACCGGGTGGTGCGGTGGATCCGCTGCCCGGCCCGCCCGGCGCACCAGGCCTCCGCCTTGCGCTGCGCGTCGGCCAGGTCGGCGAAGGACTCGCCGGCGAAGAAGCTGCCGCGGACGAACTGGACATTTCGCTCCACTCTCGGCTTGTCGGCCGGCCGCCGGACCCGGGCCGGGTCGATCACGAAGCCCCTGGCCTGCGCGTACTCGGCGAAGGCCCGGTTGAGGCGGGGATCGGTCGGGTGCGCCCGGTCCACGATCGGCGCCATGTTGTCGGGGATGACGACCTTGAACACGCCTCCGAAGAACGCCCACGCCGCCTCGAAGCCGGCGATGACCGCCGGCAGGTCCTGGCGGAAGCTCAGCCAGACATAGCAGTGCCGGCTGTAGACCGCGGTGAAGATCAGGGCGTGCGCCACGCGCCGGCGGCCGGTCCCCGGGTCGGGCAGCAGGCCCATCTTCCCGAAGTCGACCTGGCATTCCGCGCCCGGCTCACAGTCAGCGACCCGCACCGTCGTCCTGCTCCTGGCGCTGCGACCGTAGCCGAGGACTTCCAGCGCGTAGCGGTGCAGGGTCCGCTCCGGGACCACCACGCCACGGCGGGCCAGCAGCTCGCCCGCCTTGACCACCGCCAGGCCCTGGCGGCCGAGCATGTCCTTGATCTCCTCGTGGTGCGCCGCCAGCACCGCCCAGGCCTGGCCGTGACCGTCCGCGCGGTGCGGGCGGACCCGCTCGGCGACCTGGCCGACCAGCTCATCGCTCAGCTGCCCCTCGCCGCCTGCGCGGTCAACGCCGCACGCCTGCGCCGCGGCCACATAACGGCGGACGGTCTTGCGGTCCAGCCCCGCCAGCCGCCCAGCCGAGCGGATCCCCTCACCCCGCAGCCACAGCCGCAATACCTCTCGGATCTCGTGCACCTGAACCTCCCGGAATGCCATCGCTGCCTTCCCAGATCCGCTGATCGGTCTGGCAGCGAGTGAACCCGGCAGCGGCACGCCACTGCTGATCGGCTTCCGGTGGTCCCATAACTGGCGGACGGGTGGTCCCATGCTCCTGGCGAAACTCAGCCGAAGGTGGTCCCATGCTCCTGGCGCGCGACATGTCGGCGGCAGATGCGGACATTCACCCCAAGGGTGACGATGGATAAATATACAGTGCAGGCAACCATCTACTAGGCCATACCGGGACTGCTGAGCGGTCGGCTAGCGCCCTGATAACCGCGTGCCGATCCGCTTGATTGATGTCGACGGAAGCTGAATACTGACCAGGGCGCGGCAAGCCAGCTGGTCAGATTTCGGCTGCCGTTGAAAATTGGCGTGACTGCGACAACCTCGGCGATCAGCAACTGAGTCGTGCCAGGTTCAGGTGACCGCCGCCATGATCCGGGCCCGCCGGTCGTCCTCCCGCACCCTCGCCTCCTCGTGCCACGATGCACACCCGGGGCGTGTGTCCTTACCTAACCCCCGAGCGCGGGGCACGGCCCGAGGGCCCCGCATCGTGGCGACGGCGCCATGATGCAGGGCATCATCTGACTACCCGGCCTTTCACCCCGTCAGGGCGTTGGAACTCACCCGCGTGCGAGGTGGACTGATGCTATCGGCGTCAAAGGAGGCGCATGGGGCTGACTATGAGATTCCAGGAGACGTTGCGCAGGCTCGCGATGATCGACGAAGGCTTCGTCGAAGACGAGGCCGGACTCGGGCTTGGCCCGGCCGGGACTTCGGCCCTGGATCCCAAGACCGCGGCGCTGCTGCAAGTGGCGGTGTCGGTAGCCATCGGATCACCGGCGGTGTGCCTCGAATGGAGCGCCGGCCGGGCGCTGGGGGCGGGCGCGACCGAGGACGAGATCGCCGACGTGCTGTTGGCGATCGCCCCGGTGGCCGGGCTCGGCCGGGTCGTCGCCGCCGCTCCCGAAGTGGCGATCGCGCTCGGGTATGACATCGCGGCCGCGCTAGAGGAACCAGGCGGTCACTGACGGCTCCTTCCACTGACAGGGCCAGGCCGAGGTTCGTGCCGGCCAAGCACGCACCGCGTTGCGCCGAGGCGGGATCAAGGAAAGCTATGTGACGTCCGCTGCACGATTAATTTAAGACGCGGACGATGTCGATCTACCGCGAGCTGGCGGCTTCCTCACTCAGCCAGGCGGTCGCCCGATCCCGGGAACTCGGGCTTCCGGTCTTTCACCCCATCTGGGCGTTGGAACTCGCTCCGGCGCGAGGTGGACTGGTGCCGTGAGGTGAGCGAAGCGACACGGGCAGGGCCCGCGATTAGCTAACCGATCCCGCGAGTGAGCAAAAGGGGCCGGAATCAAGATCCGGCCTATCCGACCCGTCGGAGGTCACAATGACGTCGTCAACAACCCAGCCAGCCTGGAGCACCGGGGGGCGCGATGTGGAAGGCCGCGGTTACGGCCTGATCATCTTCGCGGCCGTCTTGCTGATGGTGCTCGGCTTCTTCAACATGATCTACGGCATCGCCGCGATCGCGAACTCGCACGTGTTCACCGCCAACGCGCATTACGTGATCGGCGACCTGCGCGCCTGGGGCTGGATCACGCTGATCCTGTCCGTCCTTCAGCTGGTCGCGGCGGGTGGCATCCTGGCGGGCAACCAGATGGCCCGCTGGTTCGCGGTCGCCGTGGTCGGGCTGAACGCCATCGACATGATGTTCTTCGTCCCGGCCTACCCGTTCTGGGCGCTGACCATCATTGCCGTGGATGTGGTCGCGCTGTACGGGCTGTGCGCCTACGGCAGCCGCGCGAACATCGAAGCTGCCTAGGGCTCGCACCGTGCGCGATCTGGAGCTGCAGCAGATCCGCGGACCCGACCCAGTCGCAGCGGGCACCACCGGCATACGTGAAACACGCAACGGCGGCAGCGGCTTCGGGCGGCTGGGGCTGGGCTCGATGAGCAGCCAGGCAGCGCACCCCCAGGCGGCTCGCCGCGGCCTGACACCGGGTGAACGAGGATGAGGTTCATGCACCGCAGCGTCAAGGCCGCCGGTGACCAGGATGCCTGGTCCGGGCCGCCTCGTCTTGCTGACGGCAGCTGCTGCTGCCCGGCCAGACCGGTGGTCAAGGTGCTCATTCCGCCCGGCTCCGCGCGCCCGGATCCGGTTGATCTCCTGCTATGCGGTCACCATTACCTGGCGTCACGGGCCGCCCTGGCCGCCGTCAACGCGGTTGCCATTGACGAGACAGGCTCGGTTCTGGAACCAGCGTCAACGGACGTTGAAATGGGCGACCTCAATTACACCGACGACGCAGCAGGGCGATCAGCCCGCGCGAGTGATCAGGCGGCCAGGAGGATCTGATGCCCGAGGGCTTGTCACCAGGCGAGGTTGGCAAGGAGATCTCCGAGCACCGGGCTCATACGCTGAACGAGAAGGAGGGTTCCGGCGCCGAAGCTAAAGGACGGGACCGGGTAATGACCATCATCGAGGCGGTCCTGCTGGCGGTCGTGGCCGTCATCGCGGCCTGGTCCGGATTCGCCGCAGCCAAATGGGGCACCGAGTCGTCGCTCGACCTGGCCAAGGCGTCGGCGGCCAGGACGGAGGCGAACCGGGCCGCCTACCAGGCCGCCGACCTGAAGAATTTCGACGCGCTGACCTTCAACGCCTGGTTCACGGCATATGTCGCCGGGAACAAGAACGCCATGCAAGTGGCCGAGAGGCGTTTCCGGCCGCAGTTCCTGGTCGCGTTCAACGCCTGGCTTACGACCGACCCGTTCACGAACTCCCATGCACCGCCAGGCCCCACCTACATGCCCCAGTATGCCCAGCCGGAACTGGCCCGGGCCAACCTGCTTGATGCTCGCGCCGATCACTACTACTCGCTCGGCGAGGCAGCGGCCAATACGTCCGACGGCTACATCCGGACCACGGTGTACCTGGCCAGCGTGCTGTTCCTGGTGGGAATCAGCGGGCACTTCCGCGTCCGCGGGGCCCGGACGGCGGTCATCGCCGTCGGCGGAATCATCATGGCCTTCTGCATCGTCTTGCTGATCCTGGCGCCCAGACCACCGTTGTGACCCGGCCGAGCGCATCGCCCCGGCGATTTCACGGCGTCAGCGTCCGCTTCCGGCGCCCGGCGGCTGGCCCAGCCACTGCGCGTAGGACCTGGACTCGTCCGGGCCGGGTTCCACACCACCGGGCAGGGCCTGGGCGAACACGAGCGCGGCGGCGGCCTGCAGTGCGCTGCGGAGCAGACCGGTTGGGCCGGTCGCCTCGAACCCCAGGGTCCACCAGTCCTGCCCGCCCGTGCGGATCTCGGTGAGTTCCACCCCGCACACCGGCTCCCCGCCCGGCCGCGCGCCACCCGCCGCGACCTGCCCGCTGGCCATCGGGAACCGGCTGATCCGCCGCCTCTTGCGGACCGGCCGCCAGCTCGGCGGGTCACCGGCACCGGGGCTGAGCGAACTGACCGGGAAGGACCACTTGTGCCAGGCCTCCATGCGGCCGCGGGCGCGGCCGGGCACCTCCAAGATCCCCGGGCTGCCGCGGTACGCCTTCACCTCCAGTGCCCTGCCCCCGCGGATCTTCACCGACAGCCCGGGCAGCGGCGGATCCAGCAGGTAGGTGTCCACGCGGGACTCCGCCGTGGCCGGGAACCGGGCGAACCACCGGGCCACCGCGGCCTCCAGCTGGCCCGGGAAGATCCAGCGCACTTCCAGGCTGCGCACTGCTCCGGTGACCGGGCTCGGCGGCGGTTCAGCTGTCATCGTCAGATGCCCGGGTAGGCCTGCCTTTCCGTCACCGGCACGTTCTGCAGGTGGCCTTGCCCCGATGTCACATGTCGGGTTCGGCGGTGATCCGTCCTGAGGCGACGGCGTCCAGGAGGGACTGGTGGTCGCGTTCGGTCTGGTCGGCGTAGGCGGCCGCGAACCGGGTGATGGCCTGGTCGAAGACGTCGGACCCGCCGAGGTAGGCGGCGATGGCGATCCGGTCCCCGGAGCGGGCGTGTGCCCGGGCCAGCGTCCACCCGCACAGCTCACCGTAGATCCGCATGCCGCGCGGCGGCAGGGCCTCGATGTCGATGGAGTATTTCCAGTCCCGCAGCTGGCGGACGTAGAAGTCGCGCTGCTGGCCGTCCAGGCCGGCCTCGGCCCGCTGCCAGCCCAGGAAGATATCGCTGGAGGCCTGCATCAGCCGCTGCCCCGCGACTACCCGCTGGCCCATGCTGGCGTACTTGCTGGCCCCGCAGAACCGGCTGAGCACCGACACATCGGCCTCCTTGACCTGCAGGAACAGCGGATCAGACTCATCACGGCCGAGCATCAAGATGATCCAGCACCGGGTTCCCACGCTGCCGACGCCGACGACCTTGCGGGCCATGTCGGCGTACTCGTATTGCTCCAGCAGGTACCGGCGGTCGGTTTCCAGCGTCCGCCGGTACCCGGCGATCAGGTCTTTGATCTGCGCTTGGAAGGCGGTGAAGTCCTGCTCCTTGGGCAGCAAGTCAGTGACCGGGACCAGCAGCGGCGGGTCGGAGATGATCCGGGGGCGGCCGTCCACGGTGCGGGTCAGCTTGGCCACCTCCTGCATGCTGTCCCGGGTCCGCGCCTTGGCCATGCCCTTGTCCACCAGCTTGCGCTGCCGCTTCTTCATCTGCGAGTCAAACTCCGCCCGCAGCTGGTCTATGTCCGCGTGCGCGTACCAGACGTCCAGGTTGGTCATCGCGGCGAAGGCCCGCATCGCCTGCCGGTACCTGGCGACCGCCACGGTGACGATTTCCCGGCGGTCCTTGCCGCCGAACCCGTTGCCGCGGGCCGCGACCTCCAGGCTGGCCGCCAGCCGCTTGACATCCCATTCCCACGGGCCGGGCGTCGTCTCATCGAAGTCGTTGACGTCGAAGACCAGCTGCCGCTCAGCTGAGCCGAAGATGCCGAAGTTGGACAGGTGCGCATCGCCGCACGCCTGCACCGCCAGCCCGGACACCGGGGTCGTGGCCAGGTCGCTGGCCATCGGCAGCGCCGCGCCGCGGTAGAACGTGAACGGGGAGGCCATCATCCGGCCCCACCGGATGGGGACCAGCTCCGGCACCCGCGACTTGGCCTGCTCTTCCAGCAGGCCGATCGGGTCGGGCCGGTCCGGTGGCGGGTCGAACACCGCATGGCTGTCCCGCGGCACCGCAGCCCGCGCCTCTTTACCCCGCGCGGCACGCTCTGCCGGGGTCATTCGCTCCAGCCCCGACTCCAGCTGATACCGCTGCCCGCCCCGGGGCGGAGCCCCAGCTGTCAGCACACTCATCATCGGCTCCTTACCCGTGCCGGTCCGTCATTCCGGCGGTCCAGCTCGTGGACGCGACGCCGGTCATTGCCCGCTCCGCTGCGTGCCGGTGTCGGCGATGCCGGGAGGACCTCGGGTCGGCAGCCGGACCATGCAGACCGGCAGCAGCAGGCACCTGCCGGCGGTCCGGGAGCAGGGCCGTCTTCCCGGTCAATGCCAGGATGCACGCTGGCGTAATGGCCGCGCATCAACCCATCGGGGTGAAGCCCATCCGGGGTGATTCCAGTCGGCCTGGGGTGGCTGACTATCAGGGGTTACTCAGCCCCGCCCGGGTCTTCGGTCACCTGCCCCGAGGGAGTCCGGGCCATGGACCCTCGGACGTGGGGTCTGGGACCAAAGCCCCTAGCGGGCGGCGCGGCGTGCGGCGTAGTTATCAAATAGTGATAAAGGGCCCACCGCACGGGCAGGCACGACGGGCCGTGACCGGTGCGGGCGTGATCAGACGGCGCTGCTGCGGTGCCATCTGGCCCGTATCGTTGCGGGCCGGTCGGAAGGCAGCTAGATCGGCATGTTCGAGTTCATCTGCGGCGGCGCGGTGACCATCCCAAGCCGGATGACCGTAGGGTCTGACCCGGGCTTCAGCGGATCCCCAGGTGCTACCGGCTTTGGACTGGCGTTGCCGCATGCGGGAAGCCCGTGGGGCGGCGCCCAGGACCGGCAGGTGATTTTGCCGCTCATGCCAGCTGGTGCGCAGGGTCGGCGGGTGAATCGGGGGGCCGTGGGATTATGGTCGTGGGCGAAGTGCGTCAGCGGGATCGCCGGTCCCAGTGTGCGGGCCGGCCGAGGTCCGATCTTGTTGTCTCGAAGCTCCGTCGTCCGCTGATCCGGCCCGGGACGGTGCGCCGGTCGCGGCTGATTGGGTGGCTGGCGCGAGGTGATGTGCGTCCGATTGTGTCGGTGGTTGCGCCGCCAGGTTACGGGAAGACGACGCTGCTGTCGCAGTGGGCCAGGCTTAACGGCCAGTCCTTCGCGTGGGTGTCGGTCGATGAGGGGGACAACGACCCGAAGGTTTTGCTGACCTATGTCGCCGAAGCTCTTGATGCGGTGGAGCCGATCGATGAGCGGGTGTTTGACGCGCTGGCCTCGCCGGGGAGTTCGGTGCCTGGCTCGGTCGTGCCGAGGCTGGGGTCGGCGTTTGCGGCGATGTCCTCGCCGGTGGTGCTGGTGCTGGATGACGTACACGTGGTGCAGGACCGGGAGTGCTGGGTGGCGCTGTCGGTGCTGGCCGATCACGTGCCGGTCGGTTCGCGGCTGGTGCTCGCGGGCCGGGCCGAGCCGCCGCTGCGGATCGCGCGGCTGCGCGCCGAGGGCAGGATTGTGGAGATCGGCCCGGACGATTTGTCGTTCACCGCCGAGGAGGCGTCATTGCTGCTACGCAATGCTGGCCTGACCCTGGGTGAGGAGGACGTGGCGGCGCTGCAGCAGCGTACCGAGGGATGGCCGGCCGGGCTGTACCTGGCGGCGCTGTACCTGCGCGAGGGCGGCCCGCTGGCGAATGCGGCGGTCTCCTTCGACGGCGCGGACCGGCTGGTGAGGGAGTACATGGAGTCGGAGTTCCTGGCGCGGATCTCCCGCCGGCAGCGGCTGTTCCTGACCCGGACCGCGGTGCTGGAGCGGATGTGCGGGTCGCTGTGCGATGCGGTGCTCGGGCTGAGGGGGTCGGCCACGGTCCTGGCGGACCTGGAACGATCGAATCTGCTGCTGGTGCCGCTTGACCGCAGCGGGGAGTGGTACCGCTACCACCACCTCTTCCGGGACATGCTCCTGGCCGAGATGCACCGCATGGAGCCCGAGCTGATGCCTGTCCTTTACCGGCGGGCCGCGCAGTGGTACGAGGACAACGGCGCGCCCGGCGAGGCCATGGGGTACTGGATGAAGGCCGGCGACGTGGACGCCACGGCCCGCCTGACCGCCGAGCTGACGCTTCCCGCCTATATGCGGGGCCGGGTCGCGACGGTCGAGCGGTGGTTCGGGTGGCTCGAAGACCACGGCGCCATGGAAAATAACCCGGCGGTCGCCGCCCTGACGGCGATGGTCCCCGCGATGATAGGCAGACCGGCCGACGCCGAACGGCGGGCCGGGCTCGCCGAACGCGGAGCGGTCGCGGGGAGCCTGCCGGCCGGGAGCCCTTCGGCCGAGCCGTGGCTCGCGCTGATGCGGGCGGTGCTGTGCCGGCACGGGGCGGACCAGATGCTGGCCGACGCGGAGCTCGCGGCCATGACCATGACCGGCTTCTGGCGGCCGGCGGCGCTCCTGTTCCTGGGGACGGCGCACCTGATGGTCGGCGACCCCGATCAGGCCGATATCTTGTTCGAAGACCAGGTCGCCGAGGCCCGGGCCGCCGGGGGAACGATCGGCACCTGCGTCGCGCTCAGCCAGCGGTCGCTGCTGGCGATCGCCAGGGGAGAATGGGACCAGGGCGAACGGCACCTGTCCCAGGCCCGGGCCGTGGCCCGGGACGCCAACGTCGAGGACTACCCCGCGGTCACGATCATGCATGCCGCGGCCGCGCGGATGGCGCTGCACCACGCCGACCGGCCCGGCGCGGGTGCGGAACTGACCCGGGCGCAGCGCCTGCGGCCGGCCCTGACCTACGCCGTGCCGCACCTGGCCGTCCAGGCGCGGACCGAGCTCGCCCGAGTCCACCTTGCGCTCGG
>Ga0335075_10018545_pt1 | contig 10315 bp, 10 predicted proteins | sample Lox_Sample_24_FD_206723 | JGI IMG/M metagenome (GOLD analysis project Ga0335075, IMG submission 206723) | Soil microbial communities from Loxahatchee National Wildlife Refuge, Florida, United States - Lox_Sample_2.4 | ecosystem: Environmental > Terrestrial > Soil > Wetlands | place: USA... | reverse complement strand
GCCAAACCAGCGCCGACAAATGAGACTCCGATGTGGGGCAGGCTTGCAGCCTGCCCTACAAAGCCAGTCGAGCCGCGGCCGAGTGTGGTCCGGTTTTTGTAGGGCAGACGCCCTCGTCTGCGCGCGCCCCCCTGGTCGCGCTCTTGAGGCCGACCGGATTGCGGCGCGAAGCCGACCAGGGGGTCGGCTGCAGACCAGGGGGTCCGCCCTACAAAAATCGTCGCGGGCTGAGAAGAGGTTCAGCTCTAGTAGTACGCATGGCTGACGTGCCCGACTCTTATCGCACCACCGTACGGCGCACGACCTCTATCATGGTCGCCATTGGAGCCGTCGGGGTCGTCGCCGCCACCATATATAAAGGATGGCTGTTCGGCGCCGGATTCCTCCTCGGCGCATTGCTTTCCGGAATCAGCTTTTGGCGCTGGACCAAGGTCGTCGAGGGACTCAGCCCCTCGGCGACGCCCAGCTCGCGATGGCGTTGGGTCTTCCGCTTCCTCAGCTTAGCCGTAGCTGCCTATGTTATAGTCAGATTTCTGGAAGTCACGCCGGCAGCGGTGTTACTCGGCCTGCTGGTTTCCGCGGCTTCCGTTATCGTCCTGATCATCTACGAACTCTTCTATGGAACATGATCTCTGGGTCACTGCGCTCCTGAACCGGTTTCTCGCCGGCCCGGCGAACGCCGTGCTCGACGCTATCCATTACCAACATCACTCCGACCGCCCGTGGAGTAACTGGTTTTCTAACGAGTTATTGGTAGTAGCGATCATCATCGTCGTATTTGCAATCCTTCGCGGGCGTTTGTCGGTGGATAAGCCAGGCAAAATGCAGCATACGTTTGAGCTGGTTTACGACTTCGTCAGCGGCCAAACGGAGGAATCGGCGGGGCATCCCGGCTTCAAGTTTCTGCCCTATTTCGGAGCGCTTTTCATTTTCGTTTTGTTCATGAACCTCATCGGGATTATCCCGGGGTTCGAATCGCCCACCATGACGCCTTCGGTACCTGCCGGCCTGGCTGTTTGCACGTTCCTGCTGTATAACTACGCCGGATTTCGCGAACACGGCGTTGGACCGTACCTGAAACATTTCGCCGGTCCCATGCCGGCGCTGGCGCCGCTGATGATTCCGATTGAATTCATTAGTCATCTGGCGCGGCCGTTGTCGCTCACGATTCGTCTTTATGCCAACATGTTCGCGGGCGAGAAAGTAACCACCACGTTCATCTTTCTCACATACCTTATCATCCCGTCCGTCTTCATGGGGCTGCACGTATTCGTGGCATTATTGCAGGCTTATATTTTTATGCTGCTGACAATGATTTATGTCGGCGGCGCCGTTGCCCACGAGGATTGATATGGCATGATCCGTTTCGAGCGTGAGCCAGCCGTCCCCCCGGGCGGACCCGGAACCACCTCCTCGGAACAATTTCTTACAAGGAGAAACACTCGATTGACAAAAAAGCTGATCTTTCTGGCCATCTTTCTAATGTTGGCCACTCCGATGTTCGCGCAGACCCCCGGCGTCGATAGCAAGAACTATAGTCTGGGACTTGCCTACATCGCCATGGGTATCGCGTCCGGCCTCTGCGGCCTCGGACAAGGCAAAGCGGTTGCCTCGGCTGCCGAAGCCATGGCCCGTAACCCCGGAGCGCAGGCGGCCATCCGCGGCGCCTTGATTCTTGGCCTGGTGCTGATCGAATCGCTGGCCCTGTACACGCTCGTCATCACGTTCATCGCCCGGTAAATTTCGTTCCGCAACTAACCGCGCGGCTTTGGCCCCCGACCGCCGAGCCGCGTCAAACATCCGAATGAAGCTGCAAGGTATTTACCCCCCGATCGCGACGCCGTTCGATCATAATGGCGACCTCTGGAAAATCAAGGTCCAACACAACATCGAAAAGTGGAACCGCACCGGACTCTCCGGCTATGTAGTGTGCGGATCCACGGGCGAAAGCGTCATGCTCACCGAATCCGAGAAGCAACTTTTATGGGAATGGGTGGCCGAATACGCCGCTTCCGAGAAAATGCTGATCGCGGGCACGGGCATGGAGAGCGTTCGCGAAACGGTTGCTCTGACAAACCGCGCCGCCGATATCGGCTACAAGGCGGCGATGGTCCGAACGCCGCATTACTATAAGAATATTGTCAACAATTCGCCGGCCCAGATGCTGTATTTCCGCGCGGTAGCGGATCAAACCAAAATCCCGATCGTCATCTATAACTGGCCGCAAGCGACTGGCGTCGACATCGCGGCGGAGGCGGTCGCCGAGCTGTCGCACCATCCAAACATCGCCGGCGTGAAGGAAAGCTCGGGTAATCTCGAGAAAGTGATGCAGATGATTCGCGACGTTAAACCCGGCTTCAACGTGCTGGTCGGCTCGGCGCCTACGCTCGCGCCGTCCTTCGCGGTCGGCTCTACCGGCGCGATCCTGGCGTTCGCAAATGCAGCGCCCTACGCGACGATTTGTATCTGGGAAGCCCATCGCACGCGCGAATCCGAGGCCGCCCTGGATTGGCAACGCCGTATCGCGCGTCCATCGCAACTGGTCACGACGAAATACGGGATCCCCGGCCTGAAATATGCGATGGACTTGATGGGTTATTACGGCGGTCCCTGCCGTCTTCCGTTAGCGCCTCCGAGCCCGCAAGCGAAGCTCGAAATCGAGCAGGCGTTCTCCGACCTGCGCGGCTGATAAGCGCTTGCTGTGAGCAAGCGCTCGGCGCCCAAAGCGGCTCATTGGTCGCACCCCGGCCTTCCTCAGCGCCGGTGCTATCTCAGAATTCGAAGCGCGCGCTGATTTGCAGGCGCCGCGCCTGAGTTTCCATTGGGTAAACCGCCATTTCGTAGCCTGTTGATTTGCTTCAGCGCTCCCATTTTCGCGGCGCGTTGTAGGCGGCGGGGCGAGAAACCCCAAAGAGCCGTAAAGTAGCAATCGACCATTTGCAGGCAGATTAACTTTTGCGCTGCGCGTTCGTAACGTCAGAAGAGGTCAACCGTTGAGGGGATCGCGTTAGACTGAAAGGAAGGAATCCGTAACATCAGCGTTTGCAACAAAACACGACGTTGTAATGTTCGCCCGGCACAATGGATGCAGGACGCGGTGCGCCGGCTGACGGTCCATACCCCGAGGACTCAGACCGGCTCACGACGTCCGGAAGATCAGGGCGATATGATTCTTTCAAAAGCGATATCCACGGTCTCGGAGGCCGATCTTTCGCTGATGCGGAAGATCAATCAATGGCCTGCTCCGCGCTGGGTTCGATTGTGCATGCTCAGTTCCACCCGCGGCGGCGATGGGTGGTTTTGGGCATTGTGCGGGGTCGCGTTACTGGCCTCGCACGAACCGGAGAAAAGCGCTGCGTTGTTGGCAGCGGCAATCGCGGCCGCGTCGGGGATTCTGGTGTTCACCGTTCTGAAACGCGCTGTAAATCGACGCCGGCCTTGCGAATTGGAGCCGCATTGCTGGGCGACGCTGCTGCCTCCGGACCAGTTCTCGTTTCCCTCGGGCCATTCCATTACGGCATTCGCCGTGGCCATTCCGCTTAGCCTGTTTTACCCGCTGATTGCGCCGGTACTGCTTTGCGTGGCAGCCATGATTGCGCTGTCGAGGATCATGTTGGGCATGCATTTCCTGACGGATGTTGTTGCGGGGTCCGCAATCGGGTCGGGACTGGGAATTGCGGCGTATTACGTGGTAGCGCACAACGCGGTGCTCTAGAGTCGCCTTCCGCGGCGGGCGGCAATCGACTCCCCATTCGGAAAACCGGGTACAGTGTGGAGGGGGCGACCGCTGGAACCCGATTACGCCAACACGGAAACCATGTACCGATACCTTCTTGGCCGCTGCACCAAGCAGGAGCGGCGGGAACTGGAATCGGCCTATCTCCGCGACGGCAAGGTTTTCGACCGTCTCATTGAGCTGGAAAACTCCATCGTGGAGGCCTACGGACGCGGCGAGTTTTCTACGGAAGACCGCGCCGACATTGAAAAACACCTCCTGGCGCATCGCCACGCACCTCGACAAAAGCGAAAAAAATCCTGATTTCAGGTCCCACCTGTCACAAATTTCGTGGTAGAGTTACCATCCCTGGGTACAGGTTCGCAGATGTCCATATGCCGAGCTACGGGTTTGCTCGCAGGGCTGCTTCTGGCGGTCGCCGCCGCCGCTCAGCCTAAAGAAGACATCCGCTACCGCGAAACCTTCAATCAGCTCATAACAGATGGCAGGTTCGTCGAGGCGGAAGCCAATGCCCGGGCCACGCTGGCGGATTTCGAAGCCCGCTACGGTCCCGAGTCGCTCGAAACCGCCAAAGCGCTCAACATGCTCACCGAGGTTTATTTCTACGGCGACCATGTGCGCGATCTGGCCGGTGAAGAATTCGCGCTGCGCTGCATCGCGATCAAAAAGAAACTGCTGGGGCCGGAGGATATCGAGGTTGCCGACGCGCTGCGGATGTACGGCCGGCTATTGTTCACCAAGGGCGATTACGAACGTGCGCGCTCCAATTTCGAACGCGCCGTAGCAATTTACCTTAACAACAGCGGAAAAGATCCACGGCTGGAGGCTTACGCCTACGACGCGTACGGATCGGTATTGATGAAATCGGGCGATTTCACGGAAGCGCGCGCCTGGTACGACCGCGCTCTGTCGATTCGCGAAAAATACTTTCCACCGATCACCATGAATACCGCGGGGCTCCTGTCCGATTATGGAGCGCTGCTTGGCGAGATGGGGCAGTATGAGCAGGCGCGGGCGATGTTGCAGCGATCGGTATCCATTTTCGAACAGAAAATGGGCGCCGATCACGTGAATGTCACCGAGCCCCTGATGCGTCTTGGCGCGCTTCTGAATCGCATCGGCCGGCCGGCGGAAGCAAAGCCTCTTCTGGAGCGCTCCCTGGCAATCGAGGAGAAGGCCTACGGGCCGGACCACATCGAGGTCGCCTTCGTCCTGCATGAGCTGGCCGTTTCGCACGTCGCACTCGGCGATTACGCCGATGCCCGGCCGCTATACGAACGATCCATCGCGATCGCTACGGGTGTGTATGGGCCAGAACATCCGGATGTCGCGCAGATCCTCAGCGGATATGCGGATCTTTTGCGCCGCATGGGAGATTACCGGCTCGCATTGGACGCGGCGCTGCGCACCGAGGAGATCGGCCGCAACCACCTGATGAACACGATGCGGACGCTACCCGAGCGGCAAGCGTTGTATTATGCCCGAACGCGCGCCACGGCAACGGATACGCTGATTCGAGTGGCTCTCGCGTATCCGCCGGCCCGACGGCGCGTTTACGATGCGCTGATCCGCTCCCGCGCGCTGGTGTTCGACGAAATGGCCGCACGGCATCGAAATATAGGGCGGGAGAGCGCTCCGGAAACGGCCCGCTTGTGGGATGCCGTTGCGTCGGCGCGACGCCGTCTTTCGAGAGTGGTGATCCAGGGGCCGGTAACCTATCGCGGCAAAGAATACGCTGCCGCGCTGCTGGCGGCTCGAGCCGACTGCGAAGCTGCCGAACGGGCATTAGCCGAGCACAGCGCCGCGTTTCGAAACGAACTGGCCCGGCGTGGAGCCGGCCTGGATGACGTGTCGGGATCGCTATCGCCAGGCGACGCTCTGGTCTCGTTCCTGCAATACCATCCGGCGGAAGCCCGCGATTTATCGTATGTTGCATTCGTTCAGCGTTACGGACAGACGGATCCAGCGGTAATTCCACTGGGGCCGGCATCGAACATTATTCATTCGATCGAAGAGGTGCGCAACCAAGTGGAGGCGGAGGCCGAGTCGGCGGGCCGCTCGCAAACGGTGGCGGAGACGCGATATCGCGTGGTGGGAACCAAACTGCGGGAGCGCGTCTGGGATCCTTTGACGCCGGCGCTCGCGCATGCGCACCGCGTATTTCTGGCAGCCGACGGAGAATTGAATCGCGTTGATTTCGCGGCGCTGCCGGCGCGCGGGCCGGGGTACCTGGTGGAGCATGGCCCGTTGATGCATTACCTTTCGGCCGAGCGCGACCTGATTCCCACCACCGCACGAGAAGGTCAAGGGCTCCTGGCCATCGGCGCGCCCGCATTCGATCGGACTCCCCGGGAACCTGAACTCGTCGCGGCCCTCGACAAACCGGTCTTTAGAGGCGGCCGCTCTACCTGCATGCAGTTGAGTTCCCTTCGCTTCCCGCCGCTGCCCGCGTCCATGCGGGAAGTGCGCGACATCGGAGCGCTGTGGAATCGAGCCGATGCCGGTGCAGTCATGGAGCGCACGGGCGAAGCGGCGAACGAATTCGAATTTGAACGGAATGCGCCGGGACGCAGGGTGCTGCACATCGCGGCGCACGCGTTTTCTATCGGCGATGGATGCGAGGAATCGTCGTTCGGCGGCGCCGCGGAGAACCCGCTACTGCTGTCGGGCATCGCTTTTGCGGGAGCGAACCGCCGTCATTCGACCCCCACCTACGACGGAATCGTCACAGCCGAGGAGATCGCCGCGATGAACTTATCGGGTGTCGAATGGGCGGTGCTTTCGGCGTGTGAAACGGGTTTGGGCAAGGAGATGGCGGGCGAAGGCGTGTTCGGACTCCGCCGGGCCTTTCAGGTGGCGGGCGCTCGGACGGTAATCACCAGTCTATGGGCGGTTGACGATTCTTCCACCGAACAGTGGATGGTGGAGTTATACCGGAACCGTTTCGCGGCGCATAAGAATACGGCCGAGTCGGTGCGGGCGGCGAGTTTGTCGATGCTGGCGCGGCGGCGCGCGGCCGGCCTGAGCACGCATCCATTCTATTGGTCGGGGTTCATTGCGGTCGGGGATTGGCGCTGATCAGCGCCAGTCGACTGTAGGGAAGAGAGTGCGGGATTCGTCGGCTTGCGGGTCTTTTTGCGTACAAGCGGGCGACGGCGCATTGCTGACGCGAACCATGCGGAACACGTACGGTGGCGTCCAGCGAACCAGGAAATACACTTTGCCCAGGTTTTCGCCGGCCTCCGCAGAATCGCTGAAATCGATGCCGACCTGCCAGACGTTATATAAGGTTGGGCAGCGCATGGTGGGTTCGATCGGCTCGCCACTTCTGTGGAGCTGGTCATGTCCGGCGCGCATTCGAGTGAGATTCGCCGATTCAGACCACGATGCTGCTTCTTTCCATTTGGCTGCGAGCCATTCATCGACAAAATCGAGCGGGCTGAGCGCTAGCGGGTCGATGCGCCTGGCTGCGTTTCCTTCGATGCGGTAATGAAACACAGCCGTTCGGATCAGGTTGCCGCTCGTCAAGCTTTGACCGGTGAACTCAACGAGAACGTCATCGTGGCGGACGCTTCCATTAAGCGGCTCATCTTCTACATTCGCCAATTGCGCTTCATCGATCAGCGGCGCCGCAGCCGCTCCCATATGAAAGGCGCGGAAGTAAACATCGTGCCAGTTCGACTCGCACCACGATTGTGTTCCCAACGTGAGCGCAATGTAGTCATTTCCGCTTGCATCGACCGAGATAAGCACCTTTTCGATACTTTGCGGTTTGTACTTTTTCTCCGTGTAAGCGTTCTGCTCGTTCTGCCAAACGCGGCGCCAGCTCTCGTTCGACCAACTATAAACGTAAGCCGATTCATCGTAGCCGCATTCAATGCCGACGCCGGTCAGAAGAACCAGGAAGCCGCTTGACCAATGGAACTGCACGTCCCCCACATAGCCCAACTGCGACCAATCGGGACAGGGAGCTTTGTCCGCCGGCGTCCAACTGCACGTCAGCCCGCTTTGTCGAAGTTGCGAGTTGAGGTTCTTTTGAAGCGCCGCCGCGTCGCCGTCGCGCGGGAGTTTAACTACCTGCAATTCGGCCCAATCGCGCAGCAGATGTTTGGCGTTCGTCAACTCGGCAGTTGCGCCGCGCGGCCCTGCGTTAGTCGGCTTGCCTCGCATGCTCATAACCGAAGCGCGAATCGCATCCAATCCGGCATCGGCGAATGCAGGCGCACATCGGAGCAGCAGCGCGGCTAAGATGAACCTGAGCATAGGGTCATGATATTGCGTGTCGCGATGGCAGCGATTCTTGCGGGGGGTGTGCTATCCGCCCAGGCGCTTCTTCAAGCCGCGCAGCAAGGCGATGCCGCGCACGTTCGGCAATTGCTTGCTTCGGGATCAGATCCGAACGCGAGGGATGACCAAGGCGCCACGCCGCTCATGTTGGCCGTGTCGTTGCCAACTCAAACCTGGGTCGAACATCCAGTTAATCCCGACTATGAAGCTGTTGTGCATGCTTTGCTGGCGAAAGGCGCCTCAGTGAACGCCGTGGACGCGAATGGCCGAACGGCGCTGTTCTATGCCATCGAGGGCGCTGCGTCCGAGTATAAAGTGGTCGGCTCGCGGGAGTCGCTGGCCCGATTGCTCGTTGCGAGCGGCGCGAAAGTGAATGTGCAGGACAGCAAAGGTTGGACGCCATTAATGACGCTGCTCGAGCAGTACGTTGATTCGCCCGCGCTGCTGCGGCTGTTACTGGCCTCGGGCGCGGACGTGAATCTGCAAGCGCGCGACGGGACGACGTGCCTGATGGTCGCGGCAGAGCACGGCAAGAGAGATGCTGTTTCGGTATTGCTCGCGGCGGGAGCGCGCGTGAATGGGCGCAATGCGCAAGGAGTGACCGCTCTAATGCAGGCGGTAAGCAGCCGATTCGAAACGGCCGGCGCAGTGATTGCGGCGTTGGCCGCGGCGGGCGCGGACGTAAATGCATTGGATGCGCACGGCGAGACAGCGTTGGACCGCGCCGTACGGGCCGGAAATATCGATCGCGCCAAGCTGCTTCTCGATCTCGGCGCAAAGGATGATGCGAAATCGGCGATGGCGCGCACACGCGACTATGCTCTGATCTATGCGGCCGGATTGGGAGACGGCGGGAAGGTCACGTCGTTGTTGGATCAGGGCGCCGTTCCGACGCTTGCCGATATAAACGGCGAGACGGCTCTGACCGCGGGAGCTTTGGGCGGCCTGAATCGGGAAGCATTCGAATTGCTGCTGAACAAAGACGCCGAAGTGAACCACGCGAATCGCTACGGCGAGACCGCGCTTCTGATCGCGGCCGATAAATACGAGCGCGACCTAGTAGAGGCGCTGCTCGACAGGGGCGCAGATCCGAACGCGAAAGACCTGCACGGCAATACCGCGCTGATCCTCGCTAGCGGCGCGCGCCACAGCTTCGAGGAGGGACAGAAACACCTGATTCCGTTGCTGTTGAAGAAGGGGGCAAATGCCTCAGTCGCGAACGAGGAGGGTGTTACCGCATTGATGCTGGCGGCGCGTGACGGAAATGCCTCCATCGGAGCGCTTCTGGATGCGGGCGTCGCGGTGGATGCGCGCGATCGCGAGGGAAACACGGCGCTGTTGTACGCAACGCTCTTCTTCGTTCGCCCGGAAGAGGAAATGGCCGGCGAGATGCTGCTGGATCATGGTGCCGACGTGAATGCCGCGAATCATGAGGGCGTCACGCCGCTAATGCGGGCCGCCCGGCAGTATCAGGTGGATGGCGCTTCGCTTCTGATTGAGAGAGGGGCCAAGATCGACGCGCGAGACCGGCGGGGCCGGACGGCATTGATGGAGGCAATCGACGGACCCAAGGACTTCGACAACACCAATCACATGGTGTATTCGCCCGCAATCGCTCGCCTGCTGATCGCACACGGAGCCGATGTGAATGCACGAGACGAGGACGGAAAAACCCCGCTGCTGCTCGCCTGCAGGCGTCGGCACAGCGATATCGTTCCCACGTTGCTCCACCATGGCGCCGATCCGAATGCGAAAGACAAGGCCGGCGAGAGTGCCGCGAAGCTGTGCGGTAATCAAAATATCATCCGGATGAAAGCTGCCGGGGCGCGTTAGGAGCGCTCCCGGTGGCAGTTCACGTGCGCTTTCGCGGATGGGACCATGCAAATTTCGTTACATCCCAAACACCCCGAGCGCATCTGCTGGGGATGCGAAAAGCTTTGTCCTGCCGAGGATTTACGCTGTGGCAATGGCAGCGAACGGGCCATGCACCCGGCTGAACTGTTCGGTGACGACTGGTACGAGTGGGCGGAAAAGCGCGGAAGTTGCGAGAAAGCTGAGCCGGCGCCGGGTGTGTTCACCCAGACATGATCTGTCTACCGGGTCATGCTCGAATTGCCGAGCAACAGTCTACTCGTCACCGCAATCCTAGTACCTACTTACATAAATCAGCGTAAGACACCGCTTGCTGGCGCGCGCGGCTCAGCAACGACTTCCGAGCCGCGACCGCAAGGAAGCGGTTACCCGAACTTCCGCAACTTGGTACTAGGCTAGGCTCCTTTGGGAGAATCGGCG
>Ga0335075_10018544_pt1 | contig 10315 bp, 13 predicted proteins | sample Lox_Sample_24_FD_206723 | JGI IMG/M metagenome (GOLD analysis project Ga0335075, IMG submission 206723) | Soil microbial communities from Loxahatchee National Wildlife Refuge, Florida, United States - Lox_Sample_2.4 | ecosystem: Environmental > Terrestrial > Soil > Wetlands | place: USA... | reverse complement strand
GTGTGAAAATCACAACCTATAATCTTCATCGCTCGGCTCCTTCCCTCCGAGCCTTGGTCGTTCAAACGCCGCCAAGTCTACTCGCTCGAAGGAGCCGACGCCTTTATCCAATCAGGGTCTTCAGCCCGGCAGTTTGCGGTTCGATGTAGCGCCGGAGCCTGCCTGCCGCAGGCAGGGTCCGATTGTATTAGCCCGTCACGCAGTGCCGGGAAGCAATCCAAACGAATCCACAGCCCCGTAGGGGCGATCGACACTCTTGCTCCCATATATACAACTACTGTATTCTATATATATAAGGAGGGAATACCCCGTGCCCGCTAGGCTTACTTCTATTCGTCTCGACATGCATTTGGCCGACGAAGCCCGTAAACTGCTCGGCGTCCGCTCTCGCACCGAAGCCGTCCACACCGCGCTTCGGGAAGTCGTCGCCTCGCGCCGCTTCAAAGCGCTGATGCGAAAACACGCCGGAAAACTTTCCTTCGCCGCCCATGGCGAGTGATTTTCTCATCGTTGCGATGGGCGACTTCCTCATCCCATCACGGTGAGTGATCTTCTAATCTTCGATACGTCGATCTTCATCGACCATTTGCGCACCGGCCGGCATCAGCAGCGGCTCGACTCTGTCAGCGGTCTCATCCGCACGTCGTCGGTCGTCCTGGCCGAACTCTGGCGTGGCGCAACCAAACCCGCCGAACGCGAATTCCTCGTTGCGCTGGCGAAGAATCACCGCATTCTCACGCCCACCGAGAAGATTTGGATCGAATCTGGCGAGCTGCTGAGTGCCATGAATTCCAAACACGGCTTTTCGCCCGAAAAGCTCCGCGACCTGCATTTCGACGTGCTCATCGCCCTCACCGCCCGCTCCCACGGCGCCCGTCTCATCACCTCAAACCATCACGATTTCGACCTCATCCGCCGCCACCGCAAATTCCACCTCGAACTCTGGTGATCGCAGCTAATGCAGGGCCCATGGAACACCACTCTTCAAAACGGGCTCGCGATAGTCTCGCGTCTCAAACACTCTCGACCGTTACCGTAATCTTTACAGGCCGTCCATTCCGCTCAAGAACGAGCACCCGTTTGTCGCCGGGCTGGCCATGAAGTGCTCGCAGCACGGTTCCGAAAGTGGCATTTCGAACTGCCAAACCTCCAATAGCGACGAGTTTGTCGCCGGGAAGAACTCCATTCATTAGTTTCTTTCCGTTTCGGCGACAAATTCCAATCACCGTATAAGTCCCATCGCGTTCTGGCCTGAGCACAACTGGAACCTGGGCCATGTCATCGCGGTCGATCGGCATTTCTTGCAGCCAATACGTCGCGTGTTTCGCGTAATCGATTTCAATGCGAAATGATTTCAAGATGTTCCCGCCGATGAAGCCTATCACGGGCTGCGGAGCCTTCTTCGAGTACCAATCGAAAAACTGCTGGTTGCCAGCGATCTTTTCCGCGTAGCCGGCAAGTCCCACATGCCGCAATTGAAGCGCGCCCACCTTAATCAGAGGAATCCTCGCGAGCAGTGCGGTCGTTTCTGCTTCAGTTCCGTTCATGTTCGCATCACCGACCGCGCCAATTCCTCGGAGCCAATCCGGATGGGTGTCAACCCACTTCCTGACTAATGCTTTGCGGATCCATGTGTATGCGCTTCCGTTGTCGATCGTCATGGCGTACATATGCGAACCGACCCCGACCTTAATCGCAACTAGTCCAGTTTTTTGATCGACAACGCACGGTATCCGCACTCCTTTGTGCTGGATAGTTCCCGATGCAGCTAACGTTAACGTCCGCACCCCGTAATCAAGCACCATGTCATAATTCATCAGAACAACGGCGGGGAGATTCACCTCGACCGTGCCCGCCGCCGCTATAGATTTGACGCCGTAAATCTCGGCCGTCACCTTCGTGTAATCGATAAAGAGAGGCGTACCACCAAGCCAGATGTTCAACTTGTTGATTTGCCCTAACCGCAGTTCATTCGCCAGATCTTCCGCAAATGTGAAATCGGGCGCGCCCATGTCGACAAATGCGCGCGCACTGCGAAGCTTGACTGCCGCTCCGGGGAACTCTACATCAACAAAAACGCGGTTGTGATCCAGAACAAACGGAACGGTCACAGGCGGCGACGGACTTGCCGCAATCAGCATCGCAGGAATCAGAAGCAACAGCGCGAACATCCCGCATACAACCCGGCGCACCATGGAAGCACCTCGGCGATGCCTGCTGTCTCAGAGAACATTCCCGGCCTTAAGGGTTGGCTGGGTTATATGGGGCGGTAGACCGCAACAGATTGCTGGCACGCGTATCCAGAACACTGGCAAAATTGCCGCGGTTCTGCTTCAAAGTAGTGCCCGCTATCCTCGCCGTAGCTTTCCGATCAAACGCGTCGTCCCGTTTTGGGAATTTCCCATTTTGGAACTCTCGTCAGGTACTTCCTAGTACTATTGTATATTGGTACTGTACAACTCTCCTTTTTCGTGCTATGCTCGCTCGTTTTTATGCGCGACCAAATCACCAACAGGACGCAAGTCAGCCCCAACAACGGTCGCGAAGGGCTTTCGCGCACCTGTGCACAAACTGTGTCACCAGAAGGTGACATGCAAATCGTCGCGCTACGCCTTGAGCGCGCGGGTAACTACTCCTTCGAGTGTGTCGACACGAGGGGTCTTTTCTCGACACACATGCCAAGCAAAAAATCGCATAAGTCGAGCCGCATCAATAAAAGTGCCAAAACTTCTCGACACACTTTTGGCATGTTGGGAGGACGACATCTCTGCCAAAAATCAGTCGGTGACTTGCCGGAAGGTCTAGCCCTTCGGTTGCCAGGCGCCGGGGAGGTCGTGGCCGCTGAAGGCGCCGGGAATCTGGCGCGAGGTGGCGTAGCGGTAGAGGGCGGCGACGAAGATGCCTTGCACGGCCGAACTGGTGACGGCGAGCAGCACCCAGTAAATCACCGCGAGCGCCATGCCAGTAAACAATGCTCCGCCGCCGAACTTCGCTCCGGCAATAGGAAGAAGAACCGCCGGGATTGCGAGCAGGAAGAAGATCAGGCTGAAGCTGAAGCCGCCGACCACTTCTTCTCCCCACGTTTCGCGAAAGATGTGCGCGGAGCGGCGCAACGCGTCGATGGGACCTATGTCCTCGGCGGCAAGCAGCGGAACGACGAAGAAGCTGGCGAGCGTCCAGACGAAGCCGATGATGCCAATCACGATGCGCGTGATGAAGCCCGCACGGCGTTCGAAACCTTTCAGGATCATGCCGACGGTGGCGGCGAGCACTCCCCATTCGAGGATTCGCGATTTGCGTTGCCAGGCGACGCGAAGGCCGTCGCTCAACGTGGCCTGTCCGCCGGCGAGGCGGTCGGAGGCGATACTGACGAGTGCAACGTTGAAGTAGATCGCGATCGTATAGACGGCGACGTAGAAAAGGAAAATGAACGGGAGCAGTTCCTGATAGAAGAGGCCTCGCTGAATGCCCGCGTGTCCGAGCGCGCCGGCCGGCACGACAAAGAAGAAGCCGCCGCCGAAAATTAGGACGGTTGCGGCGACGCAGCAGAGCCCCGACAGGATTGGCAGCCAGACGAGTTCCTTATCGGATTTCAGGACGCTGAAGCTTTGTACGAGCAGGTCCCAACTGCGCGAAAATGTGCCCATTTGGCTCTCCTAAACCGCGCAAATGCCTACAGCGGGACGATGCCGATGCCATTGGTCGGAACGGCAAAATCATACCGGGAAGGGACGAAGGAGACAAGGTGGACACGAGCGAGCGAATCACGATTGTAAACGGCCCTGTTAGGTCGTAAGCAGGGATTCAATCGTCCCTCGCCACGGCGAGCCGGCTCGGGGACTTGATGCGCCATGCGTGCGTTCCCGGCATTTCGTTCGCTTCGCTGCCGCGAGCGAACTGCATGCCGGACTAACTACAATCGCGCTTCCTTCGTCAGGGCGAAAAGTCATGCCTGACACGAAACGCTGCACAGCCGAGGGCGCCCTTCGCCTGCGCTCCCTTCGCCACAGCACTCAGGGCAAGCAGGACAAGGCTGTGCCAGACGACCTCCCCTCCGTGGCAGGCAGGCACCAGAATTGAGGGGCAAGGATTTAAGGTAGTTTACCGACGAATTTACTGGACAGACCGCAGGATAGTTGCTAGGATGTAGCTGCGTTTGTTGCTCTGAGAAGACCTTTGGATTCGTCTAAAGCGCTGCGAGTTGAACAAACTTGCAGCTTTTTTTTTGCGACTAGAGGCATAACCCTGCCGTTACAGCGGGAGGGTGCGAAGACACAAATAGCTCAATCGAAAGAAGGAAATACGTGAAAGAACAAGGAACTGTGAAGTGGTTCAATGCCAGCAAGGGCTTTGGATTCATCCAGCGGATGTCGGGAGAGGACGTTTTCGTCCACTATTCGGCGATTCAGGCGGATGGGTACAAGTCGCTCAATGAAGGCCAGGCCGTGGAGTTCGAAGTGACTCGCGGACCGAAGGGCCTGCAGGCAACGAACGTAACCAGCCTCTAACTTCGCGCAAGGCGGGCTGCGCAATGCGCGCCCGCCTTTCTTTTCCCCGGCCAGACAGTCAGCATCCAGTCTTGATGGGCTTTTCTCGCTCAGCACTTATCGCTCAGGAGGCCGCATGAAGAACCTCGCCGAAGGCCAGTACATCAAGCATTCCCAATACGGCCTGGGAGTCATCACCGAAACGGACAAGGATACCGACCGCACGATCATCGATTTCGACGAGTATGGCACAAAGACGTTCGTCACCAGCATTATGGTAGTCGAGCCGGCAGAAGGAACCCCGCCTCCGCGGTCGAAACGGCGGAAGAAGCCGAAAGCGGCGAAAAAGGCGGAATAAAGTCGCGCGATAGCTCTGTCGACCTGCCCGCAGCAGGGTAGGTTCTGCCCCTAAAAATAAGCTTAAATCGATTGCCAGATGCCTCCAATTGATTTGGAGGCGCCAGCGTGGTCGTGTGCGCAGGTTCCTTTCAAGCGGACGAAGCGGACCCAAATGGACAATTTGCGGCCCGTGCCTGCCACGTTGACGTGCAGGCCAACGCAACAGGCAGGCCGCCGGGCCGACCTGGTTCCAGTACGGGCGGGGGATACCACCACCAAAAAAATCTGATATGCTCGAAACATAATAGGCGAGGCGGTGTCTAAGTAGAGTAGAAGGACACAGCCTGGAGGACTTGACGAGGCATGTCCGATCTAGCGCAAACGCTCTCTTGGGGACGCGACGAGGCCGAGCTCGTGACCGAGCTGCAGGCCGGTTCTGAAGCGGCTTTCGACTGGTTGGTGACGTATTACCATGCGGGTGTGTACAACCTGGTGTACGGCATCCTGTCGGACCCCGCAGACGCCGCCGATGTTACCCAGGAGGTTTTCCTACGCGCATTCCGCGGGATTCGCGGGTTCCGGCGCGGCAGCTCGCTGAAAACGTGGCTTTACCGCATTTCGGTGCGTCAGGCGCTGAACCAGAGGCGCTGGTGCTGGCGTCATCACAGGCAGCAGGTGTCGATCGACGCCGAAGATGAGGCCACGGGAGCGACGCTGGACCTGCAGGACGCAGAAGCGACACCATTCGAATGGTGCGCGTCGCAGGAAATGCAGATGAGGGTACGTCAGGCGCTGGCTGCGGTTCCGGAGGCGTTCCGGAGCGCCGTAATCCTGAGAGATCTTGAAGGGCTTTCGTATGAGGAAGTGGCTGAGGTGCTGGAAGTGTCGGTCGGAACGGTGAAGTCGCGAATTTTGCGCGGACGGCGCATGCTGAAGGAGATCCTCGATCCTGTGCTTCGTTCGCCTCAAGCTGAGGCTTCAAACGGCAGTGCCGTGCGGCATGTTTCAGGCGGTGCAGGACCGAATCACAGCGGGACCGTATCACAAACGACACCTGCTTCAACAGTTCAGACCGTTCGGGGTTATGCTGTTTTCGGTGCGGCTGAGCCGCGCGGAGACACTCCATGAATTGCGGGGAAGCCCAAAGGCAGTTGCCCGGGTACCTGGACGGAGCGATCCAGATGTTGGATCGCGCCCGTGTGAGCGAGCATCTGGATTCTTGCGCTGATTGCCGGATCGAGCTGGAAAGTTTCCGGCGGTTGGCCGTTTGCCTCGCTAACGTGCAGCCGGTGGCCGTGCCCGCCGACCTGGTGACACGCATTCGCGTAGACGCTTCGAGATCGAGGACCTTCCCGGCGAGGATGCGGTACTGGTGGCAGCGCGCGAAGTTGATCTTTGAGAATATCCTGGAGCCGCTGGCAGTGCCCGCAACGGGTGGCATCCTGACGGCACTGGCGGTTTTCATTCTGCTGGTACAAAACATTCTGGTTGGCGTGCCCATGGGCGCCGTACAGGGCGACCTGCCGCTGAACGTCGTGCAACAGGCGCAGGTGGAAAGCCTGGCGCCGTTTGCAGTTCCCGGGCTGATCGCCAGCGATCGCGATCCGGCGGCTGCTGTGACGGTGGAAGCGACGCTGGACGCCGACGGCAACGTGGTCTCCTACCGCATCGTTTCCGGACATGGCGATGCGGCGGTGCGGAACGGGATCGAGCAAGTCCTAATGTTCTCGCATTTTCGTCCGCGGCTGGATTTTGGGCGTCCCACGAACGGCGGGCGCGTGATGATCGGCTTCAGCGAAGTGCGCGTCCGGGGATAGCGGCCCTGTCGCCTCGCTGTTCTACTCTTGTTTGACCGGGCTACGTGTGAAGGGTCGCTTTCTCATCCACAGCTTGAATCACACCTTCCGATATCACCGCGATTGGGCTGCCTGATTTTCCCATTGACGCTGACGGACAACAACAGCTCGTGCCTTCGACCCGGTTCAGGAACTGGGCGAGCGCGGAGACACTTTACAAGCAAGGGCGCTCGACAAGCAGCTTTGCTGGCGCAAGAGATACTCTCCGTCGAACTGGCGTGACGGTTTTGACTGTGGCATAGTCAGCGCTGTCGCGCTCGGGCCGGGCCTCCGTTTCCGCGCTTCGATTTTTCTCAGATTTCAAGGTATAGTGCGGCGAACATTCTGAAATAATTTCGATTGATGGCATCCACTTCGGGTAATTCCAACCCAGGATCTCCGAACCGGCCCGTCGCGAACGTAGTCATCGCCACGACGGCCATGCTGGCGTTCATCACGTTCTGGCAGGCCGCAGCGGTGGTGCTGAACGACCTGGGCTCCTCCGCGTTCTACGCCGGCGCGATCGCCGAACATTTCATTGGCAGAACGGCGCCGTGGTTCGTGCTCGCGATCATGCTGTTCGCCTTCGCCGTGCAGACGCTCTACTACGAAAGCTGCGGGATGTTCGTGCGCGGCGGCGTCTATCGCGTGGTGAAGGAGGGGATGGGTTCCACGCTGGCGAAGTTCTCCGTTTCCGCCTTGATGTTCGACTACGTGCTTACCGGCCCGATCAGCGGCGTGTCTGCGGGCTTGTACCTGATGGGATTGCTGAACGAGCTGCTGCATTACGCGCATTCGAGCGTCGTGCTGCCGATGAACGCAGGCGCGGCGGTCTTCGCGGCTATCGTGACGATTTATTTCTGGTGGGAAAACATCAAGGGCATTCCTGAGTCGAGCCAAAAGGCCGTCCGGATCATGTATGTCGCGACCGTGATGGTCGTCATGCTGATCGTCTGGTGCTTTTATACGATATGGGTGCAAGGAGCGCATATTCCACCGCTGCCGCATCTCTCGAATCTCCACTATTCGAAGGATGCGCTCGGCTGGCTGCACCATACGTCTCTGCCATATACCATCGGCTTCATCGGCATCTTGATCGGGCTGGGACATTCCGTTCTCGCGATGAGCGGCGAAGAAACGATGGCGCAGGTGTACCGCGAAATCGAGCACCCCAAGCTGCCGAACCTGAAGAAAGCCGGCCTCATCATTTTCCTGTACAGCTTGATCTTCACGGCCGGTGTCGCGTTCTTTGCGGTGATGATTATTCCCGACGCGGTGCGGGGAAGCTATTCGGACAATCCGATCAGCGGCTTGGCGATGCACCTTGCAGGTCCTCTGCTGGTGCGCGTGATTTTCCGGGTCTTCGTTGTTGTCGTGGGCATATTGATGCTGTCAGGCGCCGTAAACACGGCCATCGTGGGGTCCAACGGCGTCCTGAACCGAGTTTCGGAAGACGGCATTCTGCCGGAGTGGTTCCGCGCCCCGCATCACCGCTTCGGCACTTCGTACCGCATCCTGAACCTCGTCGTCGGCCTGCAGCTTCTGACGATCCTTCTGAGCCGAGGAAACATCTTCATCCTTGGCGAGGCGTACGCTTTCGGCGTGATGTGGAGTTTTGCGATGAAGGGGTTGGCCGTGCTCGTGCTGCGTTACAAGCAGCCGGGCCAACGCGAGTTTCGCGTGCCGCTGAATACCAAGCTGGGCTCGACCGAATTTCCGCTCGGGGTCGCGTTGATAACGGTTTTTCTGTTCCTGCTCTGCATCACCAACCTGTTCACGAAAGAAATCGCGACTATTTCGGGCGTCGCGTTCACGCTGATTTTCTTTACCGTGTTCGAGATTTCGGAACACGTGACACGGAAGCAGACCCAAGTGCATACCGAACTCGACCAGTTCAACATTGCAATGCAGGACGGATTGACTCCCGAGGGTTTGCACGTCCGCCCGGGCAGCATTTTGGTGGCAGTCAGCACGTATTACACGCTCTACCATCTGGAAGCGGCGCTGCGTAGAGCGAGAACAGGCGAGGCGGAGATCGTGGTGCTGCACATCCGCTTGCTGAGACGCACCGCTTCGGAAGAACACGAACTCGAACCCGACCAGCTATTCAGCACCATCGAGCAGTTGCTGTTCACAAAGGTGCTTTCGATCGCGGAAAAGGAAGGCAAGCCCGTGCGGCTGGCCGTAGCCGCTTCCAACGATCTATGGGAGGGCATCCTGCGAGCGGGCGCGAGCCTCGAGTCGAGCGCGATTGTGGTTGGCAGTTCATCGAGGTTGTCGGTCGCCGACCAGGCGCGCCAAATCGGGCTTGCCTGGGAGCGCCTGCCGGAGCCGCGTCCGCGCCTTACGCTCGAGATTTTCGCGGCGTCAGGGCAGGAGCGGGTTTTCTATCTCGGCCCGCACGAACCGCGACTGACGCCGACCGAACTCGATCTCCTTCACAAGATTTGGCTGCAGCTCAGCGAGAAATTGCCCGACCAGGAATTGCACCACCACGATATTGTCCATTTCGCGCTCGACGAATTGGAGCGCCAAATCTCCACCGGCGAAGCCAACGAAATAGCGCAGCGGTTGCGCGATCATCTGGTAGAAATTCAGGAACGCCGCGTCCGGCGCTAAAACCCGCGTCTACAACCTTCGTAGTACAATTCCGATCGAACGATGCTGGGAAGCGGGGGAGCGATGATTCGACGAGCTGCAATTCTGGCAGGTGCCTGTTGCTTGGCTGTCAGTGGTTTGGCCTCGGGGCGCGCACAAAACACGGCGCAGAGCGCCAATCCCACCATTACGCAGCAGCCGGCGCCGCAACCAAGGGCCGAGCGGATCCCTGCGTATCACAAGGAGCCGCCGAAAGGGCCGCTCCCAAAGACTCTCGATCCCAAGATGTTCCCGGACCCGCTGACGCGCAACGTTTACGCCATCGCCGCGAAGGAAAAGAAGATCCTCTATCAGCTGCCATGCTATTGCGGGTGCGACCGCGAAGCCGTCCACCACACGAGCCTGCTCGATTGCTACTGCGACAACCACGCGTCGTTCTGCGCGACGTGCCGGATGGAAGCGGTGTTCGCGTATCAGGAATACCGCAAAGGGAAAACGGCAACGCAGATTCGGGAAGACATCATTGCGGGCAAATGGCGCGATATCGATCTGTCGCCATACTCGGGTAATGCAAAGACCAAGTAGGCGGAGATGTCCCTGATCGATACAATGAACGGCTACCAAAAAGAGTGGGACGTTTATCAGCGACTGGAGCGACGTTTCCTGCTCGTCGTAGCCGCGTTCATTCCCGTAGACATCGCGACTCTGCTTCTGTCCGTACGAATTTTTGGCAAAACATCTCCTGTCCGACTCATAGCACCGCCGGTGGTGGCATTCATTTGGGTATTTTGGGGACTGATCCTGAGAGGGCAACTCCTTGCGTGGAAATGCCCAAGGTGCCACGAACGTTTTGCATCGTCGAGCGGCTCTTCCAAGCGTTGCGTCCACTGTAATTTGCCAAGGTATGCGGAGCAATAGCGGCCGGTCACTACGACGATGAGGGCGGCGCTCCAATTCTGACGGCTCCCACCTCAGATGTGCAGAATTTCGTTTTGGCGCACGCTAATGACGCTAAAGCTTTTTCTGTCGAAGTCGGTCCACTGCGCCGCAAGAAAT
>Ga0335075_10018543_pt1 | contig 10315 bp, 11 predicted proteins | sample Lox_Sample_24_FD_206723 | JGI IMG/M metagenome (GOLD analysis project Ga0335075, IMG submission 206723) | Soil microbial communities from Loxahatchee National Wildlife Refuge, Florida, United States - Lox_Sample_2.4 | ecosystem: Environmental > Terrestrial > Soil > Wetlands | place: USA... | reverse complement strand
GCTCGATCTCCAGCTGCATCACCCGGCGATGGGCCTCATCCAGCTCGGCAGGCATGGAGTCGATCTCGGTACGCAGCTTGGCGGCCGCCTCGTCCACCAGGTCGATGGCTTTATCAGGCAAAAAGCGGTCGCTAATGTAGCGATTCGACAGTACCGCCGCCGCCACCAGGGCCGAGTCCTTGATCGTAACCTTGTGGTGAACCTCATAGCGCTCGCGCAGGCCGCGCAGGATCGAGATGGTATCCTCAACCGACGGCTGATCGACCATGACCGGCTGAAAACGCCGCTCCAGCGCCGCGTCCTTCTCGATGTGCTTGCGATACTCATCGAGCGTGGTGGCGCCGATGCAGTGCAATTCGCCGCGCGCCAGCATCGGTTTCAGCAGGTTGCCGGCGTCCATCGCCCCCTCGGCCTTGCCGGCGCCGACAACGGTGTGCAATTCGTCGATGAACAGAATGATCTGCCCCTGCGCTTCCTGCACTTCCTTGAGCACGGCTTTCAGGCGCTCCTCGAACTCGCCGCGATACTTGGCCCCGGCGATGAGAGCGCCCATGTCCAGGGCGATAATGCGTTTGTTTTTTAATCCTTCCGGCACGTCGCCGCGGACGATCCGCTGGGCAAGTCCTTCACAGATCGCGGTTTTACCCACGCCAGGCTCGCCAATCAGCACGGGATTATTTTTCGTGCGGCGCGACAGCACCTGAATGACGCGGCGAATCTCGTCGTCGCGGCCAATGACCGGATCGAGCTTGCCCAGGCCGGCCATCTTGGTCAGATCGCGGCCGTATTTTTCCAATGCTTCGTAAGTGCCCTCCGGGTTCTGCGAGGTGACGCGCTGACTACCGCGCACTTCTTGCAGAGCCGTCATCAGGCGATCGCGCGTGACGCCGAATTCCGCAAACAACCGGCCGGCCGTGCCGGTATCGTCGAGCAGCGCCAGCAGCAAATGCTCGACCGAGACATACTCATCCTTGAAGCGCTTGGCCTCATCCTCGGCCTGCATGAGCAGGCGATTGAGGCGGCTGCTGATGCTTTCGCCCGGCCCGCCGGAGACGCGCGGCAGGCGCTCCAGCTCCTGATGCACGCGGCGCTTGACAGCGTCGAGATTGACATGGGCCTTGCGCAAAATGGACGCGGCCAGGCCGGACTCCTGATCGAGCAGTGCGGCGAGAAGGTGCTCCACGTCGATATGCTGCTGTCCGCCGCGTGCGGCCAGTCGCTGAGCATCTTGCAAAGCTTCCTGAGCTTTTTCGGTAAATCGATTGATGTCCATCCGCACCTCCTCCGCGAGATCCGGTCGTCGTGCTGTCGCCCAGCCTCGCTCGTTTCTCGGTGTGGTGATGTGACGCGGACCGTAGCACGAATGCCGAAGGAATAAGCAGCTTCCGTGCCAATTTCCACCTTCCCAGGGAGCTTGCCCTAAAGTAAGAGGGGAGAAGTAGTTGGTGAAGACAGCACGAAGACGGCCTTTTTTTCGTTGTGTGAACAGGTGTATGGATGGCAGCTCTCGGCCTGCCAGGGCGACAAAATGGCAGGTGGCTGTCTGGGTGCTTTCCGGATAGGTTTTCCTTGGTGGACGGTGAGGCACATTCACACCGACCGGCGAGCGAGCGGCTAGATGCCGGTCCCACCTGCCGGACTCACCTACCTGAAAGGAGGAGCTGTATGGTTCGTAAGATCGCGGGTCTGTTGACCGCTTTGCTGTTTGTGGCCGGCCTCTCCCTGGCGACCGAGGACAAGAAGGATGACAAGACGCCGAAGTCCATCACGATGATCGGCAATTTCGAATCCTACAAGAAAGAGACGCTGAAATTAAACAAGTGCTACGAATTACCGCCATTCCGAGATGGTAAGGCTGGTTTGGAAGCCTTCCAGAAAGCGGTGCAGAAAGCGAAGGAGGAGGCGAAGGATACGGAGTTCAAGGTGCCCGGTGATACTCCCGTGGGCTATGCTGCCGACAAGGACAAGAAAAAGGTGCTCAAAGCGAAGGTGCATCTTAAAGACCTTAAGAAAGGCACGTTAGTGGCCGTCACGCTCGATGAGAAGAAGAAGGTGCTGGGCGTCGGCGTGACCGTGTCGGAGCTGCCCAGGGACGAGGAAGAGGACAAGGACAAATGAGGGCGACCGGCCAGCGTCTGCCGGAGGGCGGACGCCGGCCGATTGCCAGCTTCTTCACCGCGGGCCACGGCATCCCGGCCCCAATTTAGGCTCCTGTCGCTCCGTGATGTTAGCGTCCGTCTGTTTCAACACGGACACCCGTTCCGCATTCAGCTGGATGAATTGCGTCCACGGCTGCGGCACACTCGCATCGTGAAAATTACAGCGCGTACAATGCCAGCAATCCACCGCAATGCCAACGGAGGAGGAGATCATGGCCAACGATCCCCGCAAGCGCCAGAAGAAGCTCGAACGCCGCGCCTCCAAGCGCAAAGAAAAGCGACACGTTCGCATCCGCGAACAGAGCGCCGGGCTCGCCGAGCGCCTCAGCGCCGCCGTCAAGTTCCCTGTCCTCAACTGCTGGATCGGCGACAGCATCGCCGAACAAGGTATCGGCTGGGTTGTCCTCAGCCGCGCGATGCCCAATGGGTCGGTCGCCGCCGCCTCCTTCCTGGTGGACAGCTACTGTCTGGGAGTGAAGAATGTTCACGCGGAGATCCTGCCGCGCTCGGAGTATGAGGACAAGTATCTGCGACACATGATGGCGAAAATGCCCTCGCGAGACGCCGCGCCCGCCGAGGCGCGCAAGCTCCTCGAAGGGGCCGTCGCCTATGCGCGGGAGATCGGTTTCTCTCCCCATCCCGATTATCCCAGGGTGATGGTCCTCTTTGGCGACATCAAGGCGGCGGACAGCGACGCCCATTTCGAGTTCGGCAAGGATGGCAAGCCCTTCTTCGTCAGTGGCCCCAACGATTCGTCCGAACGCTGCAAACAGATCGTGGCCATTCTCCACAAGACGTGCGGGCCGGGCCAATACGACTACGTGGTTGTGGCCGGCAGCCCGCAAAGCATGCTCGACGACCCGGACGCGGGCGAAGAGTACGTCCACGAAATCGAGGATTACGGCGACGAGGAACGTTGAGTTCCGTGGCCGCTTGCGGAGAAGAATCATGGCCGTCAACCTCACTCCCCAGTATCTCGAGGCCGAGGCGGAGTACAAACGCGCTCAGACCGCCGAGGAACGTCTGGAATGTCTCAAACGTATGTGGGCGCTGGTGCCCAAGCACAAGGCCAGCGAGAAGCTACAAGCCGAGCTGAAAACCAAGCTCAGCGAAGCACGTGAAGAAGTCGAACACGAGCGCAAAAGTCCGAAAAAAGGCGGCGTCAGTCACAAGATCCCCAAGCAGGGAGCGGGACAGGTCGTCCTCGTCGGCGGCCCCAACTGCGGCAAGAGCCGGCTACTGACGCGCCTGACCCGCGCCACGCCGGAGGTGGCGCCGTATCCCTTCACCACCCGCGAGCCGCACGCCGGCATGATGGAGTGGGAAGACGTTCGCGTGCAGCTGATCGACACGCCGCCCATCACCGCCGACTATCTGGAAGGTTATCTGTCGAGCATAGTTCGCGCCGCCGATGCCGTCTTGCTGGTCGTCGATCTCGGCGACGATGACGGGCCGCTAGCCGCCGAGGCCGTCGTCGAGCGGCTGGCCCAGGTCAAGACGCAGCTGGTCGGCGAGCCGCCCATGGAGAGCGACGATCCCTCCATCCACCACACCAAAACGCTGCTGGTGGCCAACAAGCTCGATCTGCCCGACGCGGCCGAGCGGCTGGAGCTGGTGCGCGAGCTGTTCGGCCAGCGCTTTCCCATTCAGGCGCTCGACGCCGAATCGGGCAACGGCCTGGAGCAGCTGGGCACGGCCATCTATCGCTTGCTCAACGTCATCCGGATTTACAGTAAGAAGCCGGGCAAGCCGGCGGACATGGCCGCGCCGTTCACCTGCAAGGCCGGCAGCAATGTGCTGCAATTCGCCGAGGTCGTGCATCGCGATTTCGCCGACAAGCTCAAGTCCGCCCGCATCTGGGGCACCGGCGTCTACGACGGACAGACTGTGACGCGCGATCACATTCTGCACGACAAGGACATCGTCGAGCTGCACGTCTGAGTTAGGACGGGCTAAATTCCATCACGAAAACACGAAAGTAGGAAAACACGAAAAAGACGATAGAGAAAAGAGAAGGAAACGTGCTTGGCTGCTGCTGCCTTCTTTTCTTTCGTGTTTTCCTACTTTCGTGTTTTCGTGATGGAATTTAGGAAGCCCGTCCGACGAAACGTGTTGAGGATTGGGCAGGGAAGCTGTTATAGTAGAGATGGAGGTGCCCGGTCGGGATTCGGTGGCGGCGAGAGGCACCTGTTACGATTTTCGGATCGGCCAGGGTCGGCCGCCATTTTCCCCCTCTTGAGGTACATATGATGAAGCGTTGCTTTCCCGTCCTTGGCACGGCGGCCCTCGTAATGGTGTTGGCGAGTGCCGGCACCAGTCGGGCGCAGATGGGTGGTTTCTGGGGTGGCTGGGGCACGGCGTCGCCGTGGTCGGGCACCGGCGGCTGGACGTACTGGCCCGGCGGCATCGGCATCAATTATCAGCCAGCTATCTACAGCGGCGGTTTGTACTACGGCGGTCTCGGCGGCGGGTTAGGCTACGGCAGCATGGGAATGTATCCCGGCTATCCCTACGGCTTCATGGCCAGCTCCGTCGCCGTCGCGCCCATGAACATCGTGGCCTATTATCCGCCGGTCTTCACGACGCGCGCTCCGGTCGTCGCGCCGGCGGCGGGGCTGCTACCGGCGAGCCAACCGGCCACCGTGGAAGTGAAGGCACCCGTCGACGCCGTCGTCATGTTCGATGGGCATCCCACCCGCCAGACCGGCAGCTTCCGTCTGTTCACGACTCCGCCGCTGGTCAAGGGCAAGAGCTATCACTACACGGTCGAGGCCGCCTTCACGCAGGAGGGCAAGAACGTGACGCAGAAACAGCGCGTCGCGGTCTACGCCGGCGGCCGAGCGACTGCCGTGTTCCCCGTGCCCAAGTAGCTATCTACCGTTTCGCCGCGACGCGCGGCAGCGCGTCGCGGCGAATTGAAGCTCCATTCCCGGTATGGACCTCGATCTTAACTGCGATCTCGGCGAGGGCTGTCCGCTCGATGCCGAGCTGATGCTGCTCATCACGTCGGCCAACATCGCTTGTGGTTTCCACGCCGGCGACGCGTCCACCGCCCACGCCGCACTGCTGCTGGCGGAGCAGCACAGCGTTCAGGTCGGCGCGCATCCCGGCTTCGCCGACCGCGAGCATTTCGGCCGCCGCGAGCTGCCGCGCAGCGAGACACAAATCTTCGAGGATTGCGTCTATCAGATCGGCGCTCTCGCCGGCCTGGCGCGTGCCGTGGGCATCGCGCTGCGCTACGTCAAGCCGCATGGCGCACTGTACAATCTGGCCTGCCGCGACGACGCCTATGCTCGACCCATCGTCGAGGCCGCGTCGCTGTTCGGTCTGGAATTGATGGCCCTGCCGGAGTCGCGTCTGGAGGCGCTGAGCGCCGGCCACTGCTCGTTTGTCCGCGAGGGCTTTGCCGATCGGCGTTATCTGCCGGACGGCTCGCTGGTGCCGCGCTCGCGGCCGGATGCGTTCGTGACGGACCCGGCCGAAGCGGTGCGTCAGGCGGAGTGGCTGCTGCGCGAGCGAGGTGTTCGCACACTTTGCGTGCATGGCGATAATCCGCAGGCGCTGGCCTTTGTGTGTGCGTTACGCGAGGCGCTGGACAAGCAGGGAATCGTGATCCGCAAATTCTGAACCATCGGGAGATACCGCCATCCCTGTGCTGAGGCTCCTGAATCCGGGACTTTGCACCCTCATCGTCGATCACGGCCGGCCGCGCTATCGCAGTCTCGGCGTGCCGGTCGGCGGCGCGGCGGATCGCTTCGCCCTGGCCATCGGCAACGCCCTTGTCGGCAATCCGCCCGACGACGACGCCCTGGAAATCACCCTCAATGGTCCCACCCTCACCGTTGACAGCGACATTGCCTGCGTCCTGTACGGCGCTCCCTTCGAGATGACGATCGACGGCTCGGCTCACGAGACAGGCAAGACGTTCACGCTCCATCGCGGCGAGGAGCTGCGCATCGGCGGGACGCCGCGCGGGATGCGGGCTTATCTGTGTGTGCGCGGCGGGCTGCAAACGCCAATCGTTCTCGACAGTCGATCCAGTCTTGAGCCGCTCGGCGCCGGCGCGGAGCTGCCCTGTGAGGCCGGCGTCACGCACGTCCGTCACTTTCACGCCGATTTCGCCTGGAACGCCGAGCCGCGCTTGCTGCGCGTCGTGGACGGCGGGCAGGCGGATTGGTTCCGCGGCGACGAGTTTTCTGGGCAATTCTTCACGGTGACGCCGGCCAGCAATCGCATGGGACTGCGGCTGCGCGGCGCGGCGCTGACGCTGCCGGAGCGCGAGCTGGTCTCCGAGCCGGTCTGTCCCGGCAGCGTCCAGGTGACACGCGATGGTCAGTGCATCGTGCTCGGCGTGGACGGCCAGACCATCGGCGGCTATCCGAAGGTCGCTCAGGTCGTCAGCGCCGACCTCGACAAGCTCGCTCAGCTGCGGCCGGGCGAGGTCGTCCGTTTTGAGCGCGTGTCGTTGACGGATGCCGAGACGTTGCACCGCGGCAAACAGGCTGAATTACGCGAATGGCTGACGCGCCTGCGGACGGCCGAGGCGTTCGCTTCATAAGATGAAAATGCCTGGTTAGCGACGCTTCGCAGAAGCGTCGCCACGGCCCGACGCTTCTGCGAAGCGTCGCTAACCGCACAATCTCCATTCCGGGATTTTGACGATGGACAAAGTTCTCATTGCACCGATGACCTTGGCCGGACTCGATGGCGGTTTCGTGCAGGTGCTGCGCGAGGCCGGCCTGGAGCTGGTCTATCCCAACACCGGGACGCAGCTAACCGAGGAAGAATTGCTGCACTTCTTGCCGGGCATCAAGGCGTCGCTGGCCGGCTCGGAGCCGTACACGGCGCGTGTCCTGGACGCCAATCCGCAGCTGCGCGTCATCGCGCGTTCCGGCGTCGGCTACGATGCGGTCGATGTCGCGGCAGCCGCCAAGAATGGCTGTGCCGTCTGCATCACGCCGGGCACCAATGAAGGCGCCGTGGCCGAGCACACCTTCTGTCTGCTCCTCGGCCTGGCGCGCGAGCTGGTACCGCAGCACCTTGGCGTCAAGGCGGGCGGCTGGCCGCGCCGCGCCACCTTGCCGTTACGCGGCCGAACGCTCGGCATCGCCGGCCTGGGCCGCATCGGCAAGGCCGTTGCCGTCCGCGCCGCCGCCTTCGGCATGCGCTTGCTGGCCTACGATCCCATGCCCGACAAGGCCTTCGCCGCGCACCATCATGTCACCCTCGTGCCGTTCGAGCAGCTGCTGGCCGAGGCCGATTACCTGACGCTGCACCTTCCCGTCAGCCCCGAAACGCGGAACCTCATCAACCGCCGAACGCTGGCGCTGATGAAGCCGACCGCGATCCTCCTCAACGCGGCGCGCGGCGCGATCGTCAACGAGACGGACCTGCTGGAGGCGCTGCGGAACAAGCGCATCGCCGGAGCGGGGCTGGATGTGTTCGAGCAGGAACCGCCCGGCAAGCATCCGCTGTTCGAGCTGGATAACGTCTTGCTGACGCCGCACGCCGCCGGCGCGGACGTGCAGTCGCGAGATGACATGGCATTGTCCGCGGCGCAGGCGATCGTGTCGCTGTCGCGCGGCGAATGGCCGGCAGAGAAGGTGGTCAATCCCGAGGTCCGCGCGAAGTTTCGCTGGTGAAAATTAGCCACAGATGAACACGGATAAACACAGATAAACACAGAAATACAAATAACCGACAAAAAGAGCGCAAGATTCTTTTTTAATTATCTGTGTTTATCCGTGTTCATCTGTGGCTAATTTTGCGCCGTGGTTGCAGGCGGCCGTCACCCACACGGCGGCGTCCTCCAGGGCGAAGCGCTGTCGCAGGCGCGCGGCCAGGCGCGGAGCTTGCTCCTCGTCGGCGACGACGGCGAACACCGCCGGCCCCCACGAGCTTTGGGCGACGCCGCGGATGTTTTGGCTCCGCACGAAGGCTACCACCTCGGCCACGCGCCCGCTGGCGTACACCCCGCCCTGCATCGGCGCGAACGCCTCGCCGACCCGCGCATTCAGCTCGTACAGCGCCTCGCCAAAAGCGTCCACGTCGCGCTCGACCAGCGCCGGCAACAAACCGAGCAACACCAGCCGGCACAGCGTCTCCGCTCGCCGCACGGTGGTAGGCTCCGCCGTCAGCCGCGCGAACGCCTGCACCTCGCCGCGACCGTGCAGACCGGCGGTACCGCCCGGCAGCGCCACAACTACACGCCATTCTTCGGGGAACGATTGGCGTGCGACCAGCGGCGCCAGCTCGTCCGGCGCGCGCTTGCCGGCTTCCACCAGCAGACCGCCATGCTCGAAGCCGTGCGTCCCCAGGGCGGAGCGCAAGCCGCGTCCGGTACGGCGAGCCAGCGTGGCCAGGTCGCAGCGCAGGCCCCAGGAAGCCGCCAACGCTCGCGCCACCGACAACCCCAGCTGACTGCCCGAACCCAGACCGGCGTGCGCAGGCGTGACGCACTCGATCCGCACATGACGGGGCGGCAAGCGGTCGCGCTTCTCATCGCGGCAGCTGGCCTCGGCGAAGCGCTGCGCGAAGGCCAGGGCGCGGTCCGCCAACGGTCCTTCCGCCGACCACGAGGAGGCCGGCTCCACGCGCAAACACAGATCCGGCTGCGCGATCATCAATCCAACACCGCCGAACCAGCGCGAGGACGACACCTCCAGCCGGGAGCCCTCTCCAACAGCCGGGTTCAGGAAGCCAAAGTGCAATCGGCTGAACGCTCGTACCTGAATCATGTCGCCGGCCTCCGCTGCTCCTTGACCTGTTGCAGATGCCGGCGCAGAAAGTCGAAGGCGGCGTGCTCCTGCTCGCCGCCGGTCTTTTCGACGAGCACGGCCAGCTTGCGATACTCGGCCTCGATGTCGTCCAGCGGCAGAAAGGCGGTGCGCGTGGCGAGGATGGCGGCCTCGACCACGGCATGCTTGGCCCGGTTGAAGCCGAAGAAATCTCGCAGCCGGCCGGTATGTACAATCTCCACCTCGAAGCGCGGCCGGTCTGTGTTGGTGGGACCGGCGTCTCGCCGGTCTGTGTTGGTGGGACCGGCGTCTCGCCGGTCCGTGTTGGTGGGACCGGCGTCTCGCCGGTCCATGTTGGTGGGACCGGCGTCTCGCCGGTCCGTGTTGGTGGGACCGGCGTCTCGCCGGTCTGTGTTGGTGGGACCGGCGTCTCGCCGGTCCGTGTTGGTGGCACCGGCGTCTCGCCGGTCCGTGTTGGTGGCACCGGCGTCTCGCCGGTCCATGTTGGTGGGACCGGCGTCTCGCCGGTCGCGGAGGTGAAATTCATAGAATCGACAAGCGCTGGCGAGCACCCAGCCGCGCACATGCTCGGCCGGCCGCAACGGCGGCAACGGATCGAGCGCCCCCACTGCCGAGCGCGCCAGCAGCAATACATCATCGGTCACGTGCAGAACGCCTTCCCGGTGCGCCGTCAGGTTGGCGAACGTCTGCGACGTGCGAAACGGACGCAGCGTCACATGCGTCAGCTTGCCGGTCGCCGGATCGAAATCGACGTGCGGTCCCATCGGGGCGATGTTGATGTCGCCGACAGCGGAAATCGTGGTGACGATGCCTTCCAGGATCATGGCGTCCCCGCTTCGTTTAGCCGCGACGCGCAGCGGAGCGCGTTTACGTTTCGCGCGAAACGATAAACCTCGCGGCTAACCTTGACGGGTGGTGGCCGCGTGCCGATCTGCATCAAGGCCAGCACCACCATCACCAGTGCGGACACGAGTGCGGCCAGAAGTGCCATCAGCAGTAGCTCGATCCCGGCGATGAGCAGCCCCTTGCGGAGCGTGGCGGCCAGAAAAAGCGCGTAAATCCCCGCCGACAGCAGCCAGGTCAGCACCAGCGAGCCGATCAGGGCGGTGAGGCGCATCAGGCCGAACCAGTCATTGGGATCGACATCATAGCGTCCGGCGAACCAGACGAGCGCCGCCGCCAGGGGCAAGCAGACAAAGATAGCCGCCGAGTAGATGGGCAGGGAGCGAAAGTAGCCGCGCTCGGGCACGTCGGCCAGGGCGCAGCCGGCCTGGAACAGCAGCGTGCCCACGCCGAACAGGGCCAGAAAGCCGCCCAGTCCGATGAGGACCAGCAGGAAAGGGCCAATACCAAACATGCCGCCTCCTTGAAGAAGGATGATCCTTATTGTGAGAGGAA
>Ga0335075_10018542_pt1 | contig 10315 bp, 8 predicted proteins | sample Lox_Sample_24_FD_206723 | JGI IMG/M metagenome (GOLD analysis project Ga0335075, IMG submission 206723) | Soil microbial communities from Loxahatchee National Wildlife Refuge, Florida, United States - Lox_Sample_2.4 | ecosystem: Environmental > Terrestrial > Soil > Wetlands | place: USA: Florida... | reverse complement strand
TCGATTCGATCGGTATCTCCGTCTCCATTGAGAATTGTAGAATGAAAACACCTCGAATGATTGTCGTGTGGCAATGATGCGTCATCCAGTTTGTTGATGTTGTTATCACCGTCTAGTTTTGTCTGGGTAACAGTTACTGTAGGCTCGACGCTAGCATGTGCCTTTTGTGGTCTAAAGTAGGCATTTTAAAAAGTCGGAGGTAGGCATTTTCAATAAATCCGGGGGTAACTTAGTCATTTGCCGAAATATTAATGGTCAACTTGGTGGCTACTCTTATTATTTTTACGGCAAAATGTCTAGTATACCCCTACCTTTTGAGGCTATTCACAGCTTTAATACAAGCTTTATTATTCCGCATTAAGCATAGTTAATAGTTCTAAAGTTTTAGAGTTTATTCTTAACGCATTGTAACTAGGGGTATAAAAAGCAGTACTGCACCTCTTTAGCATATTAATCGCTATAAGTTTAAGTACTAATCGCTAAATTCTAGTAATTCATTCACTAAAATTCTTAGGGTTCTAGATTGCCAAGAGGAATTTCAGCGATTGAAATCGCTAAATTTTAGAGTGTACTTATTAAAGTTGTAGCATATTACACTACGAAGTACACTGTTAATGTCTATATACACACAAATAGATTTCAACTTTATTAACTTTAGTCTAAAGCATATTAAGGCATAATTATCAAGCTTTAAATAATTCTTATAGTAACTATATTTTTCATCCTACTATAAAAGTAGTAAGGTTTTCTCTAGTTTAAGACTTTATAGGAGACCCGCATAGCCTTAAGCTCAAACGGTGTAAGATTAATAATAATAATAATAATAATATAGTAACTATATTAAGCATTAGAATAAAGTACTTGAGTATTATACTTTTTGCGTTTAAGTGTGAAACTTCGTTGTCTAGATCTGCGGTATAGAAGAGTGTTCGTAGTATCAGAGATGCTAAGAAAAAAAAAAGCTGTAGCATTAAAGAAGTTTACCCATTGAAAACTACCTTAATTGCCTATTGAGTTAGTCTAGTAGCAATTAAGTCACTAGAAAAGCTGTGAATAGCTTTAAAAGGTAGGGGTATGCCAGACATTTTATAAAGTAGGGGGGTACGCCAGACATTTTGAAAATAGTGGGGGATATAGGAGTCATTTTCGATAAATTAGGGGGTATAACGCTGTAAAACATATAAGGGGTAACTTAGTCATTTGCCGTTAATATTTTCTGCAGGTACTGTGGATTTGCCCCAACACTATTTAATGGTGCCTTGTACTCATCTTCTCCATTAGTGTATACAGACAATACTAGCGACATTGTGGAAGACCCAGCTGAGAGTGTTGGGTTTACTTTTCCGGCTTTTAGGATCCTATTAAGTGGTTGTATAGAGTAACGCCTCAATGGCAGTGCTCGATGGTAGTGCTTACACTAGAACAGATTCTTGAGACTACCGTCATTAAGCAATCAAAATGTATTCATATCGTGTTCGTAAGATACACAAGAGCAAGGAAATGTTTCAGCAACCGAATTTGGACTCATTCTTGCCGTCCCTTGCCTTTCCGATCCTCACTAACATTTTCATCGTTTGCCATTTCCTGCCCAAACCTGGCCTCCTCCATCAAGTGGAATAACAACCTGCATAGCATCCTAACGAACAACAGTCTCTTATCTGCATTGTCAAGATCAACTGGGCCGTACTCTTCGACTTGGGGTTTAGCGTTTTATTTTTTTTTACGGCCTCAAGATCATCTCGGAGTAAGTCAAGCCAAGCCCTTTTAGGATACACCTCAATATCGATACACTGGTATGTTGAGCAGAGAGTAAATACACCCCGATTTCAGTTAGTTATAGAATAAGCGTGATGATTATGGGTATGAGATATTACGGTGCGAGATTTTGTTGCCTCTGTAGACATGTTGTGCCTTGCCCGTCCAAGCATATGGGCAACTTGCTGTCCAAACTTTTCCACTTCCGTCATACTTGGCTTCAGCCTCTTACCCTACTAAGAAGTTCGTCAGCAAGATTAGTGCGCTAAGCAAATAAATAGTACGTGCCTCATAGTCTAAGATCGTCAATTCGGTCAAGTTTCGTTCTAGTGTAATTTGCATATTAGGCTTTGTGGTTGGAAATTGACCATCTATAGGAACCAGTAGGCTTCGCACATCTTGTGAAGCACCAAACTCTATCCCTGGCATAGCTATCTGCTGCTATAATAATACTGCAAATAAGTTCGAGAAGGTCAAGCATCAACGGATTTGTGGGGTTTTCATGCTGGTCCTGCTTTGCGTTTGTCGGAAGAATCGGTGTTTTCTAGGACTCTTCATACGAGCCTTGATATGTGCTATCGGCCTGGCTTGAGGGAAAGTGCTGATTGATGAATAGTACGCTGGGCCATTCACATCTAGACCCTTCACCCCCAACAAACGCTTTTTTTATGTTCCGAGATTTTAACTTAATAGAACCTGTAATGACTTGGAAATTGAAAATTATGCAGGATGACGTCGCTGTGGCTGAGAGCACGCAATCAACAACTTGCACCAAGACCTCCCACCAAATACCCGCCTGGCATATACCCCTATATCTCATTGTCGTAAGGGGTTGCCTCACCACAACCACCGGAAACAATTACGTCAACCCTCAAATCGTCACAGCTATCTTGGATCTGCGAAGTGGATATATCGGCTATAGCCCACGATGTGGTCATCTACAGTATATAAGTCCGATGAAACGCAACCAGAACAGCAAGCAAGTCATAAAGGAAGTCGCCGTTACGACGGGTATCCATCCATCAAACGCGCCTCGCCTGACCGAGTAGCGAGCAGAGGGATACCTAAAGACTTGCCGGTATGGCCCCGCTGTTCTTCCTTGACTTGGGTGGTGGGAAGTTATTGCAACCTTGCTTTGAAGGTCTCCCGGGACGAAGTCTCTGTTTATAGGTAGAAACAACGATTTACCCCTTTGGCAAGCTGAGAGACTTGTTTACCTCCGCCACGCAACTAGTAGCAGTAAACCCTGAGCAGGATGGATCATATCTCTTCTGCTATCTGTACACGAGTGTGAACCAGCGAGGATGACCACATGTCTTTGCTCGGGGCTGAAAATATGTTGGTGTTTGTTATTTGTGCTAAGCCCACCGTCGTGAGTAGTGTGTTCGTAGATTGTGCCTTTTTGGTTGAACAGTAGCACTTTATCGGAGTCGCGTTTCTTCCGAACTGTGAAAGGAGAGCTCAAGAGCAGGGGAGGGACATGGAGGCGGCTCTGTCTTTCTTGGTTCGAGAGCAGAGGGAGGAAGAACACCTTGTTTCCGGCCGCGCGCTGTTGTCAAAGAAGGGGATGACGTCGGGAGTATAATTGAAGAGGAGTGGTGTTATGATATGTTTGAAGTAGGTTGTATGGATAGAGAGTATATTACGGATTTAAACTGTGGGTGGTGTTACAGAGCAGTACGATAAGAGACCAGATAGTAAGAGTACAGGTAAGATATTTGAGAGGTGTGACAACACAAATTGAATTGTTATGCTACTATACTATGTTTGAGAAATTCTTTCGAAATTGGCAATTGAGCATACAACTTCCTTAGACATTTAAACGCGTAAAAATCAATTAGAGTAGTGCAAAATGAGCACTCAGAGCGAGGGAGGAGGTGGCTCGCCACCTTATACCCCTTGGAGCAACGATAGTGGTGATGAAGGCGACGGGAGCGACGCGACGGAAGCCACCCCCCCCAACCCCAACCACCCCACTTGAAACCACTAGTTGCCAGCAGGTAGATCTAAAGGTCGAATTCGAACAACTCGCAGCCTATATAGCCCAAGAGAAGGCACCAGAGGCACTTTGCAATGCCATTTTAGGTCAATTTTCACTGGCTAGGAGCCTTCTCTACAACTAAATAGGTAGCGGTGAGGCTACTTTTCTTGGTATTATAGGCTGCGAGTGAGTATAGAAGCAGGAGAGCGGTAGGCAAGGTTTTTATCCCGCTTTTAGAGTAGGGTTTCCTTAGCTCTTAGTATAGATGTACTGCATAGCTTCTAGCTAGCTCAGCGTAAGAACTAATAATAATATACTATGTTTGAAGATTAAATAATTATGTAGTGGATGGGGGAAGATGGAGTATGTTGATGCAGGTGAGTTAGGAGAGCCCCGAGAACGTGGACATGAGTACGGTATTCAGTTATCCCCGCTCGCCTTACCATAGCACGAAGATGGACAGCTTAGGTGATTTTAATGATGGAGATTGACTCATGAATAGAGCACAGGAATGAGCATGTTAACCAAACTGTTTGAGAAGAATGAGGCGGTGATCACGGTCAGGTTTTGTCCGACCACTTAGACATCGCAATCCTTGCAGTAAACCGCACGTCTCCTAGCTTGTTTTGCTCCTTGTCAGGATGATAGTGATTGCTCTTGAGGTAGTAGAAATAGCTACATCTTTGCACCGGGATATGCAAATAATTTGCCCACACTAGTAGACAGTTATGCTAACGAGCATTGCTCGGATAGTGCAGCACTCCGAGAATTATGAAAGGGAGGAATGAAATTTGGGTCACCTGATAGAAATGAGGACTAGAGGAATTGTAATGAGGGATTTAATCCCTTGGATGGAACCAAATCCGCGGACTTAGGAATATTGAACCTCCGAAGAATTACGCATTGATGCACAATTAAGATGGGGACTACTGATAATAAAAAGTATTGCCCGGCGCGGAGTCTAAAGAATCGCCGACTTCGACAAAAAGTAAAGGCCCGCTCGCACCTCGCCCTCCGCAACGGGGCTTCGGATTTCCCAGAGTGCCCGTCTTGGCATGGATGTTGGAGATTTAGAAACGGCACTTGGATTCAACCGTATTACTCTCCTGTCCCAGATGCAGGGCACGCCGAAGCCAGATCCGTTTTAGCAGCGAAGATATAGATAGATAGATGATGAAGTGGAATGGAAGACGCGTCCAATGAGACGCGTGTGTAGACTCGTAAGAAGGCGGATTTTTAGCGGGTTTGCACCCATCCCCGAATATACGCACCCCAGATTTGATGCGAATGCAAGAAGATGCGAGCACCTTTCACTTCGGGAACTCCCGATGGAGGTCCTCATACCACTTTCTAAGATGTGCCTCCACGCCACGTTCCATTGCATCACGCCAGAGTCGTATTTCTGGCCAGCCAACATGCGCAAAAGACGTCCTGTCCAGTTGTCGGCGACGATTGTACTTTGCGAGTAAGAAATGCAATCGCTGGAATTGGAAGGGCTATGAAGGGCCACGTTGTGTGATTGTATGGCTGCAAGGCTGCAATCTTTGGCCACCAGGACTCTACTTCGTACAAGATACAAATACCATCTAATTGCCTAAGTTCGTACTTTGAGCAGAGACGCTATTCGGCCAATACAATGGAGAGTTGCACCCGAGAATGAAAATTCAAAGGTGGGAATGACGACTTAACGAGGAATTCAGAAGCCCTCACAAGTTGCACAAACTTTGCACAAGCTTACATATCCGGCTCGGATCACTACCTGTCCTAGGAGCCCGAGGTTGTAAAAAATACCGTAATCTTTTAACTATTTTCGGCCGCACAAACCGCACCCTTCGCCGGCAATGGCGTCGCGCCTGGTCAGGAGGCACGCTTGTGGCTGAAGGGTTGGTGTTGGAGCGTTCACTGAAAAATCTTTTCTAACTCGACATCATCTTTCCCATTTCGTGCTCTTGCGTCCATATTCTGCGCTATATACGAGCATCACGGTAGAAAACGGGATGAAATGACGTGAAATCTGAGCATCTGATACTAAACGTCATGGGACGTGCCGCGATTTAGAGTTGTGGGTATCTTCTAGAAGCTCTCGGATCTACCGATGCTAACCACGAACTAATCGTATATATAAAAATTCTCTGGCTGCAATCTCGATGCATACCGACGTCACTGCCGTCGTAGCGGGGCGTTCGAGGACCCACAGGGGCTGCTTCAGCGGCAAAACGGCAACCTCAAGGTTGTTGAGGCTGTTCACTGTCCTGAAAAGATCGACCGCTACGGAGTTTCTCTAACCGGAGTTTTGGAGCGAACTGACCGGAGTTGCGGTGCCGAATAACATAAAACGGTCTGTGATTTGATTAGATAGCCGGGTTAGGGCTTTGCATCAGTAATCCACAAGGGAATTTTCGAGTCATAAAGTAGGTCTTCCAATTCTAGCACGTCGAGTGGAGGCCTTCATCTAGCAAGCATTATCGAATGCGTGATTTTTAATAGCATGTTGTATGAGATACAACAAACAACCGTCACGCGAGCATTGAAATGTGAAGCCACGCAGTCTGGACACCCAATCCCAATTTCGCTGGAGACACTAGAAGCAGCATGGAAGCATTGTAGGTGGGATGTCGTAGGCTTTGTGGATGTCGCATGTAGGATATGGATATAGGAGTGAATGATCGATGGGGATGGGCGGATTTAAATCCGAAGGTCGGTCATCCCTCACGTGCTGCTGCCGTTGTAATTTTAAAGTCGACGAGGGTATCGTACATTCGTGCATAGGTAGAGTTACATTATTTGAGAGACAAAGACGAGGAATAAGCCACGTGTGGAGACTCTCCTGCAAAGTGACAATTAAGTAATCCAAGCCTTCGAGAACCGAATCGTATACATAATCGCATAATCTTGCTGCTGTTTCTCATGCGATGACTCTTCACATCCCTGATCAATGTGATAGACCAATGAAATGATGATACCTAGATACAAACTACCCCAATCGGAAAAAGCACTGTATCATCTTATTCATAAAACACAAATGCGTTGTCATATTAGATAAGGTGTCGCGCGCCCAACGCCTGGGGGCGGGGTTGGGATTTCCAGGACTGATATGGGCATTGCGCCGTATGATTTGAGGGAGCCGGAATGCCAAAGTTGCATAATCCTGAATAAGGTCTGTATGGACGGTGTTATGCCTCCAGCCCATGAAAGATTAATGCAAGCCGTTAGACAGGAGCGGTAAGCTGTGCGGCGCCAGTTTGGCGCCATCGGGTAGAGAGAGTCGAGTCATGGTGGGTCGATGTGTGGAGCGTCGGTACAACACAACATGCCGGTCCCTTCACGTTCACGCCTGCTAGTGCACAGAGCAACGCGGAGCTAAGAAGAGGTATCTTGTACCTTGCAAAAGGGCTAACCTTACTTCGTATCACCGAGGGAGTTTGTAGAGTAACAGCACAACTACTGTTGGCTAGGCATAACCAGTAACAAATTCGAATAATGCTTGAAACCTGGCTAAAAACACCGCCAGACAAGCCCTTGCAAATTGCAGGTCATAGTCAGTAATTCTGACTGCGTTCAGCGCGCTGGTCGCTATTGCTGGCTAGCACTGGTCCTTTCCGCAGATTGCTGACACTTATTCCTGGATCCCACCCTGACCTCTTTTCGCTCGCTCGTACCCAGGCCAATGTCTTTTGCTCTGACATTTGTCCCCGTTTTCGCTGCCTGGCCGTGCGGTGACGGTGTTCTAACCAGCTCATCCCACCACCAACCGTAGAGGCCATTCGGGGACTTTCTTCATCGGGATTTACTAATATTGCACCTCCGGGGCTAAATAATCAGCAGGACCGGGACATGATGCTTGCATCAAAATCCCAGTTCGGGATCCCCAGTCAGATGCACCCTGGCTTACGGATGATTGGCATGTTCGGGCCCGTCGCCATTTCTAATCTCCCTAATCTGCTTTATAACTCAGCCTTGCATTCTGGACCCAGAGGTCATACAGAATACATAAACGGTTCTGACGGCAACATTTATTCTCGTGATCTTCACCAACTCCACCACGACAATCCCCTCGCCGGGTCATTCCTATTTTGCAAAGAAAGCCTCAACTCTGACTTCATCGCACACTCAGGGCAAAAAAGTGGTGTGGGCCAATCATCGACAATACCTCGGACTTACTGTAATCCCGTCCTCGCTCTGAATAGTAAGCCTCCGAGGCTGCGACGAGTTCCGATATCTCATGATATTTTATATCAGGCGACATCTGAATTGAAGCAATTACATTTTCCAAGCCTCGTTGGGTTCATCGGATCATAAATTTATAGCACATGGCAGCAAGCAAAATGTCGAGTGGATTACCTACTCCACCAACGGAGGAATGTAAACCCGTGCTGAGCAGCAGGAGGACGACGAAGTCTAGTAAGACAAGTAGTCGGGGAACAAAAAGAAATAGTGCCTCACTCTCACATGAAACTAAAGAGATTGTCATGGACGGAAGACATAAACGGGTTTGGAAAGCATGTGAGCGATGTAGAATGAAAAAGACCAAGGTAAGTCAGCAGCTATTTACCATTTTCAGTGTGTTTGCTGATTTTAACCAGTGCGATGGAGAATCACCTTGCAAACGATGTAAGGACGACGGCCTAGTGTGTACGGCTGGCAGCAGGAAGAAGACCGAGTTTAAGCAACTTCCAAGAGGGTTAGTCTAGCTCTTCTTCTATAATTTTATTTGAGTTTTGTGTGTCACCCATTACGTATGGTCTGGAGCTAGTTCATATTGCGACTGTAGAATATTGGCTAAATGGTATCTCTGTTAGTTATGCGGAAGTTCTCGAAAACACACAATACGCTCTGATAGCGACCGTGCAGAAGCTGTACACCATGGTCCGAAATGGAGAATCTTGGGATCTGGGTGAACCAGAGCTGAACGATCGCGGCTTACCTGTCATCCACAACATTGCAGAGAAGCTTGGTTGCATACGACCCTCTCCAGATATGCCTCAGTCGTTTCCAGAAGACGCAGAAGAGTTTGCTGAACTGCAGGCGCAATTATTTGCTGGAAAACTTGTCAACTCTGAAGGCAAAGGATCCGATGATTCCATGTCTCATCCCGATAGAACAGAACGCGCGTCATCCAGCGAATCTGATCATTCGGCTTTGTCGAAAGATTACACCCAAATGCTATGGGCGCAGCAGCAGCAACAAAACGTTTCCCTTGGACAGTACCAAGCGTTCGGTGATGAGCCACTCTTCCAAAATGACTACATCAAGCAAGAACCAAAGCAAAGCGTTCGTGAAGTCGCATCGATAGCCACAAATTCCCCGGCTTACTCAAATTTCCAAACTCAGTCACCTGTTTTCCGCACACAAAGTCCCTTCAGCCCCTGGTCAGCTGGCACTGACGAGTACCTTGGACAGTCAAACATCCTAGATCTTACAGCAATGTACATGCGCCAGCAGCAACAACAGCAGTTCAAACAATCAGCTACCCCACGCATACAGCGCCCTATTCCCAATGGAATGGTTAGCCCAGTCTCACCGATGATGGGTTCTTCAATCCCCAGCAGCTTTAACCTTAAAGCAAATCCATTCATGGCAAGTAATGACGGTACAATCCGACCGAACATGTTGGACTACAATTCGGGCATAGATCTGGCCGACCAGATGGATAATATGATGTACGGAGAATATGAGACCATGACGATGACATAGCCGTTTCAGCAACGCCTGCTGGATTCCTCACTTAGGGCGATGGAAAAAAAACTTAATACTAGGAGGATAAGAGAGAGGGTTGGGCCGGGATTAGGGGGATCACGAATGGTAATCACGAAGTCACGACATATTCACACCTGTAATGTCATCTAGAGCGCCAGCAGGTCTTTGCGCAGGCACGCAAGTTGTATGAGATGGGAAAGTCCGAGACACGGGCGAACTGGGCATGCACAGGGGCAAAAAGGATCAAGAATGTAATCTATAGTAAGGTATACCTAATTAATCGAACGTTTGGATCCATGAATCCTCTCGGGGCTTCATCATTTTTTTCAACTCCAGCTTTCAAAACTCTCGAACTCTCGGCACCGAAAAAGGAGCATGCATTTGTCTTTCGGGCCCGAAGCACTGCTCGCTCCAAAAGCTCTCAAGCTTCGATCCAGACACCAGACACTCTCATCTTACGTCACGTCTGTCGCATACCTTCCCTAATGGCCATCCATCCCAGCCACGTCGTACTGGGGGGACCCATCGCAGGCACCCACATTGACATGTTTTATCTTACATCAGTTTGACCGCTCCGTGGTCTTGGAATTGGGGTGCAGGTGAGGAAAGGTACGGACGGGTTGATCTCGGCGGTAAGATAAACTTAAAATAAACGTAGGAATACGCCTAGGCGTGCTATAGGTATAGGTATATCGGGGCGTACTATTATTGTATGTATGTATGTATGAGAAAAGTATCGACCCGACCACCACTCCATCCGTATTGTATATGCGTATCTCCGCCGCAGTGGCGGTCGGAGGGATTGAATGCCCAAGTCTGGAGCGAGCTTACCTGGCCATTCTTTTCTTTTTTCTTTTTCTTTTTCTTTCTCTTTTTTTTTTT
>Ga0335075_10018541_pt1 | contig 10316 bp, 9 predicted proteins | sample Lox_Sample_24_FD_206723 | JGI IMG/M metagenome (GOLD analysis project Ga0335075, IMG submission 206723) | Soil microbial communities from Loxahatchee National Wildlife Refuge, Florida, United States - Lox_Sample_2.4 | ecosystem: Environmental > Terrestrial > Soil > Wetlands | place: USA: Florida... | reverse complement strand
GCGACCAGGACGAGCTGCGCAAGCTGCGCGACCGCGACGGGATCGCGCTGCCGGACGCGCTCGGCGAGCACGGTGTCGACCTCGACCGCGCCCTCGAGGCGCGCTCCCGGCTCGACGGCGCCGCGGCGTACCTCGAGCTTCACATCGAGCAGGGGCCGGTGCTCGAGTCGCTCGGACTGCCGCTCGGAGTCGTCCTCGGGACATTCGGGGTCGAGCGGTCGCGCTTCACCTGGCGCGGGCAGGCAGCGCACGCCGGGTCGACGCCGATGAACGCGCGGCGCGACGCGCTCGCCGGGGCTGCGAAGCTCGCGCTGGCGATCCGCGACATCGCCGCCGAGGTGGGGGACGGGGCCGTCTGCACGTCGGGCGACGTCGTCTGCAGGCCGGGCATCGTCACGTCCGTCGTCGAAACGGCGGAGCAGCTGCTCGACCAGCGCCACCTCGACGCAGGAAAGCTCGCGCGTCTGCTCGCACACGCGCGCGAGGCGGCGGATCGCTTCGCGGCGGAAGAGAACGTCGACGTGGAATGGGAGCGGATCTGGAGCATCGAACCGATCCTGTTCGACGAGACGCTGATCGGCTTCGCCGACGATGCGATCCGCGACGTGTGCGGCGCTGCCCACCGTCTCCCGTCGGGCCCGCTGCACGACGCCGCCGAGGTCGCGCGTTCCGGCGTGCCGACCGTGATGCTCTTCGTCCAGAGCCTGCGCGGGCTCTCGCACACGAAGCTCGAGGACACGAAGCGCGAGCACCTCGAGCAGAGCGTCGCCGCGCTCGACCTGCTCGCCTCCAAGACGCTCGCCTGGCTGGCGTCCGGGCGCTGACGCCGGGACCTGAGACGTACCACACACGTGCCTGGTCCGTCACGCGCGTTCCACACGCCGCGAACCCGCATGAATCCTGGCCTTGCGAGCAAACTCGAGCCGCGTGTTTCGTCCGTGGGCAACGGCATCTCCCTCGACCCCGGGGTACCGGAGAGGTCTCAGGTCCGTCTCTCGTCCCGCATCCCGCGCGCGGTGACGAAGTCGCGGGTCGACGAAGCTCAGCCGCGGTAGCTGATGAACTCGAGCAACGACCCGTCGGGGTCGCGGAAGTAGACGCTCGTCCCGGCGCCGCGCGCGCCCTGCCTCGGCACGGGGCCGGCGTCGACCGCGACGCCCTTCGCGGCGAGGTGCGCGACCGCATCCTCCGGCGTCCCGTCCCAGACGAAGCACACGTCGCTGTTTCCCGGGCGCACCGGATCGAGGGGTCTCGGCGCCGGCGTCGACCCGGGGCCGTGGACGTTCAAGCGCCGACCGTCGGGCAGCGCGTACGCGAACCGGCCGCGGTCGATCTCGATCACCTCGGCGCCGACGACGTCGCGGTAGAAGGCGTTCGACCGCGTCCAGTCGGAGACCGCGATCACGACGTGGTCGAGCGCGGAGAGCACCGAGCTCAGTGCTCGGCGACGATCGGGTTGCGCAGGATGCCGATCCCGTCGATCTCGACCTCGACGACGTCGCCGTCCTGCAGCGCGATCTTCGGGTCGCGCGCGTAGCCGACGCCGGGCGGCGTGCCCGTGAGGATGAGGTCGCCAGGCTCGAGCGTGAACACGGTCGACGCGTGCGCGACGAGCCGCCGCACGCCGAAGATGAGATCGTCGGTCGAGCCGTCCTGCAGCACCTCTCCGTTCAGGCGCTGGACGACGCGCAGCCCGGATCCGTCGCCGAGCTCCGAGACGGGAACGAGCACGTCGCCGAGCGGGCAGAAGGTGTCGTATCCCTTCGCGCGCGTCCATTGATCGTCGCGATCCTGCAGATCGCGTGCGGAGATGTCGTTCGCGCACCGGTAGCCACGGACGAAGTCGAGCGCGTCGTCGCCGTCGATCCTCCGACCGCCGCGCCCGATCTCGACGCAAAGCTCGGCCTCCGCGTCGACGTGCGCCGATTCCCGCGGCAGGACGACCGGATCGCCCGGGCCGATCAGCGTGTTCTCGAACTTGCCGAACAGCAGCGGCTCGCTGGGGGCGTCGTCGCCCATCTCGGCGACATGTGCCGCGTAGTTCCTGCCGACGCAGATGATCTTCACCGCCCAATCATGACGGAGTAGGCTGGCCCGCGTGAGCCTGACGTTCGGCGTCACGGTGCTGCCCGACCCGCCGTACCAGCGTTGGCTGGAGCTCATCCAGCTCGCCGAGCGTCACGGGTTCGAGTACGCGTGGACGTACGACTCGCACGTCCTCTGGCAGGAGTCGATCCCGACGCTCGCGGTGGCGGCGCGCGAGACGACGCGTATCAAGCTCGGCCACTTCGTCACGAACCCGGCCACCCGCGACCCGACCGTGCTCGCGAGCTCGTACGCCACGCTGCACGACATCTCGAACGGTCGCATGGCGATGGGAGTGGGCCGCGGCGATTCGGCGGTGCGCTACATCGGCCGACAGCCCATGAAGGTTGCCGACTTCGAGCACGCGCTCGGCATGGTCAAGGACTTCATGAACGGCCGCGAGGTGCGCTGGAACGATCGCGATCTCCAGCTCAAGTGGGTGCGCTCCGAGCTGCCGGCGATCCCGATGTGGGTCGCGGGCTACGGCCCGAGGGCGCTCGGCGTTGCGGGGCGCGTCGGCGACGGCGTCATCATCCAGCTCGCCGACCCGGAGATCATCAGCTGGATCATGGACACCGCCCGGCGGGCGGCCGAGGAGGCGGGCCGCGATCCCTCGCAGCTCAGGTGCATCGTCGGGGCGCCCAGCCACGTCACCGACGACCTCGCCGACGCGCGCGACCAGGTGCGCTGGTTCCCGGCAATGGTCTCGAACCACGTGATGGATCTGATCGAGCGGTACGGCACCGACGGGAGCGCGGTCCCGAAGGCGCTCACCGACTACGTCCAGGCGCGGAAGTTCTACGACTACGACGAGCACTCGCGCGTTGGCGCGAAGCACGGCGAGTTCGTCACCGACGAGATCTGCGACCGCTTCTGCGTGATCGGAGATCGAGATCAGATCACGGCGAAGCTGCGCGAGCTGGAGGCAGTGGGGGTCGACCAGTTCAACATCTACCTGATGACGCACGGCCAGGAAGAGACGCTCCAGGCCTACGGCGACGACGTCATTCCGGCGTTCGCCGAAGCGACGGCCTAGGGGTTCGACTAGGGTAATCCCGAATGGCCGGTGCCCTCGGCGGCCGCTAGGTTGAACTCGATGAGCGCGAACGGAACAGTCGTCGTCGCTGCGGACCTGACTCGTCGCTACGGCGCGGGCGATGTCGCCGTGGATGCGTTGCGCGGCGTCTCGCTCTCCGTCGCCGAGGGCGAGCTCGTCGCCGTGATGGGTCCGTCCGGCTCCGGGAAGTCGACGTTGATGCACATCCTCGCCGGCCTCGACAAGCCGACGAGCGGCACGGTCGCGATCGGCGGGGAGACGATCACGGGGATGGACGACACCGCGCTCACGAGGCTGCGCCGCCGGCGGATCGGCTTCATCTTCCAGTTCTTCAACCTGCTGCCGATGCTCACGGCCGAGGAGAACGTCGTGCTGCCGCTCTCGATCGCCGGCGAGAAGCCCGATACGGCCTGGCTCGACGAGCTGCTCGCGAAGACGGGTCTCAAGGATCGGAAGAAGCATCGCCCCTCCGAGCTCTCCGGCGGTCAGCAGCAGCGGGTCGCGATCGCCCGCGCGCTCGTCTCGCGCCCCTCGATCGTCTTCGCCGACGAGCCGACCGGCAACCTCGACTCGAAGACGAGCGGCGAGATCCTCGAGTTGATGCGCGACTCCGTCGACAGCTTCCACCAGTCCACCGTGATGGTCACGCACGATGCGCGTGCTGCGGCAATCGCCGATCGCGTCCTCTTCCTCGCCGACGGCCGCATCGTCGACGAGCGCAAGGAGATCTCCGCGGCAGACGTCGTCACGCTCATGCAGGGGCTCGACTCCTAGCCCATGCTCCTCGTCGTGCTGAAAGGGCTCGCCGGGCGCAAGCTCCGGGCCTTCCTGACCGCGTTCGCCGTCGTGCTCGGCGTCGCGATGATCAGCGGCACGTTCGTGTTGACGGACACGATCAAGGCCGGCTTCGGCGCGATCTTCACGACCGTCTACCAGACGACGGACGCCGTCGTCACCGGCAAGAGCGTCATCGGCGGTGCCAGCGCGACGAGCGGCACGGCGCCGCCGTCGTTCCCCGAATCGGTGCTGACGAAGGTGCGGGCGCTTCCGGGCGTGGCCGAGGCGGTCGGCTCGATCAGCGACCAGGCGCAGCTCGTCGGGCGGAACGGCAAGGTGATCACGCACGGCTTCTCCGCCAACCTCGCCTTCAGCGTCGATCCCCAGCACGACCAGGGGCTGAACCCGCTGGTGCTCACGAGCGGCGCCTGGCCGAGCACGTCCCACGACGTCGCGATCGACTCCTATACCGCGTCCGAGAAGCACTACACCGTCGGCGACACGATCGGCGTCGTCGCGCGCGGGCCAGAGCAGACGTTCACGATCACGGGCATCTGCAAGCTGGGCGGGTCGACGTCGCTCGGTGGTGCCACGATGGCGATCTTCGACCTTCCGACGGCGCAGACGCTGTTCGGCAAGGCTGGCCGTCTCGACTCGATCTCGATTGCGGCCAAGCCCGGCGTCAAGCCGGCGACGGTCGTCTCCGAGGTCAGCAAGGTGCTGCCCCCCGACGCGCAGGTGCGCACGGGCCAGCAGGAGGCGCAGAAGCAGACGCAGGACTTCGGCGACTTCACGAGCGTCCTGCGCGACTTCCTGCTCGCGTTCGGGGGCATCGCACTCTTCGTCGGCAGCTTCGTGATCGCGAACACGCTCTCGATCACGATCGCCCAGCGCGCCCGTGAGTTCGGGACGCTGCGCACGATCGGTGCGACCCGCGGCCAGATTCTCCGCTCCGTCATCCTCGAGGGTGGCATCCTCGGGCTGCTCGCGTCCGTCGTCGGCCTCTTCCTCGGCCTGGCGCTTGCCAAGGGCCTGCAGCATGTGTTCTCGGCCGTCGGCTTCAACCTGCCGCAGGCGGCAACCGTCTTCGCCACCCGGACCGTCGTCGTCGCGCTGATCGTCGGGACGGTCGTGACCCTGGTCGCCAGCCTGCTGCCCGCGATTCGCGCCACGCGCGTCGAGCCGATCGCTGCGGTACGCGAAGGTGTCCTGCCGCCGTCGCAGCTCGCGCGGTTCGGCACCCAGGCGGCGGCGCTGATTCTCGGACTGGCCCTCGCGCTTCTCCTCGTCGCCGCGTTCGACACGCACGCGGCGACGAAGGCGCGCCTGTCGGCGATCGGGCTCGGCGTGCTCGCGAGCTTCGTCGGCACCGCGCTGCTCGCCCCGCGGTTCGTTCCGTGGCTCGCCCAGGTGCTCGGCTGGCCCGGCGCACGCATCGGAGGCGTCGCGGGTGGATTGGCGCGCGAGAACGCGATGCGGAACCCTGCACGGACTGCCTCCACGGCGGCGGCGCTGATGATCGGCCTGGCGCTCGTGACGACGGTCGGCGTGCTCGCATCCGGCCTCAAGACGACGTTCGAGCACTCGGTCAACGAGCAGTTCCTGGGCGACTACGCCCTCACCTCGGAGAACGGCTTCACGCCGACCGGCATCGCCTCCGAGAACGCACTGCGCAAGGTGCCGGGCGTCGAGGTCGTCTCCGGTGTGCGTGCCGGCGACGCGAAGGCGTTCGGCAGCCGCATCGGCATCACCGCGGTTCAGCCGGACGTCGGTCGCGTGATCCACGTCGACTGGCAGCAGGGCGGCGCGGGCGTCCCCGGCCGGCTCGGCGACGCGAACGCCTTCGTCGACTCCGGGTTCGCCAAGGACAACCACCTCCATCTCGGCTCGCCGATCGACCTGGAGACGCCGACCGGCGAGCACCTGACGGTGCACGTGATCGGGATCTTCAAGGTTCCGAAGGGCGGGTCGCCCTTCGGGAGCATCACGATCTCGACCGCGCGCTTCGACCAGCTGTACCAGAACCCCGCGAACGTCTACTCGTTCATCGACGTCAGCGGCGGCGTGTCGACGGCGAACACCGCGAAGCTCACGTCGGCGCTGACGAGGTTCCCGGACGCGAAGATCAGCACGAGGGCCCAGTTCGAGAAGCAGCAGGAGACGGGGATCAACACGCTCCTGACGCTGCTCTACGTGCTGCTCTCGCTCTCGATCGTGATCAGCCTCTTCGGCATCGTCAACACCCTCGTCCTGACGGTGTTCGAGCGGACGCGTGAGATCGGGATGCTGCGCGCGGTCGGCCTCACGCGCCGGCAGACGCGGCGGATGATCCGCCACGAGAGCGTCGTCACCGCGCTCATCGGTGCCGCGCTCGGCATCCCGCTGGGCTTCGTCCTCGCGTTGCTCGTCGGACGGACGATCGGTTACTTCACCGTCTCCGTCCCGGTCGGAACGCTCGTCGTCTTCGTGATCGCGGCGATCCTCGCCGGTCTCCTAGCGGCGATCTTCCCCGCTCGCCGGGCGTCGCGCCTGAACGTGCTCCAGGCGCTGCAGTACGAGTAGCTACCCGACGAGCGCGGTGAGCGTCGCGATCAGTCGCTGACCGGCGCTGCCCGCGGCGGTGCGCGTGAGGCGTCCGTTGGTGATCGTGCGGCAGCCCGTGAGGCCGATGTCGATCGTCACCGGCGCCGCCGACGGGTACCGGAACGTGGCGACGATCTCGCTGCCGTCGTCCATCGGGCACATGATCACCTTCCGCATCTTCGGGAGCCGGTCGAGCGACCCGACGATCCCGCCGATCTCCTTCCGCGTCGAGACGAAACGGGCGCGTAGCAGCCGGTGTGGCGCCTTCGAGTTGAGCCCCCCGTAGCGGCAGAGCAGCAGCGACACGGCGCCGGGCGGCACCAGGATGCTCGCGCCGCCGGCCTTCGGGGCCGGCGGCGCGGACGCCGGACAGCGCGCGGTCGCGGCGACCGCGCGCGCGTTCCCCGCCGCGGCCGAGGCCACCAGGACGGACGCGACGAGTGCGAGGCGTGCGGAGACGGTCATCGCAGGGTCCTACGTCACCGCATCCGCCGTCTGTCACACCGGACGGCAGGGTCAGGTGTCGAGGACGGTTTGCGCGTCGGGTGCGAGCTCGCCGCCCGCGTTCGGTCCGGTCACCGTCGCCCGGTAGCGCGTACCGGTCCAGGCCGGTCGCAGCGCGACGGAGAAGCTCCCGTCGGCGCGCGGCGCCACGCCGAGCATGAAGCTCCACGCGCCGGCATGACCGCCGCAGCCGAAGCACTCCAGGTAGACGTAGATCCGCATCCGTGCGCCCGAGAGCGTCTGGCTGAAGCCGGTGACGGGCTGCCCGTGGAACGTCGCAGTCCCGGTGAGATGCGTCCCGTCGCTTGTCAGCGTCAGCGCGGTCGGCGCACCGGTCCACCGGGCGAGGTCGAGGGACGGCGGCCGGCCCGTCACGTCGAGTTGCTGGAGCGCCCAGAGCGTTCCGCCCGGTGTCGACCGAACCGTGGTCGCGAGTGGCAGGGCCACGTTCGCAGGCTTCGAGACGTCGCTCCCCGGGAGGACGCCGTGGAATCCCGGCCCGCTGTGCGGGACGACGAAGCTCTCGTGGGCTCCGTCCTGCGTCCACGTCACCTGGGCGTCGCCCTTCGCGTCGACGCGCAGCGCCGCCTGCGAGGCGCCGACGGCGAGCCCGTACGACGCGGATGCGGCCGGTACGAGCACCGCGCCGGCGAGGCAGCATCCGGCGAGTCGCCGCAGCCCTGCTGCCGACGGAAACGTCATGACATGCGCTTCTACTCCTCGGACGCGTCGTTCGCAACCCCAAGGCTCCACACGAAGGGCTGCGTCGTCGCCACCGGGACGAAGCCGAGCCGCTCGAGGATCCGGCGGCTGTCGTCGGAAGCGTCGACCTCGAGGTAGCGCCGCCCCTGCTCGACCGCCAGGCGCCCGCGACGGGCGACCAGCGCCCGGTAGATGCCGCGACCGCGCCACGCCGCGAGGGTCGAGCCGCCCCAGAGCGTCCCGAACTCGGTGCCGCTCGGAAGCCGCAGCCAGCCGGCCGACACGACGGTTCCGCCGGCCTCGGCGACGAAGATCCGCAGGCCGTCCGGATCGGCCGTCTTCTCCTGTTCGAGGCTGTCGGCGTGCCAGCTCTCGTCGAGACCCCACACCCGCGTCTCCATCGCGGCGATCCGCTCGAACTCGGCGCGCGTCGCGACCTCTCGGAGCACGACTCCGTCCGGCGGCTCGACGTGGAGGTCGAGCGACGCGATCTCCGCGACCATCACCGTCTCGAGCTCCTCCGCCACGAACCCCGCCGCGCGGAGCCGCTCGGCGAGGAACGCCGGGCGGTCGTGCCCGTGCAGCTTCCATTCGAAGGGCTCGCCGAGCGCGGCGAACCAGGCGACCTGCTCGGCGATCAGGGTGTCCAGCTCGTCGCGCGTCAGGTCGCCGAGGTCCCGGTACTCGACGAACCCGCGATGGCCGAGACCGGCCGTGCGCGTGATCGGTCCGGAGCGCTCGGTGCGCACCCCGTCCGGCATCCGCTCGGGCACGTGCGCCCGAAGCTGCGCGTCGTAGACGTTGCGCAGCACCTACGGCTCCTCGGCCCTGGGGATCGCGAACGTGAAGCGGGTGCCCTCGCCGAGCCGGCTGTCGACGCGGATCTCTCCCCCGTGGGCGTGCGCGATCGCCTGCGCGATCACCAGCCCGAGCCCGGTCCCGGGGATCGCCTGCGCGAGCGCCGTCGGCGTCCGGTAGAAGCGCTGGAAGAGGTGCGGAAGCTCGCTCTCGGCGATGCCGACGCCGGTGTCGCTGATCCCGATCAGGATGTGTCCGTCGCTTCGCGACGCGCTCATCGCGACCCGTCCGCCCTCGGGTGTGAACTTGACGCCGTTCGAGACGAGGTTGTCGAGCACCTGGCGCAGCCGCTCGCGGTCGCCGAGCGCGGCGCCGGATGCCGTCGCTTCGACCCACAGCTCGACCCCCTTCGCCTCGGCGGCCGGCCGGGCCGAGCCCGCCACCTCCGCGAGGAGCGGAGCGATCTCGACCGGCCCGAGCGTCAGGTCGAGCCGGTCGAGATCGGCCCGAGCCACGAAGAGCAGGTCGTTGACGAGGCGCGCGAGACGCTCGGCGTTGTGCAGCACGATCTCGAGGAACCGGCGCTGCTCGTCCAGCGTCGACGTCCGGTCCTCGGCGAGCATCTCGACGTACCCGATGATCGACGTGAGCGGTGTGCGCAGCTCGTGCGAGACGAGCGCCAGGAAGTCGTCCTTCGCGTGCGCCGCACGCTCGAGCTCGGCCGCACGCTCCGCGGTCTGCGCGACCAACCCCTGGATCGCGAAGCCGGCGACGGCCGCGATGCCGAATTGCACGACCGTGCCGCGCCACCCCGAGACCGGATAGTCGGGTCCGCCGATCGCGAGGAGCGGGGTCACCTCTGCGACGAGCATCCCGGCCAGGCCGACGATCAGCTCGGCACGGCCTGCGACGAACGCGAGCCAGATGATCGGCAGCAGGAAGAGGCCGGCGAAGCCGGAGAGGCTTCCGCCTGCCCCGTCCCGGAGCAGGGCGGCGACCGCGAGGTAGGCGAGCGGCAGGCAGACGACGACGAAGGACCGCGGAAGCCGTTCGTGGGCGGTCGCGAGCGCGATCATCGAAACCGCGACGACGGCCGCGGCGGCCACCTCGACCCAGTCGCGCCGCGGGGCCGGCATCGCGAGCAGGACGAACGCGAGCACGACCGCGAAGACCGTCGAGGGCACGAGGCGCTCGAGCGGGCGCGTCGACTTCGTCATCGCCTCGGTGGGGGCTGGTCCAGCGACATCCGTATCATGGATCCAAGGCCAGACGGCGCGCGCATTTAGGCTCGTTTCACGGATCGTGCGCACACTTCGCACGTGGCGATCCTCGTCGTCGACGACGATGCCGGGCTCCGGAAGGCGCTGCGCCGGGTGCTGGCCTCGCACGGCTTCGACGTGGAGGTGGCCGCCGGCGGCGACGACGCGCTCGAGCGCCTGCGTTCCCACAGCTTCGACCTGCTCGTCCTCGACGTGATGATGCCGGGGAGCGACGGCATCGAGGTCTGCGAGCGACTACGCCGCGCGGGCGACCAGGTGCCGGTCCTGATGCTGACCGCGCGGGACGCGGTACGCGACCGCGTGGTCGGCCTCGAGGCCGGCGCCGACGACTACCTCGTCAAGCCGTTCGCGAACGAGGAGCTCGTCGCGCGGGTGCGCGCACTCCTCCGGCGCGCCGGCGCGGGCTCGGACACGCTCGCCTTCGCCGACCTCGAGCTCGACCTGCTCACCCGAGACGCCCGGCGCGGCACCCGTGGAGTCGCGCTGAGCCCGATCGAGTTCGAGCTGCTCGAGTTCTTCCTGCGGCATCC
>Ga0335075_10018540_pt1 | contig 10316 bp, 9 predicted proteins | sample Lox_Sample_24_FD_206723 | JGI IMG/M metagenome (GOLD analysis project Ga0335075, IMG submission 206723) | Soil microbial communities from Loxahatchee National Wildlife Refuge, Florida, United States - Lox_Sample_2.4 | ecosystem: Environmental > Terrestrial > Soil > Wetlands | place: USA: Florida... | reverse complement strand
CGAATCCACGCCACAGCACCGAGCCTAGGGCACCAATTAGTGCCTGAAACTAGCCCTCGTTCCGAACATCGACCCAGGTCAGGAACTCGGGATCACAGCCAACGAGGTGAGGTGACCAAACTCAGGTGTGAAGAACGTGCCGGGACCTGCTCGTGACCGCCCCGGGAACCTGCCCGGCAACAACGAGTCCGCCGGCAAAAGGCACTCCGGACGGCGCCGCCCCGGGCAGCAAGCACCGGCAGCCGGTCCCGGCCGGGTGCGCCCGGGCCGCCATCCGCCACGACGGCTGCCTCAAGGCCCTGTCCCGCCGGCACGTCATGAAATGAGGCGGCTACCGCAGCAAAGACGCCAAGAACAAGGCCATCATCATCATCGCCCGCGCCCTGGTTGCCATCACCTGGCACATCCTGGCCACCGGCAAACCGTATGAGGACCTCGGCGCGGACTACTTCGACCGCCGCCTAGACCCCCAGCGCCAGACCCGCCGCCTCACCGCCCGCCCGGAAGCCCTCCGCCGCCGGGTGACCGTGGAAGCAGCCGCCCGACCCTCACCACCCCGCCCCACCTCTCAGCCGCCTGCTCAGCTGAGGACCATTCACGTATCAGTCGTTGACCAGGGGCGAAAACGCGGACCACGCCCGCAGGAAATCCGACAAACCGGACGGCCGGTGGTCCCGGCTAGCGCAATCGAGGCCCGAATAACTCTCCTCGTGTACCTATACGATGAATTATCTTCGCCAGGAAAAAGCCTTCGCGATCATGTAGTCCGCGACTGGGCTCATTCTCCCGGTAATCCCCTCCTGGGCCGCCAGGTTTTGCATAATCTCATAGGACCTATCGCCCCGGTCTGGCCTGGCGTACCGGGTGGGATCAATTCGAGTGATATATCGGCGACCGCGCCCGGGTCGAATCCGACCGCCAGCGCCGCGAGCGCCACGTCCAGGTATACGGTCAGGTCCGCGTTCGCCCTGACCGACCAGCGATCGTAGGCCGCGCGGCAGGCGGCGAGCGTGGCCCGGCCGACGGCGAGCGGGTAGAGCGAGTCGGCCGGCTGGCGCAGGCGTGCCCCGGCGAACTCGCTGATCGCGCGCTCCCAGGCCTCGTAGTGCTCGGCGGCGCTGGCGGACAGCGCCGGGACGGTGGCGAACAGGTTCATCTGCATGCGCATCCTCGGGACGTCTTCGGCGTGGTAGTGGTTCGCCGAGACCACCGCGTGGCGGATCGCGTCCATCATCGGCACGTCGTCGGGGACCGAACTCAGCTCGGCCCGGATCATGTCCACCTCGGCCTCGAACTCGGTCCACAGCACGCTCGCCTTGCTGGCGAAGTAACGGAAGAACGTCCGTTCGCTGATGCCCGCCTCGGCCGCGATCTGCTCGATGGTTGCGTTCTCGAACCCGTGTTCGTTAAACAGCCGCAGCGCGATCAGCTGCAGCTCCCGGGAGCTGGTCGAGCGCGGCCGCCCCCGCCGGGGCGCCGTCTCCTCATCGGGCTCAGGACTTGCTTCTGTCACATACTGACATTAACATCAATGACATTACGTCACCCACTGACGTAATACCCGGAGCGATGTCGTTCCGGCCACGCGACCCGACCGGCCTGGGGCCGATCTCCCGCACTGGCCGCGCAACCGGCTCCCTCACCGGCCCGGGACCGAGCACCCACCCCGGAAGGAACGCAAGGTCATGGGAAAACTCGAAGGCAAAGTCGCCTTCATCACAGGGGCGGCACGCGGCCAAGGCCGCAGCCACGCGATCCGGCTCGCCCAGGAGGGCGCCGACATCATCGCGGTGGACATCTGCCGTCAGATCGACAGCGTGCGGTACCCGATGTCCACCCCCGACGACCTCGCCGAGACGGCGAAGCAGGTCGAGGCGCTCGACCGGCGGATCTACACCGCGCAGGCCGACGTCCGCGACGAGGCACAGCTCAAGCAGGCGTTCAAGGCGGGCGTCGCCGAGATCGGCCCGGTCGACATCGTGCTGGCCAACGCCGGCATCGCGCCTATGTCCCTGCACCCAGTGCCTCAGGAGTGGCAGGACGTCATCGACGTCAACCTGACCGGCGTCTACAACACGGTCCAGACCGCCGTACCGAGCATGATCGAGCGCGGCCAGGGCGGCGCGATCGTGCTGACCAGCTCTACCGCCGGCATCAACGGCATCGGCGGCCCCACCCCGGGCGGGCTGGGCTACACCGCCGCCAAGCACGGCGTCGTGGGGCTGATGCGCTCCTACGCGAACGTCCTGGCACCGCACAACATCCGGGTGAATACCGTGCATCCGACCGGCGTCCGCACGCCCATGGTGGTCAACGACGTGATGGCGGAGTTCCTCGCCCAGGACCCGCAGATGTCCAACGCCACGGCCAACGCACTCCCGGTCGACCTGGTCGAGCCGGTCGACATCTCCAACGCGATCGTCTGGCTCGTGTCCAACGACGCCCGCTACGTTACGGGCGTGACGCTGCCCGTCGACGCCGGCTTCACGAACAAGAAGTGAGAAGGGAAAGCCAGGAAAAATGGCAGGACGAGTAGCGGGCAAGGTCGCCTTCATCACCGGCGCGGCGCGCGGCCAGGGCCGCAGCCACGCGATCCGGCTCGCGCAAGAGGGCGCCGACATCATCGCCGTCGACGTCTGCGAGGACATGCCCGGCATGCCCTATCCGGGCGCCACCGAGGCTGACCTGGACGAGACCGTCAAGGCCGTCGAGGCGCTCGACCGCCGGATCGTCGCACGCAAGGCCGACGTACGTGACTACGCCAGGCTGAAGGCGGCCCTGGACGACGGCGTCGCCCAGCTCGGCAGGCTCGACATCGTCAGCGCCAACGCCGGGATCGGTTCCTCACCGCACCTGACGCAGGACCTCGAAGAGGCGACCTGGCAGGACATGGTGGGCGTCAACCTGACCGGCGTGTGGCATACGGCCAAGGCATCCATACCGCACCTGATCGCGGGCGGCCGTGGCGGCGCGCTGATCCTCACCAGTTCCGCGGCCGGCCTGAAGGCGTATCCGAACATCGCGCACTACGTCTCGGCGAAGCACGGCGTGGTCGGGCTGATGCGCACGCTGGCGCTTGAGCTCGCACCGCACTCCATCAGGGTGAACAGCATCCATCCCACCCAGGTGGACACGACGATGATCCAGAACGAGGCGACCTGGCGGCTGTTCCGGCCCGACCTGGAGCACCCCACAGCGGAAGACTTCGCCCCGGCCTCCCAGGCCATGAACGCGCTGCCTATCCCCTGGGTGGAGCCAGTGGACATCAGCAACGCCCTGCTGTTCCTGGCCTCGGAAGAAGCCCGCTATATCACCGGCGTGGCGCTGCCCGTCGATGCCGGCTGCGTCATCAAGTAACGGAGAAGAAAAGATGGCAGGACGAGTAGAAGGCAAGGTCGCCTTCATCACCGGCGCGGCGCGCGGCCAGGGCCGCAGCCACGCGATCCGGCTCGCGCAAGAGGGCGCCGACATCATCGCCGTCGACATCCTCAAGGACTACGACACGGTGGGCTACGGCATGAGCACCGAGGCCGACCTCGCGCAGACCGTCAAGGCGGTCGAGGCGCTGGACCGGCGCATCATCGCGACCCAGGCCGACGTCCGGGACCCGGCCGCGCTCAAGAAGGCCGTCGACGACGGCGTGGCCCAGCTCGGCAAGCTGGACATCGTGGTCGCGAACGCCGGCATCTGCACCGTGCAGAGCTGGGACGAGGTGACCCCGGCCGTCTGGCAGGACACGATCGACACCAACCTGACCGGCGTGTGGAACACGATGGTCGTCGCCGCGCCGCACCTAATCACGAACGGCGGTGGGTCGATCATCGCGACCAGCTCCACCGCCGGCATCAAGGGGCTGCCCTACCTGGCGCCGTACGTGGCCGCCAAGCACGGCGTCGTCGGCATCGCCAGGACGATGGCCAACGAGCTGGCCCGGCACAAGATCCGGGTCAACACCGTGCACCCGACCGGCGTGGACACCCCGATGGGCAACGGCCTCGGCGGCCTCGAGTCGCTGCTCGGCAAAGACCCGAACCTGGGCCCGATCTTCATGAACACGCTGCCCGTCGAGAACGTGCAGCCGCGGGACATCAGCAACGCGGTGCTGTTCCTCGCCTCCGACGAGGCACAGTACGTGACCGGCCTTGAGTTCACCGTCGACGCCGGGAACACCATCCGATGAGCGAACGCCGCGACGGCCCGGGCGCACAGGACATGCCGACGGTACGGGACCGGGTCCGCGCCCGCGTGGTCGGCCGGGAACGCGAACTGGACCTGGTGCTCGCGGCCGTCGCGGCGGGCCGCGACATCCTGCTCGAGGGACCGCCGGGCACCAGCAAGTCCACGCTGCTGCGCGCGATCACCGCCGAGTGGGGTATCCCGCTGGTCTTCGTCGAGGGCAACGCCGATCTGACCCCGGCCAAGATCGTCGGGCACCACAACCCGGCCCGGGTGCTGCGCGAGGACTACAGCCCGAAGAACTTCGTCGACGGCCCGCTGCTCGAAGCGATGCGCGAGGGCGGATTCCTCTACATCGAGGAGTTCAACCGGGCACCTGAGGACACGCTCAACACCCTGCTCACCGCGATGGCCGAGCGCCGCATCGCGGTGCCAAGGGCGGGCGTGGTGATCGCCAAGCCGACGTTCCGGGTGATCGCGTCGATGAACCCGTACGACAACGTCGGCACCACCCGGCTGTCCACATCCGTGCACGACCGGCTGTGCCGCCTGGCGGTCAGCTACCAGGACGCGGAAGCCGAACGCGGCATCGTCGCGCTCCGCGCCCCGCTGCCCGATCTCAAGCCCGCCCTGTACGAGCGGCTGGTGGCGGACGCGGTGGCGGTGACCCGGGCCACCCGGACCCACCCGGACATCCGGCAGGGCAGCAGCGTCCGCGGTGCGATCGACCTGACCCTGGTCGCCGGGCAGCTTCTTTCCCTTGATCCGGAACGACAGGGGCAGTCCCCCGAAGCCGGGCAGCGCTACCGCGACGTGGTGTACGACGCGATGGTGGTGGCGCTGTCCGGCCGGATCTTCCTGGACGAGACCGTGGAATCGACGCCAGAACAGGTGCTGCGCCAGATCTGGGAAGACCACTTCGTCCTGGATCCGGCGGCGGCGCCTCCCGGTTGAAGAGCGGTCGAGGCAGACTCGCCGGTGCGCAGGCCCCGGGAGTCTGGGCCTCGCACTCCCGCCCGGGGACTGAAGCCGCTGCGCCGCCGCCCGAAGGAGCTGACCGAGGACCCGGAGTTGCTCGACGCCTCTCCAAGCAGCGGAGCGGGGACAGCGCTTGCCCCCGGGGGCCGACCCCCCGGTGACCCCCCGCATGGGGGGACTGCGCGTCCCCCCATACCCCCCGCGGGACCGGCGATCACCGACGATTCAGGAACCCTGGTGGCGAGCACCGACCCCGACGTTGTTCCCGACCTGGAGACGCTGCGCCGTGCCAGGGAGATCGCCGCGCGGCTGGCGGTGCCCCGGCCGCGCCGTGACCTGACCGCGCGGCGCGGGCTTGGCGAAGTCACCAGCGTCCCGTACCGGGGCGGGTCGGACGACATCGACCTGGACCGCACGGTGGAACAGCTTGCGGAGCATCCGGTCCCCGAGGACGAAGACATCATTGTCCGTGAACGGGTACGCACCCGGCGTTCAGTGATATTGCTTGTTGATGTGTCCGGGTCGATGCGCGGCGAGCGAGTGCGCACAGCCGCGGCCACGGTCGGCGCGCTTGCCGCGGAACTGGCGCGCGATGACCTCGCGGTGATCGCGTTCTGGTCGGACGCGGCGGTGCTTTCCCGCCTCGGGCAGCGCCTGGCGCCGCAGCGGGTCGTCGAGTCGATGCTGCGCATCCCGGCGCGCGGGCTGACCAACCTCGCCTTCCCGCTGCAGGTGGCACGGCGCGAACTGGCACGGGTTCCCGCACGGGACGCGCGGGTACTGCTGTTGTCGGATTGCGTGCACAACGCCGGCCCCGACCCGCGGCCGTTCGCGGCCCGGCTGCCGAGGCTGGAGATCCTGCTCGACACCACCGGCGAGCAGGACCCCGACCTGGCCCGCGACCTCGCCCGGCTCGGGCGCGGCCGGCTCAGGCAGGTCCGTACGTACCGGGACGTGGCACCGGCCCTCAGCGAGTTCTTCGCCACCTGACTCCTAAACCGACATATCCGAAATTTACGAAGGAGCGCTAATGAGCGTCATCGTGATCGCCACTGCCTTCCCGGCCCCCGAGCACCGGGCGGAGGTGGTCAAGTCTTTCGAGGCGGTCGTCGCCAGCGTGCACGACGAGCCGGGATGCGAACTCTACGCACTGCACGAGGGGCGCGACCGGCTGGTCATGATTGAGAAGTGGGCGTCACAGGACGCGCTGACCGTGCACGGGAAGAGCCCCGCGCTAGCCGAACTGCACGCCGCCCTCGACGGCAAGCTCACCGCGGATCTCGACGTGCAGGTGCTTGTCGCGCACCCGGCGGGGACCGTGCGGCAGGGCACGCTCTGACCCTTTTCACAGCGAGTTACACGAGTTACAACAGAGGTAATCATGGGCAACGCATGGTTTGAGACGGTGGCGGTGGCGCAACAGCGGGCCAGGAAGCGACTGCCCAAATCGGTCTACGGGGCCCTCGTGGCCGGCAGCGAGAAGGGCCTGACGGTCCGGGACAACGTCGAGGCGTTTTCCGAACTCGGCTTCGCGCCGCATGTCGCGGGGCTGCCGGCCCAGCGCGAGATGTCCACCACCGTGATGGGCCAGGAGATCTCGCTGCCCGTCGTCATCTCGCCAACCGGGGTCCAGGCCGTCCACCCGGACGGCGAGGTGGCGGTCGCGCGGGCCGCCGCGAACCGGGGCACCGCGATGGGGCTCTCGTCGTTCGCGAGCAAGCCGATCGAGGACGTCATCGCCGCCAACCCCAAGACGTTCTTCCAGATGTACTGGGTGGGGACCCGCGACGACATGGCCGCCCGCATGGAGCGGGCGCGCAAGGCCGGGGCGGTCGGGGTGATCGTGACGCTGGACTGGTCGTTCTCGTTCGGCCGAGACTGGGGCAGCCCGCACATCCCGGAGCGGCTCACGTTCAAGGAGGCGATGCGGTTCTCGCCGCAGGCGCTGACCCACCCGCGCTGGCTGTACGAATACATCAAGCGGGGCGAACTGCCCGGCCTGACCGTGCCCAACTTGCCCGCTGGCGGGGAACCGGCGCCGACGTTCTTCGGCGCGTACGGGAAGTGGCAGGGTTCCACGCCGCCGAGCTGGGACGACGTGGCGTGGCTGCGCGAGCAGTGGGGCGGCCAATTCATGCTCAAGGGCGTGACCAGGATCGACGACGCCAAGCGGGCCGTGGACGCCGGGGTCACCGCGATCTCCGTCTCCAACCACGGCGGCAACAACCTGGACGGGACGCCGGCCACGATCCGGCTGTTGCCGGGCATCGCCCGCGCGGTCGGCGACCAGGTCGAGGTCCTGATGGACGGCGGCGTCCGCCGCGGCGGCGATGTGGCCAAGGCTCTCGCGCTCGGCGCGCGCGCCGTGATGATCGGCCGCGCCTACCTGTGGGGTCTCGCCGCAAACGGCCAGGCCGGCGTGGAGAACGTCCTGGACCTGATGCGCAGCAGCCTCGATGCGGCCCTGCTCGGCCTAGGCCACTCGTCGATTTCCGAGCTGAACCCGTCCGACCTGGTGATCCCGGACGGCTTCACCCGCCGCCTCGGCGGGTAACGATGCTGCCGGAGCAGGCGCTGCGTGCCGCGATGACCTCGTTGCTGGGAAAATAGCGGACATGCGTTTCGTTCATGACAACCTGCCGCAGCGAGTGCGCTTCGGATCCGGCGAGGCCGCGGCCAGCCTCGAGCGCGAGATCGGTGACCTCGGCGCGTCGAGGGTGATGGTGATCGCGTCCAAGGGCGAGGCCGAGCTGGCCGGCCGGATCACGAATGGCCTCCCGGTCGCGCTGCGCCACCGCGATGTGGTCATGCACGTCCCGGTCGAGGTCGCCGAACGCGCCCGCGAGGCCGCGAGAAACGCCAGGGCGGACGCGGTGGTCAGCGTGGGCGGCGGATCGACCACGGGGCTCGCCAAGGCGGTCGCCCTCACCAGCGGCCTGCCGGTCATCGCGGTGCCGACCACGTACGCGGGCTCTGAGGCGACGGCCGTGTGGGGCCTGACCGAGGGCACTCGCAAGACGACCGGCACCGACCCCCGCGTGCTGCCGAAGGTCATCGTCTACGACGCCGCGCTCACCACCTCTCTCCCCGTGGAGATGAGCGTGGCGTCCGGGCTGAACGCGCTCGCGCACTGCGTCGACGCGATGTGGGGCCCGAACGCCGACCCGATCAACGCGGCGTTCGCCGCCGAGGGCATTCGGTCGCTGCGGACCGGCCTGCCGAAGGTGGTGGCCAGGCCGGAGGACATCGACGGCCGCGAGCACGCCCTGTACGCGGCGTACCTGTCGGCGGCGGCGTTCGCCTCGGCCGGGTCCGGGCTGCACCACAAGATCTGCCACGTGCTCGGCGGCGCGTACAACCTGCCACACGCTCAGACCCACGCGGTCGTGCTGCCCTACGTGCTGGCCTTCAACGCGCCATGGGCAGCGGAGGCCGAGCGGAGAATCGCGGCGGCGTTCGGGACAGAGCGGGCGATCGACGGCCTGCGGACGCTCCGGGCCGAACTCGGCGCCCCCCACGCGCTGCGCGACTACGGCTTCGCCGAGGCCGACATACCCGCGGCCGCAGAGGCGATCCTGCCCGCCGTGCCGCCATCCAACCCGCGCCCGGTGGCGGCCGAGGACCTGCGCCGCCTGCTGCACGCGGCTTGGGCGGGCGCGAACCCAGAGTTATCCCGAACGGAGCGGGCTTCCTCTCTAGGGATACCGGAAGTACGCCTCGGTGAGGTCGGCGATCAAGTTGACCGTGCTCGAGCCGCCGTTGTCGTACAGCCATGCCCGCGGGAAAAGCAGCAGCCTGTCGGACTTGAACGCCTATGAGTGGTTTGTGAGACAAGTGTTTCCTATTCGTTACGAAAAGGGCCTATCCTCCCCATTAGCCAAACTTAGATACGGGGGCCCGCTTTGCTTTCCAAGGGGATTGCGTTCTCTTCTGTTCTTACCGTGGCCCTGGGGCTTGCCGCGCTGCTCGGAGGCAGCAGCCAAGCCGCCTCCGCCACTCCGGTCACACTCACGGGATACCAGCAGATGGCCGTGGATGACGTCGGCGGCAATAGCTACATATTCCTGAGCCAGGGAACTGGCGGGAACGGCATCGCCGTCACCGACCTGTCCGGTAACACCATCACCACGCTGGACACCGGGGACGGGGTGGAAGGGCTGGCGCTTTCCGCCGACGGCTCTACCTTGTACGCCGCGGTCGCCTCGGGCACCGACGCAGGCAAGGTCGCCGTGATCACCGTCTCGTCGATCACGCCCACGACGACTACGCCCGACCAGACCTTTGACGCGCTCGGCACTGGCGACATCCCGTACAGCCTGGCGATCCAGACCGGCAAGCTCTGGGTCAGCTACACCAGCAACGGCGGCGGCGCGGAAACAGGCGCGATCGGCGACATCGACCTGACTTCCGGCACCTTCGAATCGGACTCGGTCGGAGGTACCTGGTACAGCGCGCCCGACCTTGCCGGGGATCCGCAGGATAGCGGGACACTGGTCGCCGTTCAACCCGGCATAGAGCCTGCCACGGCGGCCACCTACTCCACCACCAACGGGACTTTGGCGACGCTTGCCCCACAGGCTTTCCTCGGGGGCTCGTCCAACGAATGCGACTTCGAGCATCAGATCGCGGTTATCCCTGGTGGTCAGCAGTTCATCGCGGCCTGCGGTGGCCTGTCTGGCTTTTACGCGTACAGCGCGCAGACTCTTGCCGCCGACCAGCCGGAGTTCAGCACCGGCATCTACCCCGGCGGGGTCGCCGTCAACACCGACGGAACAATAGCCGTCGGCACTTACGGGCCCCAGTCAGCCGCATATGTCTACAACGCTGATGGCTCGCTGCTAAACGTCTTCCACCTCGGCAACGGCAACCCCGAACTGGTCGCCACAAATGGCCTCGCGTGGGAGAACACCGCCAACGGCCCCGCACTGGTCGCGGTTATCCAGTCAGACGGATTCTCCGTGCAGGTAATCGGCCAGCCCACCGTCACCCAGTCCACCCTCACCCTGAGCGGGCCACAAACCGCGCTCATCGGCAAGCCGGTCACGCTCACCGGCAGCCTGACCCTCAGCAACGGGGCGCCGCTCCCCGCCAACACCCAGGTGACGATCACAAGGACCGATCCCGGAAGCACCACTCCTACGGCGCTCCCGGCCGTCCAGCCC